>OGRV01000002.1_pt1 | contig 348729 bp, 286 predicted proteins | sample 1573731 | NCBI WGS metagenome assembly OGRV01 (sample SAMN03295828, study PRJEB24534) | human gut metagenome | isolation source: fecal sample 3 from infant 4 | host: Homo sapiens | place: USA: Pittsburgh, PA | collected 2014-07
TCCAGTAATAATAAATTGATAAAAATACTAATTACACAAAACTATCTAAACTCTCGATTATTGTGAATCCAACTAATTTTATTATCCAATGATTGCATCAGATAATTTTGATTATCTGATGCTTTTATTTTATAATTTTATTTTTCTTAGAGTCTCCTCTAATTCTTTTGAAACATTTTCACAATCCTTAGCATTTTCAATTAATTTTTCAGTTGAATCTGATAATATATTTATTTTATCAGATATATTCAGTGCATCTCCTGCTCCTTCACCTGAAGATTCTGCAACATTATCAATTGCACTTGAAATATCTTTTGTTGATATTAAAATTTCTTGTAGAGTATCTCCTATATTTTGTGACATAGTGTTGTAATCATTTGCATCTTTACTATATAAATCACTAATCTCATAAAATTGAATATAGTTATTTTTAATCATATAATCAATAAAGTTTAATACTTCATTAGAACTGCTAACTAAATTTTCCATCGCATTAATTACATAAACTGTAATTTCTCTTATCTTTTCTGCTGTAACATTTGATTCTTCAGCAAGATTCTTTATCTCATCTGCAACTACTGCAAAACCTTTACCTGCTTCACCAGACCTAGCAGCTTCAATCGCAGCATTTAAAGCAAGCAAATTAGTCTGATCACTTATATTAGAAATAGCATCTAAAAGTTCTGTAATTTCATTAACTCTTTTTGATCTATCAATAGCTTCTTTTAGCTTTCCACTATTATTTTCATATATTTTTTCAGTTTCTTGTTTCATTTTTATTGACTCATCTTTAAATTTATCAGCTCTCTTTTTAATTTCTTTTGAATGAAGAATTGCATCTTTTGTAATTTCTGATATTCCATTTACCGATTGCACCATAACACTTGTGCTAGAATTTATTTCTTCCGTAGATGCTGCAGTTTCTTCTAAACCTGCTGCTATCTGTTCAGTTGAAATTCTAACCTCTCCAACAATTTCATTTACGTCTTTTACAATATCAGATAAAATCTCACTTGTTTTTGATGTAGATGCAGACTGTTTTTCAATGTTATCTAACATTCCACTTACAGAATTCTTCATTAAGTTAAGATTTCTAAACATAGTGCCTGTCTCATCTTTTGCAGCAAATAATCTTTCTTCAATGGATATACTAAAATCCCCTTTTGCTATATGTGATAGATATTCGTTGAATTTATGAATTGAATTTACAATTATTGAACCAATCTTACTAAATATAACTATTCCTAAAATCATCAAAATTAACAATATTAATGCAATCATAGATATAGTCTGTATTATATAATCATATATACTGCTATACTCAACACCAACAAACCACATTGCAATGACTTTTCCAAAACCATTTTTTATTGGAATATACTGCCCCAGCATATCTTCTCCACCTATATTTACTTTTCCAATAAAAGTTTCTCCATTATTGATTACTTTTTCTGTAATTTCATCAGAAGCTTGAAGTCCAATTACCTTTTCTCCATTCTTATCATTTATGCTTGTGGCAATTATCTCATTTCCTAAATAAATACTTGATAGATTTCCTGTTTCTATTTTAATAAACTCAGGAACATCATTATTACTATTAAGTAGTGCATCACCCTTATATAATTTTCCATCCCTAACTTTCCAATCACCTGAATATCTTTTTTCCATATATGCATATCCTAGTTTACTTGTTGTAATTACAGTCTGCTCAAAATTGCTATATGCTGATTTATTAAAATTAAAATAAACTATAGAAAAAATACTAATTGATATTATGCTTATAATTGCAACAAAAGAAACTACTAGCTTGTTCTTTATTTTCATCTTTATCTTCTCCTAACTTGCTGAATTTATAAATCACTTTTTATGTATCAAAATATTACTTTAAACATAAAGGCACTATAAAAATTTATAGTGCCTTTCTAAGAAGTTATTATAAAACATAAATTTACTTAAAAGTAAGCAATACTTTTAACATTTTATAGAACTTTTCAATATTTTTACTCCATATTTATCTAATATAATTTCCTCAGATACTTTTTCTCCTGAAATCATATCTAAATACTCCTTATTATCTAAATATACGGTCTTTTTTTCTTCAGTAAAATTCATAACAAAAGTATATTTAAACTCATCATTAACTCTTTCTTGAGCAGTAACCCCATCTGGAAGATTACCATCTATAGCGCCTTTTATGTTTAAATCATTTATTATTTTTCCATAAAAATCACTATTAAACTCTAATTCAGTTCTTCCAGCTATATAGTAACATTTTCCTTTTCCATATTTATTAACTGTAAGTGCTGGCATTCCAGCATAAAAATCTTCTTTATATTCACCTAATATCTCTGCTGTTTCTGCATGTATTAATTCACAATAATCTTTTACTTCATAGCACTCTTTTATATTCAATTCATTTGATACTATTTCAATATGGTTCCTTTCCTCATCATATAAAGAATCTATCTCTTCCGCCCATATTCCAGTTACATCTCGTAATGGACCTGGGAATCCTCCAAGAAAACATAAGTCATTTTCATCTACAACTCCACTCCAGTAAGTTGTAATTAATGTTCCACCATCTTCAACAAATTTATTTAACCTTTCTGCTACGTTTGGCTTCACCATATATAACATTGGTGCAACTATAAGTTTATATTTAGAAAAATCACAATCCATATTTATAACATCAGTCGGAATACCTTTTTCCCAAAATACTCTATGACTCTTCTGACAAGTTTCTTCATATTCTTTTTTCTTCATTTTTAATCCTTGTAAATCGTCTATAGCCCATTTGTTTTCAACGTCATAAATTATTGCTACTTCTGACTTCATTGTTGATCCTTGCACTTCTTTTATCTTTTCAAGAACACGTCCAAGTTCTGATACTTCCCTAAAGACTCTTGTATTCTCATGTCCACAATGATCTACTACTGCTCCATGGAATTTTTCAGATGCACCTCTACCCTTTCTCCATTGGAAGTATAAAACTGAATCAGCACCGTGTGCAAGCCCTTGAAGTGAACCAAGCATATGCATTCCTGGACGTTTTAACTTATTAGTATCATGCCAGTTTACTAAACTTGGAGTACTTTCCATAACTAAAAATGGCTGACCACCTTTTAAACTTCTATATATATCATGAACAAAACCAACATTAGAAGCTAATTCAGCAGTACTTTCAAAATTATTATGCCATGCAGGATAATTATCCCATGATGCTATATCAACTTCTTTTGCAAACTTCCAATAATCTAATCCTGTGAATAACCCCATATGTGGATAATTACCCATAAAATTAGCCGTTACAGGTATATCCGGTGTTATTTCTCTAATAGGTTCTATTTCATTCTTGTAAAAATCTATTGTCTGATCAGTAACAAATCTCTTCCAATCAAGATTATGCCCATGTACAAATATTTCTCCATGTTCAGATGGACTTTCAATTTGTGACCAACTAGTAAATTTATGACTCCAAAATCCTGTCCACCATGCTTTATTTAATTGCTCTAAATTATTATCATATTTTTTCTTCAGCCAATTTCTGAATGCATCCTGACACAAGTCACAATGACATTCTCCACCATATTCATTTGAAATATGCCACATTATTAATGCTGGATGATCTTTATATCTTTCTGCTAAAATCCTATTTATCTCATTAGTTTTCTTTCTATACACAGGAGATGTAAAGCAATGATTATGTCTCTGTCCATGAAGATTTTTACTTCTATCACTATTTACTCTTAAGACTTCTGGATACTTCTCTGACATCCACGCAGGTCTTGCACCACTTGGAGTTGCAAGAATAACATGAATATTATTATCTGCCATATCATCCATTATTTTATCTAGCCATTCAAATGTATACTTTCCTTCTTCAGGTTCAATTGCACTCCAGCCAAAAATATTTATTGAAACACAATTGCAATTTGCAAGTTTTAATAAACGTACATCATCTTTTAAAACTTCTGGATAATCAAGCCACTGATCTGGATTGTAATCACCACCATGTAAAAATTCCGTTACTTTATTATAAAAAAATTTATTTTTCATATTGCCCCTCCTTTTAATAGGTGACTGTCACCTACCGAATTATAGCTAATTGTATCGATTTTCCTGTATTGTAATTAAGAAAGATTAATCAACTCACGCAAAATTAGTTAATTAATCTTTCATTATTAATAATTTAATTTCATATATTAACTTTTTTTCTATGAATATTATTTAACTGATCCAATCATACCTGCAACGAAATGTTTCTGCATTGTGAAGAATACAAATGCTGTTGGTAATGTTGCTATTACTATTGCTACCATTATCAATCCATAGTCAGGAGAATAACTTGATCCTAATGTAGATATTATTAATGGTACAGTTCTTTTTTCTGGTGACTGTAATACTAATAATGGCCATAGATAGTTATTCCAACTACTCATGAATGTTATTATTGCACCTGCTGCATAAGTAGTTTTCATGGTTGGCATATACATCTTAAAGAATATTGCAAGTTCTCCTAATCCATCAATTCTTGCAGCTTCTAATATATCTTTGGGAAAAGACTTTGTATTCTGCCTAAAGAAGAAGATCAAAAATGCTGTGGATATACTCGGAAATATTACTGCTAAATATGAATTTAATCCCATAAAACTTAATGGTGTTCCATTTAATGATCCAAAGAATTTATAAAGAGGAATCATTAATGCTGAAAAAGGAACCATCATTGATAAAAGAAGTAGTGTGAAAACTTTGTCCCTTGTAGGTGTTCGGAATATTTCAAACCCATACCCTGCAATTGATGATACTAATAATGCTAAAGATGTTGTTATTATTGCAATTACTGCAGAATTTCCTAATGATCGCATAAATCCCAAATCTGAACTTAAAAGATTTGTTAAATTTGCTATAAAGTGAGTTCCAAATGTTAGTTTTCCTCTCGTAACATCAACAGATTTATTAGTAGCACTTATAATCATCCAGAAAAAAGGAAATATAGAAACAAATGCTGCGATGCTTAAAAATACATATTTTAAAACCATTGATTTATCAATTTTTTTCTTACTCATTGCTATCTCCTCCTACCTTAAATTGGATTAATGATAAGATTACAATCATTATAACTACTACATAAGCTACTGCTGCTGCATATCCAAAGTTTGGTGTATATGTGAAACATAAGTTATAAATGTAGTGTGAAATTGTTGTCGTTGCATTTGCAGGTCCACCCTTTGTAATATTCATAACTTCATCAAATAACTGTAATGTACCTATTGTTGAAGTAATCGTTGTGAAAAGAATTATTGGTTTTAGAAGTGGAACTGTTATTTTTGTAAATTTTTTAAATGATGAAGCTCCATCTATATCTGCCGCTTCATAAATTGATGGTTCTATATTTTGTAAACCAGATAGGTAGAATATCATGTTATAACCTGTCCATCTCCATGTTATGGCAATAATTATTAAAACTTTTGCCCAAATTGGATCTGTAACCCATTCTATAGGTACTGAAATTACATTAATAGTCATAAGTAACTTATTAACTAAACCATCTGAAGCAAATATACTTTTCATAATTATTGAATAAGCAACTAATGATGTTACACAAGGTAAGAATATAGAAGTTCTAAAAAATCCTTTAAATTTTAATTTCGGATCATTTAATGTTGTAGCTATTACAAGTGCTAAAATTATCATTACAGGAACCTGCACGATAAGATATAAGAACGTATTTCCAACTGCCTTTTTAAAAGTAGCATCACCCATTAATCGTGTATAGTTAGCAAAACCTACAAATTTAAGGTTATTACCCATCCCTGATTGTAATGATGTTATAAATGATTGAATGGTTGGATAAAAGACAAATAATGAAATACAAGCTATACTTAGGGCTACAAATCCCCAACCCCATTTATTAGTTTTACTTTCAATTCCACGGCTTCTTTTTTGCTTCATTTATATCAACTCCTCATTTTTATAAAACCATTTGTCAAATAACCCCACATTTATTTGACAAGTGGTTCATAAAGTTAATTTTGTTTTAAGATGGAGCTTTCGCTCCATCTTAAAATTGTTAATCCATTTAGAATAAATTATATATTAAGAATAATTATGAGCTTATTAATTATTTACAGATGCCTCTGCTTGTGCTTGTGTCTTTTTAAGTGCTTCATCAATATCACCACCAGAGATGATTGACTGCATTCCCTCTGCCATTATATTTTCTAAAGCATAAGTATGAAGTCCATAGTTAACACTTGGAATCTTTTCTGCCCATCCAGCAAAATCTTTGAATATTTGTTGTCCACCGAAAAATTCTACTTGTGTATTGTAATTTTCACTGCTGCTTGCAGATTTTAATGTACTTACTAAGTTTATAGCTGGAACTAAATCATTCATTAAGTCATCACTTGATGCAAATGTTTCTTTTAAGAAATCTGCTGCTAAATCTGAATTTCCAACTTTATCTAATACATACCAACTACTTCCACCACTATTAGATGCATTTATTGACTTAGGATTATTTCCCATTCTTGGAGTAGCAGCTATTGCCCATTTACCTTTTTGATCTTCCGCTGCTTGAATAGAAGAAGAAAGCCAGCATCCATTTACAACTGATGCAACATCACCACTTTGGAATGCACCTATAAATGAATCCCATCCTGAAACTTGTTTAGCTATATCTGCATCTACTATTTGTTTATAGATTTCTACAGCATCTCTTAAAGCTTGATTGTTATCTATGCTTACTTTACCATCAGCATCTACATACCAGCTTCCTGCTGACTGCATCATAATTCTCAATTGATTTAAATCACTTGGATCAATAGTTAACATCTTTTTACCAGTCTTTTCTTTAACTGCTTTACCAATTTCAATGTATTTTTCCCAAGTTATATCTTTCATATCTTCCTTTGTATATCCAGCTTGTTCTATTAAGTCAGTTCTATAGAATAAAGCAGAAACACCACTATCAAATGGTACTCCATATACCTTATCTCCTTCTGTCATAAATCCTAATTTATAATCCATAAATTTAGCTGGATCTATATAACTACTTAAGTCTTTAATTTCTCCTGGATATGATAGTAAGTAATTTTGTATCTTGTAATCTTCTATAAGTACCACATTAGGAAGTCCGTCATAAGTACCAGACGATAAACTTGTATTTAATTTTTGAACTACATCATCTTGTGCCATGCTTACTACATTAATAGTTACATCTGGATGATCTTTTAAATATCTTTCTTTTGCCATATTAGCAGCTTTAATATTGAATGTATCATCCCATGCCCATACAGTAATTGTTTTATCATCGCTGCTTCCTGATTTTCCTGAGCTGCTTCCTGATGATGATCCACACCCTACCATTCCTAAAGCAACAATTGCTGTCATGACTAATGCCGTTATTTTTTTAAGTTTCATAATTAACTCCCCCTTAAATTGTTTCCATACCTTTGAAGTAAGGTAATCAGTTCTTGTATTTGTTTACATTATATCAGCTTCATGTTTGTAAACGTTATTATATTCTTTGTATTAATTAGAAAAAATTTTATATATTTACTAAAATATAATTTTTATTATTTGTATTTTTTTAATTTATTTGTACTAATTTATAAAATTAGTACAAATAAAAAAGTTTACTAAAATTATTTTAGTAAACTTTTTAGTTAAATGTTTTTACAGCTCTTTCGTATTTTTAATTTTGTAGGAATAACAACCTTTTTCTTATAGGGTCTACTTCCATCTATATTCTCTAATACAAGATCAATCGCTGCGCTTGCAAGATATTCAGTTGATAATTTGACTGTAGTAAGTGATGGAACCATATATTTAGCACTTGGCTGATCATTAAATCCAACAATGCTTATATCATCAGGTATTGTCAGTCCTTCTTCTGCTATTGCTTTATATGCACCAATAGCCATTGTATCATTCTCAACAAAAACAGCTGTAGGTCTTTCCTTTTCCTTCAACATTTCTTTTGTTAGTTCATAGCCACTTTTAAAATTAAACCTGCTTGCAGTATATATGTACTTAGGATTATATATTCCTTTACATTTCATGAAATATTGATATTCAATATCTCTTTCATCAATCATCATATTTTCATAATTTTCATTTAAATCCTTGCCACCAATTAATCCTATTCTTCTATGACCTATTTCATATATATAATTTAACAAATCAAATGTGGCTTTTTTCTTATCAATTACAACTGAGTCATATTTACTTTCATCAGGTGAATAATCAACATAAACTATATTATCATTATCATTTGACATTTTTTCAACCATATCTGTATAGTAATTTCCTATAACAAGTATTCCACTTAACTCTTTTACTAGTTTCAAATCTATGTTTTCATCTAATTTCACTAAATTTATACATCGCTCACTACATATTCTCTCTACAACCAATCTTATTGATAAATAATATGGATCTGCTAACTCCTCTTCGTAGTTGCACCAGCATAAAATTCCTATATTTTTATTATTTTTTTTACTTTTCTTTTTTTTACTTGATGATGTGTACTCCAACTCATCTGCTATTTTTAATATTTTTTGCCTTGTTGAATCTGATACATTTAATGATTCATCAAAATTAAGTACTCTTGAAACAGTTGAGATTGAAACACCTGCAATCGATGCTATATCCTTTATTGTTGCCATTATTTTTACACCTCAATTTTCTTATATCTATATATAGTTTATTGCATTAGTAAAACATCGTCAAATTTTAGTAAAAAATAATGATAAAGCTAATGAAAAATTCTTTTCGAATTCTCTCTTCACTTTATCATTATATAAACATAATTATCTTATGTATTTTATTATTCCTTCTTTTCTTTCATGCTCAACACCTGGTTTTTCAGGATATCCAATGGAAGCCATTCCCCATACTATATGATTTTCTGGTATTTCAAATTCATTTAATAAATCTCTTACCTTTTTGTTATCACATATAGTTTTTAGCTGATTAATCCAACATGACCCTATACCTAATGAATTAGCCATTAAAAATATATTTTCTAATGCACATGAGCAATCTGCTAAACCATTATTGTTATCTCTTTCATTAGATAACATTATTAATGTTGGAGGTGCATAAAAATTGTATCCTTCATCTCTTCCAAGTTCTTCTCTTACAACTTTAGCAAGAGCCTCTATCTTTTCTTTATTCTGCACAACTGTAAACTGCCAGCTTTGCTTATTCATACCACTAGGTGCATAAATTCCAGCTTTTAAAATCATTTCAAGTTCATCATCTTTAATTTGTTCTTTCTTAAATGCCCTTATACTTCTTCTTGTTAAAATATTATTCAAAACTTCATTCATATCATAATTTCTCCAATCTAATAATATTAAAATATTTTATTCACTTTATTAGCGATTCTTTCTCCAAATATTCTAGCATTTTCATCTTCATTTTCGCATATCTCATTTATATGAACGTATCCAATATGAGTTTTAGGCTTTCCAAATGCAACTCCCCCTGAATATACCATCATTCCTTTTACCATTAGATGATTTACAATAGTAAGAAGTGCTATATCTGCTCCTCCAGCAATTGAATTTGCAGTTGCAAATGTTGCTCCAAGTTTTCCTTCTAATTTATATTCTGTTGATTCATCAATCCATTTCTTCAATTCCCATGCAATATTTGCATAATAAGTAGGAGTCCCAAATATTATCCCATCAGAATTATTAATAAAATCTTTGTCTATTGAATTCTCATCTTGTAAATTCATAAGCTTCACATCAATGCCCTTAACTCTTTCAACACCTTCTTTTATTAATTGCGCCACCCTTTCAGTTTTTCCAGTTCTACTGCTATAAATTATAGATATTTTCATTTTACAATCCCCCATTTTTGTATAAATAACTATTTACAGTTATTATTTGTATTTAAATTTATTTTACCACGATAAAAAAATAATGTACACGTTATAAAAACAGTCAGATATTCATATAAATATCTGACTGTTTTTTAGTACTTAATCCCTAGAAATACTTAATATTAATTCTCTAAGAACCTTACACGCTAAAGCTGTAGAACTTCCACTTTGATCATAAATAGGAGAAAGTTCATTTACATCCATACCAACAATATTTAATTTTGAGACTTTTAATATAGCATTTAGAAGTTCCATAAATGTAACTCCACCAGCTTCAGGAGTTCCTGTTCCTGGAAAGACAGATGGATCTAAAACATCTAAATCAAGTGTAAAATAAACAGGTTTTCCTTTTAATTTTTCAACTACTTCTTCCAAACCATTAAAATTAAATTTATTTGTAAAAACATGATCTCTTCCCCAATAAATTTCCTGCTTATCACCAGATCTTATTCCAAATTGAAAAATTTTATTATCTCCAATAATATCCCATACTCTATGCATTACTGTTGCATGAGATAATTGCTGACCTAGATACTCTTCTCTTAAATCAGCATGAGCATCAAAATGTATCACATGAACATCTGGATACTTTTTAGCTACTGCTCTAAATGCTCCAAGTGTAACTAAATGTTCTCCGCCTATCATACAAGGTATTTTATCATCTTTTAATACTTTTGAAGTAAATTCTTCTATATCATTCAGGGCGCTTTCAGGACTTCCAAATCTAAGCTCTAAATCCCCACCATCAAAAACTCCAATGTCTTCTAAATCTTTATCTTGATATGTACTATACGTTTCAATTCCAAAAGATTCACTTCTCATGGCCTTACTTGCAAATCTTGTTCCTGGCCTAAACGATGTTGTAGAATCAAAAGGTGCTCCAAAAATAACAATTTTTGATTCATTATATTCATTGTCACAGCCTATAAATGTTTCAATATTCTTCTCCATAATAAAACTCTCCTATATAAAAAAATATCAATTCTTAACTGATAACTCTTAATTGTTAACTATTAAGATAGTCTTCCCTTAAAATCTTCATACCCAAATTCTTTTATAATTTCCACACCATTTTCTTCGCTATACTTAACAATTGAAGGAAGATTAATTCCATTGAATGTATTATTTTTTACCATTGAATAAATAGCCATATCACAGAATATTAACTTATCTCCAATTTGTAGTGGTTCTTTAAATGAATAATCTCCAATTATATCTCCTGCAAGACATGTAGGTCCGCCAAATCTATATGTATATTCATACTCATAAGGCTTTCCAGAACCTATAATGTTAGGTCTGTATGGCATTTCAAGAACATCAGGCATATGGCAAGCTGCTGAAGTATCAAGAATTGCAAGATCCATTCCATTATTCGTTATATCAAGTACTGTACTAACTAAAAATCCACTATTTAAAGCAACAGCCTCACCTGGTTCAAGATATATCTCTACATTATATTTATTCTTCATATATAATACAGATTCAATCAATGTCTTTAAGTCATAATCATCCCTTGTAATATGATGACCACCTCCAAAGTTAAGCCATTTCATGTTTTTTATATATTTTCCAAACTTCTCATCTACAACTTTAATTGTACGAGCTAATGTATCTGAATTTTGTTCACACATTGTATGAAAATGTAATCCATCTATTCCATCTAAATCATTTTCTTCAAAGTTTTTTAAAGTAACACCCATTCTTGAATTCTCAAAACATGGATTGTATATGTCAGTTTCTATTTCTGAATACTCTGGATTTATTCTTATACCACATTGAATTTTCTTATCTTTATAATTTTTAACTCTATCTCTATATAGTTTCCACTGATTAAATGAATTAAAAATAATATGATCAGAATATTTCATAATGTCTTCAAATTCATCTTCTCTATAAGCTGGAGAAAAAATGTGAACTTGTTTTCCCATTTCTTCATATCCAAGTCGAGCTTCAAACAATGAACTTGATGTTACACCCTTTAAATACTTTCCTATTAACGGGAAAGTAGAAAACATAGAAAAAGCTTTAGTTGCAAGAATAATGTTAGCTCCACTTTCTTTTTGAACATAATCAAGTACTTCAAGATTTTTCTTTAATAATCTTTCATCCACAATATAGCATGGTGATGGTAACTTATCTATATCAATATCCTTTAACAAAATTTTTCCTCACTTTCATTTTATAAATTTCCTCATTACCAAAAATGATGAAGAAAAAATTCTCCATCATTTTTAATTAAAATACTCTTATATTTTTAAAAATATTTTTCAGAAATATCTTCCCAAACTATTAACTATTACTTGATTAAAGTTGGATTAAAATCTTCTACCCAAGGAAGTCCCCATTTATTTAATTCTTCCATAAATGGATCTGGATCAAACTCTTCAATATTATGAACTCCTGGTTTCTTCCATAGTCCTTTTAATATCATACTGGCACCAATCATAGCTGGAACACCTGTTGTATATGAAATAGCTTGTGATCCAACTTCTTTATAACACTCTTCATGATCACATACATTATATACATAATAAGTTTTAGGCTGACCATCCTTAATACCTTGGAATATACATCCTATATTTGTTTTACCTTTAGTTCTTGGTCCTAATGATGCAGGATCTGGAAGTACTGCCTTTAGAAATTGTAATGGAACTATTTTTTGTCCTTCAAATTCAATTGGTTCAATTGAAGTCATTCCTACATTTTCAAGAACTTTTAAGTGAGTAAGATATTTTTCTGAGAATGTCATCCAGAATCTTATTCTCTTTATTCCTTTAATGTTAAGTCCTAATGATTCTAATTCTTCATGATGTAATAGGTACACATCCTTAGGTCCTATTTGTGGTAAATCATAAACTTCTTTTAATTCTAAAGGTTTTGTTTCAACCCACTTACCATCTTCCCAATAGCTTCCATTTGCAGTTATTTCTCTTATATTTATTTCTGGATTAAAATTAGTTGCAAATGGATATCCATGATCACCTGCATTAGCATCCACTATATCAATATAGTGAATTTCATCAAAGTAATGTTTTTGAGCATATGCAGAAAATACGCCTGTTACACCTGGATCAAATCCACTTCCAAGCAATGCTGTTATCCCAGCTTTTTCAAATCTTTCTCTGTATTCCCACTGCCATTTATATTCAAATTTAGCTGTATCAATTGGTTCATAATTAGCTGTATCAACATAATGAACCTTTGTAGCTAAACATGCATCCATAATAGTTAAATCTTGATATGGAAGGGCAAGATTGATTACTACATCTGGTTTAAAGTCATTTATTAAGGCTACTAATTCATCAACATTATCAGCATCAACTTTAGCTGTCTGTATCTTTGTTTTTCCACCTTGTAATTTTTCTTTTAATGCATCACATTTTGATAAAGTTCTGCTTGCTATACATATTTCTTCAAACACCTCTGAATTTTGACAACATTTATGAATTGCCACACTTGCAACTCCACCTGCACCAATTATTAAAGCTCTTCCCATTTTTCATTCCTCCATTTTTTAAACTAAATCTATAATCTATATAATTTTTTAATTTAACTTATTTCTTCTTTACTTCTAGTAATTTTTTCACATAATTAGGTAATGCAAAGCACCCTGAATGTAATTCTGTATTATAATATTTTGTATCTATATTGAGATTATTCCATCTTTCCGCATTCAAGTCTTTCACAGGATCATAATTTTTAGATGCAAACCCAAAAAGCCAATGACCTGATGGATATGTTGGAATATGTGCTTGATAAACTCTGTGCACTTTAAATAATCCATATATTTTTTCATGAGCATCCTGCATAGCTTTTGCATATTTTTCATAATATGGACTTTCATGCTGATTGACTAATATTCCATCTTCTTTTAACGCTTTATAGCAATTTCCGTAAAATTCTTTTGTAAACAAGCCTTCCCCAGGTCCAAATGGATCTGTTGAATCAACTATTATAAGGTCGTATTCATTTTCCTTATTTCTAACAAACCTTAATCCGTCTTCAAAGAATAAGTTTACTCTTTCATCATTTAATCTGCATGCTGTCTGTGGAAGGTATTCCATGCAGACTTCTACAACTCTTTTATCTATTTCAACCATGTCTATGTTTTCAATAGATTTATACTTTGCAAGCTCTCTAACAGTACCACCATCTCCTGCACCTATAACAAGTACATTTTTAATATCAGGATTTACTGCCATTGGAACATGTACTATCATATCGTGGTAAATGAATTCATCTTTTTCTGTAACCATCATCATTCCATCAAGTGTAAAGAATCTTCCGAATTCCTTTGATTCCAATATATCTATTCTTTGAAATTCTGTCTGCTCGCTATGTAACTGTTTTTCAACCTTAATTGAAAATCGTACATTTTCTGTGTGTTGTTCTGTATACCAAAGTTCCATTCCCATAGCTCCACTACATGAAAGTTAAATAATTAATGATTAACGCCGACAAAACTGTCAACTACTAACCTTTAACTCTTAACTAACAAATTTCTCCTTCCACAATATTAATCTTTTCAATCTTTGAGTCTTCAGTTCCAGTTAAGAAACAACCTTTTTCTTTTGCATAATTTATATAATCAAGTATTTCTTCTGTTATTCTTTCTCCTGGTGCAAGAATTGGAATTCCTGGAGGATAGCACATTACAAATTCAGCACATATACATCCATCGCTTTCATTCATTGGAATTGACTTTTTATTACAATAAAAAGCTTCTTGTGGAGTTAACACCACTTCTGGATTTATATATTCATGATCAAACATTCCACTTTTGTCTTTTGAATGTACTCTCTTTATTTCATATAAAGCTGATATTAATCTTTCCAATGTAAGTTCTCTATCTCCAACTGAAATTATTGCTAAAATATTTGCAATATCTCCAAATTCAATCTGTATTCCATATTCATCTCTCAAAATATCATATACTTCTATTCCAGCAAGTCCTATGTCTCTTGTGAACACAGATAACTTTGTCTTATCAAAATCAAATACTTGATCCTTATCTATTAATTCTTCGGAAAAAGCATAGTAGCCTCCAATTTTATTAATTTCCTGTCTTGCATATTCTGCAAGGCTTGTTACTTTTTTAAATATCTCTTTTCCATTAAGAACAAGATCTCTTCTAGCAAGGTCCAGAGATGACATCAAAAGGTAAGATCCACTTGTTGTTTGTGTAAGATTGATTATTTGACGTACATATCCAACATGTAAATCACAATTTAATAATAAAAATGAACTTTGAGTTAAAGAACCACCTGTCTTATGCATACTTACAGCAGCCATGTCAGCTCCTGCTTCCATTGCAGAAACAGGCATATTATCACCAAAGTAAAAATGCGTACCATGTGCTTCATCAGCTAAAACATACATACCATGCTTATGAGCTATTTCTGTGATTTTTTTTAAATCAGAACATATTCCATAGTATGTTGGATTATTTACAAGAACAGCTTTTGCATCTGGATTTTCCTTTATAGCTTTTTCCACATCTTTTACACTCATCCCAAGAGGTATACCAAGCTTTTTATTAACTCCTGGATTTATATAAACTGGTATTGCACCACTTATAACAAGTGCATTTATTGCACTTCTGTGAACATTACGTGGCATTATTATCTTTTCACCTTTTTTACATACACTCATAACCATCGCTTGTACAGCTGATGTTGTTCCATTTACCATAAAAAATGCATGTTTTGCTCCAAATGCATCTGCTGCAAGTTCTTCTGCTTCTTTAATAACAGAAACTGGATGACAGAGATTATCTAAAGGTTTCATAGAATTAACATCTACAGAAAGACATTTTTCTCCTAAGAACTCTTTTAGCATTGGATTTCCTCTTCCTTGCTTATGCCCAGGAACATCAAAAGGAACAACTCTTGCATTTTTATATTTGACTAAAGCTTCATAAATAGGAGCTTTTGAATGTTTCTCTTTATCCTTTTTATACGGAGATAGATTTTCATTACTTTCTTCTTTATTTATAGTCATGTCTTCTTTTTCGTTCATGTAAATCATCTCCTAATCATATATATTACTTCCGCTAAATATTTCAATCATTTCCCTGCGGAGATTATTTTCTATTTCAAGCCTTTGTTTTGGTTTAATTTCATAAACATCTCTGTTAAAAAGATAATTTTGTAATTCCATCTCCTTTATTAACATTTTTGTATGAAATAAATTTGCTTGATAAACATTAATATCTACTGCATCATATTTTTGTAATGTTTCGTTATCAATATAATCCTGTATTGATGTTATCTTGTGATCCATGTATAATTTCTTTCCATCAACATCACGTGTAAATCCTCTCACACGATAATCAGTGGTTATTATATCTGAATCAAAACTTCCTATTAGGTAGTTTAATGCATTTAGAGGTGAAACCTCTCCACATGTTGATACATCAATATCTACACGAAAAGTTGCTATTGAATTATGTGGGTGATATTCAGGGTATGTGTGAACTGTTACATGGCTCTTATCCAAATGTGCTACAACCGTATCTCTTGTAGTTTGAATATCAAGTTTATCAGTTACAATTGGTTCAGTATTCATTCTATTAGTCATAGATTCTTCAGCAATAAGAATAGTAACGCTTGCTCCCTGAGGTTCATAATCCTGTTTTGAAATATTCAGGACATGTGCTCCAATAATATCTGTTACATCACATAAAATTTTTGTAAGTCTTTCTGAATTGTACTGCTCATCAATATAAGCAATATAGTCCTTTTGCTCGCGCTCACTTTTTGCATAGCACACATCATAGATGTTAAAGCTAAGTGTCTTTGTGAGGTTGTTAAAGCCGTATAATTTCAGCTTGTTTTCCAACCCTAACATCACAGCCTTTCTTTATAAAATTAAATTTAAAGATATACTGATTACTATATACTATTTTTTAAGTTTAGTATTTATAACCTTACTATTACTTAACTTACAGTTTAGTTTTTCTTATCTTTTGACATTGTACTATATTTATTGTAAAATTTCTACTATTTTTTTATATTTTTATTTTTTTGAATATTTAATAATTTTACAGGTTTTTTATACATTTTTCTTAATTATAAACCTACTTTATTTTCATTTAGTTAATTTTTGTTTCAAATTAATACATTACGCCCTAATTTAGTCTAATATTTTTCAAGGTAAAAAATTTAATTTTTCTTTCTCTTTTTCTCTTTACAAACCAGAATTATTAGTCATACATCTTTTTTTACCAAGTCAAATCAATCTTTTTTATTTATTTATGTTCATTAAAACCAAACTTTTTGTTTAGTTTATGTAAATTTTAAACTTTATGATTATATTAGATTTTTTTATTGAAATTTAAGAATTATTTTTTATCCAAAAAATATATTATTAATCTCATTTTATAATATATTTTCTCGTAGTAATCTTAACTATCTCTTTTATAAATTATTATTACTTACAATAATATAATTATTTAATATTCTAAGATATTTAATAAATATTTCACTGAATTATTTTAGACATTTTTAAAATATAATGTTAAAATATACTTATATAAATTTTCATAAATGGGAAGGATATGATTTAATGGCTGGATATAGAGATTTTGAAGATAAACCAATTAATAAAACGTTATCTTATATACATTGGTTTTTTATTTCAAGCATTTACTTTTTTATTTGTAATATAATTTTTGTACTGTCTCTGTTTTTATTCGATATTAAACTTAATAACATGGTAATATTCTTTATAGCAGCTATACCTGCTGGTCCATCACTTACTGCATTATTTTATTTTACTAATAAACTGGTTTATGATAAATATGTAGATACTACTCGGGATTTTATAAAAGGATATAAAAGGAATGCCTTATTATCATTAAAATTTTGGATGATTTTTTTAATAATATTATTTGTAGGAATATTTGATTTAAAATTATGCTTTTCAAATGGTAATTTCCTATTTCTAATCATTCCACTTAGTATAATTTTAATTTTCTCCATATGCATATGTTCATATGCTCTTCCTATTATTTCTAAATATGAAATTAAAATTTTTGATGTTTTTAAATTATCGTTTTATCTTTCATTCAAAAAACCACTTAATACTTTTGTAAATATAATTATTATTTCATTTTTCTTATACTTTATTTTTTACTCACCTGGAATAATGAGTATATTCATTTCAAGTATAAGTTGTTACTTAATACAGCATAATTTAAAAAGTTCCTATTTATTTATAGATAATAAATATCTAAAATAAATTTAATATATATTTTACATTAAAATTCTATAGATACTATAATGAATATATATAAACTAAATATTTAACATTTAAATCAAGAAAGGAGATGACTATTTAAATACTTAGTTATTTAAATAGCATATATTATATGATACACATAGAAAATTTAAAAGATGGATTACCTATATTTAAAGCTCTCAGTTCAGATGTAAGAATTGATATACTAAATATTCTTTCAGAGTATCAACAATTAAACATGAATGAACTATCAGAAAAATTAAATTTAACAAATGGTGCTGTCACAATGCACATAAAAAAATTAGAAGAATGTGGTTTAATTACTACTACAAATTTAACAGGAAAGCATGGTCTTCAGAAAATTTGTTCTCTTCATGAAAACAAAATTATGATTGATATGGAATCAGAAACACCTGAAAATTCTTATGATATAAATTTATGCATAGGACATTATTCTTCATACGAAATTTCTCCTACCTGTGGTATTGCTACGAAGGAAAAACTAATAGGTGAAGTTGATAATCCCAACTATTTTGCTGACCCTGAGAGAATATATGCCGATATACTTTGGTTTACCAAAGGTTTTATTGAATACAGAATACCTAACTACCTAAAACCTAATCAAGTATTTTCTGAAGTTCAAATTTCAATGGAAATAAGTTCTGAAGCCCCTGGAATATGTAATATTTGGCCTTCAGACATACATTTTGCTCTTAACGATGTCCAATTAGGAACTTGGACTAGTCCTGGTGATTTTGGCGATAATAAAGGTTTATTAACACCTTCATGGTGGTTCCCTAACTGGAATCAATATGGGTTATTAAAGTTACTTGCTATTAATCATTATGGTACATTTATGGACGGATTAAAAATATCAGATGTAACTTTAGATGACCTTAATCTAACATATAAAAGCGATATTATCTTCAAATTATCCGTTCCTGAAGATACAAAACATATAGGCGGCCTTACTATATTTGGCAATAATTTCGGAAACTATAATCAAGGAATACACGTAAGATTAATTTATAATTAAAAATATAACAAAAAAAGATAACTTCTAGCAAAAACTTAAAGTCATCTTTTTTTGTTAACTTTATTTATAAATCCTCTTCCCCCATAAAGCCACACCATTTTTATTAATTGCAGTAAAAACCAATGTTGGAATATTTTCTTCCCAATCCCATGCTGGAATTATTTTCCCTTTATACTCATCAACTTCTTCTTCCATCAATATTCTTATCTTTATTTTATTTATATCTTCAAAAAACCATCTACCATTATTTTCTCCAGATATTTGATTCCCTTCTCCAAACTTATATATCTTAGAAACCATAACTCTATTAACATCTCTGTATAACGTTATAAACTCCCATAAGCCACTTAATTCTTCCTCATCTATCTTTTGCTCAAATTCTCCAGCATATTTTTCTGGTAACATCATTGGCCAACCATCATCAGACCACAATATTCTTCTTACATTCATATAAAACCACGAAGGATTGTACTCTCTTCTTATATGATGAACAACAAAATATTCCTCATTAATATTCAATACTGAATTATGTCCGGGTGCAATCCATCCTTCTTTATTCCCAAACCTATATCCACCGGCTATTTTATTTCCAACATGATTAGGATTAATAACTGTAGTATCAGTCATCTCAACTCCATTTATATCTTTATATGGTCCATATATGTTTTGTGATCTTCCAACCCTTATATTATAATCTGACCCCAATGAATCATATGATACAAAAAGATAATATTTTCCTTGATCCTTATTATAAATTATATAAGGCCCTTCAATTGCACCTTCTGTTGAATAATGTCTTCCTGCTATTCTTATCCCAATATCATCTGATTTCTTTATTTTCCCACTCCTTTTATTTAACGCAACTAAATATATTCCACTCCAAAATGATCCATATGCCATCCATAATTCACCATTTTCATCACAAATCAAATTTGGATCTATTGCATTTCTATTATCATTTTCTTCCGTTTTTATTACTATACCACAATCTTTCCATGGTCCATAAATAGAATCACTTTTTAAAAGCCCAATACATGATCTGTTTTTTCCAAAAGTAGATGCACAATAATACAAATAGTATTCATTATTAATTTTTATAAGTTCTGGTGCCCATATCCCCTCTGCTCCAGTCCATTCCTTTGCCTCTTTTGGTATATCTGACAAAGCTGTTCCTATATACTCCCAATTTATCAGATCTTTTGATTTTCTAACCTGTATTGATTGTTTTGCTGCTCCTCCAACTCTTGCATCTGTTGAAAAAACATAATATACGCCATTATCATTAAATATTGAAGGATCATGTGCTCCTAAAGTGCCCCAATTTTCACTTTTCTCCAATTCTTCTTTATCTATAGATTCCTTAAACATAGGTTTATCTGGATATATCATTTAAAAATTCTCCTCTCATTTTTACATTCTATTTATAAAACAAAGCCCTTAACCACTATTTTTTAATACCTCTTGCTTAATAAATAAAAAAAGATTTAGTACTAAAAATACTCAAGCACTAAATCTAATTACTTATTATTCCTTAACCTTTAACCCCAGAAATTGCTATTGATTCTATAATCCATTTTTGGAATATTATAAAGACTATTATAATTGGTAACATAGACATTACTGATGCTGCCATTATTAACGGATAATCTGTTTGTATTGCATATGTTGCGTTAAAAGATTGAATAACAGTCTGTATTGTCATTTTTTCTGGTGTACTTATATATATAGATGGTGCTAAGTAATCATTCCATATTGCCATAAACCAAAGAATAATCTGTGCTGATATTGCTGGCCCTGATAATGGAAATATAATTTTATAAAAAATTTTAAAGAAAGAACATCCATCTATCCTCGCTGCTTCTATAAGATCTGTAGGTAATCCACTCATATATTGTCTTAAAAAGAATATCATACTTACATTCCCAAACAACCCTGGAATTATTAATGGCTTTAGCGTATCTACCCATCCTATTTTAGAAAAAATTATAAATTGAGGTATCATTATTATTGCAAATGGAATCATCATTGTTCCTAGTAATGCTAAAAAGATAGTATTTTTATAGGGAAAATGTAACTTTGCAAAAGCAAATGCTGCAAGACTCGATGTAAATGTTCCAATTATAGTTACACTTAAACATACTTTTAAACTGTTTAATAACCCACTTAACAATGGTCCCTTAGTCCATATTTCTGAATATTTACTCCAATTAATTTCTGTAGGTATCCATACTGGTGGCATTGCAAAAACATCTAACTTATTCTTTACTGATGTTGATACCATCCAAAGAAGTGGTACTATCATAATTAATGATCCTATCAACAATATAAAAAACAAAATTGTATTTATAAATTTTTCTTTTTTCTTTTTACTTCTAAATTTACCGGTCTTTGTTTTTTGAGGAACCATATGATTTACTTCTGTATTTAACATGCATTTCACCTCTTTCTCATCAATCTTCAAACAACTCACCACTGCTATATTTGAATTGTACAAATGTTATTGCAAATATAAATATGGCTAATACCCATCCAACAGCACATGCATATCCCATTTGATAATTCTTAAATGCTTTGTCCCATAAATAATACACAACTGTTGCAGCGCTATAATTTACGCCTCCATTATCAACCATTATAGATGGTTCAATGAACATTTGAGACCCACCAATAATACCTGTAATTATTAAGTAAAAGGTTACTGGTTTTAACATAGGTATAGTGATGTGTTTGAAAGCTTGAAATGCATTAGCTCCATCAATTTGAGCAGCTTCATTTAAGCTCTTTGGAATACTTTGAATACCTGCTAAATATAAAAGTATAGTCATTCCAAGTCCTTTCCATACAGTCATTGCAACTATTGCTGGCTTAACCGTCATTTCATTGTTTAACCAATTTGGACCTTGTATTCCTATCACAGATAAGATTTGATTTAATAAACCATAATCTCCATTATAGACCCATCTCCATAATATAGAGACAGCTGCTATTGAAGATATTACCGGAATATAATATATTACCCTAAATGTTTTTGCACCATATACTCTTCTATTCATTGCTAGTGCTAATCCTAAAGCTATAACAAGTCCTATAGGAATACCTATCATCATAAATATTGTATTTCCTATTGATTTCCAAAAGTTTGTATCAGAAAACATTTCTTTATAATTACTAATTCCGATAAAATCAGGAGTTCCAATAGATGTCCAATCTGTAAATCCTGCATATAAAGATACTGCTAATGGTATAAATGCGAATAAAAAGAATTGTAACACTGGTGCAAGAACGAAAAGATATCCTGCTCTACGTTCTCTTGCATAATAATCAGATTTTGATTTTATTTTTGCAGCCATAGTTCTTCACCACCTAATTACTTTTTTAATATTTTAATTTTACCTTCTTTATTATGGGTTACTGATTTTAACCTCAGTAACCCATTTTACTAATGTACCTACTTTTTAGCTTTTTCTTTTTCTATAGCTTTGTCTAATAAACTTTGCATTTCAGGTTGAATCTTTTCACAATAATCTTTTGGTGAAATCTTTCCATCTAATACATCTTGAATTCCTTCATAGAACTTATTATACCATTCACCATTGTAAGTTCTTTCTCCTGGAAGTGGTTTACCATACTTTTCAATTAAGTCTATAAATACTTGTTTATTATGAGGTTTTTTATCACTATTTAAATATTCAGTTTTAGCCATTGATTTTATGTTTGGAACTTGTATTTGTAAATCTGAAACCATTTTGTTTGCATCAGCATCTGTTGATAAGAAAATTGCTAAATTAACTGCTTCTTGTGGATATTTTGTATTAGCTGATACACCAAAACCAACTGAACCAAGCCAACTAGCTGTTTCTCCAGTAGAACCTGCTGGCCATGGACATAAATCATATTCAAATGGAAGATCTTCAAATGCAGCAATATCCCAAGGTGCAATTGCAAAGAATCCTAATTGACCTTTTAACCATCTTTGATAAGTATCTAATGTTTGTCCCTGTTCTGCACTTGGAGTGATTTTATTTACTAATGTTTGATCAGCAAAAAATTGTAATGCTTCTACAAATTTTGGATCTGTAACAGTTACTTTTGTACCATCTTCACTTAACCAATCTGCTCCGTTACTAAATACAAACGGTGCTAATGACCAGTTTACATTTAAACCTGTTCCCCAAGTTGAGTCATCAGAACCAGTATCATTTGTAAGTTTTTTACAAATATTTACAAATCCATCCCATGTATATGGAACTTGAGGATCTGGTAATGGAATTCCCTTTTCTTCAAATAACGTCTTATTATATCCAAATCCAAATGGTCCTATATCTTTAGGTAAAGCATATAAACTTCCTTGTCCTATTTTCTCTCCATTATATCTATATTTATTTAATCCCAAATCCCAAATATCATCTAAATTTAATATTCCATCAGATTCTGCTTTAGAAAGATATTCATCTAAATTAAGCATTTTCCCTGAATTAACCCATGCTTTTACATCTCCAGGTCCCATATATACAACATCTGCCATAGTATTTGATGCCATTGCAGCCTGTATCTTTTGTCCGTATTGATCTTGAGTTGTACTTACAAGTTTAACCTTAACATCAGGATATTTTTCTTCAAACTTTTCAATTACCTTTTCGTATACTTGTGTTTCTTGAGGTTGTCCATAACACATCCATGTTACTTCTTTTTTACCATCTGCAGTAACAGCACCTTCTTTACTTTTACTTGAACCACAACCAACAAAAATTGTTGCTGTTACTGCTGCTGTAATAATAACCGAAAGTAATTTTCTTGATTTTTTTAACATAGTAAATCCCCCCTGTATAACCCTTTTTATTTTATTGAAACATAAAATAATTCTATAAAACTTTTTATTTTTCTCATACAATAGTTATTTTTGCTTTATACCCTTATTTTATAGCAGTAATCCTTTTCAGTAGATACGCGTCTATTTCTTGTTATTTCCATTATAGTATTTTATTGATTTTCGGTCAATATTAAAATTACATTTTATTAAAACATTTTAGATTTTATTAAAGTATTCTTTTACTCATTTAATCACACTTCCAAACACTAATGATGTTTATACTTGAAATTCTCGAGTATCAGGTGAAGGTACTCCAAAATCTGGTGTTCCATCTTCATTCCAATTGATTACTTCTATTCGTGTATGCCTATTAGGATCACTTAAAGGATCTCCTTTCAATTCAGTATAATTTCTGCAATGATATACTAAAAGGTCCTTTGTTCCATCTTCTGAAACTGTAAAGCTGTTGTGTCCTGGACCATATTGTTTATTTTCATATGATGTTACAAATACAGGTTTTTTTGATTTTATCCAAGAATCTGTATTAAGAAGATCGCTATTTACATCTGCTGTAAGCATTCCAATACAGTAATTTTCATCCGTAGCACTTGCAGAATAAGTTATAAATATTTTATTATTCTTTTTCAAAACTGCTGGCCCCTCATTTACCCAATATAATTTAGTTTCCCAATCAAGCTCTGGCTTTGACAATAATACTGGTTTTGATTTTAAAGTCCATGGATTTTCCATTTCAGCAATATATAAATTAGAATGTGATTTTTCTTCAACTTTACGATCTTCCTGAGCCCATACATAATATAATTTTTCATTATGTTCAAACACTGTAGCATCCAAGGAAAAAGTATCCCATCCACTATCGACTTTACCCTTTTCCATCCACTCACCACAAAATGGATCTTCATTACTATTTTCCAAAACATACATTGAATGATTAAATGTAATTCCAGTAACATCTCTATTAGGTGCTGCCGCAAAATATATATACCATTTTCCTCTAATATAATGTATCTCTGGTGCCCAAATAAGATTGCTCATTTCCCCATCAATATGTTTATTCCAAATAACAGCAGCTTCTGCTTCCTGCAATCCTTCTATTTTCTTCGATCTTCTCAACTCGATAAGATCAAACTCCGGTACCGATGCTGTAAAGTAATAATATCCATCAGTATGTTTATATATAAATGGATCTGCTCTTTGAATTACTATTGGATTATTATAAAGATCTTTTAACATAAAACCCCTCCTTTGTTCTTATATAGAATAAACTCTAAGTTTAAGTTTAGTATTTTATTAATTAATTCAATATAAGTCAACTTTTCTAAATCAATTTATTCTATAGATATATTATATTAGTAAATTTTCTCATTTTCAATACTTTATTTTAAATTAACCTAAAATTATTTATATTTATTTTAAGCTTTAAAAACCTTTTCATAATCCTTTTTTCTATTTTTTATATATTAGTAGCAACTTTATTAAAACAAAAAAAAGATTTGTTGGTAAAAAATAATCCAACAAATCTTTTTTATTTTACCAATATTTTTCAATATTAGGGCAATAGTTATTCTTAACTGCTGCTCTAACTTCAACAAAACAACCACAAATTTTACACATTCCGTTAACTAAATTATCACATTGCTTACATATATCTAATCGATTTTTATACTCTTTCTCACCTGTTCTTATGTGCATATCTATATTACTTATATATTCCTGCATATTTCTATATTCATCTTCTTCAAAAACCTTATCTAATAAGCATTTTCTGCAATATCTATTTTCCATATTACTATTCCACTATAAAACTTATTACACTACAAGGTGGAATTGTAAAGTTAATTCCCTTTTCTGTTATTTTAAATTCTTTGAATTCTTGTGGTTTTACCACTTCTGGGCTATCAAATGTATTATGTGCATTCATATCATTTGATAATACACACGCTTTTACTGACTTAACTTTTCTATCCACAATTGTTCCTTCTATGTTATATGAATCTTTTAACGATATATTGTTTATTGTAATATTTATTCTTCCTTGAGAATCAACAGAAACTGATTCATGTAAATTAGGAACTTTACTTTCTTCTTCAATACCAATCATTTCAGTTTCTAAATAACTTTCTACTAAGGTTGATTCTTGATGATTTTTGTACATATTAAAAACATGATATGTTGGGGTTAAAATCATCTTCTCTCCTTCTGTTAAAATAACTGATTGAAGGACATTGACAACTTGAGCCAAATTAGCCATTTTGACTCTATCACAATGTTTATTAAATATATTTAAATTAATCCCTGCAATAAGCGCATCTCTCATTGTGTTTTGTTGATATAAGAATCCCGGATTAGTTCCTGGCTCTACATCATACCATCCCCCCCATTCATCAACAATTAAATCGACCCTCTTTTCTGGATCATATTTATTCATAATATCAATATGTCTTTCTATTAACTTTTCCATATATAGTGTTTTATTTATACTAATATACCATGTTTTCTCGTCAAATCCTGTTGCAGGCCCTTTATTAAGCCATCCCCCTGGATGTGTATAATAATGTAGTGTTATAGCATCCATAAAATTACCTGCTACTTTCATAACACCTTCTGTCCAATTATAATCATCTACATTAGGTCCACATGCTATTTTATAAAGCTTATTATCACCATAATTTCTACAATATGTCTGATATCTTCTATACATATTACCATAAAACTCTGGAGTCATATTTCCACCACACCCCCAGTTTTCATTCCCAACTCCAAAATATTTTACTTTCCAAGGTTCAGTTTGTCCATTTTTCTTCCTTAGCTCTGCCATAGGTGAAATCCCATCAAAAGTTAGATATTCAACCCATTCAGATATCTCCTGCACAGTTCCACTTCCAACATTTCCATTAATATATGGTTCACATTCAAGCTGCCTGCATAATTCCATAAATTCATGAGTACCAAAGCTATTGTCTTCTACAACTCCACCCCAATGAGTATTCACCATCTTCTTTCTATTTTCTTTTGCTCCGATACCATCTTTCCAATGATATTCATCAGCAAAACATCCACCAGGCCAACGTAATACTGGTATTTTAATTTCCTTAAGAGCTTCGACAACATCTTTTCTCATACCGTTTACATTAGGGATATTAGAATTATCACCAACATATATCCCTTCATATATGCATCGTCCTAAATGTTCTGAAAAATGTCCATAAATTTCTTTATTGATTTTCCCCTTTTTATTATGCGTATTAATAACTAATTTACTCATGAAAATATCCCCCTTTTATTTAAGTAAAAACTTTAATATTAAAGTTTTTACTTTATATTAATTAAAATATACTATATTATGGTAAAACAGTCAATACATTTTTAGATTCATTTTATTATCTTCTAAAACAATTTTAAATTATTTTACAAACTTTAGTATTTTGTTTATAATTGCAAATATAATACCAAAGTATAATTTGTATTTTTATTTAGTTTATTATAAATCAGTCTTATTCTTAATTTTATTTTATGTATAGGGAAGGAAACAATTATGTTACATTTTAATTCAATGGAAGATGCCAGTGAAGTGTTTAAAGCACTTAGTGCTCCAATGCGCATAAAAATTATGGAAATCTTATATGAGGATGGTGATAAAAGTCTAAATGATTTAGCAAATATCCTCAATCTAACCAATAGTGCCATATCATTACATATAAAAAAATTGCAAGAAGTAGGCTTAATTGACATTCATACCATGTCTGGCAGACGCGGTTCTATGAAGATATGTAAACCAATTCATGATATGATGATTGTAAATCTACGCCCACAAAAACTAGATATCTTATCTTATCAAGATGAAATTTCCATAGGATGTTATTCAAACTGTCTTGCTGTTCCAACTTGCGGAATTTCTACTACTAATAAAATTATAGGAGAATTTGATGATCCACGTTATTTTCAATTTCCAGAGCACTTTCAAGCATCAATACTATGGTTTTCATCTGGATTTATTGAATACAATCTACCAAATCACTTAACTGCCGGTCAAAAACTAACAGAAATTCAAATTTCTTTTGAAATTTCTTCTGAAAGTCCCGGTTTTAATGAAAACTATCCTTCTGATATTCATTTTTCAATTAATGATATAAATCTTGGATATTGGGTAAGCCCAGGTGATTTTGGTGCTAGAAGAGGACGTTTCACTCCTGATTGGTGGCCTAAAATATGTAATCAATATGGAAGATTAAAAACTCTTACAATTAATTCTGATGGTACATTTATTGATGGTGGATATAAAATTTCAAATGTTAATATTACTGACTTAAATATAGATTACACAAGTATGATTTCATTTAAATTTGAAGTTCCAACTGATACAAAAAACGTTGGTGGTTTTACAATATTCGGAAAAGATTTTGGTGATTATAATCAAGGAATAAAATTACAGACATTTTATGAAAACATCTAAACTAAATGAGCTGTTGTACTAAATTATTAATTTAATACAACAGCTCATTTTACATTTTAAATTATTCTTTTATCCCCCAAAGACATGTTCCATTTTCTTCTGACATAACACTAAATGTTGTAGTATAACACTTTCTATTTATATCGTATTGTTTTGAAACTACACCTTTATATAAAATCCCATCAATGTTTATCTCTATATTATTTTTATCCTTCACTTCCCATTTACCTTCAATTTCACCTGAAATTTCACTATTTTTATTTAATTGTATATCTCTAAAATCTTTAATTTCTTCAGTTATTTCATGTCCATGATTAATGAATTTATATTTTCCACAAACATCTTTACTTTTAAAGTCATCATTATTAACACCAGCATATCTAAATGGAGCTACTACCGGCCAACCATCTTCATTCATAAACATTTCATTAACTCTGACTTCATGCATTTCACCGCTTTCAGGAAAACGTGAGTGAAATATTAAAAAATACTTTCCAGTTGCTTCATCATAATATGCAGAATTATGTCCAGGAGATACATATCCCTTTTTATCAGATTCCGATTCTTCAGAGTATGGATAATTAAAATTCCCCATAAGTTTTTCACCAAATTTTGTTATTACTTCATTTTGTTCAGCTAATGCTTTACCTCTTATACCTTTGCAGTCTATCATATCATTCCCCATCGGATCATAATATGGTCCATCAGGTTTTTCTGATCTGCTTACTCTAATATTATATCCTCCATCTGCAGTAAGACCACCAAACGATAAAAACATATAATAATACTTTGTTTGTGGACTATATATTACATATGGAGCTTCTATTTCTGAGTGGTCTCCTCCTAGAAGTTTTTTACCATAAGTTCCTTGTCCATCAATTGGTCTACCAGTATTTTTATCTAATTCTAGTATATATATTCCACCTGAATATGATCCATAAATCATCCAAAGTTTTCCTTCTGCATCAAAAAAGACATTTGGATCTACAGTATTGGGATGTATTGTCGCATTATATGTTTTAATCTCACCATTAGCATCTGTATATTCTAATGGATCTTTTCCACTTGATTTTAGTAAAATCCCTAAATTAGTATAAGGTCCTTCCGGATTATCCGCTACAGCATATCCAATAGCACTTTGAGGACAATTTCCTTGACAAACGCAATAATACATATAGTATTTTCCATCCTGTAATTTTATCCAATCACCAGCCCAAAACGTATTAGTTTTTCCCCATTTTAATGCCTCTGACAAATCTGTTTTAATATTTTTAAATAGTTTTGTATTATCTACACTTTCAGAAATACTTGTCCAATTTATTAAATCAGATGATTTAGCTGCAGCCATATGAGATCCTATTATATAATATTCATCATCAACTTTCATTATTGATGGATCATGTACAGACACTTCACTAAATGTAATATCTGTTTTTTCTTTTGTTTCGCTTTGAGCATATACATAGCCCCCGCTTCCTATTAAAAGTACTAATAATATTATTGTCAAAATTTTTTTCATTGCTATTATTCCTCCTAATAATAAAATTTTAAGCAAATTATTTTAGTTTTAAGTAAAATAATTCACTATATATTAAACTTTATTTATAGGATAGCACCTTAAGTAAACATTTTCAACATCATTAATTAAACTTTATTTAAATATATATTATAATTTACACTCAGTGATTCTAACTCCGAATACTCTACCTGCTATCTTATCTAATTCAGAAACAAATTTCACTCTTATCTTTTCTTTATTTTTAACGATTTGCTTTGGTATACTATAAAATTTATCAAACAATACATAAGGTTTATTTTCATTTAAACATTCAAATGTAATTAAGTAGTCATCAATATAAACATTAAATTCTCTCTTTAGAGTTTTCCCATCAATAAATTCTTCCCTATCACTTCCCCAATAAGTCACGCATAAAAACATATCTTTAGAATCATTAACTTCCATTTCATAACTAAATTCACCATTTCCAATACACTCACGCCACCCTTTTTCACACTCACTAAAATAATTAGAATTTGAGTTGCTCGAAATAAATTTATGCTCAATTTCTGACTGTTGCTCATTAGGATTTACTGAATCTATCGTTATTTTTTCAAGTCTTTCTTGATAATCTGAACTTGTCAAATCTGTTGTCTTATATTGTTCACAACTCATAGTTTTCCAATAAATTGTATATCTTTCATGATGAATCTCATAAAATGGTATAAGTCTACACTTCACATTTCCAGGTTGTCCAATTGATTCTGTTTCAAATTCTAACCTTTGCAAATCTACAGATTTTATTAAATTCTTTAAATTCTTATCATTACTAACTAATGTTGGAACTACAATTCCTGGATAATGATTTAATTTTAAATGATCCTCTAAAATATCACTTTCGGGGAAATTTTCAGTACCTAAAGCACCTGCAAGAACAACAGGTCCATACATAAATGCAACTTTATTTTTATCTTCTTTTGAATAATATACATCTATCTCCATTGGAAGGGTCACTTCTATTACATCTCCATTATTCCAATTTTTATTTATAGATAAATAACCTCTGTCTGATTTTTTAAATTCCTCTATTCCATTAACGTTAACCATAACATCACCCTTAACCCACCATGGAATTCTTATATTTATATTCATAGGTTGTCCATACGCATCTTCAAATTTTATTACAACTTTATTGCTCCTTGGAAAGTCTGTCTTTTGGTCTATTATAATTTTTTTATCTTTTATTTCTATTTTAGAATTTATAAAAAGATTAACAAACAAATTATCTTCATCTCTATAATATATGTTTCTTATATATCTTGCTGGATTTTCCATACCTGTGCCCGTACAGCACCAAAATGAATTTTCTGGAGAACAATATACTTTAAAATGCCCTGGCTGTGTCGATACAAAATAAGTCTTCATGCCAGTTTTAGGATCTTGAGATGCAAGTATGTGATTATATAAAGCATTTTCATAATAATCCATATACTTCGAATCATGATTCCATGAATATAAATGTTCAGTTAGTTTTAACATATTATAAGTATTACATGTTTCAGCTGTAGTAACACCTAATTTCTCTGTTCCAGACTTACCAAAGTGCTCATCACGGCTATTTCCACCAATTACATATGACCTATTTTTAGTAACTATATTCCAAAAAAATTCACATGCCTGCCTTAGTTTGTTATCACCTAATAGTTCATATAGTGTCGCTGCTCCAATAACTTTAGGAATCTGGGTATTTGCATGCTTTCCTTCTAATTCATCTTTCTCTTCCAACAATGAATTCATTATTTCTTTATTATAAAATCTCAATGCTAAATCTAGATAATCTTTATTGTTTGTAACTTTAAATAATTCAGACATTACTTCACACATTCCACCATGTTCACAATATAACATTCTATCAAATTCTTCTTCATTTAAATTATCAGTACCCATTTTAGCCCAATCAGCCATTTTTATAACTACATCAAGAGCCTGTTTATTTCCTGTAAGATTATAAGTATCCATGAGCCCAGCATAAATTTTATGAATACTGTACCACGGTACCCAACTTCCCCCTAGTTCAAACCTAGTAACATTAAATTTCCCAGTGAAAACCCTGTCAAAACATTCTCTTTTAAAGCCACCTACATATCCTTCTTTATCAAATGACTGAATATATGCAATTTCTGAAACTGCATATTCCAGTTTATTTTTTAACTCCATATCATTATCCGAAACATACATAGCTGAAACAGCTGATAAATAATGCCCTAATGAATGTCCACTTATAGCCATTGATTCCCAGCCACCATATGGTGCTTTCTTTGGTGTTTTACCGACTGCTTCATAGCATGGTGCTATTAGTCTATCTACATCTAAATACAATAAATACTCCTTTCCCTTATTCTGAGAATCTTTAAAAATACCATCTGTCAGTAATACTTTTTCCATATTATCAACTCTCCTTTTACATATATAAATTGAATTAGTTTAATTTACATATTTTTTAATTACTTGTACAATATTACTATGACATAAAGCTTTAAACTTATCAGTAGACTATATTAACAAAAGGTGGTGAATATTGACTATGATATATTTGAAAACTGATATAAATATTCCTATAAAATCATCATTGTGTGGAATATTTACTGCTGATGATTCCTGGATTCATATGGAAAGAATAATTGATAGTTATGAATTAATACTTGTAACAAAAGGAACTGTTTTCATACAGCAAGATTATGAAAAGTATATAATTAACAAAGGGGATATACTGCTCTTAACTCCTGGATTAAAGCATAAAGGATACAGTTTTTCTGCTAAAGGTACTAGGTTTTATTGGGTACATTTTTATTGTAATTGCCAAACAAAAACATTAAACTCTTCAGAAGTTTTGTCTGAAATATCAATATGTAAAAATAATCCATACTTTGATGGATTTAACTCTAGCATACTTATCCCAACATTTTATAAAAATTTAAACATTGAAAAAATTAATATATTATTTCGTCAATTACTACATATATCCCAAAGTAATAGCTATAACACTTATAGCACTGATTATATTTTAACATCCCTTTTAATTGAAATTTCAAATCAAGTTATACACTCTTTCCTCCATAATACAGACAATAATAAATATTCTAATACCTTAAATGAAATATTACAGTGGATTGATAACAATATTACTCAAAATATATCTCTTCAAAATGTAGCGTATGAATTTAACTTCTCAAAAGAATACCTAGCAAGATACTTCAAAAAAAGCATGGGAATGAGTATGCAGACTTACATTAATAATTTAAGACTTTCAAAAAGCAAAAACCTTTTATTAAACAGTAATTTAAACATAAAGGAAATATCAAAAGAACTTGGATTTATAGATGAAAAATATTTTTTAAAACTTTTTAAAAAATATGAAAACATAACTCCTAAACAATACAGAAATGCCTTTATTAAAGCTTACTTAAATAACTATTAGTTTCTAATAAATTAAATAAAAATACTATAAGAAGCTAATTTAAAAATTAATTTCTTATAGTATTTTTATTATTGGATCTGTTAATTTATTTGTGTCTCATTCTCAGTATTTCTCTCTGCCAATAAAATCCCACTTGCAATTGCTGTAAATGGTGCTACAGTAATAAGGCCAAAGCTTCCTACAAGTGTATGAAGTATTTCTGATGAAACATATTTTAAATTTAATATATTTATTATTGGAGTTCCCTGTGCCATAAATACCATAAGAAGTCCAATATATCCCCCTGAATATGCTAATAAAAGTGTTGTCATCATAGTTCCCATAATTGAACGTCCTACATTAATTCCAGATTTAATGGCTTCAGATCTTGTTATATCTGGTTTTTTTTCAACAACTTCTGCAACTGCTGATGTTATATCTACAGCTACATCCATAACAGCCCCTGATGATGCTATAAATATGCTGGCAATAAATATTTCTGTAAGATTCAGATTTTCATAACCAGAATATAAAAGCATTTCTGAATATGACATTACAGCTCCATGAATTTTGAATCTGCTCACAAAGAATAATGCCATAAAACAAGTTACTATGCTTCCTGCTAAAGCTCCAATAATTCCTGCTAAAGATCTTCTATCTATTCCATATACTAAACCTATTATCAGACATACTAATATTATAGTTGTTACCATACCTATTAAAATAGGATTGTATCCCATCAAAAACAATGGTATTAATAATTTCCACATAGCAAGTATTGTAAAAATAAATGACAGAATAGCTTTTATACCAACTATACCTGAAAATCCTACAAGAAATATCATAAATACTCCAACAAGTAGAATTTCATAATTAATTCTGTAATGATCAACTAGCGTTGCTACCCTTATTTCATCACCCGTATAATCTAATGTCACAAGAATCTTATCCCCAACTGCAAATATTTTATCCTGTTCAAGAGACCCCGATAATCTATTGCTTCCTGTAACAGTTTCTCCTTTAAACTTCCCCTGAAGTATTTCCACATCACAAAGCTGTTCACCAGTCTTTATAAGTCCATTATTTATTATAAAACTCTCATCTGTGCTTAATACCCTTGCACTAACCCTCTCAGTATTTTCATAAATCTTTTGCGGGAATTTATTAGGAACACATATTAAAACAACAATTGCTATAAGTGTAATTAATATAGGAATAGTATTACGTCTATGAATATCTTTAAGCATTTCAGTCTCCTCTTTATTATTGTACCTTTGTAATTGATTTTAATTTAGCAAATACATCTGTATTATCATAATATCCACCAAATAAATCCTGCCCTACACCTTTAGCCATTAAAGCTACTGGTACTCCGGTATGTGAATATGAACTGTATGATATACCTGATTTATTATTTAGAATATGTGTAAGAGTAACTGTGAATGGTTCATATGATCCATACATAACATATTCATTTTGATCTAAATTTCTGTTTTCTTTTGCAATCATACTCTTTTCATATGCTGCTTTAATCTTTGCTTCTTCTAATTCAGTAAGAACCATACCACCCTTTGTTGAATCACCTTCTGATCCAGCTCTCTTTAATCCAAATTGTGCTTCAACATATTTCATTGCATCATCAAATGATGTTTTATTTTCTCTATACTTAGCAACAGATCTATCAAATTCTGTGTATGACACCTTTTGATTTGATAAATTTTGTAAATGTGTATCATAATTTGTTCCTGCAAATCCAAGTGAAAGTCCACCTGTTTCATGGTCTCCCGTTACTAATATTAAAGTTTCATCAGGATGAGCATTATAAAAATTAACAGCTTCTTGTACTGCATCATTAAATGCATTTGTATCATGGATACTTGATGCTGCATCATTAGCATGACCAGCCCAGTCAATTTTACCACCTTCAACCATCATAAAAAATCCTTTTTCATTATCTAAAAGCTCTATACCTTTTCTAGTATATTCAGCTAATGTTAATTCATTTTCATTTCTGTCTAAATCGTATTTTAAAGCTCCACTTTCTTCTTCTACTTCATTTTCTGGACATATTGCAATTACTTTTTCATCACCACTCTTTAAGCTTTTAATTTCCTCATTTGTATCAGCTATTTTATATCCCTTTTCTTCTGCTAACTTTGCAATAGGTGTTTTTCCTTGTTCTGTAACTTCTTTTGAAGTATCTGAAAGAAATTTTCCTCCTGCAAAGTAATCAAAATCACTATCTACAAGTTGAAGTCCCATGTCATAATATTGGCTTCTTGCTGGTACATGAGCATAATAAGCTCCTGGAGTAGCATGGTCTATGTTTACAGATGTAACAATTCCAACCTTATATCCAAGTTGCTCTTTTAATTTTTCTGTAATTGTTTCATATGATTTTGTCTTTGTTTCATCCATATTAATTACACTACTTAAAGTTTTTTCACCTGTTGAAAGAGATGTAGCTGTTGAAGCTGAATCTGGACAAATAGATGTAGAATCATATGTTGATACCGTTCCTGATACAGGGAAATTCATAAATGATAGTTTTTCCTGTGTTGGATAATTTCCTTCTGATACATTAATTGCTCCATTTTTTTCAACACCATTATAATATTGAGCTGCCTGAATCTGTGGGTAACTCATACCATCACCTATAAACATGAAAATATATTTAGGTGTCTTTCCATTCCATTTTACAGTTGAAGTAGTTTCCGCACCAACTTCTTGTGGTTTAATTTGAGTTGAAATCCCGTAAGCTCCACCACATATTAAAGTTAATGCAAGCATAGCTCCCATGATTCTTTTAGCTGTTTTATTCATTTTTATTTACCCCCTTGGATTTGTAGAAACATTATTTTTTCTTCCTTACAGATATAATATAAACCTAAACAGTTAAAGTAAATTTATAATACAGTTAAAAAATGTTGATTATATGTTAAAACTTTGTAATATTTCTTATTATTAACCAAAATAAATAAATTAATGTAAAAAAGTAGTATTAAATTCAGTCTAAACTAAACTTAATACTACTTTTACAAACTATTTATTTGTTTTCATAGCTTTTTCTTTTACAAATTTGTTATATTCCTCTATAGGATAAGTTTGAGGTTCTCTTATTTCCTCTAAGAAATGTGATGCTTCTGCATCTGAATTGCTAAATGCCAAAACAGACTTATACATTTCTATAGCTTTATTGTAATCTCTATACTCATCTTTAGGTACATATGCTCCCATATGCCATCTAATCATAAGGCATTCTTCTAAAGTTAACTTTACAAATTGTTGAAGCAATATTACACTTTTTTCACCATGACCTAAAGGAACCGTTTCATTTATTTCATAGGATGCATAACCAATCCACTTTCCTGTCATTTCATCCTTTTTTAATCTCATTGTCTTTTCATAAAGGTTGCATTTACAAAGATCATGTAAATATCCTGCTAAATATATTGTATCATTGCTTAGTCCAAGACTATATTGTTTGTTTTTTTGAAGCATAAGTTCAACAACATTATCTGAGTGAAATGCTAAGCCACCATCAAAATTAGAATGAAATTTTGTTGATGCTGGCGCGATAAAATAATCAGTTCTTTCTAAAAGATATTTAATAAGTTCATCTATTCCATCTCTTTTTATAGAGCTTAATCTACCAATTATTTTATCCTGCATTTCCTGTCTATCTTGAACTTCTTTTGCTTTAGTTAATTCTTTCAAGTCTTTTAAATCACTCATTATTATTCTCCTTGTCTCTTACCTTAAATAATCATATATAGAAATACTTAGAGTATTAAGCCAAATAGGCTATTACTTTTCCCCTACTATTAATGATTGTATCACTTCACCTTCTAAGTGTAAAAGTTTTTATAAATACAAAAACCCAACATTAAAATATATGTTAAGTTAAACACTATACTATATAGTATTATGATTATTACTTCACAAATAATCATAATATGTATAATATTAAATACACTTTAATGTTGAGCAATTATTCAAACTATAAAATTCATTACACTAAATTATCTATTAAGCATTGCAGCGCCAATTAATCCTGCATCATTACCAAGACTTGCAATCTTAATTTCTGTTCTTAAGTCTCCAGCATAAGCTAAATCCTTGATTCTTGCTTTTAAAGGAGTTGTTAAGTTTTCACCTTGTTTGCATATTCCTCCACCTAAAAGAATAGCTTCTGGTTTAAATATGTTTATAAGGTTTGCAACACCTACAGCTAAATAATCTAAATATTCTTCAATTACTTCATGTCCTGCTTTGTCTCCAGCTTGATCTGCATCAAATGGCACTTTTGCATTCATTTTTTCCATATCACCTTCAACTAATTTGTATAAAAGTGAATCCTTATTTTCTTCAGCTTTATTTTTAGCTGCAAGAATTAAAGCGGTTGCAGATGAATATGCTTCAAAACATCCCTTATTCCCACAACTACATTGTCTTCCATTAACTTCAATAATTTGATGTCCAACTTCAGCTCCACCTGGATAGAATCCTGCAAATATTTTTCCATCAATAATAATTCCTCCACCGACACCGGTTCCAAGAGTTACTACTATAGCATCTGAACAACCTTTAGCACTACCTGCAGCAACTTCTCCTAATGCAGCACAGTCAGCATCATTAGCCATTCTTATTTCAAAGTCGATTTTTCCTTTAGCATATTCTCTCACATTGAAATTATCTATTCTAATATTATTTGAATATACAATAACTCCATTTTTATCATCAATTGTTCCAGGAATTCCTATTCCTATTCCATTTAAGTTTGTCTTGTTTAAATCGAACTCAGTTATTAGCTCATTACACATATCAAAAATATCATCGAAAATAGGTTCAACACCTCTTTCTTTTACTGTTGGTCTGCTGATTGACTTTATCATTTTTCCTTCTTCATCAACTAAACCTACTACAATATTTGTTCCGCCTAAGTCAACACCAATATAATTCATTTTTTGTGATTCCCCTTACCTTAATTTTTTTAATATTTTTAACATTGTTTATATACAGCATTTATGTTCCCAAATTTAAGGACTTTAAAAGCTCTTATCTTATTTACAATAATTATTATACCATATTACAAGTTGTATACAATTACAGAATTGTTATTATATTTTATTATTTTTTATTTTTATTATTTACTAAATTTATCATAGGTATTAGTTTGTTATTATAAACAAATTAATAAAAAATACCCATTTAAATTTATATATTAATATTAACTACACTTTATTTTCTATTCAATTATTCTAATGATTGCACAATAAAATATATATAAAATTAATTCTATGGTATCTTTAATATTTTAAAATCTATGACCCATAATTTTAACTTTTATTATATGAATAAACTATTTATATTATTTTTCAAATGACTGTAGCAAATTGATGGTTTTCAAAATAGATTGTAGTAAAAAGAAATATACAGAAGGTGATTAAATGAATCCATTATTAAATATGATATTAGGCTCACTTTTTCCTGGAATGGGAGGTATGATGAATAATCCCATGGGAGGTATGGGAAATATGGGTGGAAATCCTTTAATGAGCATGCTTATGGGCGGTCTTGGCGGAGGTATGAACCCAATGATGGGCGGTGGAATGAATCCAATGATGGGCAATCCAATGAATCAACTAACTCAAATGATGGGTGGTCAAAACAATAACATGCCTAACATGAATAATATGCCCAATATGAATAACATGAACATGGGCAATATGAATCCATTAATAAGTATGCTTATGGGTGGACAAAATAACAATGGACAAATGGCTCCTAACAATATGAATACTCAAACTCCCGTTAATAATCAAGCTCCTATGATGAACAATAATATGAATATGGGCAATCTAAATCCTTTAATGAGCATGCTTATGGGTAACAGAAATATGGGAATGAATAACAACCCTATGAGAAACAACAGAATGATGAATAATAATCAAAACATCCCTCAAAGAAAGAGATAATTTTGATTGTATAGGCGTAAAATGCGCCTATCTGAAAAACAGTTTACATAAAATTTATTTTGTAAAATAATATGATATTTCCTCCCTTGCATAAGAACATACATTCGTGTATAATATCATAGAATGTATGTTCGATTTTTTAATTAAGGAAGTGCTGTCAAATGGATCTTATGAATAAATTAAAAATCCTTTCTAATGCTGCAAAATATGATGTATCTTGTTCATCTTCAGGATCTAAACGAAAAAATACAAAAGTAGGTATAGGAGATGCATCGGTAAGTGGAATCTGTCACAGCTATACGCCAGATGGCAGATGTATATCACTATTAAAAATTCTATTTTCAAATGATTGTATATTTGACTGTATTTACTGTATAAATGGTTCCTCAAAAGATTTTGAAAGAGTTACGTTTACCCCTGAAGAAGTATGTGAACTCACAATTAATTTTTATAAAAGAAATTATATAGAAGGACTATTTTTAAGTTCCGCAGTTGTAAAAAATCCTGATTACACCATGGAACTTCTAATTAAAACAGTAAAAAAACTTAGACTAGAAGAACACTTTAATGGTTACATACATCTAAAAGCAATACCTGGTGCTAACGAAAAACTCATTACTGAAGCAGGTAAATATGCAGATAGAATGAGCGTAAATATAGAGCTTCCATCAAATGAAAGCTTAAAACTACTTGCACCTCAAAAAAGTAAAGATAAAATATTAAAACCAATGAGTACAATAAAAAACAATATCATACATTATTCTGATATGAAAAAAACAATAAAAAGCACACCTTTGTTTGTGCCTGGTGGGCAAAGTACTCAGTTAATTGTTGGCGCAACCCCTGAAAGTGATTTTAAAATAATAAATCTTTCTCAAAATCTCTATGATAAATTTAACTTAAAAAGAGTGTATTACTCTGCATATGTTCCAGTAATACAAAATAATAAATTTCTCCCTCAAATAAGCCATCCTCCAATGATTCGAGAACACAGACTATATCAGGCTGATTGGCTTATAAGATTTTATGGATTTAAAGCTGATGAATTATTAAAAAATAACAATGACAATTTTGATTTAAATTATGATCCCAAAACCCAATGGGCTTTAAATAATTTAAACTATTTTCCAATAGATGTAAATAAAGCTTCTTATGAAATGTTGCTTAGAATTCCTGGAGTAGGTGTAACATCTGCAAAAAAAATTCTAAAAATAAGAAGAGTTCATAAATTAACTTTTGATGATTTAAAAAAACTTCGAATAGTTCTTAAGCGATCAAAATATTTCATAACATGTTCAGGTAAATACTATGGACAGGTAGCTTTTGATGATGTATCTATTAGAATGAAAATTATAGAAGGCAATTTACCTAAAAAAAATTCTATAAACCCGGATCAAATATCTTTTTTTGATTCAAATTCTTTTGATGAATCATCATACGAAACTTCAAAATCAGGAATAATAATTCCAAAAAATATTTTGACTTTACCTGAAAAATTAACATCAATTAATGGAGAGTTTTAGCTATGAGTATATTAATATATGATGATTCTTTTGAAGGCTTATTAACATCAATATATGATGCATTTTATTCAAAACATCAAATTGATGGAATTTACGGATTGTCTCAATATAATGCTCCTCTTCTCCTTGGAGAAATTAAAAATATAGAAACAGATTTAAATAAATTTGAAAAAGTACGTAATTCCATAATTAATAAAATAGATTTGCTATGTCTTCAAAAAATATACATGGTTTATTTAAGTAATGTTGAAGATAAAGGTATGGTTATATTTAAATATCTAAAAAGTGCTTTTAAATACAAAAAAAATATTCATGCCTTCCTTCACATAGATATAGTTAGACAAATAGATGAAATAAAAAAAAGAGTCTCTTTTGAGGCTCATAAGTTTAAAGGTTTTGTAAGATTTAAATCAATAGATAATAACTTTTTATATTGTTCCATAGAGCCTGACAATAATATCTTGGAACTTATAGGAGATCATTTCATGAAGCGTTTTTCTAACGAATACTGGATTATTCATGATATATCTAGAAATAAAGCTCTTGTTTATGATACTAATAGTTATGAAAGCATTGAACTCTCAAAAGACAACTACCAAAAACTTATTGAACATAATGATAAGTATTCTTCATTATGGAAAGCTTACTTTAACTCAACTACTATACAAGAGCGTAAAAACTTACGTCTTCAAAAAAGAATGATGCCCAAAAGATACTGGAAGCATATCTTTGAAGTGTCATCTCCAATATAACAACATGTGTATTCATAGCTCATTAAATTATACAATTTCTGTTAAATATAAACTTGCTAATATAACCCAATAAAAGTTGTATTAAAAAATATAACTGGAAAGCTACTTTCCAGTTATAATAAATCTTAAACATTCAAGTTACACAAATCGTCTGATATTTTCCATAAAATGTTATTTATTTTATACTATTCTAATTGCATTTATTTGCGTTTCTGAAAATTCTATAAATTAATAATTGTTTCATTGTCAACTTTTTTATGTAGAAGATATATACCAACCATCAATCCAAACTTGGTTCTCATCCATCATTTTTAAAATAAACATAAATAACCATTTATTATATTTCTATTTTAAATTTACGCACTAGTTCAAATAATCCTTCAACTAACTCTGTTTGATTTTGTGATGTACTCAATACATTATGTGCTACTTTTATGACTTCATTAACAATGTTACTTGCAACTTCAATTTTTTCCGAAGATTTTTGTTCATTAAACGCTACATTTTGAGTTGCTTCACTTATTTGACTCATAGTTGCTGAAAATTCTTCTAGATTAGAAGCTAATTCTTCAGATAACTTGTTAATATAATCTGCATCTCCATAGTAGTGATTACCCCCTTCAACAAACCCTTCAAATTCTGGTATTATTTTTTCATTTATAAATACTAAAATATCATTACTTCCAGATGATATATTATTAAAAGCCACATCAATTTTGTCTATATTTTCATTAATATCATTTACTGCAATTTTTGATTGTTCTGCTAACTTCCTTACCTCATCTGCTACAACTGCAAAACCTCTGCCATTTTCTCCTGCTCTTGCTGCTTCAATAGCTGCATTTAGTGCAAGTAAATTTGTTTGATCCGATATACTTTCAATAGTCGCTGCCATATCTTTTATTTTATTAACTATCTTGCCTCCCTCAATAGCTTTAAGTATTGCTTCTCTTTTTTCTTTATATAAATTTTTAGTAGTATCTGAAGCAATTTTTCCTTTTTCTTTAAAATCTCCTGCATTACCTTTTGCTTTACTTGCTACATTTCTTGCCATTGATGCTCTTTGAGCTAATTCATTTACTGCTGAATTTATTTCTTCAATAGATGCTGTTATTTCTTCTGATGCAGCACTGTTTTCCTCTATGGTTAACTCCATGGTTTTACAAGCATCATTCATATCTTCCATTTTTGACATAAGTTTATTTGATGTTAAAGATAATCCTTCGCTATCTGCCTTTAATTCATCTGAATTACCACTTATATTCTTTAATAAATCAACGACATTGCTCTGTGCCTTATTTAATGATATTGATGTTTCTCCAAATTCATTTTCACCTTTTATATTTATACTTTTCGAAAAATCAAATTTAGAAATTCTTCCAGCAAATTGCTTAATTTTTTTTAATTCATCACTAATATTTTTTATTAATAAACATGAAAATATAATACTTAATCCTATAGCAACTAAGGTAAGCACAGATGTAATAAAAATAGCTTTATTATATTGTATTTGACTATCTTCATATTTTAATTTTGCAATTTTTTGATTATATGTTATTTCTTCATCAAGTAAATCATTTATTTTAGCTCTGTATTCATCAAAAATAGTAAATTCATTTTTAGTACTATTATAATCTCCACTCTTTACTGCCTCAAAAAATTTATCTTTTGCACTATTATAATTATTAAGATTTTCTAAACATTGAGTGAATATTTTTCTATCCTCATCATCATTAATTAAAGATTCATATTCTTTTGAAAGTTTATTATTCATCTGTATTATACTATTCATATCTGAAATAGTTTTATCAATAACTTCTTTATTCTCTGGATTTATTAAAATATGCGACCCAGAAGTTAAATCAGCCATACGTGATCTAATCAGTTGTATTGTTGATAATTTCACCAAACTTTCTGAATATATTGTATTTAAATTTTTATTAACCTCTCTTATCTTATGATAACTCATAACTCCACTTGTCACAATAACAACTATTATTATCCCAAAACATAAAATCAACTTATGAATTATCTTTAAATTTTCAAACAATCTTATCAAATTTATTGCCTCCTAATTATATGATTTGGATTTAAAATACAGAGTCTTGTTCTATTAAACTCTCAGACTAAAAATATTATTTTTAACCCAATATAATATACTTCAAACTATTTTATTTATTTAAACAATAGTTATATCATAAAGAAATAACTTCTTTAATTTTTGTAAATTTTATTTATTCAATAACCTATATACTAAGTAATAAAAATCTAATTTTTTTACTAAAGATTAACTACGTCTTCTTTATTAACAGATCTTGATTTTTCTAGATATTCAATCATATCGTAAAAAAATTGTCCATTTAATTTATAGAATTTAAAATATATAACCCCACATACCCCCATTAATATTGAAGGAATTAAGAACATTATTATCTTCATACCTAAAATAGTAGACGCTGACTGTACTTCATTAGGAACATAATTTATTATGCTTAAACCCACACCAGTTACTAATCCACTGAATGCTGTAGAAAATTTAACTATAAAAGTCTGTGCAGAAAATACAATACTTTCACTTCTCTTTCCTATTTTAAATTCTCCATAATCTACTGAGTTTGAAATCATAACTGTAGTACATGCATTCAGAATTCCAACTCCAAAATTATAAAGTACAGCAACTCCACATAATAAGATATTATTTTCAAATCCGCTTACAATAAACATTCCCACGAAGCCTATTATTGCTAATCCACAACCTACTAGATAATTATTTTTTCTTCCCATAATTCTCGACATTTTAGGAAATAAAATTAATGCAATTACTTGTACTACTGTTCCCACTACTACATACGTTGCATAAAATGCTGAGTCATCTATTGCATATGTAAAGAAATAAACTAAAAATCCACCATATAAAAATTGTGATACCTGAAATATAACCACAGAACAAATTATTACCATAAGCTGATCATTTTTTAATAATATATCTTTTATGTCTTTTATTTTTATTTGTTCTTTATTTTCTACTACATTTTTCTCTTTAATATTGCAAACAGTTATTAATGTTGAGATTACAAATACTATTGCAATTATTATTCCTAATCTAAAATATCCTTCTGATCTGCTGGATATACCTAGAGCAGCTATAAGAATCAGTCCAAAACTGTTAACTGAAGCTCCTCCAAGCGTAGCAAAAATTCTAGGAATTACTGCTATTTTATCTCTTTCATTAGGATCATTAGTGAATGATGGTATCATTGACCAATATGGTATATCCATAATTGTATATGTCATTCCCCATAATATATATGCCACTGCACAATATACATAAACCATTTTTCCTTCAAAAAATCTGCTTGGATTAAAAAATAAAAATATTAATACTACTGCATTAATTAATGTTCCAATTAAAATCCATGGTCTGAATTTCCCCCACTTTGTTCTTGTATTATCAACTATAAGTCCCATCAAAGGATCATTTATCGCATCCCAAAATCTAGATACAAAAAATAATCCTCCAACGAAAACAGATGACAATCCCACTTCATCAGTAAAAAATATCATTAAATATGTCGCTACAAAAGCATACACCATATCTTTTCCAAAGGCACCAATTCCATACGAATATTTTTCTTTGTTTGCTACTTTATTTACTACTTCATTTTCTGCTTTGTTCATGTTACTCCTCCAAATTTTTAATAATAAAACTATATTTATATCTTAATCGTTTACTATATAAGTTTCCATATATCAATGTGACCTATATATGGATAAATGTTGAATTATTTATTATTATTATATTGCTACATAAAATATCAAATATTATAATATAACTATATGTAATATACTCAAATTCTTAAATAACAATCCAAATATATATCAAAAACTCTTCTCTATCGATTCTCTTAATTAAATTTGCAACCATATATTTACGAAAGGATGTTTATGCATGGAAAACTCACTTGTTCTGCAACTATCAAATTTAAAATTTCAAGATTTATCCCTCTGTTTTTGTGGTCATTCAGAATGTAGTCCACTACATAAATTTGGACCTGCTGTCAGGCCAAACTACATAATTCATTATGTTCTATCCGGAAAAGGATATTATAATGTAAATGGCGCTAAATATACACTCACTAAAAATTATGGCTTTCTAATAGAACCAAATACTCAGACTTTTTATCAGGCTGACAGCAAAACCCCCTGGACATATCTCTGGATTGGATTTTCAGGTACTCAAGCCGAAAAATATCTAAACGAAATAGGATTAAATCATAACAATCTGGTTTTCAAAAATAACCATTCTAACGAACTAAAAAATATCATCCTGAAAATACTTAAAAATAACAATTTGACTTTAAAAGAAGATTTCTATCGTCAAGGACTTCTGTATGAATTTTTTTCCACTCTTATGGATGATACATATATATGCGACAGTATAAACTCTAAAACTAATAATTTATATATTCAAAAATCTATTATATTTATAAAAAACAACTATTCTAGCGGAATCAAGGTTAGTGATATTGCAAAATATTTGAATATAAGCAGAAGTTATTTATATACCCTTTTTAATCAAACCTTAGGAATTTCACCAAAAGATTATCTGAGCAATTTTAGACTGACAAGAGCAGCTGAACTTCTTACGATAACAGAAAATTCTATAGACAATATATGTATCTCCTGTGGATACAATAATTCTGAAGTATTTTCATCTGCATTTAAAGCAAAATTTTGTTTAACTCCTATAAAATACAGAAAACTTAATAAAAGTACTCAAAAGCATAAGCTTGATAAAGAAATTCAATATTTAGATTCCCTTTAAACTAAACATTACAAGAAATCCACAGAAACGTTTAAAAAACATAAGTCAGATTAAATAATCTGCTTGAAAACTACTGTAATCAAGATAATTTAATCTGACTTTTATGGTATAGAATAATTCGCCTTATAACAATTACTCATGAAGGGCTAAATCATTTAAAATTAAACATTTTTTTCATTTCTCTTATATAATAATAGTTCAGAAAAATTAACATTAAACCATTGAATTAATGGACCCATAAATAATGCTGTAATTATAGTACCTATTCCAACTGATGCCTTTAAAACAAATCCAACAATAACACAAGTTACATCAGTAATTATTCTACAAAATCTAAATTGTGCAATTTTCTTATCAGCCATAATCTTAGAAACTGCATCATAAGCTGACACTCCTAAATCTGCTGTAAAGTACAGTGATGCTGCAAAACACATTATAACTACACCTAAAATTAGTAATACTACTCTAAATAAAAAACTAGGGTTTACTACTATACCTTCTATAAAATTTCTTGTTATATCTGCTACGAATCCATTTCCAAATAAATTAAATATAGTTGCTAATCCAATGTAACGTTTATCTACTACGAATACAAATATTAACATACATGCACATAATATAGAATAGAAAAGCCCAAATGATAATCCTGTTAAATTACATAAACCAGTTGTAAAACTAGTAAATGGATCTGTTCCTAAAGATGCTGCTTGAAACATTCCAACACTCATTCCGGTAATAATTACCCCTGTAAACGCCATTAATATTCTTCTAGTTTTTAAATTCATATTACTTATCCTCTGCCTTTAATACATAAATTTTTGACCAATAATCTGTACAAGTTTCACTTCCATCAATAACTTGTCCTGCTGATGGATCTGTAGTTATTAATCCTAAATTCATTAGTTCACTTCCATAATATAAATTATTAGTATCTTTATTTATATCTATCTTTGCTGAACTGCTAGTACCCTTTACCGAATATAATAAATTTTTATCTAACCCATGTAATTTCATTCTTCTAAATGCACAGTTAACATCATTTAATACCTTAAAGTAAGCTACAATTGCAGTCTTTTTATCTTCTGATACAATCATCCAAGCTGAAATATTATTTTCAAAAGGACTTTGAAGTCTAAAGAAAGTACCTTTTTGTATAACATCTCTATATTCCTTTACAAACTCAACTTGTCTCCTTATTAATTCATGTTCTTCCTCACTTAGCTTTGTTAAATCAAGCTCATATCCAAAAGCACCAAAGTAAGCAACATTCCCTCTAGTTTCTAATGGAGCATTACGGAAAAGCTGATGATTAGGAGTTATTGATACATGTGCTCCCATACTACTTATTGGATAAGCGAAAGATGTTCCATATTGAATTTTAATACGTTCAATAGCATCAGAATCATCACTAGTCCAACATTGTGGCGCATAATACATCATTCCTGCATCAAATCTTCCCCCACCACTTGCACATGATTCAAATAATATATGCGGATGTTTCTTTATTAATCTTTCATATAAATCATAAACACCTAAAATATATCTATGGAACACTTCTCCTTGTCTATATGCTGGTAAAGACGCTGAATAACATTCAGTAATACATCTATTCATGTCCCATTTTATATAAGAAATACTAGATTCACTTAATATTATATCTACCATTTCATAGATATAATCCACAACTTCTTTTCTTGAAAAATCTAATACATATTGATTTCTTCCATGAGAACTTGATCTATTTGGAGTTTGAATTATCCACTCTGGATGTTTTCTATATAAATCACTATCTTTATTAACCATTTCTAATTCAAACCATAGTCCAAACTTCATTCCTAGGTCTTCTATTCTCTTAGAAAGCCCTGAAATACCATTTGGTAGCCTATCTGTATTTGCATACCAATCTCCAAGTCCACTAGTCTCACCACATCTTGTTCCAAACCAGCCATCATCTAAAACAAATAACTCTATTCCATCTTCTTTAGCTGTTTTTGCAATATCAACAAGTATATCCTCTGTGAAATCAAAGTAAGTTGCTTCCCAATTATTAATTAAAATTGGTCTTACTTTATCTCTCCATTCTCCTCTTGCTAATCTTGTTCTGTAAAGTCTATGATAAGTCTGACTTACACCATTCATTCCTTTATCTGAGTAAACCATTACTGCTTCTGGTGTTTGAAATTCTTCATTTTCTGCTAAGTGCCATGTAAATCCAAATGGATTTATTCCCATCAAAACTCTTGAAACATCATAAGTATCTACTTCTACTTGAACTAAAAAATTCCCGCTATATACTAATGAGAAACCTAAAGCTTCACCTTGAAATTCATCAGCCTTTGGACGTTTTAATGCTATAAATGGATTATGATTATGACCTGAGTTTCCTCTTGTACTATTTATAGCTTGTATACCTTGTTCTAACTTTCTTTGTCTTACTTCTCTTTCCCTAGCCCAAGCTCCAGATAATTGTATTAATTCATAATTACAATCTGGTAAGTCTAAACACATACTCATTGCATTAGTAAGCTCTACATTTTCTTTTCCTTTATTTATAAACTTACAACTTCTTGCAATTGCAGACTCATTATTAAATATTGTGTAATTTAAAATTAATTCTACATGAATTTCTTTATCATATAATGTTATTTCTAATGTATCTGCTTCACTATCATCCTCTATATAAGTAGCTGGAAGGCCATTTAATTGGGGCTTTCCCCTATATATTTTATGGCTAGTGTATTCAAAGTTAGTAATTCTACTCCCATTGCCTTGCAAAATTTCATAGGCTGGATATTTGAAATCTGTAGTGCCGTAAGTTGGATATTCTTGCTTTATATGCTCTAAAGAAAATTCATATTCTCCTTCATACATATATGAAGACATTGGTCTATATGCTCTTTCTAGTAAATAATCATAATTATCTTTTTGGTGAATTTTCTTCCCAAAATATAGTTGTCCAAGCTGGTTATTTCTTAAGATTTTAATTATATAGCTTATATTGTCATTAAATAAGTGAAACTCCCTGCTCTTTTCGTTAAAAATAATACTCATTTTAATTTCTCCTCTAATTTTATTCTGCCACTTTTAGTTCAGCTTTTTCTGCGATTTCTTTTAAATAATTACCTTTTAATTTGTAATGTTTCTTATATATAAAGTAGCTTAATGCTACAAATATTGCTGGAATTGCAATCATTAATACACGTATACCAAATATTGCTGTAGCTGTTTGTTGAACATCTGGAACATAACCAACAATAGCTAAACCAACACCTGTGAAAAGACCTGATACAGCTTGTGAAGCTTTCATAAGAAATGTTTGAGCTGAACAAATAATAGATTCATTTCTTGTACCAAACTTTAATTCACCATAATCTATAACATCTGCTATAGATACTGTTGTAATTCCTAATGAAAATGCTGATCCAATTTTTAATGTAGCTGCTCCTAACACAACAATAAGAACGTTATGTGGTGCAACAAATCCTCCAATAAGAATTATTACTAATCCTAATACAACTAATGAACATGCTAATGTATAAACTTTAGGTCTTTCTAATCTTTTTGCAACCTTAGGAAAAAGCATAAGTCCAAGCATTTCAGCTAAGATGCAGAAGTTAAATACTGAAAATAAACTTTCCATTCCAGTAACATATTTAAAATAATAGATTAATATACCGTTTACAATTTGTGTACAAAGATTAAATGCTAATAATACTCCCATGAAAGCAATCATTTGATCATTTTTTATTAATAATTTAAAAGCTTGTTTTAAATTAGTTTTTTCAGCACTCTTATTTTTAGGAGCTTCAGGAACATTAAATACTGTAATTCCTATAGTAACTAAGAATATCACTGCAATTACAACTGCAAATGCTGTATATCCTGCTTTTAAATCTCCATTACCAAATATTTTATCTAAATTAGTTATAATAAATAATCCAAATGTACCTACTATGAACCCTGCCATACTTGCAAAGAATCTTGGAATTACCGAAACTTCTTCACGTTCTCTTGGATCTGATGTTAAGTTAGGTAACCATGACCAATAAGGAACATCCATTATTGTATAAGTCATTCCATATAAGATATACATTACTCCAATATAAACATATAATTGTGAAGTTGACATTCCTCTACTTGTAAATAGTAAAACGAATACAACTGCATTAATAATTGTTCCTATAAGTAACCAAGGTCTGAATTTCCCCCATTTTGTATGTGTATTATCTACAATCATTCCAATTGCTGGATCATTAACTGCGTCCCAAATACGAGCTATGAAAAATAATGCTCCTGCATATGCTGGTGATAATTTTAATACATCAGTTATATATATACCATTAAGAATACTCCTACCAAGTTGCAGATAGCATCTTTACCTATTGCTCCAATTCCGAAGCACCATTTTGATCTTTTCATTAATCTCATAAAATCCCCTCCTAAAAACCTTTAACATTTATTTTTAATAATCTCTACTCTTTTATTATATTTGTTTTTTATGTATGAAAAAGACAGTTTTGTTGAATAAATCATAGAAAATGTTTACTAATTTTAAATTTTTATTGCCTTTTCATATTATTTGTTATTATATGAAAAAACAGGCCTAAAATGCAATGTTATCATGCTAAATTATGCTCACTTATAGGAGAAGCATATAGGGTAACCGCAGCAACAGCAATTAAATATATGAATGAAGAATTATCACTTTGGGACTATTTTTAGTCCCTTTTTTATTATGCAAAAATTAAGATTGAATAATCTGCATTTTTGATCCAAAAAACATAAGTCAGATTAAATAATCTGCTTGAAAATTACTGTAATCAAGATAATTTAATCTGACTTTTATGGTATAGAATAATTCTCCGTATAACAATAAATATACCAGTCAGTTTTGTTAAATGAAACCAATAAAATCTTTACTTTATTTCTTAATATTTTTAACTATACATAAAAAATGCTCATGGATTAAATATAAAAATATTCTTTCCATGAGCTGGTGTATTTATAATAAGACAAATTCCATTTTATTTTTCCTATATTCAGTAGGAGTTATTTTAAATTTTTTCTTAAAATGCTTACATAAAACTGACGTTTCTTTAAATCCACAAGAATACGATATCTCTGTTATGTTCATATCTGTAGTTTTTAAAAGATCAGCTGCATATTTTATTCTAAAATTAATTAAATAATCTTGTGGAGATATATTAAAACTTTCAATAAACAATTTATATAAATAAGTTCTGTCTATTCCTATATGCTTTGCAATTTCACTTATTCTTATATCATAAGTAAAATTGTTATTAATATATTCTATAGCTTTATCTACATATCCTTGATTACTTTCATGATTATTAGATGTATTCTCATAGTATATATGAGAAAAGCAAGTATAAAACTGTCCTTTTAAAAATAAATCATTCTCTTTATTCATCCAGTATTGATCAATAATCTCCTTAAACTTATTACCAAAATTTTCAGTTTCTCTATCTTTTAATATAATATTTTCTTCTGATAAACCACATTTCTGAAGTATTGATAATGAATCATATCCATCAAAGCTAATCCAGCAATATTCCCATGGTTGTTTTTCATCAGCTTTATAGTAGGTGGATTCACCTGGGTATATCAAAAATCCTTCCCCTTCTGATAATTGATATGTTTTTCCTTTTGCATAGTAACTGCCTTTTCCTTTTAAAATATAGTGAAATAAATAGTGCTGCCGTATTGCCGGTCCAAAACTATGTCCTGGATTACACTTTTCTGAACCTACATGATAAATATTTATACTTTCAATTCTATTCTTTTCAATTGACAATTTATTATCTTCACCCATTATTCCCTCCATAAATATTCAACATAAACACAATTATTTGAAACATAATATAAAGATTATATATATTTTAAATTATATAATTATTACAAGATCAAATCAATTATATAAAAGGGAGATGTTTATAATGAAAATTACTTTTATGGGAGCTGGAAGTACTGTATTTGCTAAAAATGTTCTTGGAGACTGCATGTGTACTGAAGCATTAAGAGATAGCGAGATTGCATTATATGATATTGATGAAACAAGACTTAAAGAAAGTAAAATAATATTAAGCGCTATCAACAAAAATATAAATAATTCAAGAGCTAAAATAAATTGTTACCTAGGCACTAAAAATCGTAAAGATGCACTTAGAAATGCTAATTTTGTAGTTAATGCCATTCAAGTTGGAGGCTATGATCCATGTACTATTACAGATTTTGAAATTCCTAAAAAATATGGACTAAAGCAGACAATTGGTGATACTTTAGGTATTGGTGGCATAATGAGAGGACTTAGGACGATACCTGTAATGGCCGATTTTGCACGTGATATGGAAGAAGTTTGTCCAAATACTTTATTTCTAAATTACACAAATCCAATGTCTATTTTAACAGGGTATATGCAAAGGTTTACTAACATTAAAACAATAGGACTTTGTCATAGTGTTCAAGTTTGTTCTGAAAATCTTCTAAAAGCATTAAACATGGAAAATAAATTAGATGGTAGAAAAGAACTCATAGCAGGAATAAATCATATGGCATGGCTTCTTGAAATATACGATAGAGATGGTAATGACTTATACCCTGAAATTAAAAATAGAGCTCAACAAAAAAATGCTTCAGAAAAGCATGATGATATGGTAAGATATGAGTATATTAAACATTTAGGTTATTATTGCACTGAATCTAGTGAACATAATTCAGAATATAATCCATTCTTCATAAAATCAAAGTATCCTGAATTAATAGAAAAATTCAATATACCATTAGATGAATATCCTAGACGATGTGTTGATCAAATAGAAAGATGGGCAAAAGAAAAGGAAAATATATTACAAAATGGTGAAGTTTCACATACCCGTTCAAAAGAATATGCTTCATATATTATGGAATCAATAGTTACTAATACACCTTATAAAATAGGTGGCAACGTTCTTAATACTGGACTTATTGATAACATTCCAAAAGAAGCCTGTGTTGAGGTTCCTTGTCTTGTAGATGCAATGGGAATTCATCCAATACATGTTGGTACTCTTCCAACACAGCTTGCTGCAATGAATATGAGTAATATAAATGTTCAACTTCTTACAATTGAAGCGGCTGTAACTAAAGATAAGCAGAAAATATATCAAGCTACAATGATGGATCCTCACACTTCAAGTGAATTATCAATTGATGATATTATAAAAATGTGTGATGAATTAATTACTGCTCATGGAGACTTTATGAAAGATTATAAATAAACCATAAGATATTATGTCATGTAAGATTAGTAGATTAATTTTACATGACTTTTTGCAAGGAGGATATGTAGTATATGCCAAATATATTTAAAGAAAAAATATCTGAATATTTATTTTTAGAAATTGAAAATAAGGACTTTACTGATTTGTACTTATGCTATTGTGGTATGCAAAAATGTAAACCTTTATATCACTATGGTCCAGCAATTCGTAATAACTATATTATTCATTTTGTACTTGAGGGGACTGGATATTACTATGTTAATGATACTAAATACACCATAACTAAAAATCAAGGCTTTTTGATAAGACCAAATGAAGTTACTTTTTATCAAAGTGACAAAAATGATCCATGGACTTATATATGGATTGGATTTGACGGAAAAAAAGTCAATACTTACTTACAGTTTGCAGGACTTGATAATGAAAATTTAATATTTAAATATGATAATAGCCATATACTTAAGGAATATGTTTTAGAAATGTTAAATCATCATACTGTAAGTAATTCAAATCAATTAAAAATTGAAGCTCTATTATATTTGTTCTTTTCAAGAATTTCTGAAAATATAACAAATTCACCTGTTCAGTCTAAAAATGGGGATAACATATACATATTAAAATGTATAGAATATATACAAAATAATTATTCTAACCACATAACAGTTAGTGAAGTATGCAAATATGTTTCATTAAGCAGAAGCTATCTTAATGCCCTATTTAAAAAATGTTTAAATATATCCCCTCAGCAATTTCTTATAGAATTTAGAATGAATAAAGCAAGTGAACTTCTAAAATCTACTAATCTTCCGATTAATAATATTTCATACTCATGTGGATACACAGATCCACTTGCATTTTCCAAAAGCTTTAAAAAAATATTAGGAATCTCACCATCTCATTATCGAAATACAAAGAGCACTCGTTAAAATATAAATTATAAAATCCTCCAAGAATTAAACTTGAAGGATTTTATAATTTGTATTTACTTTTCTGACTGTAGTACTTCTGTTACTTTTTTATCTACTTCATCACATATGTCGCTTACAGATACTTCTCCAGTAAATGCTTTAGTCAATGTCTGTTCCTCTATAGTCTGCCACTTAACTGTTTCTTTACTGTATGGCTTTATAACAGCATATTTTAACATATCTGTAAATGCTTTTAAGTTGAAATCTTTAGATAAGTTAATCCATTCATCCGAAGTACCTTTATATGCTGGAATTGCCGCTCCAGATTTTGCCTGTATTTTATTCGCTTCTTCACTTCCTAAAAACTCTACAAACTTCCATGCTTCCTCAGGATGAGATGTTTTTGCTGCAATTGCATTTCCTAAACCATTAAATATACTTGCTTGTTTTTTTTGTTTTGGAAGTACCGCAACATCACAGTTTTCTTTAACATATTCATTACTTAAAAATTCTGATAGCATCCAAGAGCCATGTAATGACATTGCAGTTTTTCCTGATTCAAAGAAAGATACACTTGAATTTTCCGAAAATTGATTTTGAGTTGGTGAAACATTTTCCTTAAGACTTAAATCAACATACCACTGTACTGCTTCTTTCACTTCTGGTGTATCCCATAGTGATTCTTTCTTGTCTTGAGAAAGTACCTCTCCTCCATTTTGATAAATAAAGTTATCTATACCTTCTTGAAGATTTAAAGGTGCTGCCAGCCCATATATTCCCTTGTCGGGATTAGTTAATTTTTTAGCTGCATCTAATAAAGTATCCCATGTCCATGTTTCATCTGGATATGAAATTCCAGCTTTATCAAACATAGTTTTGTTATACCAAAGTCCTATAGTATCTATATCCTTTGGAATTGCATAATTTTTTCCATCATTTTTATATAAATCTACTAATTCTGCTGGAAACATGTTCATATCAACTATACTGCTTCCTTTTATCTTATCTGTAATATCTAAAAGAACATTGTTGCTTGCAAATTTTGACTGTTGATTGGAATGCATCCAAAATACATCCGGCATTGTGCCTGCACTTGCTCCTGCTTCTAATTTCGTCCAATACTGATCCCAAGGTGTAACTTCTACATTTACTTTTATTTCAGGATTTTTTTCTTCAAATGCTTCTGCTATCTCTGTCATACCAGGTTCTTGATTCTTATCCCATATTGCATAAGTTATTGTAACATTTCCATCAGATGACTTTTTTGATGTTGATCCACATCCAGCTAATATAGCTGTAATTGTTGCTGTGGCTGCAACAACACTAATTATTTTCTTTATATTTTTCTTCATTTTTTCTCCCCCTATACCTTTAATTAACAATTACTATGTAATTATTTACTATATATTTATTATATTTATAAAACTCATTAATGTAAATGTATACATTAACTATAGACATGGTTAGATGTCCTTTTTCATTTTTTCTATTCTATAAAATTCAATATATATTATCAGAATAATTCTAAAAAAGAAAAATGTGAATTCAATAAGAATTCACATTTTATTATTACTATAACTTTCCACCTGAAGTTGCAATACCTTCAATAAACTTCTTTTGGAATACAATAAAAATTAAAAGCATTGGCCATATTGCAAGTAAGGAACCTGCCATTAATTGTGGATAATTTGTTGTAAACTGGCCTTGAAGTGATGCAAGTCCTGCTGATAAAGTCATCTTATCAAGTGACATATTAACAATCAAAGGCCACATTAAATCTTTGAATGCAAACAATGCTGTAAATATTCCTAAAGCTACTAATCCTGATCTTGAAAGAGGTAACATTATTTTATAAAAAGTCTGCCATGTATTACATCCATCTAGTTTAGCTGCTTCTTCTAAATCTTTTGGAAGTCCCATAAAGAACTGTCTAAGAAGAAATGTTCCAAAAGCACTTACTATTCCAGGAACTATCAATGCTGATACTGTATTCAATAATCCTAATTTTTGTACAAACAAGAATTGTGGTATTATAAATATTTGCGAAGGAATCATCATTTGAAATAGTACTAACCCAAAGAATATATTTTTCCCTGGAAAGTTTAATCTTGCACAAGCATAAGCTGCCATAGCACTGAAAAATACTGATCCAATAACTCTTCCTATCAACATTAAAATAGTATTAATATAGAACTTTGAAAAAGGTAATATATTTAAAACCTCTGAATAATTATTAAATTGTGGGCTGCCAGGAAAAATTTTAGGTGGCACTTGTACTGCTTCACCTACTGTTTTTAACGATGTCAATACCATCCATAAAAATGGTAATATCATAATAACAGCTCCAATTATTAAAATTATATGAATTAATAAGCTACTATTTTTAATCTTTGCTTTCATGATTATCACCCTGCTTCCTCTAGTAATTTACCCATTTTTCCTGTACTTTAACTTGTACCGCTGTAATTATCATAATAATTACTAGTAGTAACATAACAATTGCTGAGCCGTAACCTTTATCATTCATTACAAATGAATATTGATAGAATAAATATACTAATGATTGTGTTCCTTCAAGTGCTACACTTGTTTTGTCTATCATCATGAATATAACATCAAATACCTGCATGGCACTTATTATGCTTGTAACTACTACAAAGAACATAGTTGGTGAAACTAATGGTAATGTTATTGTGAAAAATTGTCTTATTGGACTTGCTCCATCAATACTTGCTGCTTCATAATAATCTTTAGGAATTTCTTGTAAACCAGCTAATAAAAGTACCATATTGTATCCAACACTACTCCATATTCCTACTATTGCAATAGATATCATTGCTATTTTAGGATCACTAAGCCACTGTGGTCCTTTAATTCCTATTATCGATAATAAGTAATTAATTAGTCCGAATTCTGAATTATAAAGCCATCTCCATACCATTGCAATTGCAGCTGGTGCTGCTACCATTGGTAAAAAATAAATTGTTCTATACAGCGATACTCCTTTTATCTTTTTATTTAAAAGGACTGCTACAATCAATGAAAGTATAACAGTTACAGGAACTACTATAATAGCATATTTAAAAGTATTAAAAGTAGCTCCTAAAACTGCTGGATCCTTAAGCATTTTAGTATAATTGCTAATCCCTACCCACTGTCCATCTCCAAAAGCTCCAACTTTCTGAAAGCTTAACATGAATGTTTGAATTACTGGAATTATATTAAGTATAAGCAATCCTATAAGTGTTGGTGCTATCATAAAATATGCCCATGCACATTCCTTCTTCGAATATTTTCCAAATAATAGTTTACTATTTTTCTTTTTTTGTTTATTTTCTAATCCAAGTTCCATAAATTCATCCCTTTCTTAAATTTATAGTAGTATATATGTGCTTAAATACTTATACTTAAGCACATATTAATTATTTTTTATTTTCTTTTAATTATTTCTCATTTATAACAGAATTCATTTTATCTTCTAATTGTTTACATCCTTCATCGACAGAAATATCTCCAGAGAAAATTTTCTTAAGAATATTATTTTCTTCTGTTTCCCATTTAGAATTATTCTTAATATATGGTTTTATAGTTGCGTAATCCAACATTTCTGTAAATACTGATAAGTTAAATTTATCACTTGATTTAGTCCATGCATCTGATGTTCCTTCGTATGCTGGTATTGCAGCTCCACTTTCAGCTTGAATCTTATTAGCTTTTTCTGATCCTAGGAATTCAACAAATTTCCAAGCAGCTTCAGGATTTTTTGTTTTAGCTGATACAGAGTTTCCAAGCCCATTGAATACAGTTCCTCTTGTTTTTCCTTCTGGTAATACTGCAACATTACAATTAGCTGATGTATATTCATTTGATGCAAATTCTGCTGACATCCAAGAACCAAATAATGCCATAGCAGTTTTTCCTGATTCAAATAAAGTTATTACTGGGTTTTCTGCAAACTGACTTTGATTTGGCGAAACACCTTCCTTTAAACTTAAATCTACATACCATTGAAGAGCTTCTCTTGTTTCTGGTGAATTATATTCTGATTTACTTTTATCTTCTGATAAAATCTTTCCATTATTTTGGAATACATAATCGTATATACCTTCATGAGTGTTTAATGGTGCTGATAATCCATAAATACCCTTATCTTTATTAGTTAATTTTTTAGCATTTTCTAATAATGTATCCCATGTCCAAGTTTCATCTGGATATGATATTCCAGCTTCATCAAATAAAGTTTTATTGTACCAAAGTCCTACAGTATCATAATCTTTAGGTATTGCATAATTTTTCCCATCACTCTTATATAAATCAACTAAGTCTTGTGGAAACTTATTCAAATCAACCAATGAACTTGATGAGATTTTATCTGTTAAATCCATTATTGCATTTCCACCTATATACTTTTCAACCTGACTTGCATGCATCCAAAATACATCTGGAAGACTTCCTCCTGTTGCAGCCGCCTCCATTTTTGTCCAATACTGATCCCAAGGAGTAACTTCTATATTTACTTTTATTCCAGGATTTTCTTTTTCAAATTCATCTGCAATTTGTCTCATACCCGGTTCTTGTATTTTATCCCAAATACTATATGTTATAGTAGTATCACCAGATTGACTCTTTGAGGAACCAGTTCCACCACAGCCTACAAGCATACTCCCAATAACTGTTGTCATTGCAATACAGCTAATAATTTTCTTAATATTTTTTATCATAATTGTACCCCCGCTTTTTTATATATTCTATTTTCTAATATTTTAGTTATATATTTGTTTCTTAGTACAATATAACTATATTATATATTCATGTTTTTTGAAATGGTTTTATGTAATCGTTTTATGGTTAAATGTGATTCACATCGAATCTTCTACAAGGAAACATTTCCATATGATGAATATTAATACTTTTTTATAACTCGTTACTTTAAAAAAAGTACTGCTAATATTTTTAGCAATACTTTTCTTATATTATCTATTTTTCAACTTTATTTAATATCCATTGACTTGCTGCATAATCACCTTTAAGCTCAGGAATAACCAAACCAATGTTCATTAGTTCATCTCCCCCTAATACGATTTGTGTTCCATCAATCTCATACTTTTCATCATAATCTAATCCTTTTAATTTTAATGGTTTATTCCACATATTAGGTTCTGCAAACTGCTTTACATAACTTACAACTACTTGCGATCTATCTTTAGAAATATTCATCCACGCAACTTCATTTCCTTCAAATGGACTTGATAATCTATAAGAATTTCCAAATTGAACTGTTTCTCTTATTTTCTTATATAAAGTTACTTGTTCCTTTATTGATTCTTTTTCTTCATTACTTAATTTAGTAATATCAAGTTCATATCCAAAGTTCCCAGCCATAGCAACTATTCCTCTTGTTTCAATAGAAGTATTTCTATGAACCTGATGATTTGGGACTGCTGATACATGACATCCCATAGATGAACTTGGATACACTAAAGATGTTCCAAATTGAATTTTTAATCTTTCTATTGCATCAGTATCATCACTAGTCCATGTTTGAGGCATATAATAAAGCATTCCCGGATCAAATCTTCCACCACCACCTGAGCAGCTTTCAAATAATACATTAGGGAACTTACTTGTTATCTCTTCTAATATTCTGTATAAACCAAGCATATATCTATGTGGAAGTTCTCTTTGTCTTTCTGAACTTAATCCTACAGAACCAATTTCACTCATATTCCTATTCATATCCCATTTAACATAAGAAATATTAGCACTTTCTAAAATATCACTTACAGATTTTATTATATAATCACAAACTTCTCTTCTTGATAAATCTAGTATAAGTTGGTTTCTAGCTTCATTTCTAACTCTACCAGGTATGTGTATACACCAATCTGGATGTTTTTCATATAATTTACTTATAGGCGAAACCATTTCTGGCTCAAACCATAATCCAAATTCCATACCCATTTCATTAATTTCCGAAACAAGTTTTCCTAAACCACCTTTTAATTTTTCTTCATTTACAAACCAATCTCCTAAAGATGAATCATCATTATTTCTTGTTCCAAACCATCCATCATCTAGTACAAAAAGTTCTATTCCCAAATTTTTAGCTTCCTTAGCTATTTCTTTTATATTAGTTTCATTAAAATCAAAATAAGTAGCTTCCCAATTATTTATAAGAATAGGTCTTACTTTATCTCTAAATGTTCCTCTACATAAACGTTTTTCATATAACTTATTATAAGTCTGTGACATACCAGTTAATCCATTTTCTGAATAAACCAATACCGCTTCTGGACTCTGAAATTCTTCTTTACTTTCTAAAAGCCAATTAAAGTCAAATGGATTTATACCAATTTGTGCTCTCGATTTAAAATACATATCAACTTCTACATTAGCTAAGAAGTTACCACTATAAACAAGACTAAATCCATAAACATCCCCTATACTTTCTGTTGAATTTTTTCTTGTAAGAGCCATAAATGGATTTTGTGCATGACTACTTGCTCCTCGTCTACTTTCAATTGATTGACTTCCACTTCTAAGACTAGTTTTTACAATATGTCTTTCTCTTGCCCATGCCCCTGATAAGTGAATAAAATCAAATTCATCATCCTTAAAATCAACATTTGCGCTTAATACTCTTTTTATGTTAACTTTTTCTTCACTATCATTTATTATCTTTACATTTTTAGTTATTGCATCAAATTCATTAAATATAGTATAACTCAAAACAAGTTTTATATTTTTTAGAGAATCCTTCATATATATTTCTAAAGTTTCTGCTTCATCATCATTTTCAACATAAGTTGCAGGAAGATTTTCAATTCTAGGTTTTCCCTTTATTATTTTATGACCATCATATCTAAAATCTGTAACACTTGTTCCATCTTCAAATTGTAATTCTATAGCTGGACTTCTTAAATCAGTACTTCCATATCCCGGATATTCCTGTGCAGTTGCTTCTAATTGAAACGTATCTATATTATCAGTATTAGCTAAAAAACTTCCCCAAAGATTTTTTTCTATTAAATAATCCAAATTATTTGTATTTAATTTTCTTCCCCAATATAGGTGCGTTAAATGGCCTGTTTCTAATATCTTAATTAAATAACTCACATTTTTATTTTTAATATGAAATGTTTTACTATTTTTTTCAAAATTTATTAACATAATTCCCCTCCATTTTGTAATCATTTTCACATATGTGTAACCAATATACAAATACTTTATATAACAATTATTTTTGTATGAATCAATTATAATCTGATATAATACTAAATTATATGGTATTATGTAAATTACATATGTAGAAATGTCATTTTTCACATTTTTACAAAAATATAAGGGGGTTTGAATTTGATTGAAGTAAAATATTTTGAAGATAATAAATGTAAATATCTCGAACCAATAAAAAAGCAATCTGTAGATCTATTTTTATGTTTTTGTGGAAAAGAGCATTGTGCAGCAGGATATTCATATGGACCTGCAGTTCGTTCTCAATACGTACTTCACTATATAATATCGGGAAAAGGTTCCTATACTATTAATAACACAACATATACACTTCATAAAAATCAAGGCTTTCTTATTCCACCCGATACAGTAACTTATTATGAGGCTGATAAAGAAGAACCTTGGAATTATATGTGGATAGGTTTTAATGGAGTTAAAGCTGAAACATACTTAAATTATGCAAATCTTAATGAAGGCAATTTAATTTTTGAATATTCTAAGGATGATACGTTAAAAACGTATATTAATGAAATGTTAAAATTAAAAGAATTAAATTTTTCAAATGAATTAAAATTAGAAGGATTATTATATATGTTCATGTCATCACTTGTCAGTTGTAAAAAAGATGAAGGAAGTACAAAATCATTTAGAAGCACTGAAATTTATTTAGAAAAATCCATAGAATACATAGACAAGAATTATGCTGATAATATTAAAATCAATGATATTGCAAACTATATTGGTATAAATAGGAGTTACCTTACCCATATTTTTAAAAAAAATATAAATATATCACCTCAGGAATTTCTATTAAATTATAGAATAGATAAAGCATGTGCTTTATTAAAAAGTTCTGATTTGTCCGTAAAGGCAGTTTCAAAATCTATAGGATACTCTGATCCTCTTACCTTTTCAAAGATTTTTAAAAAAGTAAAAGGAGAAAGCCCTAAAAATTATAGAGAAAAATTTTCATCTGCTGTTTTTATTGAATAATTCAAAATATATATTTATATAAAAAGAGAATTCAGTTTTTATCTGAATTCTCTTTTTAAAATCATACTAAACTCTTACTCAATAGTAAAATCATAACTCTTTAAATCAGCTTTTAAAGTTAATGAATATTCTCCACATTTTCTTGTTATAATTAGGTCGCTTCCATGAGTTTCTGTAATGCATTCCCCATCTAATCCAAATGCCTTATGTGAATTACGAAGTTCCATAAGTTCTCTTATATCTCTCACTACTTTTCTATTTTCTATGTTTTCTTTAATTTCTTCTTTTGTATAATAATGACGGTTAATATCTCTTCCATTTTTTGTTGATTCCATTAACTCAATATCATTTTCTCCTGCAAGCATTCCAACATAATATACTTGAGGTATACCTGGAGCAAAAAATTGAATTGCACGTGCTAAAAGATATGCCTTATCATTATTTCCTAGTGCTGAGTAATAAGTACAATTAACTTGATATATATCTAAATTATTATATGCTGCTGTATTATAAATCTTTTTTACATTAGCGCCTTTTGTAAACATCGCTTCTTTTGTTTCATGAATTTCTTCATCAGTCATTAAATCCTTAACATCTACTATACCAATTCCATCATGTGTATCTAATGTTGTAAATTGTTTCATTGGACTCATCTCAAGCCATCTTTTTAAATTATTACCATTTCCTGAATACAAAGCGTTTAATACTAAAACAGGTAATGCAAAATCATAAATCCAGAATCCTTTTTCAGCTATCTTATGCTGTATTGTATAATGTTCATGAATTTCTGGCAATATATCTACTCCATATGCTTTAACTATGCCTTGAATTTCATATAATAATTCCCACATTTCAGGTTCAATAAAGAAACAACTAGTCCCAGGTTTCTTTATTGCATATGCAAAGGCATCTAAACGTATAATACTTGCTCCATTTTTGCACATATTAATTAACGTTTCTTTTATAAAATCTCTTGCAACTTTTGAATCCATATTTAAATCTATCTGTTCTTCTGCAAATGTACACCATACTTTTTCTTTGCTTCCATCTTTAAATTCTACTTCATAATATGGAGCTCTTGGCTTTCTCTTATATATTAAATCTACTTCTTCCTGTGTTGGTTCACCATTTTTCCAAAAGTCTTTATATCTTATGAAAAAATCTTTATATTCAGATTCATCCTTTTTCTCTGTAAAATCTTTAAAATAGTCTGATTGTCTTGAAATATGATTTACCATAAAATCATACATCAAATACTTATTTTCACTTATTGATTTTACATCATTCATATCTCCAAAAGCTTCATCTACCACATCGTATCTCATAGGAGCAAATCCCCTATCTCCAGAAGAAGGAAAAAACGGCAGTATATGAACTCCTCCAACTGCTTTTGAATAATAGGTATCAATAATATCTTTTAAATCTTTTAAATTTTCACCTAAACTATCTGCATATGTTATTAACATTATTTCATTTTTTATCTTATCCATTATAAATCATCCTTTCCATGGTTTAAAATCGTTTACTTAACTCTGATTATATAATCACTTTTTATATATTCAAATATTTTTATGTATTCAAAACATGGATAAATGTTATTTTTATTTTAGTAATCGCTTTCTGTAAATATTCTTAATACTATAATTTTTTATATTAAAAAAACTTTATATACCTACTCTATAACTATGCCTCTTCATTTTTTTTAATGATTTTAACTTTAATTTAAGTAGATACCAATAAAAATTTTTTTTATTTTTTAGATAATAGTATTTACTTTTTTATAGTAAGCGGTTACTATAATAGTATAAATATAAATAATTATTCCAAAGGGGGATTTAAAGATATGGATATTATCAATAACTTAAAAGAACAATTCAAGGAAATTTTTAAAAGGGACTCTGAAAATGTTTTCTTTTCACCTGGAAGAGTTAATTTAATCGGAGAACATACAGATTATAATGGAGGTAATGTTTTTCCTTGTGCTTTAACAATAGGTACTTATGGATTAGTAGCTAAAAGAGATGATAACAAATGTTTTGTAAACTCATTAAACTTTGAAGATTTAGGAACAATTGAATTTGATTTAAAAGGTCTTGTAAACGACAAAATACATGATTGGGCAAATTATCCAAAGGGAGTTATAAAAACATTTGAAGATCATGGATTCAAAACTTCCCATGGTTTTGACATACTTTTCTTTGGTAACATACCTAATGGTTCTGGATTATCATCATCTGCTTCTCTTGAAGTTTTAATGGGGTGTATCCTTAACGAATCTTTTGGATTTAATATAGATATGGTTGAAATCGTAAAAATGTGTCAAGAAGCAGAAAATAAGTTTATCGGAGTAAATTGTGGTATCATGGATCAATTTGCTATCGGAATGGGTAAAGAAAATTGTGCAATTTTACTAGATTGTAATACTTTAAATTATTCTTATAGTAAACTTGACATGGATGGGTGTAAAATAGTAATTGGTAACACAAATAAAAAACGTGGACTTGCTGATTCAAAATACAATGAAAGAAGAAGCGAATGTGAAGCTGCATTAAAAGAAATTCAAGCTGTAAAGAATATTAGCTCTTTAGGAGAACTTACTGAAGAAGACTTTGAAGCTGTAAAGTCTAATATTTCTGATCCTATAAAAGTAAAAAGAGCAAAACATGCTGTTTATGAAAACCAAAGAACATTAAAAGCTGTTAATGCATTAGAAAATAATGATTTAGCTTTATTCGGACAACTTATGAATGCATCTCATGTTTCTTTACGAGATGACTATGAAGTTACAGGTATAGAATTAGATACTCTTGTTTCTCTAGCATGGGAATGTGAAGGTGTTATTGGTGCACGTATGACAGGTGCAGGATTTGGTGGCTGTACTGTAAGTATTGTTAAGGAAGAATGTGTAGATAACTTTATTTCTACAATTACACCTAAGTATGCTGAAAAAATCGGCTATGAACCAAGTTTCTACATCGTAAGCATATCGGATGGTACAAGAAAGTTATCATAAAGTTCAAATTATAATCTATAAATTAATTTAATAAAGTAAATAAAAGGGAGTGTTTATTATGTCAATTTTAGTTTGTGGTGGTGCAGGATATATCGGTTCTCACACAGTGTATAAACTTATCGAACAAGGAAAAGATGTTGTAATAATAGATAATTTACAAAGCGGTCATATGGGTGCTGTTCATCCAAAGGCTAAGTTTTATAAAGGTGACATCAGAGATGCTGCTATATTAGATAAAATTTTTACTGAAAATAAAATCCAATCAATTGTTCATTTTGCAGCTAATTCATTAGTTGGAGAAAGTATGATTAAACCTCTTCTTTACTTCAATAACAATGTATATGGAATGCAAATATTGCTTGAAAGTATGGTTAAACACGACATCAAGAATATCGTATTTTCTTCTACTGCTGCTGTTTATGGAGAACCTAAAAAAATTCCTATATTAGAAGATGATGAAACAAACCCAACAAATACTTATGGCGAAACAAAACTTACTATGGAAAAAATGATGAAATGGTGTAATAAAGCTTATGGAATCAACTATGTAGCTCTTAGATACTTTAATGCTGCAGGTTCACTTGGTGATGGAACTATAGGTGAAGATCACAATCCTGAAAGTCATTTAATTCCACTTATACTTCAAGTTCCACTAGGTAAACGTGAAGCCATAACTGTATTCGGAAGTGACTACCCTACTCCAGATGGAACATGTTTACGTGACTACATCCATGTACTTGACCTTGCAGATGCCCACATAAAAGCCGTTGAATACCTTGAATCTGGTAAAGGAAGTAACGTATTTAACTTAGGTAATGGAGTTGGATTTAGCGTAAAAGAAATGATTGTAGCTGCTGAAGAAGCAACTGGTCAAGACATCAAAGTTGTAATTGGTGAAAGAAGAGCTGGTGACCCTGCTCAGTTAATCGCCTCAAGTGATAAAGCAAGACAATTACTTGGATGGGTTCCTCAATATACAGATGTAAAGAAAATCATTAAAGATGCATGGGCATTCCACACTGCTCATCCAAACGGATTCGAAAACTAATTCAATTGACAATTGACAATTGACAATTGACAATTAAAGTTCTAACCAATAATTGTTATGTTGTTTATTGTCATTGTCCATCATACTAATGGAGGACGATTATGATTAATTATGAAATAAACAGATTAATAAATTTTGGACTACAACAAGGTCTTATTCATGAAGAAGATACAATCTATGCAACAAATATGCTCCTTGGCTTATTAAAAGTTGATGAATTTAATCATGAAGAAATAAATGAAACTTTAAACACTCCAACACCTATTTTAGAAAACATACTAGATTATGCTGTTTCAAAGAACATGCTTGAAGATACTGTTACTGAACGTGATTTATTAGACACTAATATAATGAATTGCTTAATGCCTAGACCATCTGAAGTAATCAAAACATTTAACAAACTATATGATGATTCTAAAGAAAAAGCTACAGATTACTACTACAAATTAAGCATTGCTTCAAATTATATAAGAAAAGACAGAATTGACAAGAACATGGTTTGGAAAGCTACTACTGAATATGGTGATTTAGACATAACTGTAAATCTATCTAAACCTGAGAAAGATCCAAAAGAAATTGCAAAAGCAAAGTCTTTTAAATCCACTTCTTATCCAAAATGTCTATTATGCAAAGAAAATGAGGGTTTTTATGGTCATATGAATCATCCTGCAAGACAAACTCATAGAATAATCCCTATGAATCTTGGATGTGAAAAATATTTTATGCAATATTCACCATACACATATTATAATGAACATTGTATAATCTTTAATAGTGAACATGTACCTATGAAAATAAACAGAAAAGCATTTGCAAACCTTCTTAATTTTGTTGATGTATTACCTCATTATTTTGCTGGTTCAAATGCTGATTTACCTATTGTTGGTGGTTCAATACTTTCCCATGATCACTATCAAGGTGGAAGATATACATTTGCAATGGAAAAAGCAACTGTTGAAAAAACTTATACTATTGAAGGATATGAAGACATAACTGTAGGCAGAGTAAAATGGCCAATGTCTGTAATAAGATTAAATGGTGATAGCAAAGAAAATTTAACAAATTTAGCTGAACATATCTTAAACCTTTGGAGAGAATATTCTGATGAATCTGTAGAAATCTTATGCAGAACAAATGATGAACCTCACAATACAATAACTCCAATTGCAAGAAAAAGAAATGGAAAATATGAACTTGATTTAGTTCTTAGAAATAATAGAACCAGTGATGAATATCCTCTTGGAATATTCCATCCTCACAATGAAGTTCATCATATAAAGAAAGAAAACATAGGTCTTATTGAAGTTATGGGCCTTGCAGTTCTTCCTGCAAGATTAAAAGAGGAACTTAAACTTTTAAAGGATGCATTAATAAGCAGAATTACTGATATTTCAAATAATGAAAGCATTGCTAAACACAGTGACTGGTATAAATACCTTTTATCTAAATATGAATCTATTACTGAAGAGAACGCTTATGACATATTACAAAAAGAAGTTGGTATAAAATTCTCTGAAGTATTAAATCATGCTGGAGTATTTAAGAGAAATGAAAAGGGAATGTCTGCTTTTGATAAATTTATAGCTACCCTTTAAATTAATTAAAAGTTGTCAGTTAGCAATTAATGTGCTTAACAGTCAGAATTTTATTTATTATAATGTTTATAGAAATCTTCACAGAAGATTTCATCCTTTGACTATTAACTGTTACCTGTTAACTGATAACTAACTAAGTTTTCTTTTACAATATAAAAATAAATCAAAATTAAAGGGCGGTAATCTTATGAAAATAACAATCCAGGATGTAGCTGAAAAAGCTAATGTTTCAGTTGCTACAGTTTCAAGAGTAATGAATGGAAATTATCCAGTTAAAGCCGAAACTCGTGAAACTGTATTGAAAGTAATAAAAGAACTAAACTATATTCCAAACATGCAAGCACGTGAACTTACAAAACAAAAATCAACAACTATTGGTGTTGTTGTTCCTAGTATAAACAATATGTTCTTTACAGAGCTAGTTTATGGAATTGAGAATGAGCTAAAAACAAATTCCCTCTCTATTATTCTTGCATGTACTAATGGTGATTCAGATGAAGAACAAAAATGTGTAAATAACTTAATATCACGAAATGTTTCAGGAATAATAGTAGCAGGACCTGGCACTGAAAATATTAAAGCTAAATTCTATGATAATATTTCCCATAAGATTCCACTTGTGTTTATAAATTCAGAATATATGGATTCAAATATTTCTTATGTATCAAATGATGAAGCTTCAGGAGCTAAAATAGCTTTAAACTATCTTTTAGATAATAATCACAAAGATATACTCTTTGTCAGAGGAAAAGACAGCTACTCATATGATATAAAAGAAAAAATATATAAAGAAATTATGGCTAAAAATTTTGATTCTTCAAAAATTATCAACATTGGTAATGGTAATACAAGTGATACTGTGGATAACACCATGAATATCTTCCTTGATATTTTAAATAATAGCTCTTCTACAGCAGTATTTGCTTGCAATGATCTTATGGCAGTTGGTGTTCTTAATGCGTGTAAAAAGTTAGGAATAAAAGTACCTAATGAAATTTCAATTATTGGTTACGATAATATTCCTTTAAGTAAATTTGTAGAACCTAAATTAACAACAATGGATCAAAACATGTTTTTCCTTGGTGCTAATGCTGCTCAATTGCTCGTAGAAAAAATAGACTGTGATAATAAATTTAGTAAAAGAATCATACTAAATAACTCTTTAGTAGAAAGAGAAACTGTAATCTCCATTTAAAATCACTATAAGACTTTTTAGAAAAATTAAAGATATAGCATATTACATAAATCTTATTCATCTTAAATTACTATTTATAAAAAAACAGGAATTATGAAATTTCATAATTCCTGTTTTTTATAGTACAATATATAATTTTTTATCACATTAAACTCTACATCATCTATTTTTTATATCTAGACAATTAAAATCTAAAATCACGTTTTCCGCTATCTATATCATTTATATGCTCTTGTGCAATCTTTCTTACCTTTTCATTTGGAATTTTAAGTAGCTCGTCTTCTATAAGTTTAATTCCTTTTAATTTTGTCTCTTTACTTGCATAGTCATCAAGATACTCCCTTAACGTCATTAAGGCATTAGGATGACAACAGTTGGATATCTGTCCAGCTTTAACGAGAGTCATGAATCTATCTCCTGTTCTTCCTTCTCTATAACATGCTGTACAAAAACTTGGAATGTATCCTAATTCAATAAGCCAATTTACTATTTCATCTAAAGTTCTATTATCACTTACATCAAATTGTGCAGAATTATCTTCTTCTTTTTCCTTTTCAACATATCCACCTACACTTGTACAAGAACCTCCACTTACTTGAGACACTCCAAGTTCAAGAACTCTTTCTCTTGTTTTTTGAGATTCTCTTGTAGATACAATTATTCCTGTGTATGGTACCGCTACTCTTAAAACTGCAACTATCTTTTCAAATATCTCATCACATATACCATTATCAAATTCATCAGGATTTATATCATCTGCAGGTCTTACTCTTGGAACACTTAAAGTATGTGGTCCAACTCCCTTAGCTGCTTCTAAATGTTCTGCATGCATCAATAAACCTACAAAATCATATTTATATAAATTTAATCCAAATAAAACACCACAGCCAACATCATCTATTCCACCATCCATAGCTCTATCCATAGCTTCTGTATGATATGCATAATCATGCTTTGGACCTGTTGGATGAAGTTCTTCATAAGCTTTTTTGTTATAAGTTTCTTGAAATAATATATATGTTCCTATTCCTGCTTCTTTAAGCTTTCTATAATTCTCTACTGTTGTAGCTGCAATATTCACATTAACTCTTCTTATGGCTCCATTTTTGTGTTTAATTCCATATATTGTTTTTATACTTTCAAGAACATATTCTATAGGATTATTTACTGGATCTTCTCCTGTTTCCAAAGCTAATCTTTTATGTCCCATATCTTGAAGTGCTATAACTTCATTTTTAATTTCTTCCTGAGTAAGTTTTTTTCTTCTTATGTGTTTGTTTTTATGATGATATGGACAGTATACGCATCCATTAACACAATAATTTGAAAGATATAAAGGAGCAAACATTACTATTCTGTTTCCATAAAACTTCTGCTTTATTTCTCTAGCAAGCTTGTATATTTTTTCATTTTCTTCTTCTAACTCACATTCAAGAAGTAACGCTGCTTCTCTATGTGAAAGGCCTTTACAATTTTTAGCCTTTTCTATGACTTTATTTATAAGTTCTTTATTACTTTTATTTTCTTCTGCATATTTAAGAGTTGATAAAATTTCTTCATCATTAATAAATTCAGTTGCCACACTTGACATAACGTTATACATACTATTGCACACTTCTTTCTTTTAAATATTTTTTGTATAACTCATCCTGATTGAACTATTATCATCTCAAATTTTAGCGGAATATTTTAATTTTTAATATTGAAATATTACTTCTTGGAATACATTGTCTTTACACTAATACCTTTAATCATACCTAATTTCCCAGATAAAGAACTTATAACATCATTACTTGCATCAATAACAATGCTTATTACACACACATCCTTTTCCTTATATGGAATCCCCATTCTTCCTATTATGTATGTACTATATTCATGTAAGATGAGATTCAATTTTTCTATTTCATTTGAATCCTCTACAATAATTCCAATTAGTGCGATTCTAGTCTCCATCATTTCACCCCTGCACATATAAATTTTACTTTACTTAATATTTTTTCCAATAATTCTTCAAAAAAATAATCCCCATACTTAAAATAAGTGCAGAGATATTAATATTAAAATATTCATAACTACCGCCTTGTTATTTGGGATTAATCCCCTCATATAATCAGAACGACTTTTATTTTATAATGACCTTTTCCATCAGCTAATCTTTAAGTAAGGCCATTTTGATTCTAACATATTTTTCTTATTTTTTCAAATTATACATTAGTTATTAATCTTTTATTTTCTTTAGTGTAATTTTATAAATCTATAAATATTTTCTCTTTTCTATATAATAAAAAATGCTGAAAATTCATAAATTCTCAGCATTTCTCTTTTATAAAAATTTAACTATATCCATGCACCACTTACATCTAAATTATATCCATCAATTATTGTATTATAAGCCATAGACCCATCAGAATATAGATAATACCAAATTCCGTTTACATCCTTCCATCCTGTTGCCATATCTCCACTTTCATTTAAATAGTACCATTTATTATTGATAAACTGCCATCCTGTCATCATTGAACCAGAATTATTCATATAATACCATGTATTATTTATCTGTTTCCATCCTGTATTCATAACACCATTATCATTCATAAAATACCACAAGTTATTTACTTGTTTCCAACCTGTAACTTTATTTCCTTTCTCAACAAAAGTCCAAGTACCATCTGAATTTAAATTCCAACCTTCTTTATCTAACTTAGATTCAGTTTTCTCTGGAATATTATTATTTGTAACTTTATTTTCAGTTACTGAATCATTGTTACTTGATGTATCATTAGATACAGAATTTGATGAATTATGAGAATGATGTGATGAAGATGAGCTACTTATTCTTGAAGTTGCTTGTGAATATACTTCATTGCCATCTTTATCTGTAACTAATACTTTAATATATTTGCTCTTATCACTGCTTGTTAATTTATATTGACTATTTACAGCACCATCTATTTTTTCAAATTGTCCACTTTGTGATGATGCCCTATACCATTGATAAGAAACTTCAGGAGTAATTTCTTTTCCATCTGCATTAAAGATTTGTGTTTTTAAAGTATTACCTACTTTGAAAGTCCCATTTATTGAAACCTTTTTTACTTTAGATGTATCATCATCTTTATCAGGATTTTCACCTGTATACTTATCCCATGTTCCATTGCTATAAATCATTAATTCTCCAGCTTTTATTTTTAAATTTTCTGTTTGAACAGATTTCTCTGTTGTTTCAGTTCCATCTACAGAAACGGCTGCTGAAGTTGTTACTGTACCATTGAATATTAATGTAGAATTTTTATAACCCTTAGGGAATGTATAGCTGTATAAATCATTTCCTTCAGATGTCAATTCTACTCCTGGCCATTTTGAAAATTCTTTATTCATACTTCCATCAGATTTTTCTGTATAGAAATATACTCTTAAATTTTCCCATCCATCTTTGTTTTCAAAATAAGCTTTTGTCAACTTGTCTGAAACGTCATCATCATTTCCTTCATCTGGTTTATCTGTATCTGTTCCTGATGGTATATCACTCTTTGCAAAGTCTCTCCATTCACCACCAAGTCCACCTTCTGGTGTCTCATCATTTCCTATAAAAATTTTAGTTTCACCATCTGTAACTTTTACTGTTTTTGTTTGTTCACCCTTATTGTTGTTATTAAATATAACATTAGCATTTTCAAATCCTTCTGGCAATGTTAATCCATATAAGTCATCTCCATAATATACTGGTGTTTCTCCAGGCCATGTTGTGGAACTTCCTCCATCAACCCAATAGTGAACTCTTACTTTGTCCCAGCCATAAGTATTTTTGAAATATACTTTGCTCATACTCTTTAATGAATCGCTCTCTTCATCATAAATCATAGTATTCCCTGTTTTTGTTTGTAAGTTTCCTGTTTGATTTCCAGTTCCACCAGAACCATTATTAAATATTACTGTAGCACTTTCAAATCCCTTTGGTAATGAGTAACTATATAAATCATTACCTTCATCTTTTGCACTTTCTCCAGGCCAGTCCTTAACTTTTTCACTTGTTCCATCATTATAAGCATATACTTTTACTTTTTCCCATCCAGAAGTATTTTTAAAGTATACCTTTGTAATTCCTTCTTTATCATTTTGAACTTCAGGTTCTTCCAAATCATCTGTAGTATAATCTCTAAATTCACCATTATCATAAATCATTGCTTTTTCTGAAGGCAACTTTAAATCATCAGTTTTGTTAGATCCATCATTAAATATAATATTTGCATCTCCATAGTTTTCTGGTAATGTATAAGAATATAATGTTTCTGTTCCTTCAACCTTAGTCATTGGAATACCAGGCCATTTTGCCACTTCGCTTGAATCATCTTTCCATACATATATATTAGGTTCTTTCCAATCTGCTGGTTTTCTAAAATAAGCTTTTGATGTTCCATTAAGGTATTCTTTCCATTCTCCATCATATATCATAGTTGAGTCTTTTGGAGCCTTAAAGCCTGTATCTTTAGGAACTTGAACAGTTCCTCCTTTTGCATTGAAAAGTACCATTGATCCTTCTAAACCTGCCGGTAAAGTATAAGTATATAATCCTTCCTTTCCTTCAACCTTTTCCATTGGTACTCCAGGCCATTTTGCTAGTTCTTGTACTCCATACATATATACATACACATCATCATAATATTTTCCACTTTCATCTTTCCAGCTTTCAGGGATTTGTATATATACCTTTGATGTACCTTGTTTTTCTATGTCTGGAGTAACATTTGGATCTTCAGCAATAGGCTGAGTTTCAGTCCAATTTCCATCCTTGCTATATTTCATCATTCCATCATACTTTAAATTTAATGATGATGTTTGATGTTTACCTGCATATGAATCATTAATTATAACATTTGAATTTGTCCAATCCTTTAATTCATATTTATAAAGTTTATCACCTATTTTGGTCATTTTTTCTCCTGGCCATGCCTTATTTTGTTCATTCACTTCATTCTTAGCATAAACATATAAAGGAGTTTCCCAATCATCAGGCTTTTCAAAATATACAGTTGCTGTACTTCCTACAGCTTTTTTAACATAAGTATAAGTTTCTTTTGCAGTTCTTGTTCCATCAGCATTAGTAGCTTCTAATGTCAACTTAACACTTTCTCCTGGTGTAATATCACTGCCTATTGTAACTTTCATTTCATCAACATATGGAATTTTTGCTCCATCATTAACAGAATATGTTGCATTTGTTGAATTTTCAGCTTTAAGTGTCAAATCAAGCTTATCTTGAAAAGATTGATTTTCTTTATCTACTGAAACAACTGGCGATTGAACATTTTCTTCTTTTTGTCCATCTTTATATAAAACTGTAATTCCCTTTTTAATAACTCCTGATATTTTACCTTCGTTAACAGTAAAACTTGAATCGTTAACTCCACAGTTATCATAAGTCCCATTTTCAAGATTTACATCTAATCCTGAAACTGTATAATCTTCTCCAAGATTAACAATAACAACTCCCTTAGCTTTTGAATCACTGCTTGTACCACGCTCTATCATCATAATTTCTTTATTTATTTCTACTAATTTTTCGTCTTGATTTAACATAGCATTTCTAAATTTATTAACTGCTACTACATCAGGATTCCTCCAGTTATCATCACCACAATCACCTATTGATCCATCTAACTTTCCTCTTCCTGCTGGTCTGTTAAAAAACAAAGGATTTGCATATGCACGTGATGCTATAAGTGCCCATCCATTTCTTATCTGTTCATCAGTTAAAGCTGTAGATTCTTCTGAATCGTTTGCATACGTGTCATGTGATTCAACCCATGATATAAGCCTTTTAGGAGATACCCCTTCTGAGTTGTAATCTTCTATCTTTGAAACATCTGGATTTCCATTTAATCCAACTGCACTTCTTACACTTCCTCCATAATTACTTGAAGTTAAATTAATATACTTAGAATATTCTTTAAAATTATCCGCTCCACCTTGTAATACTTCACCATAAATATATGGGGTGTTTCCATCATTAGTCTTTAATCCTTCTAATACATTAGGCCAAAAATCACTCTTTACTACTTTTCCATTATCATCACTCTCAGTTGGTAATCCAACATGCTTAGCAGTGTCAAATCTAAAGCCATCCGCTCCACTCTTAAGACATTGTTGTAAATATTCCTTTGCCATATCCTGTATTTTATGATTTTCCGTATTTAAATCTGGAAGTCCAATATCCTCTTGAGTTACACAATAACGACTATTCCAGCTTTCAACAGGTTTTAAACTATGCCATGCATCAGCACCTAAATCTTTTATTTCTTGATCCACATTTTCTGATGGTGTATCTGCATTAGAACCATTATTACCAGTATGATTTACAATAATATCAACAATTATGTCAATACCTTTGCTATGAGCAACTTCACACATTTTTTTAAATTCTTCTTCGGTACCTAATTGTTTGTTTCCAATTTTAAAATTTATCGGTTGATATAAAACCCACCATTTCTCATTACTTGTTATTTCACCATTTATGTCTATATTACCTTGTATTGGTGATACTTGAATAGACTTGTATCCTGCTTTTGATATTGCTTCAATATTATTTGCTATGTTATTAAATGACCAGTCCCATGCATGAAGTATTGAACCCTGTTCTTCTTCATATGTCAATCTTGTACTTTCATCAACCTGACTCTCCTGAATGGTATCTGCATATGCTACAAGACTTAAATTAGGTGAAAAACTCACTAAACTGAAAAAAACAGTCCCAATTGCAACCAATTTCTTAATCTTATTTTTAACCACTTCACATTCCCCCTAAATACATAAAACTTTATCGGTATCGTTTCCATTTTTCATTAAAATAATAAATCACCACACTTCTATAAGCTTTTTTAAATTAGAGTAGTTTTGTTTACGATTTCATATTTTATATATTAATCCTAAAAATGTATTTTTTCAATTTAATTTATTATTTTTGTAAAATATTACAAAAATAATAAATCGATTTATAAATATAAATATCTATAAATCGATTCTTAGTTACTAAAACATTATTTAATAGCTTACTACAAGTCCACCATCATCTGCATAAATTGTAGTTAATCCGCCACCCTCAAATATTAATACCTTTTTAAAATTATATCTGCTTAAAATTTCTTCTTTTAATTTCAATGCTCTATCTTCAGAGTTAACATGAGAGATTGCAAGAATTCTTTCTTCAAAATTTTCACATTCTTCACCTATAATTTCTAATAATCTATTAAATGCTTTCTTTCTTCCTCTTACTTGTTCTTTAAGTATAATTTCTCCATCCCCGTTATCACACATAATTGGTGTTACTTGAAGTAATGATCCAACAAAGGCTTTTTTACTGCTTATCCTTCCATTTTTAGCTAAGTTGTCCAACTTTACAGGAACTAAAAATGTCTTCATTTGATCTATGTAATTATTTATATCCTCTATTATTTTATTCTTTTCAACTTTATCTTCTATCATGGTTTTTAATTTTAAAGCTACAAGACTTGCACCAGCAGTTGCTGTCCTACAATCAAAAATATGTACAAAGGCATCTTCAACCTCTTCTTTAAACATATTAGCTGCTAATACCGCACTATTGTGTGAACCACTTAATTTTTCGGAAATAGTAATAACAAAATTTTCTTTACATTTCTTAAATGCTTCTAAGAACTCATGTGGAGAAGGACAGGCTGTTGTTATTTTATTTTTTGTAGCCTTCATTTTTTCTCTGAGCTCCTCTAAATCAATATTTTTATCTATCATTTCTTCATTTTCTATTATGATTTTGAATGGAACTCTCTCCATGTTTTCTTCATGACCAAATACGTCTTTATTATGATCAACACAGCTGTCTGTAACTATTCTAATATTCATTAATAACCCTCCACTTAATAAATATATTTTTCATTAGTTCTTTCAATCACCTTATAAATATATTTACATGCAATTTTTATCATATTAACACTTTGTTCATTTATTATTGTCACTTAATTTTACACTATATATTATAGTTAGCACAATTATTATTTCTATTAATTTAATAACATTTTACTGAAAATTCTTATATTATGATAAATTCTTAGACTATATGTCTAAAAAAGCCAATAAAATTAGTTTGAATCATATATTTTGTACTCTAATTCATATTTTTAGCAATATAAGTTAAATTGAATTTATATTGAAAAAATATTAATCATAAATATTATCATTAAAAATAAAATCATCAACATTATCTGCAGTAATTTTTTTATATGATACCTTTATATTTTTTTTATATTTAAGTTCTTCTATATTATTAATGCTCTTATTAGTTGCAAGTTCATACGCAATATCAAAAATATATTTACCTTGTAACTTATAATTATTGAATACAGTTGCAATCATATTGTTATTTTTAATGTATGGAAGAAAATCTGAAATACCATCAGTCCCAACAATAACCGGCATATCATCTTGATTAACTTTTGCATTTTCTAATGCTTTTATTGCACCTAATGCCATCGCATCATTATTGCAAAAAACCACCTCTATTTTGTTATCGTATTCATTTATCCATCTTGTCATTATTTCATAAGCTTGAGAGCTCTGCCAGTTTGCAATATAATCTCCAATTTTCTCAACCTCTATACCGTTATTTCTCATACTTTTAACACAGTTTTCAGTCCTTATTAACGTGTCTTGATGTTCAGGATCTCCTTCAAGCATTACATATTGTAGCTTTCCATCATTATTTTTATCTACTTTTTCTGGATACTTTTCATAAAAGTCCTTAATAATCTCACCCTGCATCTTTCCTGCTTCTTCTGACTTTCCACCAACATAATATACTTTATTCCACAAATTCATATCTTCCTCAACCGGCTCACTATTAAAAAAAATCAATGGTATCTCAGCCTTTTTACACCTATCTATAATAGATGATGCTGTAGTTCTATCAACCATGCTTACACATATAACATCATAATTTCTATCTATAAAATTATCTACTTGTTCATACTGTTTCATTACACTTTTAGTACTATCAACAACATTGACATTTATTTTATATTCACTAGCTCCTTCTTTTTCTCTTGAAACATTTTCAATTTGCTTTGCTAATGATGAAATAAATGGATCATTTTGATCAAATAACGTTACACCTATTTTTATTGTTTTTGAATCACTTTTATTAATTTTGTTATTAACAAAGCTGCATCCGATATAAAAGTTGAATATAAATACAGTTAAAAAAACAGATGATATTTTTTTAATATAAAAAAGCATTATTACATCCCCCTATCGAATAAATAAAAATAGTAACCTCTGATTTTCTACTGAATACATATTATCCCTGGTTATTATTTTAGATGAAATAATATCACTTTTAAATTCATTATCTTTAATGAGATTTAAAGCATTTTTCACACCTAAATATCCAATATTAAATTCATTTTCCAATGCAATTCCGTTAATTATATTCTGATCTAAAAACGATATTACTTTTCTTGTATTTCCAGTACCATAAACTTTAATATTACTAACATCTGACTTTACCCCTAAAAGGTCACTTTTTGCCTGTGAAACACTCTCTAATATCTTTGTATTAAATGTTACTATTATATCTGCATTATCACTCTCAATTAGATGTTTTGCAGTTTCATAATAAGTCATATGTTTAGAGTTTTTAAATTCTACTGTCTTATATTGAATATTTCCTTGTAATGCACTAATTAACCCCTTACATCGTTCTTCTGATACATCTGACTTTAGATCATCCTTTACTATTACTAGATTCTTTTCTCCTGATACTGACTTTAGAATTTCATTGCCTATATCAACCCCCATATTAAAATTATCAAATACAACACTATTTATTTTATAATTTTTTTCAGAATAAGACTGCAAAGAAATTACAGGTACAAATTTATTTACTTTTTCTATTGTATCCTTTAAATACTCATACCTTATGGGTTCAATTAAAATTGCATCTGTTTCGCCATTGTTTTCACCCATCAACAATTCTTTTTGTTCTTCTAAGAAGTCATCTTTTGACAAAGAAACAAATCTTATATCGACATTCATTTCCTCTGCCGCTTTGTCTGCTCCTGATTTCATTGTGATTGAACCCTCATTTATTTCATCGTCTGTTATAATTGTAATATTATATGACTTCTTCTCCTTTTCAATATTTAAAAGCTCATTTAAAATAAAAATAAATGAAATAATAACTAATATAGACAATATAAAAAATGACTTTTTTTTGATTTTTAACATTACTTCAAATCCTCTTCACTTCTATTCTGATCATATTCAATACACGGCATAATGATTCTTACCATTGTACCCTCATCAGGTTCACTATATATGCTCACTCCATAATTTTGTCCAAAATATAACTTTATTCTATCGTCTACATTTTTCAGTCCAATTCCAGAACCCTTTATTTTACTATTTCTTTTATTACTTTTTAAAAGTCCCTCTGCTTCTTCTTCTGTCATTCCAAGTCCATTATCTATAACTTCTATATACAACTTATCATCATCAATATATGACTTTATTAATATCTCTCCATCACCATCCATAAAATCCATGCTATGATATATTGCATTTTCTACTAATGGCTGTATTATAAGTTTCATAGTACTCAAATCTAATGTATTCTCATCAGCTTGTATATTATAAGTAAATTTATTTTTATATCTTATATTCTGGATAGTCAAATAATTTTTAACATGTTCTATCTCATTTCTTACAGGAATTATATTTTTTCCTTTGTTTAAGCTTATTCTAAATAGTCTTGCTAAAGCAGTTACCATGATTATAGAACCATCATAATTTTCATTTTCTATCATCCATATTATTGAATCTAAAGTGTTATAAAGAAAATGTGGATTTATTTGAGCCTGAAGTGCATTTAATTCACTTTTTCGTTTTTCATCCTGCTCATAAATTATGTTTTCCATAAGAGTCTGCATCTGATTAACCATAGATTGAATTGCCTTTCCTAGATGTTGAATTTCATATGAACCACTTATAGAAATTGGTACACAATTATCTCCACCCTCAAATCTTTTCACTGATTCTTCTAATTCAATAATTGGATTTGTTAATCGTGCTGAAACAATTTTATTTAGATATGAAAAAATAAAAATTAAAAATAATAATGTAAATATAACAAATATACTAACATGTCTATAATTTGATGTAATATCTCGCATTGGACTTACACATACAACCTTCCATCCAGTATATCCAACTGTCTTAACTGTAATTAATCTACTTTCACCTTGAAACTCTTCTTTTACGTTTCCATCATTATATTGAGCCGCTGCTAAATTATTTTCTTGTATTAAATCTGAATAAAGCAATTGTTGTCTAGGATGATATATTATTTCCCCATCTCCATCAATTAAATATATATATCCATTCTTACCCATATCAATATTTCTAAAAATTTGCTCTATTCCACTAAAATTCATGTCTACTAAAAGAACTCCAGTGGTAACTTGTCCATCATAAGTAATCTCTACTGCTCTGCTTAAAGATACAACCCACTTGTATTGATTATCATGATCTATAAATAAATTCTGAATATGAGGCGTTGAGAAATGCCTATTTTCACTTTTATTCCTTGCTTTTATGAACCAATCAAAATCTGATGGATCTACTAAGTCTTTAACTTGGGCAACTGGTGATGAAGAAACAACCTTCCCATCTTCTGTGAAAATGCAAATACTTACCAATAAATCCTTGTTTGTCTCATATAATAAATCTAGTTTACTGTTTACATTTGATTCTGAAAAATTATTCTTTTTAATAACACTATAATAAGTTCCAGTTGATATTCTCATCATATTCCTAAGATAACTTTCTAATTCAGAATTAACTTGTTCTGCTATAAACATATTATTTTTATAAACAATTTCTTCTGTAGATTTTATAAATCTTGCATAAATTGCACCACCAACTCCAAGCATTCCAATAACACATATAATAGTAAATGTTGTTGCTATTATAGTTTGTATGCTTGTGTTTGAATATCTTGAGATAATACTATTAATTTTAGACTTAAGTAATCTTCCCATTCCCTAGTCAACTCTTTCTATATTTAGATGGTGATACTTTAAATTTCTTTTTAAAAACATAACTAAAATAATTTGCTTCAGGATATCCAACCTTTTCAGCAATAATGTATGTTTTACTATCAGTTGTATTTAGCAGTTTTATTGCTTCCTCCAATCTTACCTCTGTAAGATAGTTTACAAAACTCATATCTGTTTCTTTTTTAAATATTGTGGAAAAATAGGCAGGACTAATATGAAGCTTTGAACATAATTTTTCTACTGATATATCACTATCCATATAATTATTTCTTATATATTCTTTAGCTTCCTCTACTAGTATCATGGATGAATGTACTCTTTCACTTTTTATAAATTTATTTATTTTTAATGATTTTTCTAAAAACCAACTTTTAATATCACTTAATGAATTAAATTTTGATAGATAATCATAGCAATTAAAATCTTCACCAAATATTTCATCAATATTACAGTTATAACTATATAATAATTTAAACATAGAAGTCATAATCTCCATAAGATATATTCTGTATTTATTAAAGGGCAATAATGATTTCTCTATATTAACAAAAATTTGCTGTATTACTTCTTTAATTTCATTCTCTGATGCAACCTTAATAGAATTTAAAAACATTCTTTCATCTTCATTATTGAATTGAAGATTATACTCAATATTTTTTTCTACATCTTGTATATAGATAACCTTTTCATTTCCAAGTATAACTCTATAATCCAATGCACTTTGTGCAAAATTATATGACATTGATATTTTATGTGGTGAATCCACAATATTTCCAACACCTATTGATGTACTTAATCCCATTATTCTTTTAAAACTTTTAGATACTTCATTTAACTTATTAATAAAAATTGTAACTTCATTTATTTCAGATAAGTTTCCAATTACAACGACTTCTTTCAAATATAAAAAGCTAACATGATTGCAGCTATCAGTTAAAATTTCTTCTACAAAATTCTTTATTGAAATAAACATAAGTTCATCTTTATTTGAATATTCACTATCATTTAACACATCATAATCCAATTTAATAACAGCAACACAAAAGTAATTTTCATAAAAGCTTATATTGAGTTTTTCTGTGTTAACTTTCCAATCACTCATTAAAACTCGTCCTTCAATGGCTCCAACTAAAAATTGTTCCCTTATCAAAGGAAGACTCTCAATATAATATCTGTTTAATGTTTCTAAATTTCTTTTTTCATTAATTTCTTTATCCATATTTATTTTTAACTTTTTAAGTAATTCAATAATTTCTATTGAATTAATAGGCTTAAGTACGTAGTCGATTACATTGAATGTAATTGCTTGTTTTGCGTATTCGAAATCATCACATCCTGAAAATATAATTACTTTTGTGGCAGGCATAAATTCTCTTAAATTTTTAGCTAATTCAAGTCCATCCATATAAGGCATTTTTATATCTGTCATTATTACATCTGGTTGTAGTCTTTCTGCCTTTTCAATGGCATCTTGTCCATTTTCAGCATCTCCTATAACTATGAATCCAAGTTCCTCCCACTTAATTTTCTTTATTATTCCAAGACGTATCTCTTCTTCATCATCTACTATTAATACTTTATATAAACACATTTTTTGACCTCCATAATTATTCTTATAAGAAGCTCATTTTATATTATTATAACATAATATATAAACCAATATATGAATTTAACGTTAAAAAATTCAAATGATTATCATTTATAAAATTAGAATAAACATACTAATTTTATAATTAATATCAACTTATACCTTATTTAATACAATGCAAATAACACCATAAACTCAATTTTAAATTTATAGTGTTATCTTTAATTATACTTTAAACTTTTCAACAGCACTTCCTAAATCCTCTGCTATTTTTTTAAATTCTTCAGCTTGAATATTTACTTCATAAATCAGTGCAAACTGTTCTTCTGCTACTGATGATGAGTTTTCCATTTCCTTTGATAAAATTTCAGCATGAATATTTAATTTATTCATCTTCTCCTTAACAAATACAATCTTTTCCCACACATGATTTATTTTTTTATTTACCTCACTTGTTATACAATGTATATTATCATTGGAATCATATATATTTTCAAAAACCTGTACAACTTTTTCTGCAAGTTCATTATTTTCATTTATTTGACTTGTTCCTATCTCTACCTCATCGTTTATTCTATTAATACCTTTTCTTAGCTCTCTAATTATATTAGAAATATCCGATGTAGCCATCTTGCTTTGATCTGCTAATTTTTTTATTTCTTCAGATACAACCGCAAACCCCTTTCCAGCCTCTCCAGCTCTAACTGATTCAATTGATGCATTCAATGCTAATAAGTTAGTCTGATCTGAAATTTCTTCCACCATGTTAATAATATTATTTATTTGTGCAGTATTATCATTTAAAAGTTCCGTTTCTTTTCTAAATGATTCTATTAATGCATTTATATTATTTATCTGATTTATCATTGAATTTAAAGTTTCTTTTCCAATATTAATACTTTTATCACCAATACTGACATTATTCTTAAGTATATTTACATTATTTATTGTTTCATTTAAATAGCTATCTGTAGTATTAAATTCCTTAAATATATCTTTAATCAATTCTACTTGAATATTAGCTACTTCATTTACTGAATTTATTGATGATACGGATAAATCATTTGCATTTTTGCTTTGATTCATATTTATGACTATTTCATTTGCTGCTTCCTTTACTGTCTCTACATTTTTTCTCACATTGAATATCAATATATTTAATGATTTTTTCATACTATAAAATGTATTTTCTAATATATCAAATTCATTTTCTGTATGAGAATTCAATATTTCTTCATTCTCATCATATATCAAATCTCCATTGGATATTCTATGTGCTAATTTATTTAATTTAGATAATTTTTTTTCAATTTTATTTGAAAAAATAATAAAGTATAAAATACTTATTATTGCTAATAGAGTTATGATAATAAATAAAATCCTTTTACTATTTTCAAATGATTTATCAATTTTCTCTTGAATTGTTTTTATGTAATTTACCTCATTGCTAAGTAGAACACCATTAGCAGCTTCTATTGCTTGAATCTTTTTTTCAGCAGATTCATAATAACTGATACACTGCTTCTTTTTATTTATATCTTTGTTATAATATAATGCATTGTTACAATCACCATTTAAGCTGTTTATTAATGTTTTTAATTTACTATAACTTTCAATACTTTTTTCATGGATTATTGTATTATCTAAGTCTTCAAACAAACTTAACAACTCTTCAAAATTATTTTTAAACTCTTCTTCTGATTTTATACTGTTATTATTAATAGCATCATTTACATTTTCAAGCATAAGTACTGCATAATCTTTGATTTTTCCTTCTTTGCAGGTGTTTTCTATAAGCATCTTATATTTCAAATTGTATAAATTATTTTTATATAATACATAGCAGCTAACTAATGTCATTGATAAAACCACTAAAAAACATGATAGTATCATCTTTAGTCTGGTACTCTTATTAGAAATTATATATACTTTTCTTTTTTTATTTCCCACAAAAACACCTCCAAAATTACAATTTAATTATAGGATATGCATTTATAACACATATCCCATAATTGACTATTTCTTTTTCTTAGAATATAAATCAAATACAACTGCGAATAGTAATACGAAACCTTTTATTGCTTGCTGCCAGTTATTATCTACTCCAAGTAATGACATACCATTATTAAGAACACCCATTACAAGTCCACCAACAACAGCTCCCATAACTCTTCCTGTACCACCGCTTGTTGAAGCACCACCAATATAACATGCTGCTAAAGCATCAAGTTCAAAGTTAACTCCTGCCTTGGGTTGTGCTGAATTAACACGAGCTGCATAAGCTAGTCCAGCTAAAGCTGCCATCAATCCCATATTAACAAATACTAAGAATTGAGTTTTAGCAACTTTTACCCCGGATAATGCTGCTGCTTTTTTGTTACCACCAACTGCATATACCTGTCTTCCAAACACAGTTTTAGTTGTTATGAATGTGTAAATGATTATTATAACACCTGCAATCACCAAGATATTAGGTATTCCCTTATATGATGCAAGAACAATTGTAGCTGCATTTATAACTATTACTGAAATTATTGTCTTTGCAATATATAATCCCTTTGATTCAGTATTAAATTTATACTTTTCAAGTTTCTTTCTTCCAAAGTAATTCTTCGCTACTACTACAACAGATAGTATAATACCTATAATTATCGATGACCCAACAAAATATTGTGAACCTGCTTGAAAATAGAATAGTGGTGGAATAAAACCTGATCCTAAGTTAGCAAATGATGTTGGGAATGGAGCTATTGTTTTACCATTAAGGATTATCATTGTGAATCCTCTAAATATTAGCTGACCAGCTAAGGTTACAACAAATCCAGGAATTTCTTTATATGCAATCCAATACCCCTGTATAGCTCCAACAGCCATACCTATTCCTATGGAAATTAATATTGATAATACAGGATTAATCCCCTTGTTAACCATTACAACTCCAGCAACAGCCCCTATAAATGCACTTACAGAACCAACTGCAAGATCTACAGTCCCAATAATAACTACCAAAAGCATCCCAACTGCAAGTATTAATACATATCCATTCTGTTGAATAAGATTTGTTATATTAAGAGGTTTTAGCATTATACCTTTAGTTAAAATTTGAAATATAAGTACTACTGCTAATAAAGCTATTAACATACCGTTTTCTTTTATAAATTTATTTGCCGAAAGATTCATCCCTTTTTTATTTTTTGCGGTATCCATTTTATTATTTTCAATTTTTACTTCACCCATATTACACGCCTCCTTATTTAGCTGCAACTATTTTACTCATAATAATTTCCTGAGTAGCTTCTTTTCCATCTAATTCACAAATCATTTTTCCTTCATTCATTACATATATACGATCGCTTAATCCCAATACTTCTGGTAATTCTGAGGAAATTACAATAACTGATTTTCCATTCTTAACAAGATCATTTATTATTGTATAAATTTCATATTTTGCCCCTACATCAATACCTCTTGTAGGTTCATCTAATATTAATAAATCCGGGTCTGCATATACCCACCTAGAAAGTACAACCTTCTGCTGATTTCCTCCACTTAAGTTTCCTGCAAGCTGTAGTATACTTGGTGTTTTTATCTGCATAGAAAGTCTAAAGTCTTGAGCTGCTATAATTTCTTCCTGCTCATTTATAATTCCGTTCTTAGATATCTTTCCCAATGAAGCAATTGTGATATTATGACGAATATCATCTATTAAATTTAATCCCGCTTCCTTTCTATCTTCTGTTACATAAGCTATTCCAGCATCAATTGCATCTTGTACATTCTTTATATGAATCTCTTTTCCATTCTTAATTATTTTTCCAGATATTTTTTGACCATACGTTTTTCCAAAAATACTCATAGCAAGTTCTGTTCTTCCTGCACCCATAAGACCTGCAATACCTAATACTTCACCTTTTCGAACATTTATATTAACATTATCAACCATTTTTCTGTCTGAATAATCTGGATGATAAACATTCCAATCTTTTATTTCAAATAATATGTCTCCAACCTTTGAAATCCTTTTCGGATAACGATCTGTAAGTTCACGCCCTACCATTCCTTTTACAATTCTATCTTCAGAAATTTTTCCACCTGATGCATCTAAAGTTTCAATTGTAGCACCATCACGTAGTACAGTAATTGAATCACATACTTTTGATACTTCATTTAACTTATGAGAAATCAAAATAGATGTAATACCTTGTTGTTTTAGTTCAAGCATTAATTTTAATAAATTCTCACTATCATCTTCATTTAATGATGCTGTAGGTTCATCTAATATTAATAATTTAACATCCTTTGATAATGCCTTAGCTATTTCTATTAATTGCTGTTTACCTACACCAAGAGTACTTACTATAGTATCTGGATCTTCATCTAGTCCTACTTTATTTAATAATTCCTTTGTTCTGATTTTAACTTTATTCCAATCTATTATTCCATGTTTTGAAATTTCATTTCCTATAAATATATTTTCACCAATGCTTAAGTAAGGACTTAATGCTAACTCCTGATGAATTATTACTATTCCATCACGTTCACTATCCTTTATATTTTTGTACGTACAAGTCTTGCCATTATAAAGTATTTCTCCGTCATAATCCCCATGAGGATATATCCCACTTAAAACCTTCATAAGTGTTGATTTTCCTGCACCATTTTCACCACAAAGTGAATGTATTTCACCTCTTCTTACTCTTAAATTAACATTGTCTAAAGCCTTAACTCCAGGGAAAGTTTTTGTTATATTCTTCATTTCAAGAATAATGTCATTGTTGTCTTTTACCATAATGTTTTTCTACCCCCTTTCCAGCACATAGTCCAATTTCTTAGGCTATGTGCTTTCAATTCTAATTATTATTTAAGATCTTGTTCTTTAATATATCCAGAATCAACTAACACTTCTTTATAGTTATTTATGTCAACAGATATTGGTGTACAAAGATAAGAAGGAACAACTTTTACGCCATTGTTATATGTTTTTGTATCATTTACTTCAACTTCTTGACCTTTAAGAACTGCATCTACAGTTTTTACTGCTTGTGCTGCTAATTCTCTAGTATCTTTAAATATTGTCTGAGTCTGTTCTCCAGCAATTATTGATTTAACTGATGCAGTTTCAGCATCTTGTCCTGTAATTACTGGCCAAGGAAGATCTGCTGAACCATATCCAACACTTCTTAAAGCTTCAACTATTCCTCTACTTAATCCATCAAAAGAAGAGAATACAGCATCAACTTTTTCACCATTTGAATAGTTTGCAGTTAAAATATTTTCCATTCTTGATTGTGCTAATGCACCATCCCATCTTAATGTACATACTGTATCAAAATCAGTTTGTCCAGAAACTACTTTTAAGCTGCCTTTATCGATGTATTGCTGTAATACACTCATTGCACCGTCATATAACATATGTGCATTATTGTCATCTGGAGATCCAGCAAATAATTCTATATTATATGATTTTCCACTTGCATTTTTAAGATCTAAAGTTTTTTCTATATATTCACCTATTTGTACTCCTACAAGAGTATTATCAAATGATATATAATAATCAACATTTTCAGTATTTTTTATTAAACGATCATAAGCTATAACAGGAATATTTGAGTCCTTAGCTTTTTGACATACATCTGTTAATGATTCACCATCAATATTTGCTATAACCAAACAGTCAACACCTTTTGTAATCAAATTTTCTGCTTGTGATACTTGTGTTTCAATAACATCTTCTGCATATTGAAGATCTGTGTTGTAACCTAATTCCTTAAGTTTACTTACCATATCATTACCGTCATTAATCCATCTTTCTGAAGATTTTGTTGGCATTAATATTCCTATTGTCTTTCCATCTGTTGAACCTCCACTAGATGATGATGCTGTTCCAGAATTTGAATCAGTATTTGGTGCTGTTGTAACACCACATCCTCCTAGTGCCCCTAAAAGTGTCATTGATAATAACATTGCCATTAACTTCTTTTTCATACCCTTCTCCTCCAGCTTTAATAAATTTATATTACATTTCATTTAATAGTTTTCAAGAAAAACATAAAATGAAATGATATTATCAGATAAAATTATTTATAAAAATTAAAACATAGTTCAAAAAATACTAATACCATCATTATTTTTCCATAAGATGAACTTACCTCAAACTTATATTTGTTATTTTTCTTCTTATAGACCATATGGATTGAAATAGTTCCTATTATTATTATTAAAAATATCATTAATACTGATAAACTACATTTAATAATTCCTGTATCAATAAAAAAGAAATATACTAATAATGCAGGTGCTATTAAATAATAAAGAATTTTATTACAAAATGTTATATTCTTCTCAGTCATATCAACCAACTCTCTTTCTTTTTTCATTTAAGATATCGATTACATTATTAATTATAGAGGGTTTACGGATTATACTCTATACAAAATTCTTTTAGAAAGTATCGAAAATCTTCACACTTTTAATACTGCACTTTTTTAAGAAATTTCATATACTTTTACCTTCTTATTACTACTTATTTGCACTCTTTATCGTGTGTTACTTTTGTTTTAAAGTAAAAAATTATCACAGAATAAATTCTGTGATAATTCATCTTTTATATAGCAAAATATATACTTTTAATTAGCTTTATAATTTAAAATTCTCTATTGCTGCTCTTTCAATAGCTAGTCCTTCAGAATAACGTTTAATAAAGTTGTTAAATCCTTCAACATCCTTAGAATCTGGATTTATTGTTGTACCTATCTTGTCTACAAATACCTTTTTAGCTAGATAATCATCTAATTTTTCATTTTCCAACTTATTGAGCATATAAGATGCTAATAATGCGATTCCCCATGCACCACCTTCTCCTGCAGTATCCATAACAGATACTGGTGCATCTATAGCTGCTGCCATGATTTTTTGCCCTACATTTTTTGTCTTAAATAATCCTCCATGTCCCAAGATCTTATCAAGTCTTACATCTTCTTTCTTAAGAAGAATATCTAATCCTGTTTTTAGCGCACCTAATGACGTAAATAAATTAACTCTCATAAAATTAGCTAAATTAAATTTACTTTCTGGAGATCTTAAAAATAGTGGACGGCCTTCTTCAAATCCAGTTATATGTTCTCCTGAAAAGTAGTTATAGGCTAATAATCCACCACAGTCTGCATCACCTTCAAGTGCTTTATTATATAAAATCGAAAATAATTTGTTCATGTCAACTTCAATACCAAGTGCTTCTGTATATTCTTTGAATAACCCAACCCATGCATTAAGATCTGATGTACAATTATTACAATGTACCATAGCTACTAAATTACCTGTAGGTGTTGTAACTAAATCTATTTCTTCGTATACTTTAGATAATTCTTTTTCTAGTACAATCATTGCAAAAACTGAAGTACCTGCTGATACATTTCCAGTACGCTTAGTAATGCTATTAGTTGCAACCATACCAGTCCCAGCATCACCTTCTGGAGGACAAAGTGGAATTCCCCATTTTAGATTTCCTGTAACATCTAAAAGTTTTGCTCCTTCTTCTGTAAGAACTCCAGCACTTTCCCCTGCAAGTAACACCTTAGGTAATATATCACTAAGCTTCCATGATAAATTTTTTGAAGCAATAATTTCATCGAACTTTTGAATCATTCTTTCATTATAATTTTTTGTTTCTATATCTATAGGAAACATTCCAGATGCTTCACCAATTCCTATAACTTTTTGACCAGTAAGCTTCCAATGTATGTATCCTTCTAATGTTGTTTGAAAATTGATATCGTCTACATGAGATTCATTATTTAAAATAGCTTGATAAAGATGGGCAATACTCCATCTTTGAGGAATATGATAGTTAAAAATCCTTGTTAATTCTTCTGATGCCTTTTCAGTAATTGTATTACGCCATGTTCTAAATGGAACTAAAAGCTCATTCTCTTTATTAAAAGCCATATATCCATGCATCATTGCACTTATACCTATTGCACCAATTTTTTCAATAACCACTCCGTATTTTTCATTTACTTCATCAGCCATATTTTTATAACTGTTCTGAAGACCTGTCCAAATATCATCCAATGTATAAGTCCAGATATTATTTATATATCTATTTTCCCAGTCATGACTTCCTGAAGCTATAGGTTCATTATTCTCATTAATCAAAACTGATTTTATTCTAGTTGATCCAAATTCAATCCCAAGTGCTGTTTTACCATTAATTATTGAATTTCTTATATCATTTATTTCTAAACTCATAACATTACCTCCACTATATAACTGTTTATTTTAGTGAAAGCAAGTCATGCAAATAAATAGTTTTATTAGATGCAGACCTGCTTCAAATATATCTTTTTCTGTTCTTCCTATATCTCTTTATTACTTTACTCAATATAAGTATATCTAACTTTTATCATAAATTTAGATTTTCATATTTTTTATATCTATATTATTTTCCAGCTACTTTTAATGTTATATTTACAACATTTTCAACAGTAAATCCAAACTGTTTAAATAACTTGTCTGCAGGTCCTGAGGCACCAAATGTATCAAGTGAAATAACTTCTCCATCAAGTCCTGTATATTTATGCCATCCAAATGAACTTAATGCTTCTACTGCAACTCTTGATCTAACACATTTTGGCATTACACTTTCTTTATATTCTTCATCTTGAGCATCAAACAATTCAAATGATGGAATACTTACAACTCTTGTACTTATTCCTTTTCCTTCTAATTCATCTGCAGCTTTATATATTAATTCAACTTCTGAACCTGATGCCATAAGTATTACATCTGGAGTTTCCTTAGTGCCGTCTTTTAATATATATCCACCTTTTAAAGCTTCTTTTCCACTTTCTTTGTATAAAGGAAGGTTCTGTCTTGTTAATACTAACGATGTTGGAGTTTTTCCATTTGTTACTGCATAATACCATGCAGCTGCTGTTTCCTTAGAATCTGCTGGTCTGAAAACAGTCATATTAGGCACACTTCTAAGGGCTGCTAATTGCTCAATTGGCTCATGAGTAGGACCATCTTCGCCAACACCAATACTATCATGTGTTAAAACATATGTTACTGGAAGATTCATAAGCGCTGATAATCTCATGGCACCTTTCATGTAATCACTAAATACAAAGAATGTTGAACAATATGTCTGTAATCCTCCATGAGCTTGGATTCCATTTGTAATTGCTGCCATAGCATGTTCTCTTACTCCAAAGTGAAGATTTGAACCACTTCTGTCTTCTGCTGAAAAATCTCCCCTGCTATCCATATTAGTCTTATTAGAAGGTGCTAAATCTGCTGATCCTCCAATAAGATTAGGTATTATTTCTGCAAGTCTGTTTATTAACATTCCAGAAGACTGCCTTGTTGCTATTGATTTATCAAAACTCCAGAATTCTTCACTTTCTAAAGCTTCAACATTAACCTTTCCACTCATCCATTCTTCATACTCTGATGCTAATTCTGGATATGCATTCTTGTATTCTTTAAATAAATCATTCCAGCTTTCTTCCTTAGCCTGTCCTTCTTTTATATATTCATCCATATTTCTGTATACTTCATCTGGAACATAAAAGTCTGGTTCAAGTTTCCACCCCAGATTTTCTTTCATTGCTCTTATGTTATCTGCACCTAACGGTTCACCGTGTGCTGAAGCTTTTCCTTGTTTTGAAGGACATCCAAATCCTATAACATTTTTAACGATGATTAATGTAGGCTTAACATCTTCAGCTTTTGCTTCATCTATTGCTTTTGAAATAGCATCAATATCATTTCCATCGGATACTTTAAGTACCTGCCATCCATAAGCTTCATATCTCTTTGCAACATCTTCTCTAAATGCAATATCAGTATTTCCTTCAATTGAAATGTTGTTAGAATCATAAAGAACTATTAATTTTCCAAGTTCTAGTGTTCCGGCAAGTGATGATGCTTCTCCTGAAATACCTTCCATAAGACATCCGTCACCTACTATAGCATAAGTGTGATGGTCAACAACATTATAATTATCTTTATTGAATTTATTAGCAAGATAGCTCTCGGCCATTGCCATACCTACTGCATTGCATATTCCCTGTCCAAGTGGACCTGTTGTAATTTCAACTCCCTTAGTATGTCCATATTCAGGATGCCCTGGTGTAAGACTTCCTAACTGTCTAAAGTTCTTTATATCTTCAATTGTTAGTCCATATCCAAATAAGTGCAATAATGAATATTCAAGCATTGAACCATGGCCTGCTGATAATATGAATCTATCTCTGTTTTGCCAATTTGGATTCTTTCCATTATGGTTCATTTTACTCCATAGTGTAAAAGCCATTGATGCTGAACCAAGTGGAAGCCCTGGATGTCCTGATTTTGATTTTTCAATTGCATCTGCTGAAAGTACTCTTATTGCATTTATAGATAACTGATCTAATTCTCTACTCATTTTCTTCCTCATTTCTTAACTTATTTTTTATTTATATAGATATTTTTCAATTATGATTTTAAGATTATGGTAAAAATTTTTCTTTGAGATTACTTCCCAAATGCTGCTGCCCAGTCTGCCTTAAATTTTTCTAATCCTTGATCTGTCAATGGATGTTTGATCATTTGCTCTACTAAATTAAAAGGAACTGTTGCTATATCTGCACCTGCTTTAGCTGCTTCTATAACATGAATTGGATTTCTTACACTTGCTGCTATTATTTCTGTTTTTATTCCATGAACTGAGAATATTTCTGCAATGTCCCTTACTAAATCCATACCTATCATTGATATATCATCTACTCTTCCAAGGAACGGACTTACATAAGTTGCTCCTGCATTTGCTGCAAGCAATGCCTGAGTTGCTGAGAATATTAATGTTACATTTGTTTTTATTCCTTCTTTTGATAAAACTTTTGTAGCTTTAAGACCTTCTGCTGTCATTGGAATTTTTACTATCATATTTTTATGAATAGCTGCAATTTCTCTTCCTTCTTTTATCATTCCTTCTGCATCTTCACTTACTACTTCACCACTTATTGGACCATCAACAATTTCTGTTATTTCTTTAATAACTTCATTAAAATCTCTTCCTTCTTTTGCAACCAAAGATGGATTTGTTGTTACTCCACATATAACCCCCATTTCATTTGCTTCTCTAATATAATCTACATTTGCTGTATCTAAAAAAAATCTCATTTTACTATTCTCCTATCTCTAAATTTATATTTAATTATTTTTAATTTTGACCATAATAAGCATTTACACCATGTTTTCTAAGATAGTGTTTGTCCAAAAGAATCTGATTAACACTTTCAATACTTCTATTTAAAGTCATTGTTTTATAAGCCATTTCTGCCACTTTATCTAATACTACTGCATTATAAACTGCATTGTCTGGGTCCTTCCCCCAAGTAAATGGTCCATGATTTTTAACAATTATTGCTGGAATTTCAAGAGGGTTTTTTTCTCCTATTGTTTCAACAATTACATTTCCAGTTTCTTTTTCGTATTCCCCATTTATTTCGTTTTCAGTTAAATCTCTTGTACATGGAATATCTCCATAAAAATAATCTGCATGTGTAGTACCAAATGCCGGTATTGAAATCCCTGCCTGTGCAAATGTAGTTGCCCATTCAGAATGTGTATGCACAACTCCACCTATATTGGGATAGGTATTATACAGAACAAGATGAGTCGGTGTATCTGTTGATGGCTTATATTTTCCTTCAATAATATTTCCCTCTAAATCTAATATAACCATATCTTCAGCTTTCATAGTATCATAGTCAACACCGCTTGGTTTTATTACAACTAATCCTTTTTCTCTGTCAATGCCACTCACATTTCCCCAAGTATAAATTACAAGACCTTTTCTTTGAAGCTCCATATTAGCTTCATATACTTTTTTCTTTAATTCTTCTAACATATAGCATTCCCCTCTTCAATTTATATATAACTCCATATTAGTATACGGTTACACAAGCATTATATATTTGCTTAGTGATACCACAATACTGATGGATAATTATTACTTTCATTATTATTCTCTATTCCAAAGATGAAAATCCAGAAATCACATAACTTGTCGATATTATGTACGTACAAGTTCTCATAACAAAAATTGTTTAAATATTAATATATTTAAAATACATTAATGCACAATTAAAGACATATAAAATTTTATTTGCTCATATCCCCTAACTATGCATTATCATATGTACTTTTTTACAATCTTTTACATGAATCTCTAACTATTAATTCTGCCGGATATATATATTGTGGCTTTTCAATTCTACCTTCAATCATATCAATAATACATTTAGCTGCCTGTCTTCCCATATCCTTTTTAGGATGTTTTATAGTTGTAAGTTTAACATCCGATGATACTGCTAAAGATGAATCATCAAAACTCACTATTGATATATCTTGTGGAACTGTAATGCCTTCTTTTCTTAAATTATTAATTACTCTAAGAGCAATCTGATCATTATAACAAACAATTGCTGTTGGTCTGTTTTCCAATTTCAATATATTTCTTACAAATTGATCAACATACATGTCTCTATTGTCAGTTATGTATTCACCAACTATTGACTTATTAAACTTTATATTATATTCATCTAATGCGTTTATATAGCCTTTTCTACGTCTTTCTCCCTGCAAATCATCTACTTTTAATAATGCAGCTATATTTCTATGTCCAAGTTCTAATAAATAATGCGTTAATTTATACCCACCCTGTTCATCATCAACTATTATATAAGCAGATTCTTCTTCATCACAATTTGCATTTATTTCAATATATTTTATATTGTTTTGTTTAAGCTTATCTATACTTTCATATGACAGATTATTAATACTACTTTGCGATGGTTCAAGTATTAAACCTGAAATATCTTGATTAACTATACTTTCAAGGCAGCTCTTTTCATTTTCCATATCATTATTACTGCTAAACAATAATAGATTATAGCCTTTTTTTCTAAACTCCTCTTCTATGCCCGATATTATTCTTGGGAATATATAATCAGATATATATGTTGTAAGGACAGCTACATTTCTCTTTTTTTCTTTTTCTTTTCTATTTGAAAAGAAACTTCCCTTACCTCTTTCCTTATATATCCATCCCTCCTGTGATAAATAGTTTAATGCCTGTCTTACAGTGTGCCTGCTTACATTAAATAATGATGCTATCTCATTTTCAGATGGTAATTGTTCTCCGGCTGAAACCTTATTGCTTTCTATAAGGTTTATATAGTAGTTTTCTATAATTTCATGCTTTGTTTCAACTTGTTTCACTATAATCAACTACTTCCATCATAATAAAGTGTACTCAACTTTAATATAAATTCTAAAGTTGTATGCACTTGATGATTTGATTATATATCTAAAATATTACCAAATCAATAGTTTTTTATGAGCTATTAATTATATAAAGTTTATATTTATATTCATCAATACGTCTTAAACAAAGATATTATCTATACTTATCATCAAAGAATTCCCAATGAAAATTTAACTATTTTCGAAAAAATAATTATTTTCAAAAATAATACTTGTATGCACAATTAACTTGTACTATAATCTTACTTGTACATACATGAATAATTTTTAATTAAATGTAAATGTATACTTTTTATAAATATGAGAAAGCAACAGGAGGAATGTATAATGTTAAAGTTAAAAAATTACGAGTTTTGGTTTGTTACAGGAAGTCAACCTTTATATGGTCCAGAAGTAATCGACCAAGTATCAGATAATTCAAAAAAGGTTGTTGAAGGATTAAATGCAAAAAAACTACCTTATAAAATTGTATTCAAAAAAGTTGCAACAGACTCAAAATCAATTCAAGAAGTATGTAATGAAGCAAATATGAATGAGAATTGTGCTGGTATTATAACTTGGATGCACACTTTTTCACCAGCTAAAATGTGGATTCATGGCCTAACTGAACTTAGAAAACCTCTACTTCATCTTCATACACAATTTAATAAAGAGATTCCTTGGGGCACAATCGATATGGACTTTATGAATTTAAATCAAGCTGCACATGGTGACAGAGAATTCGGATACATTGGTGCAAGACTTGATATACCTCGTAAAATAGTTGTAGGTCATTGGAGTGACGATTATGTAGCTGAAGACATTTCTAAGTGGATGGCTCCTGCTGTTGCTGTCACTGAAGGACGTAGTATTAAGGTTGCTCGTTTTGGAGATAATATGAGAGATGTTGCTGTTACTGATGGTGATAGAATTGAAGCTGAAATAAAATTCGGCTGGACAATAGATTACTATGGCGTAGGAGATTTAGTTGCATCAATGGAAAACGTAACTGAAGGTCAAATAGATGAACTCATGTCAGTTTATAAGGATCTTTATGATATAGATCCAAACGCTAATATAGATTCAATTCGTGAACAAGCTAAGATTGAAATCGGAATAAAAACATTCTTAGACAAAGGCGGATACACTGCTTTCACAACAAACTTCCAAGCCCTCCATGGAATGAAACAACTCCCTGGACTTGCAGCTCAGCATCTAATGGCTGAAGGTTATGGATTTGGTGCTGAAGGAGACTGGAAAACAGCCGCTTTACTTAGAGCAATGAAAGTTATGGCTGATGGAAAATCAACAGGATTAATGGAAGATTACACTTATAATCTTGATGCTGAAAATGGATTAATTTTAGGTGCTCACATGCTTGAAGTTTGTCCTACTCTTGCAGGAAGTAAACCTAGAATCGAAGTTCATCCTTTAGGAATCGGAGATAAAGAAGATCCAGCTAGACTTGTATTCAAAGGTGCTTCTGGACCTGCTGTTGCAGCTTCATTAATAGATATGGGAAATCGTTTCAGATTAATTGTAAACAGTGTTGATGCAGTTGAAATTACTGAGGACATGCCTAATTTACCAGTTGCAAGTGTGCTTTGGAAACCACAACCTTCATTAAAAGAAGGTGCTAAAGCTTGGATTATGGCTGGTGGAGCTCATCACACAAGCTTCTCATTTGCACTTACTGAAGAACAATTATTGGACTGGGCTGACATGGTAGGAATTGAGTGTATTGTAATAAATAATGATACTAAATTATCAACATTCAAAAATGAATTAAGATTCTCAAGCACTGCTTGGAATAAATAATACGCATCTATTTATATTGCTAAATGAATAATTAAACTTAATATTTATAATAGAAAATATTCTTAAGAATGAAATCTTTCTAGGATATTTTCTATTGTATTTTATCTTTATAATAACAACTTTTCTATAATCTTTGCTTCTAATCTAAAAAGCAACCTTAACTCCCCCAATTTTTCTTAATCTATTTTATACACCTAATTTTTATACTATTGATTTTTATAAATAAATTTAATTACCTGGAGGTTTTATAATGTCTATTAGTAAAAATTATTTTGGAAATTTAGAATATAATAAAACTGTTTATATTTATACTTTAAAAAATTCAAACAACATGACTATCGATATACTTACTTATGGAGGAACTCTTATCTCTTGTAAAGTTCCTGATAAAAGTGGAAATTTAATAGATGTTTTACTTGGTTACGACAATCTGGACAGCTACTTAACTGGAGATAAATATTTCGGTGCATTAATAGGACGTTTTGGTAATAGAATTAAACACGGAAAGTTTAATCTCAATAATAAAGAATACTCACTTCCAATTAACGATGGTCCTAATCATCTTCATGGTGGACATGGCTATGATAAAGTAATCTGGAATGATGAAATAAAAAATGATAATTGTTTAAAATTATCATACTTCAGTAAGGATGGTGAAGAAGGTTATCCAGGAAATTTAAATATTAAAGTGGAATATACATTAAGAAATGATAATTCTTTAGAAATTCATTATTCAGCTGTAAGCGATTCAGATACTATAATTAACCTTACCAACCATTCTTATTTTAATTTATCTGGGCATGAATCTGGCCATATATTAAATCAAAAATTAATGATTAATGCAAATAACTTTACAGTAAATGATAAATTTTCTATTCCTACTGGAGAAATAAAGTCTGTTAAAAATACGCCTATGGATTTTATGTCACTATCTACAATTGGCGAAAAGATAAATGATGATTATGAACAAATAGACTTTGGTAATGGATATGATCACAACTTTGTACTAGATACTGATGGCGATATAAATAAAATAGCTGCTCAAGCACTTTCTGAAGATACAGGAATAGTTATGGATATGTATACTACACAGCCTGGAGTTCAATTTTATAGTGGCAATTTCCTTGATGGTACTGATATAGGTAAAAATAATATTCACTATATAAAAAGAAGTGGCTTTTGTCTTGAAACTCAACATTTTCCTAATTCAATAAATTGTGATAATTTTTTATCTCCAATATTAAAAGCAAACGAAAAATATGAACATACAACTATTTATAAATTTTCTAATTTATAAATCAATAAAAAATTCCGAGGTTTAAAAAATAAATCTCAGAATTTTTTATTAATTTATTTACATTTTTTATTATCCTCAACAGCTCTATTTATAGCTTTTGCTACACCTAGATTATCATTTGTATCTGTTATATATTTAGCTATTTTCTTTATTTCTGGGACCGCATTTTCCATAGCTACACTTTCCTCAAAGACTTCAAACATAGAGTAATCATTAAAGCTATCTCCAAGAACCATAACTTCACTTTTATCAATGCCCATTTTTTGTGCAACTTTTGCTAAAATTATACCTTTTTGTGCTGTCATATGAGTCACTTCAACATTATCAACAAATGATGATGAAACAGCAATTCCTGTAAGTTTTCCTATTTGACTCTTCATTTCATTTATCAATTCAATATCACTATGAAAAGCAACAAACTTTCTTATTTCTATTCCACTATTTAAAAACTCTTCAATGTCATCTATGTATTTAAGCTGAATAAAATACGGCTGTTTTTTAGCTTCCTCTGTTGCCTCAGCTAATGTCATATTAGGATTAAAAGACATTGTTCTATATGTCATTTCTTTTAATGCTTCTTCTTTTGTATCACTCGTATAAACACCTTTATCTGTAAATATTCTAGCAGATACTTTATTTTTATTAAGTATATCTATAATTTTAGATGCTATTTCTATGTCTATATTTATTACCTCAACAATATTTCCATCTTCATCTCTATACTCAGCTCCATTCATAAGTACACACTGACATCTTATATTATGTTTTTTTAGAAATGGCTCTACATTGTCATACTCTCTCCCAGTAGAAATTGCAAATATAATCCCTGAATTTTCAGCATTTCTTATAGCTTCTACACTCTCTTTTGCAATTTCATGCTTGCTATTTAATAATGTTCCGTCCATATCTGATGCAATAAGTTTAATCAAATGAAATCCACTCCTCTATTTATTATATGTAATATTTTATTAAATCTTCTCTTTACTATTTTATCATATTTTCATTTATATTATCAGAATTAGTGTATATAGTTAATGTTAACTTTATGCACTAGTGATATAATATATGAAACTATCATATTTGAGGGGGTAAATATTTTGACATACAATATAAACTTAATCAAAAATATAGACTACACACCAACATACTGGTCTGGAGGAATGGCATCTGAACTTATTACATATCCAATAGATTCTTCATTTGCAAATAGAGATTTTTTATGGAGAATAGGATGTGCCAAAATAGATATTGATACTTCGATCTTCAGTAATCTTCCATCCATAAAAAGACACCTTATGGTAACAGATGGAGAAATGATATTAACTCACAAAGAAAAGTATTCTAAATTATTAAAAGCTTTTGATCAAGATTTTTTTATGGGAGATTGGGACACATCAACTGAAGGACGATGTTCTGTTCTTAACTTAATGACTCAAAAAAACTATGATGGAACATTGACACATATAAATCTAATCAAGAATAATATTATTAATTTTAACTATAATCATCCTGAAAATAGTACTCTTATTTCAATATGTATACATTCTTTAAAAGAAGATATTAAATGTGAAATAGACTCACAAGAATTTCACATAGAACAAGGGGATTTATTGTGTATAAATATATCAAATCAAGATATACTGCCTGAAATAAAATTAAAATCAGATAATACTTATGATGGATCAGATATAATTATATGCACAATATTCAAAAAATAATTTATTATTATCTTAATTGAAATTATACTAATATACTTATCTAAAACTTATAAAAATACATCCCGAATCTTTAATAATTCGGGATGTACTCTATTTATTTTTAATTAACCTGCAAATGTTTGTGTACCCATATACTTTCCATTACCTAAAAGTACACCTATACCAACTTTAGTATACGAAGGATTCATCATATTTTCTCTATGTCCTGCTGAATTCCACCATTGGTTAAAAAGTTCTACCGGATCAGTTGTATTGTATGCTATATTTTCTGCTGTAGAATTATATTTATATCCTATTGTGTTAAGCCAGTTAGTCCATTTAGTTCCATCTGGATTCACATGGTTGAAGTAACCATTCTGTATCATATGATTACTTTTATATCTTGCAACACTTTGCAATGTATAATCTATTGATAATGGTTTTAAACCTGCTTCTGTTCTTTTTGCATTCATAAGCTCAAGTATTTTGCTTTCTGCATTGCTTTGTACTGTAACACTATATTTTTCTGATAATTGAGGTAATCCACTCACTGTTACACTATTGTCACCAGATGATATATTATTTGATGTTGAATTGTTTACAGTTGAATTACTATTTGTTGATGAACCTTTATCAGTTTCAGTAGCAGTAGGTTTGTTCGTACTTCCACTGTTGCTAGTTGATTCAGTTTTATTTGAATTTTCATTAGGTTTTATCAAATTATTGTTTGAGTCAAATCCCTTATCAACTTTAGGTGTTTCACTACCTGAAACTTGACCATTTATATTACATTGATAATTCTTATTTCCTATCTTAACGCTACCTGTTTGCATTACTCCTGATTTATTTAGACAATAAACATTTCCTGAAATCTTTAATATGCCAGTCTGCATTGCTCCGGTATTATCAGCATAATACCACTTTCCAGCATCATTTATCCAACCTGTTTTCATTTTTCCATTATTATCAAAGTAATACCAGATATTTGATATATTCTTCCAACCCTTAACTGGAATGTTTCCTATACAGTAGCTCCATGTAGAATCTGATGATTGCTTCCAATTTGAAGATACTTCTTTTTCAAGTGCCGATACTCCTAATGGTGCCATAGTACACATTGTTGCCGCTATAATACCTGCACTTATCATCTTTTTCAAAAATGTCTTTTTCATTAGTTTTTCTCCTTTTTTCATCTTTTTAGCTGTTACTTTCATTTACTCCTTTTTATTTTATTAATTTTCATTTATTGAAGTTTTTTGAAGTAGCTATGTGTAATATAGTATCATGTATTCGACACTTTTCAACACTTAATAATCTTTATATAATTTTATAAATTTAAATTATCTATAGATAACTCTGTATAACTATACAATCCATGCTATTCCTGTATGATGTTGTCCAATGCTACTAACAGCAATGGGTGCCCCCTACAATATTTTTTCTAAAACATTGATATTTTGAACTATACAAATCTTTTTTATTACTTTATATTCCATTTATTTTGATATATTTATAATTCTATATATGTATATTTATTTTTAAATACTGAATTTTAATTCTTACTCCTTAAATTTATTTAGACTATAAATTCTATCACTATATATAATCCTTGCATAACCATTATCATCTAATTTGTCCCTAGATGATAATTTTTTTCATATACTAAAATGCAGAACATTTTCAGGAGTTTTTATAATGTACAAAAAAGGAGACTTCCACATACATTCAACTGCATCAGATGGCAATTGCGCCCCTAAGGAAGTTGTAAGTATAGCAAAAAAAAGAAATGTTGATATAATCTCTTTGACTGATCACAATACAACACAGGGATTAAACGAGGCAATATCATATGGTAATAATATAGGTATAAAAGTTATTCCCGGTGTAGAATTATCAACTAGATACAATAATACGAGGGTTCACATTTTAGGTTACTTTAAAGATGAAAGCTATAACGATGATCTTCTTATTCATATTTTAAAGTGTATAAAAAGTCATAAGATAGGTGAAATAAAGAAATGTCTACATGGATATATTAAAACGTATTATAGACGTGATAACATCTGTGTTGAAAACGGCATTGAAATACTAAGATTTTTTGGTGCTAATGTTGTTTTAGCTCATCCTGTATTGTTACCAACAGATGACTTTAAAGAAATAATAAAACTTGATTTTGATGGCATTGAAGCAAAATATTTTTCTAATACTGAAAAAGACACACGCTTTTTTATAAATATTGCAAAAGAAAAAAGTCTATTTTATACAGCCGGCTCGGATTTTCATATATTTAACGAAAAACATAGAGCTCATGGAATTATAGGTGATGTATACTTAAATAGTTCTGAAATATTAGATTTTTTAACAAGAGCAGAACTTTCTCATCTATAAAAAAATTACTACATAACACAATTAAAATGTGCTGTGTAGTAATTTAAATATACTATTAAATTGAAATATCTTTTTAGTCCTACTGAGTTATTAATGATAATATTTCATCTCCATAAGCTTTTATTTTCTTTTCACCAACACCACGTATTTCCATTAATTCTTCAATACTTTTAGGTTTAGTATTACATATTGCTGTCAAAGTTGCATCTGAAAAAATTATGTATGGTCTTATATTCTCTTTATAAGCTTTCATTTTTCTCCACTGTTTTAATTTATCAAATAATTCCTCATTTAAAACCGGCTCATCTTCATCAATAATTTTAAACATAACATTTTCTTTTCCTTTTAATACATTCATTGATCTTGCGTTAAGCTTAAGCATAGAATAAGTTCCTTCTTTAAGTCCAACATATCCTTCTTCTAAAAGACTTTTTATTAAATTTTTAATAAATCCACTACCATACTCTTTCATTATTCCATAAGTAGTAACTGTATCTAATTTATTTTGTATTATTTTAGGACCTTTAAATCCTCTTAGAACATCAATCAACACTGAAATCCCAAATTTTTCACGAGTTCTAAATACAGTAGACAATATCATCTGAGTTTCTTTTGTAAAATCTTTTAGTTCTGAATCATTTAAACAATTCCCACAATTATTGCAATAATTTAATTTTCGTTCATTCCCAAAATAGTTTAATATAAATTTTCTGTAACAATCATTAAGATTACAGTAATCAATCATAGATTGAAATTTTCTAAGTTGAACTTCTCTTCTGTTCATTGCTGAACTTTTATTTATTATGTATTCTACCCTGCTTATATCACTTTCTGAATAAAATAAATAGCATTTGCACAGTTCTCCATCTCTACCACCTCTACCAATTTCCTGATAATAAGATTCTATATTCTGTGGAATAGTAAAATGTACTATATATCTTATATTAGATTTATCTATACCCATTCCAAAAGCATTTGTCGCTACTATTATATCTATTCTTTCATATAAAAAATCTTCCTGATTTTCTTCTTTTATATCATCACTTAAGCCACCATGATATTTTCCAACATTATATCCCAAATCCTTTAGATAATGGTGAAGCATATCCACTTCTTTTCTTGATGAACAATATATTATTCCTGATTTTTCTTCATTCTCTCTTATTATATCTTTTAGTTCTTCAAGTTTATCTACTTCTTTTAAAACAGCAAGTCTTAAATTTTCCCTATTTATATCACCCTTATATGTATAAGGATTTCTTAATCCTAATAATTTTATAGAATCCTCAAGAACTTCCTGAGTAGCCGTGGCAGTGAATGCAGAAATAACTGGCTTGCTCTTTAATATATCACAAAATTTTGAAATTCCTATATAACTCTTTCTAAAGTCATGTCCCCATTGTGATACACAATGAGCCTCATCTATAGCGATTTGAGAAATATTAATATCTTTAATCATATCAAAAAATATTTTAGATTCTAGTCTTTCCGGTGAAACATATATTATCTTATATTCTCCTATAGATGCTTCAAAAAGTATTTTTTTTATTGTGTCCAAATTCTGAGTACTATTTATATAAGTTCCTTTAATTCCTGAACCTATTAAGTTATCAACTTGGTCTTTCATTAATGATATTAATGGTGATATTACAATTGTAATACCTGAAAATAGTATTGCAGGAATCTGATAGCATAGTGATTTTCCTCCACCTGTTGGCATTAAACAGAAAGTATCTCGACCACTTAAAATACTTGTAATAATTTCATACTGTCCACCTCTTAAAGTATCAAAACCATAATATTTTTTTAGTGCATAAAAAATTTTTTCTCTATTATTCAATGCTCTTTACCTTTCCTATTTTATACTCTTATAATATGGATTCTATTTAATATCTAGTAAATTTACATTTCATTATTTATGTATATAATTTTCTATTATATAGTATATACCAACTTTTTAGGTTCTTAAACACTTAAGCCATATATTTACTATATAAAAATAATTTATTAAACAATATTTAATCACAAAATCATTCTTAATACATAAGTTTATATAAAAATAAAACAGAACTAATAATGCTACAATAGTTCTGCTTTATTTATATATTTAAATTTATAAAATCTCTAATGAATTTTTCTATAATTCAAACTTATTTAATTTTTCCTTTAGATTTTCTGCAATTCCATCAAGCTTGTCAGCATATTCTGTAAGTTCATCCATTGTTGCAGTAACTTCTTCTGCTGATGCTGTTACTTCTTCCGATACTGATGCTACATCTTGAGATATAACAGAAATATTATCTATTTCTTTTTTAACATTTTCCTTATCGTTATTCATTTTATCTGTTAAATTACTTATATATCTAATTGCTTCTACTAAAGGCTCTATAGATTCAGCTATTTCGATAAAAATATTTTTCGTATTGTTGATAGATTCATCTTGTTCATTTAAAATATTAACCGTTTCTTCCATACTATCAACAAATCGTATGGATTTCTGATTTACTTCCTTTATTATACTTTTTATTTTATCTGTTGAATCCTTAGATTCTTCTGCAAGTTTTCTAATTTCTTCTGCAACAACTGCAAATCCTTTTCCTAGCTCACCAGCTCTTGCTGCTTCTATGGATGCATTAAGTGCAAGAAGATTTGTCTGTTCAGTTATACCTGAAATAACATCAGATATTTGATTAATATTCTTTATGCTGTCAGTCATTTCTTTCACATTACTGCTAGATTCTTGAGTATTTTGTTTAGTTACCACAGATTTTTCTATAAGTAAATTTAAAACTTTTAATCCATCATCACTTAACTTATCTGTTACTTCTGATAAATTTAATATGTTGTTTATATTTTTATCCACATCATCAATTCTATTTGATAATCCATCAACAGTATTAGTCACATTACTAATTGCTGTTGCTTGATCTGTAGATCCATTTGATACTTCATTTATAGCATTTGCCACTTCTGAAACTGCAGCATGAGTTTCTTCCGACATAGATGCAATTCCAGATGCTGAATCATACATTTCTTCACTTGTAGAGTCAATTTCCTTTAATAATCCTGAAATACTATCTAATGCTGTATTTAAATTTTCTGCTAGTTCTTGAATTTCATCTTTCGATGAAACCTTTATTCTCTCTCTTAAATTACCAGTTGCAATTTTTCTAACACCTATATTTATCTTTTTGATTTGCTCTGTTATTGTTTTAGTCAAAATCAAAGATGCAATAATTCCAAGAGTAAAAAATACTGCCACAGCAATAAATATTGTATTTCTTATAGAAGAAAGATGTTCTGTTATTTCCTTTTCTTCAACAAATCCAACTATTCTCCACCCAGTTTTTTCATCTATACTCTGCAATACAAATGTTAATTCTCCATTATTTGTCCATTTCGTCTTTTCTTGATTACTGTTCTTTAAAGCATCCCAAAATTCAAATCCACTTAAATTTTCGCCAAATGTTTTATTTTTTTCATTATTAATTACTATCTTACCATTATTATCAGCAATAACAATATATCCATAATCTAACAATGATACATCATGAATATATGTTTCAATTTCACTTAAGTTAATGTCTATTCCAACAACACCAATAAATTCTCCATTGTATCCTGTAACTGCTTTAGATATAGTTAGTACATTATTACCTGTGACTGCATCTACATACGGTTCACTATATATGAATTTATCAGTATTTTCTTTAGCTTTTTTATACCAATCTTTATCCCTAAAAGATAATTTAGTCTCATCTGTTATTTCACTATCTACAATCACAGCTCCATGCTCTGCTGAATAATATACATTATCAATTCCACTCAAGCTTTCTTTTATTGATTTTAAAGCATACTGTACATACTGCTGTGTTTTTTTATAATCTTGCGCAGGATCTTCTAAATCTTTTATATCTACATTTTTATTTAATATAGTTAATTCTTGTGTCATTTTATTTAAATATTCTGAAAATCCCTTATCTGCTTGTTTAAGAATTTGTAAACTTGTTATTTCCAAATTATTTTCCATTGCATTTTTAGATTTTTTATGAGAAATATATCCAACAAAAAATAGTGATAAAAGTAATATAACTACATTTGTTAATGCCATTTTAACAAATATTGTCCTTCTTTTTTTATTGCTTAACATTTCTTCCTCCCCATTGACTTAGTTTTAACTTCCTGTTTGATTATACTAGTATTTTTTACATTTTTCTATATTTTTTTCTTGTTTTTACCGTATTTTTCACCTCCTGCAAATTTCTTTTTAGTATTTTTCATTAAAAGTATGATAAATTACAACTATCGTTAATAATTAACACTATTATATAACATTAATTATTAATATAAAACCCAATAAAAAACTCTCTATGAAAAATATAATCATAGAGAATTTTTATAGATTTATTTTAGTTTAAAAAATAAGTCTTTTAGTTCACTTGTGGCTTTATATATATCCTTTTGTGATATTATAGCTGAAACTATTGCAAGTCCATCAATATCAGTGCCATTGAAATCAGTTATTCTTTCTTTATTTATCCCACCAATAACAACTATAGGAATTGATATATTTTCTCTTATCTTTTTAAGTTCATCCATACTTGTATGCTTTGCATCTTTCTTTGTTCCAGTTTCATACATAGCACCAACACCAATATAATCTGCTCCGTCATTTTCAGCCTTAATTGCATTTTCTAACGTTCCTGCTGAAACACCTATAATTTTATCTTCACCAATTACTTTTCTTACAACAGAACAAGGAAGATCACTTTGCCCAATATGTACTCCGGCAGCATCTACTGCTAAGGCAATATCAAGTCTGTCATTAATTAATAACGGCACATTATATTTATCCGTTATTCTCTTTAAATTTATTGCAGTATTATAAAAATCTAAAGAAGAACAATCCTTCTCTCGTAGCTGTACAAGGGTACATCCACCTTTTATAGCTTCTTCTACTGCTTCCTCTAATGTTTCTGTACTCATTAAATCTCTATCTGTTACTAAATAAATACTATAATCAATTTTAGGTTTCATATTACATACTCCTATCAAATTATATATACAATTATCTTACTTTTTATAAACAATTTATTATTTAATTTTACTTCTTTTTAGCAAATCTTCTTCATCTAAATTACTTACTGCATCTATTATTGCCATATGAAAACTTCCAAGACCTATACTTCCAGCTCTTTCTTCTGCAATTTCTCCACAGATTCCCATAGATACTATTCCTGAAACAGCAGCTATAAATAAATCTTCTTTTGTTTCGCAAGCTCCTAAATACCCACCAACTAAAGCTGTGGTCATACATCCAGTCCCTGTAACATTAGAAAGCATTTTTGTTCCATTTTCTATGGTAACAGATTTTTCTCCATCAGAAACTATATCACATACTCCAGTTATAGCTACTGTACAATTAAATCTCTTCGCTAAAGATTTAGCTACTCTTATGCCTTCATCACTATCACTTTTTAAATCTGACTCTGATGCATCCACACCCTTTGTTTCAGACTCTAATCCAGCAATAAATTTTATTTCTGACATATTTCCACGTAAAACACTGATTTTTATTTCTTCAAGAATTCTTTTAGTTGTCTCATTTCTAAATGATGATGCACCAGCTCCAACAGGATCTAGTACAACGGGAATATTCAATTCATTAGCCTTTTTCCCTGACGCAATCATTGATTCTATAGTTCTTTCATTTAAAGTACCAATATTTATTACAAGTGCTGAAGCAATTGATGTAATATCTGCTGATTCTTTTAAATCATCTGCCATTATTGGTGATGCACCTATTGCAAGAAGTATATTAGCACAATCATTTACTGTAACATAATTAGTTATGTTATGAATCAATGGTTTTTTATTTTTTAATCTATTTAATAGCTCTACTACCTTCTGTGCTATATCTATATTCATAATTTATCATCCTTTTATTATTATTTACTTTAATTCTACCTTTTCTCCATTTAGAATCATATTAGTAGTTCTTACAGCACACATCTTTCCACACATAGAACAACTATGCTTTTCTTCTGGAGGAATACTTTCAAAATATTCTTTTGCTTTTTTAGAATCAATAGCTACCTTAAACATTTCATCCCAATCCAGGTTCTGACGTGCTTTGGCCATAGCATTATCTCTATCTCTTGCGCCTTTTATTCCATTTGATATATCTGCTGCATGAGCTGCTATCTTTGAGGCAATTATACCTTCCTTAACATCATTTATATCAGGTAACCTCAAATGTTCTGCTGGTGTTACATAACAAAGGAAATTAGCACCATTTGTTGCTGCAATTGCTCCTCCTATTGCAGATGTAATATGATCATATCCTGGTGCAATATCTGTTACAAGAGGCCCAAGAACATAAAAAGGTGCTCCATGACATAATCTCTTTTCTAGTCTCATATTTGCTGCGATTTCATTCATTGCCATATGTCCTGGTCCTTCAATCATAACTTGCACATCTTTTTCCCATGCTCTTTTTGTTAAAAGTCCTAATTCAATAAGTTCAGTAACCTGTCCTGCATCTGTAGAATCATCAATACATCCAGGTCTCATAGCATCTCCAAGACTTATAGTCACATCATATTCTCTTAATATATCAAGTAATTCATCGTAATATTCATAAAACGGATTTTCATTGCCTGTCATCTCCATCCATGCAAATAATAATGATCCACCTCTTGATACTATATTCATTGTTCTTTTATCTTCCTTAAATAACTGAACAGTTCTTCTATTGATACCTGCATGAATTGTAACAAAATCAACACCTTGTTTAGCATGAGCTCTTACAACCTCAAGAAAATCTTCTGCTTTTATTTCTAAAAGGTCTTTTTCAAGATATCCTATAGCATCATACATTGGTACAGTTCCTATCATCGCTTTAGAATATTCTATAAGCTTTTCTCTAAATTCCTGTGTCTTACCATAATTACTTAAATCCATAATGGCTTCTGCACCATACTCAATTGCTAATTTAACTTTTTCCATTTCTCTGCAGTAATCAACTGAATCTCCTGAAATTCCAAGGTTAACGTTTATCTTAGTCTTAAGCCCATCTCCTATTCCTTCTGGACTTATTGACTTATGATTTACATTTGCTGGTATAACAACCTTACCTTGAGCCATTAATTTCATTAATTCTTCTACACTCATGCTTTCCTTTTCTGCTACTACCTGCATTTCCTTTGTTACAATACCTTTTTTAGCTGCTTCCATCTGTGTTTTATAATTCATTTTTATTCCTCCACTTATTTAATTACAGTTGAGAATATAAAATTAACAATTAAAGATTTTTATTGATTCTTTTTAGTTATCAAAATCATATGCTAGCTGTAATTAATATTTTTTATTAATAAAAATAAATTCTGATGTCAATCTATAAAGTAATACTTTGAACTTATTGTTTTTCATTTTTAATATTAATTATTTAAAATTACTACTTGTCCTTTTCACCTGTGATTTCTTCATATCTTCCTGACTCTTTATATAATTCATAGAAATGATTAGTAGGACCAACCCCCTTACCTAATTCAAAACCATGTTCAATTGCACATGTTATATATTTTTTCCCTGCTTTAACAGCTTCTTCAACAGTCATACCTTTCGCTAAATTTGCAGCTATTGCAGATGATAAAGTACAGCCTGTTCCATGAGTATGAGTTGTATTTAATCTTTCTTGGGGCAATAATATAAAGTTTTTTCCATCAAACAACAAATCTGTAGCATCATCTTCTAAATGCCCACCTTTCACAAGAACTGCTTTAGGTCCAAGTTCCATAAGTTTTATTGCTGCTTCTTTCATCTCATCTAAAGTTTTAATCTCAACACCCAATATTTCCTCTGCTTCTGGTAGATTAGGTGTAATTAATTCTGCAAGAGGAAATAGTTCCTTAACTAATGTATCCTTAGCATCTCTTGATAATAAGTTAAATCCACTCTTAGATATCATTACTGGATCTAAAACAACCTTAGGTAAATTTTCAACATTCCTTAATGCTTTTGCTATGGCTTTAATTGATTCAATTTTAGATACCATTCCAATTTTAACTGCATCCACTCTTATATCTTCAAATATTACATTTATCTGTCCTTCAATTATTTCCGGGGTAATATCCTGTATTCCAAAAACCCCCATAGTATTTTGAACCGTCACAGCTGTTATAACACTCATTCCATAAACTCCATTAGCCTGAAATGATTTTAAATCTGCTTGAATACCTGCTCCTCCACAACTGTCTGATCCTGCAATTGTCAATGCTCTAAACATAAAAATCGTCCTTTCTTATTTATCAATATATAATAAAACTTTCTAACTAACTAACAATATATTAAAAGCCAATTATCATACTTTTCCTATACTTTCCCTATGTATTTCTTCATTATTAATTAAAGTTTTTTGTATGATAGGTATCTTTAAGAAAAAGTACCCTATAATTGCACCAACGGTGCAACTCATTATAAATGGACTCACGAACATGAATATGGCACCTTCTTTTCCCATAAACAACTTAGCTATTGGATAAGCTATCAATGCTCCTAATAGACCTGTTCCTATAACTTCTCCAATTACTGCTGCAAAAATCTTATTAATCTTCTTATACAGAATTCCAGCTATAAGTGCTCCACACATACTTCCTGGAAAAGCTAGCAAACTTCCTGTTCCCAAAATATTTCTTATGAGTGATGCTACAAATGCATTGGCCAGTGCATAGACAGGTCCAAGAGTTATTGCACCTACCACATTAACAAAATGCTGAATTGGAGATATTTTAGCTACTCCAATTGGAATTGAAAATGTTCCAAAGATAACAGCCAGTCCAATAAGAACTCCACTCAAAGCAATTTTCTGAGCCTTACTTTTTTCCATAATACTTCTCCTCCTCCATAGAATTACTGATTACAACTAATTTATAATACAAAAAAGTGCAGCCCTAAGGACTGCACCAAAATTGACATATTAAAATCAACTAATTAATTCTGCACTTCCCTACGTTGGTCTTAACCAAATCAGGTCATAAGGGTTTAGGAATTTATTCCAATCTCAGCAAAAGCTCCCCTAGTTATCTATAAATTTTATTCTATTATTAGAGTATACCATTGTATAAAAAAGGTCAAGCTGTATTTATATGATAATATTTCTATAAATTCAAAACAGTAAATACTAATCTTATATATTCTTTTACTCATCCTAAAAAAGTATTATAAAATTTGTACAGACTAGAAATGCAGATAATAATTTACTAATACATTAGCCTTAAGTTCAAATTAAATACAACTATAAGTTTTATCATTTTTATTTATAAAATAAATAGTTACAAGGAGTGTTAAAAATTCTGTTATTGGAGCAACAAGCCATACCCCATTCATTCCTAATATCTTAGGCAATGTAAAAATTAATATTATCAATATAATAAGTCCTCTTAATGAAGATATAATTACTGATTCCTTTGCCTTTCCAACAGATGTAAAATAAAATGATGAAATAGTATTAATTCCAGAAAATAAAAATGATACAATAAATATTTTCACACCAGATCTAACCATATTTTGTACCTCTTGATTTTTAACAAAAGCAGTACTGTACCAGCCTGATGTAATAAACATTACTAAAATAACTGCTATTCCAGTTACAAAAACAAACATATTAGTAATTTTCCTAAGCTCTCTTTCTGTTTTTTTATCCTCAGCTCCATGGGTAAAACTAATCAGAGGACTTACACCTTGACCAAATCCAATAAGTATCATGCTAAATAAATAAGCTGCATATCCTACAATCGTAAATGCAGATACTCCATCAACACCAATATTTTTAAGTATTACAATATTGTATGCATACATAGTGATACTCATTGACATTTCTCCAATAAACTCAGAACTGCCATTGAATATTGTTCTCTTGAGAATTTCTCCATCAAATGAGATTTTTCCAAACTTATATACTGTTGACTTTCTAACAAAATAATATATACTCCACAAAAAACATATACCTGTTGATATAAGAGATGCTAATGCAATTCCTTTAACCCCTAAATCAAAAAATTTAATACATGAATAATCCAAAACAATGTTGCTTAAAACATTAAATATAGTAATTTTCATGAAAAATCGTGGATTGCCTTCACCTCTTATAAACATACCAAAACTATTGTTAATTACCATAATCGGAAGTTCTAGTAGCATAATCATATAATAGTCTTTAAAATATTCTGATACTAATCCATCAACATTGAACATTTTCATCATTGGCTCAAATAAAATCCAAATTATTAAGCTTAATAGAACACTTATAATTACTGTTGTAGCAATTGTTTGATTAAAAACAGAATTGCACTTTTTCTTTTCAGAAGCACCAAGCATCATTCCTGCAATAACTGATCCTCCTACCGATATCATTAAGCCTAATCCAAGATACAGATATACAATAGGAAGTCCTATATTAATTGCTGCAATTCCTTCCTTTCCAACATAATTTCCTGTAAAAAATCCATCTGTTACAGTAATTAATGAAGTTAAAACCATTGCTATAATTGCCGGAATTGAAAATTGTAGAATCATACCTCCTTTATTTTTTCTTATACTTTCTAAATCCATAAAAATAACTCCCCTCTATTTGAATCTTAAAATTGATATTTATAAATCAAACAAATATCTTACAGATTCAATTATAGAAAAGAGTTTAAATATAAACTTATGAATTCTTGCTTAATAAATACTAAAATGAAAATTTTTGCTTATTTTATTGGAATGCAGATATCAAGTTCCATATACATGGAATCACAATCAATCTTATTATATATGTCAAAACCATATCGATTGTCTATTCTTTTTTTTACTACAGGAAACCATACTTGAAACATATTCTGATAAGCAGTATAAATCTGCTCTGGGAAACCTTTATAATGATACACTGCAAATTTACCTCCTGGTATTACACATGTATTTTCTACATAACAGTTCTTATCAACGGTCATACATATATCATAAATACATTTATCAGCACTTGTAATTGAAGGATCATCAAATGTACGTTCAAGAAATACTGTTTTTTCATCTATATATTTCTTATATTTATCAGTGAATTCTGCCCATTTTTCTATAAGTTCATTATAATTGCCAATTCGTCTTTCATAAATTACAAATTGATCTTTTATTGTTTCTATTGAAATTTTTCTGCTACATTCTTCAAATGACTCTATGTTCACTTGAGCATGTGGATAAAATGGATGATTAACTGAATGTTGAAAAATATTATTACGAAATTCAATGGGTGATTCATTATGATGTTTTTTAAAAACCTGACTATAATTTGAAGGACAATATCCATAATCAAATCCAATATCAGTAATTGTTCTCTCGCGTTCTACTTTTAAACGGAATGCACTTTGTTCAAGCTTCAATCTTTTAATAAATCCATATATACTTTCGCCAGTTTCATTTTTAAAAATCCTGCTGAAATAATATTTTGAAAAATGACAATGTTCTGCTACATCTTCAATCGTAATACTTTCATCAATATGCTTCATTATATATGTTATTGCTTGATTTACAACTTCGTTTGTTTTCATTGAAAAAATGTTACCCCTTGCTTAATATTTTCTAAACTAATCTTCTATTCTATATCACCTAAAAACATGTCTTATAATTCGCACATAAATTTCATATAAATAAGCTTAAATTTAATCCATGTATCATATATTTCTACTCTTAAAAATACTTCTATTCCATAATAATAAAGACCTTTATCCTGATTTCTAATAATTATTCTTGGATATCCTTCTATGAAATATTACAATTTTTCATATTGTAACTTTTAAATTTAACCCTTTTAAAATTAGTAAAAAACTGTACCTTATCTACCTTAAAATCATCCATTACACTACACCTCATGACTAATATATTAATCATCTCAATTACTTACTTTCATTATACCATCAATATCTAAATAATAATCACAGATTATAATACTGCTTCCTGTAACTTACTTTCTATCAAAAAAGAATCAATAAATACAAAACTTATTAATTCTTTTTCTTAATATAATTATTTATTTTTAACTTTCACATAATATTTTCCAAATCTTTTTACTGGTTTTATTACTTCAAAACCATCAATATATTCTCCAATTTCTGCATCCTTAGGAACTTCAATTAAAATTGTTTCTTTTTTCTTTTTAATACTTCTATCTACAAATACAGTTTTTTTGCCTCTTCCTGGCATAATTCATCATCCTCTTAATATAATATGTTCTGAAATTATTATATTAAAAATCTACATTAATTGTTCTAAAAAAATATTATTTATACGAAAACTCTAGCAATATCTTTACGCTCTATTTTAATGTATTTTCCAACTGATTCTAACCGTATCCTGCTTAAATATCCCTTCACTATTCATATCTCTTTTATATTTTACTTCTATAAAATAAAAACATCTCTGCTCTGTGTGTATATTTTCAAATTGTAGTCTAGTTCTATTACATCCTTCTTATCATTATCTGATATGCTTAATCTTTCAATTCTTATTAAACACACATTTATTCTTGCTATAACTTCTCTTATATCAAAAGTGTTTCCAAAGTGTAACTTTATGTATGTTATAATAAATAAAATTATAAAAAAGGAACTAGCATTAAAACGTAGTTCCCTTATAACTCTATCTATATTATTAAATATTTAATTATTTTATTTTTACAAGACAGTCCTTTTTGAAGAATGATATTCCGTACTTTATTATATTTTTATATCCATCATCTATAAGTTCCTTCTCATATTTCTTTTCTTCCACCTATTAAATGTACACAAATAGCAATAATCTGAGTTGCTACCCCTATAGTACAAAAACCATACCAACCATAATTATTATACAAAAGTGCACCTAAATATGATCCTATTGCACCACCTGTGAAAAGAGACACCATATAAATTGAAGTAATTCTATTTCTTGCTTCTTCACTTAATCTTTGTATTCTGCTTTGATTAGCAACATTACAAGAATTCACCCCCATATCAAGTAATACAACTCCTATTATTATTCCCCATACTTTAAATCCAAATATAATAAAACATATATAAGACACTAAAATAATAGCTATATTAACGCCTACTGTAAATTTCTCACCTTTCCTATCAGAAAGATTTCCTGCTAAAGGTGCCAGTATTGCTCCACTTACCCCTAACAAACCAAACATCCCAACTATATTTGTATCAAAATTAAAAAATGAACTTTGTAAGTGAAATGTTAATGTTGTCCATAATGCACTAAATGCAGCTAAAATCATCGCACCATTCATAGCTGCTTCTTTTATGATTGGAAACTTTTTAGGTAAGGTAATCATTGATTTTAAAGATGAAATATAAGTAATATTAATATTTTTATCTACTTCACATACAGGCAACATGATTTTTAATACTAGAAAAAGACATATCATAAAAAATACCGCTATTAAATACATTATTCTCCACTCAAAATATTTTCCAACCATTCCACTTATAACTCTAGATAATAACACACCAATTAAAAGCCCACTCATAATATATCCAATATTTTTTCCCCTTTCACTTTCCTCTGAAAGCTTTGCACAAAGAGGAAGAAAAAGCTGTGGAATCACAGATGTTATGCCAATTGCAATGCAATCTATTGATGTAATTATAAAACTAGTAGAAAAATACATAGTTAAAAGTGATAATGCCGATAACAAAAGCATAGTTAATATTAACTTTTTTCGCTCTACAAGATCTGCAAGTGGTAAAATTAAAAATAACCCTAATGCATATCCTACTTGAGTAAGGGTTGCAAGTAACCCTGCACTTGATTGGCTAATATTATAATACTTTGCTATTTGATTCAGTAAAGGTTGAATATAATAAATATTAGCTACTGCTATTCCAGTTGCAGTTGCCATTAGTATTATAAGTTTGTGGCTTAATTCGGGCAATTCCTTTGATACATTTTTGTTCGCCAATTCCATAGTTTTTCCTCTTTCCTAATTTTTATTTTTTACATTCTCCACAACATCCTTCATCATAAGTGTTAACCTCTTATCTGTCTCTTGATCTGATATCAATCTGTTAATTACAATATCATGTAATACGTACTCTTCCATAATATAAATATGGGTTGTATCTTCTGTATAAAATGTATCTTTATCTGCCTCTACAGAATATCCATATAATAATTTTTTGCTATCAATTGAAAGAATAAACCATGGTATATTCTCTATTGTTTTATGGTTCTTGCTCTTACTGTGCTTCTCAATCCCTTCAAGTGGATTCTCAACCTCATGACTTATCCCTAAAATTCTACAACCCCTTTTTTTGCATTCCTTTAGTTCTGGAAGTAGTATCTCATACATATGAGGCCATACAGAAAGTACCACATGATGCTCTGATTCCTTTAGCAACTGTCTGCAATAAGCAGTTATATTTTCCATACCTTTTACTGTAAAAACATAAACATCTTGTTTTTTATCTTCTACTTCTAAACTTTCCAAATCATTTTTCACTTCTTCATAATCATTTTCCCATTCTCTTTTTATCCTATCCAAAAAAATCGTGCTAGGCACTGCTGTATATATCTTTATATTTTCGCTACTTTCTTCAACCATAGCCATGCCACGTTTAGTTATAGATTCCAAAACATCATAAATTCTAGATCTTGGTATTCCTGATTCTTTACTAATTCTGTAAGCATTTGTTGTACCATATTTTAGCAAACTTATATATGCTTTAGCTTCATAAAGATTCAAACCAAATTTTTGTAATTTATCAAATAAGGATTCTTTCATCGTTTCATCACATCTCCTTTGCATAGTAACCACTATAGTAGTTACTATATCATCTATGTATATATTTGTCAATTTTATATTTTTTTATATTTTTTATATTTTTAGTAAATAAAAGTTTTTAGTTTTTTAATTTATATGTGTTAACTATACTTTCTTTATATACACACAAAAAAAGAACTAGCAATAAAACCTAGTTCTCTTCAAATATATATTTGACATCATTTATAAATTTACTTATTTAACCCCTATATATAAATAACAATGTGCTACTCCGTCTTTTGTGTATTCCTTAGGGACAGTACTTTCAAAATCTTCTGTAAAACTTCTATCTATAGAACCACTTTTCTGATCATTCCACACTCTCTCCCAAGCTTTCTTTACACATACTGAAATATCACCATTTTCATCTTTTTCTTCATATTTCACATAATTTCTTTCATTAATTTCATCTTCCATATGCTTAAAAAATTCTGATTTTACAGCCATTACAGTGAGATCATATTTTCCACTTTCATCACCTTCATAATTACTGTATTTTGATATTGGAGATATCCCTGTTTGGAATTCATGTTCACTATCAAATAAAATAGGAATCTTTCCAATGGATATATCCTGCCACAATTCATTAATAGCCTGAATTCCTTTTTCTGAATTATCAGTTCTAATTGTAACTTCATTTAATATATATGCCATAACATATCTCCCTTTATTTATAAAATTATCTTTCTTATTACCTTTTCCATCTCTTAAGATTAGGAAATGTTTCTTTAAGTAATTTTCTAGCTTCATCTTCATTCATTCCATGTTCCTTCATAAAAGGTACACATATTTCAATTTCTTCTTCCATAGTAACATTAGGTGTAGTAAATTCTCCATTTTTATAACAATAAATACAGTATTCCTCATTAAAACTTCCATCTTTATTAGTAGCTACCACCTTTTTTGATTCCATTGGCATACCACAGCTTTGACATATTAATCTTTCCATAAACATTACCCCTTTCATTTATATATTTTAATTTGTTATTATATTTACATTATAACTAAGAAAACCTGACATCTATCTGTCAGGTTTTTCAAGTTACTATAAATAAATATTTATAATATGATTCTATTATAATTTATCTTCTAAGAAATATTTATAATTCTATCTGCAAAGTCCTTATAGAACATTTCTTCATGGGATACAAGGATTACAGTTCCATTAAATGATACTAAAGACTCTTTTAATGCTTCTTTTGTAAGCTCATCCATATGATTAGTTATTTCATCCAAAATCAAAAGATTGCATTCTTTAAGTGTAATAATACAAAGTTTCACCTTAGACTGCTCTCCTCCACTTAATGTTTTTATCTTTTGCATCTGTGTTTTCTTTCTTACTCCACATTTTGAAAGATGACTCCTTACTTCCTTTTGTGAAAAATCTGGGTAGTAATCAGAAATAATCTGAATCGGTGTTTTTTCATCATCTGTCCAATTTATATCCTGCTCATAATAAGCATATTTTACATTGTGTCCAAAATGTATTTCTCCATCGATACTATTTAATTGTCCTATAATTGTTTTTAATAATGTTGATTTTCCTATTCCATTAAAACCTGTTATGACCACCTTTTCTCCATTATTTATTGAAAAATTCATATCAGGTAGAATAGCATAATTTTTATACCCCACTTTTAATCCCTTTACATCAAGAACTGTCCTTGTCAATGTTTCTGAATATTTAAAAGTAATGGATGGTTTTACACTTGCTATTGTAGGAGCTTCAATTCTATCAATTTTATCAAGCTGCTTCTGTCTTCCTTTTGCCATTTTTGCAGTTGCCGCTCTAACTTTATTCTTTGCAATATAGTTTTCCAATTTTTCAATTGTTCTCTGCTGCTCTGAATACCGTCTTAAATAATCTTCTTTAAGATTTTCTTTCTGCTTTAAATATTCAGAATATCCTGCATTATATTTTCTTACATCTTTAAACTCAATATCGCATATACATCCACATATTCTATCTAGAAAATTATTATCATGTGAAACTATTATAAACGCTCCTTTAAAATCTGTTAAATATTCTGAAAGCCAATCAACATGTTCTTTGTCTAGAAAATTTGTTGGTTCATCAAGAATAAGTAAATCAGGCTGTTCAAGGAGAAGTTTTGCAAGTATTACCTTTGCCCTCTGCCCTCCGCTGAGATTCTTTAATATTTTATCAAAACCTATTACATTTATTCCCAAACCAGCTGATACCTTTCGTATTGTACTATCAATGCTGTAAAAATCTCTATTTTCAAGTATCTCCTGATAAACATCAGCTTTTTTCATAACAGCATTACTCTGGTTAAATGCCATTTCTTCATACAGTACATTTAATTTTTCCTCAATTTCATACAAGTCATTAAATGCCGTTTTCAAATATTCAAATACTGAATAATCTTCAATAATCTCTGCATATTGATCAAGAACACCTATTTTTATTCCTGACTGCCACTTTATTTCACCTTCATCAGGTATAACCTCACCACTTAATATTTTTAAGAGAGTACTTTTTCCTGCTCCATTAACCCCCACAATTCCCATGTGCTCTCCCTTATACAATTCTAATCCTACATTTTTGTATAATTCTTTTTCTCCAAAACCATGTGTTAAATTCTTTACTTCTAATAAACTCATTTTTCAGCCTCCATAATCTAGCTGATACAATGAATAGCTTTCAATATAATTTTATAATAAAAAAACAGAAGACTTTAATTATTTCAGCCTTCTGTTTTTTATACAAATATATAAAACTAAAGCTGAAAGCAGATTCATTGCTTTCAGCTCTTAAAATTCAATCATAAATCAAATAAAAATCTGTACAAAAATCAAACCATAAATCTATAAAAAAATAAACTTATAATAACAATTAAATAAAATCAGATTTTTACACTTCAAAAGAAGAATGATTTATGATTACGCTCCTTGCAATGCATCTTACTTTTACATTGTTTGGAGCTATTGCAATAGCTAAAAAATTTCTTTTACACATAATAAATCATTCTCCTTTCCTAAAATTTACTTTTATGATAACTCTTTTTTTAATTTCTGTCAAACACCTAAAAATACCTCATAATCAAATGATATATAACTCATCTGTTTACAAAGTATTTTTACTGATTTCAAATTATTTATAAAATTATTATGCTAAAAATGCTTCAGATTTTGCTTTTAACACTACAGCACTAACCGGTAATGCAATAACTATACCCGTTCCAACTTGTATTATATTACCTACTATATCTTTTGCAGAATAAACAATTCCTTGAATCAAACCTGCTTTTTCTGTTAAAAAAGCAGCCATTATTATTCCTGCTCCAAAATACGCTATTACCATAAATACTCCACTTATTAAAAATGATATAACATAACTAAATGATTTTCCATGCTTTACTTCTAATTTTTCTAATATACTTCCTGCAATATAAGCCATTGCTCCCTTAATAACGAATGTGAATGGAGCCCATAAGTAGTATCCACCAAGAACGTCAACAAGCATCATTCCCATAGCACTTGCCACAGAACCTTTTTTCTTACCTAAAACTACTACTGACAAAAACACCATACAATCACCTAAATGAACAAATCCACCTACAGATGGAATCTTTATTACACTTCCAGCAAGCCATACTAATGCTATCATAAGCCCCATTAAAACTAATTCTTTTGTACTTAATCTGTTGTTCATGTACCATTCCCCCATACAGTTCAAATTACTAACTATTAATTTCTTTTTTTATATTATAAAAGTAGTTTGTCTTCTTTTCAAATGTATGGGTACAATAATTCAACATTAAAAACAAGAGCTACCTTTTCAGTACATCTTCCCATTGAGATTCTTTTTTATAGAATTCATCAACAATTTTATCTAATGTATATTTTTTCATTTCATTTTTAATTGCATCACCTATTCTCCTATATGGTTCATTTAAAATATCTTCTATACAGTGTCCAACAGGACATTTTTCATATGGATTAGGATGAATTCCAATTATTTTAGCTGGTTCTTTATCGTCAAGTGCTGAATATATATCCCATATTGAAATATCATCCAGATTACAATTCATAACTGTCCCCCCAACACCTCGTGCTATACTTATAAATCCTCTCTTTTTAAATTTGCTTAAAATATTTCTTATAATAACATTATTACATCCTGTACTTTTAGAAATAATTTCGCTTGTTAATTTACACTTATCACCATATACTGCAATTAAAATCATACAGTGAATTCCAATTGAACATTTTGTATCTATTCTCATATGTAAAAATCTCCTTCATCATATATAAGTCAATTTTAACATAGGTATTTTTTAGTGTAAATTCACCATTGTAATATTTGACATTACAACCAAATATCATTATAATTTAGTTGTAACTTTTAAAATTACAACTAAATTAAGGAGTGTTATCATGAAACAAATTTTCGAACAGATTAAAATAGGAAAATTAAATATCAATAATAGAATAGTAAGAAGTGCAACTATGGAATTTGGCACTACTGAAAATGGAAATATAACAGATAAATATATAAAACTTTATGAAGATCTAGCAAAAGGTGGCTCAGGATTAATAATTACTGGAGCCATGGCAGTAAACTGTGATTCACAAGTAAAAAAAGATATGATCAATCTATATAACGAAAATTTTATTAATTCCTTTTCTAAAGTTACAAATGCCGTACACAGCTTTAAAAGTAAAATAGTACCTCAATTAGCTCATGGTGGATTAATTTCTATAGAATCTTCTTCTGGAAAACGCTTTGGTCCATCTAATGTTATAGGTGGAAAAGAAATGAGTAAAAGAGATATAAAGCGTGTAATTATGGATTTTTCTAAAGCAGCTGAAAAATGTAAACAAGCTGGTGCAGATGGAATTGAAATACATGCCGCTCATGGCTTTTTAATCAGCCAATTTTTAAGTCCTGCTTTTAATAAACGTCAAGATGAATATGGTGGTTCAATTAAATATCGTTCAAGAATTTTATTCGAAATAATTAACTCAATAAAATCAAAAGTTGGATATAACTTTCCTATACTAATAAAACTTAATTATAGTGATTTAACAGAAAATGGATTATCATTAGAAGATTCTAAATGGGTATGTTCAACACTTGATAGTATGAATATAGATGCCATAGAAATAAGTTCAGGAATTATTTCTGATAAGACCTATTCCCCTGCTCAACTTGTTCCAAATAAATATGCAGAAGCCTATAATGAAAAAGCAGCTTCTATAATTTCAGACTATATTAATACTCCCATAATATGTGTTGGAGGAAACCGTACTTTTTTTTCTATGGAACAAAGCTTAAATTCAACTAATATTAAAGCTTTTTCAATCTGTCGTCCATTAATATGTGAACCTGATCTTCCTGAAAAATGGAGAAAAGATAATTCTTATATCCCCAAGTGTATTTCTTGTAATTCATGTTTTAAATCATACTTATTAAAGTGTTCACTTTCTAATCTCTAATAATTATATTTACTAACTTAATATAATTTTTTCAATTAAATTTAATAGAAACTTATTATATAAAATGAATTTTCTTTTAAATTAATTGTCTATTCCATTATTAATTTTTTTGAGTTATTATTAAAATTAGATAGATTTTCTTTTCTTATAATTCCAAAAATTTGTCTAAATTTTAAGTCGAGGTGAAAAATTATGAAAGCAAATAAAGTAGCAGTAATCGGAGCAGGTGCTGTAGGAACATCAATAGCCTTTGATCTCATTATTCAAGGAATATGCAATGAATTACTAATGATAGATATAAATAAGCCTAAAGCTGAAAGTGAAGTTTTAGATCTAAAACATTGTACTGCATATTCAAATTCTTCAATAAAAATAAAAGCAGGAGAATATTCCGAATGTACTAATATGGACATAATCGTTATAACTGCTGCTGCTCCACTTATAAAAGGTCAGTCAAGATTAGATATGTTTGAAACTGCAAAAAAAATAACAAAATCTATTATTGATCCAATTATGGAGAGTGGATTTAATGGTTATTTTATAATAGTGACAAATCCTGTTGATATTATAAGCTATTATGTATATAAATTATCTGGACTTCCAAAAAATAAAGTAATAGGAACTGGTACCGCCCTAGATTCTGCAAGATTAAAGGTATTTCTTGCTGATTTAATCGGAATTGAAGCAAATAGCGTTCAGGCATATACAATTGGAGAACATGGCGATTCTCAATTTATTCCTTGGAGTACTGTAAGTGTTGGTGGAAAAAACTTTGAAGATATATTAATAGATAATAAAGACAGACTCAAGTCTTTCGATAAAGATCTTACACTTGAAGAAATAAAAAAAGCAGGATGGAAAATTGCAGATGTAAAAGGTACAACTAATTATGGAATAGCTGCAACTACTGTAGATATAATAAAATCTATTCTAAACAATGAAGGAAAAATAATTCCTGTTTCTGCACTTCTAGAAGGCGAATATGGAATTGATGATGTTTATATCGGTGTTCCTGCAATAATTAATAAAACTGGGATATCTGAAATTGTTGAGTTAAGATTAAACAAAGAAGAATCTGCATCTTTTAACAACTCCGTTTCTATCTTAAAAAAATTTCTTTCACAATTATAAAAATTTTCAAATTAAAGTATTATATAAGTATTTAATACTTTAAAGAGTAAGGGCATCATACAATAGATTATAATCTATATATATGATGCCCTTATACATTTCCCAAAGTATTCTTTCCCAAGCTTTAAAATTTATATTAAATTATATTCTAATTATTTTACCCAAGATCCATTTGCTCCTAAATAATATCCATCAATGTATTCATTTTGAGCCATTTCTCCATTGTCTTTTAAATAATAATATTGATTGTTATCTAATAGCCATCCTGTTTTCATCGAACCATCTGCATTTAAGTAATACCATTTATTATTATCTTTTAACCAACCAGTCTGCATTTGACCATCTTCTTTTATGTAGTACCATTTACTATTTTCATTACTCCATCCGCTTTTTCTAATTGCTTCTGTAGTTTCACTTGCATCCATTGGCATTATCATACACTTTGAAGCTTTAGCCTTTACTGGTAATTCTAGTGTTTGTACTCCATTAGCATTAAATTCTTCCCATATTAATAACTTAGATCCTGCTTTAATATCATCAACTGTTACAATATTTCTTGTTTTATATGGAAATACATTAGTTTCATTATTGAATGTTATTTCTTTGTTTCCACCTTCAGTAACTATTGTTGTAGTTCCATTATCATTTTTCTTTACAGAATCAACCTTAACATAACTTGGAACTGCAAAATCTTGTGGAATATTAACTATTATAACTTTTGCATTTGTTATAGGAGGTAAACTTAATGTCATAGCTCTTCCAGCATAAACATAAATGTTTTCATCAAGCTTTATATTTTCTTTTAATACAGGAGTTCCTGTTGCTGCATCAACAATTATAGTATCTTCATTTATATTTAATATAACATCATTATTTACATCACTAGAATTAGTAATTCTAATTCTTCCAAGCTCATCAAATTCAGAAACTTGTCCCCATAATCTGCTATAGTCTTGTTGATATGCAGCTTCACTTATAACTTCAACATCCTTATTTTCAGCATATACATTACTTGGAACTAGTGAAAATACTGCCGCTCCTGCCATCATACCTGTAACAATTCTCTTAATATTCATAATAAAATCATCTCCTCATTTTCTATTTATTTTTTTAATTCTTATGTTATTCTACTTATAATACAATTAAGCATAATTAATTGTTGCAATAATTTTAAATTTTTTTATTATTTTATTTTCTTTTAATAAAAATATATCTTTTTTATTTTATCAATTATCTTTTTATTAATAAAAAAATATACTAGCAAAACCATTAAATGATTAGCTAGTATATTTTTCTTTCTTTACTTGAAAATATAGTTAACAAACTATATTAAAAACCTTTCAAACTTGTGTATATTCTTTTTTGAACCTATTACAACAATAATTTCATTTTCTTCTATAATACAATCTGGTGTAACCTCAACAACTGTTGTATTCTTTCTTTCTATTGCAATAATGTTTAAACCAAATTTTTGACGTATATTCAAATCTGATATAGTGTGTCCACTTATTTTATTTGTAGCTTTCAATTTAGATATTGTAATATCATCTCTAAGCTGAATAAAATCTAGTAAATTAGAATACATAAGTCTATTTCCAAGTCGAACTCCCATATCTTTTTCAGGATATACAACTTCTGCACCAATTTTCTCTAATACGCAACCTTGTTCATAGCTTCCAGCTTTAGCTATTACCTTAGGAACTCCCATATTAATTAAATTTAGAGTTGTTAATATACTTGCTTCAATCTTTGAGCTGATGCATACAATTACTGTTTCACAATTTTGGATTCCAGTTTCCTCTAAAGAATCTTTATCAAATTCTTCTAATATAAAAGCATTTTCTGTTAAGTTTCTAATTTGCTTCATATTACTTTCATTATTATCTATTACTAGTACATCTCTTCCTGCTTCTAAAAGGGTTTTTGCCAAGGCAGATCCAAATCTGCCCATTCCTATTATACCAAATTCTATTGTCGATTTATGATTCATGAATTTTACCTCCTAAAATTAACCTATAGTTATATCTTCTTCTAAATAATGTACATGTGATGTTGGTTTAAATGTCCATATTGTTGCCATAGTTAACGGTCCAAGTCTTCCTATAAACATAGTTAATGTAATAATCAACTTGCTCAAATCACTAAGGCTTGGAGTTATTCCTGTAGATAATCCTACTGTTCCAAATGCACTTGTAACCTCAAATAATATTTGCATAAAACTAAATTCCGGCTCTATTATTGATAAAATAAATGTATCTACTACTACCAGTGTTAGTGACAATGTAGCTATAATAGATGCTTTTGCTATTGTATTTTTAGATAGTTCACGTTTAAATGCTACACAATGCTTATTAGTAGATGCACTATATACATTCTTTATAATTGCAAAAAATGTAGTAGTTTTAATACCACCACCTGTAGATCCCGGTGATGCTCCAATAAACATTAAAATAACAATAGTAAATAATCCAGCACTAGTAAAACCACTTAAAGGAGCTGTGCTAAATCCTGCTGTTCTTGCTGAAGTACTATAAAAAAATGCTGTGAGCCAGCTTATATTCTCTGTAAACTTCAATAAAACAGTTCCAACTATTAACAATGAACCTGTCATTGTAATAACTATTTTAGTATGTAATGAAAACTTCTCAAAAGAATGCTTTTCTATTATTTCCTTAATTGTTAAAAATCCTAAACCTCCAAATATTATCAGCCCACATGTAACAAGATTCAAAAGAATATTATCTCTATACGAACTTAAATTTTGAAAATTTCCAAGGACATCAAATCCTGAATTATTAAATGCAGCAATTGAATGAAATATACTTATTCCAACAGCATCCAATGGCTTATAATCTTTTGAAAATACTATATAACTTAAAATTGCACCTACTATTTCAAAAGAAATTGTCATAATGATAACTGCTTTTATAAGCTTAACTATTCCTTTCATAGAAGTTAAATTTAGAGCCTCTTTTACAAGCATTCTCTGCTTTATACCAACATTTCTTCCAATTAATAATATTAATCCAACGCCAATCGATGTAACTCCAAGACCTCCGATTTGTATAAGCATAGCAACTACAGTTTTTCCAAATAAATTAAATGTATCTGCCGTATCAATTGCAATTAGTCCTGTAACACACACTGCACTAGTAGAAGTAAACAAAGCATCTACAAACGATACATCTACACCACTCCTTCTTGAAAAAGGACTCATCAAAAGAAATGCACCAATCATTATCACCATAAAAAAGCCTAATACTATAAGTCTTCCTGGACTTATATGTTTTAATTTGTTCATTTTTATCCCTCTCTAGATTTGTAAATTTAAAACAAAATTCACATTATTATAAATATGTATAATTTAATAAACTCTTTAAGCCATATCTGATAATTTTCTTATCAAATAATAGCCACTAAATAAAGTAAACAAACTTATCACTATGTTTATTCCACTTGGTATTCCTGGAAATACTTGTACTACTGAACCAACAACAAAACCAAGAATTATTAAATATGAACCTTCTCTATAAGAATTCATAGCTTTTTCTAAGATTTTTGTTGTAAGCATTATTCCAATAAGCAGGCCTATTCCCAACGGAATTAGATATGGAAGATAAAATTCATCAATTGCTCTTATAGTCTCTTCATACATACCTAAAACTAAAAGCATATATGATACACTAATGCCTGGAAGCACCAATGCTATAGCCGAAACTATTCCTGCAATAATAAGTAATAAATAATCCATTATCCCATTACTTAAATCAACATCAAATAATTCTTTAGGTATAAGTGAAATCAATAATATTATTAGCAATCCTAATAATATATATAAAACAGAACGTATAGATATTTTTTTTATTTCAGCCTGCTTATATATCATAGGTATAGATCCTAAAACTGCTCCTATGAAAAAATACATCATAGGAAATGTATATTTATCTGTTAAATATAATAATGGTTTAGCAAATAATAAAATTCCTATTAACCCACCTAACGCAAAAGTTCCAAGTAGTTCAATACTTTCCCTTTTATGCTTAAAAAACGAGCTTACAGCTGATATTAACTTATTGTATATGCCCAATATCATAGCCATTGATCCTCCACTAACACCAGGTATTAACATGGATCCACCAACACATATACCTTTAATCACATTTGATACTATTTTATTTTTCATACGCCTACCTTCCCTTGTAATAAGTAATTTATAAAATTAAAAGAGGTATAACCTACCATTTAACAATGTGCAGATTATACCTCTTTAATTTATTAATAATTTTTTTATATTTATATTAAAATACCCATTTATATATTGCTTGACTTCAATCATAACTTTTTCCTTTTTAATAATATTATTTAAATTATATTATTTAATAATAATGTCTTATTAACTTAATCTTATTATAACATTATATCAAAAAATTTATACTATGCAAGATTACATTCTATTAATAATTTTTCGTCATACAATATATTATCATTATTTACTAACATCCCCTTATTTAACACGATTATTCTATCACATATACTTCTTACCATATCTAAATCATGTGTTGCTATTATTTTTGTAGTATTCAAATTTTTTATTGTCTCAATAAAACGCCTCTTTCCTCTTGGATCCAAAAATGATGTTGGTTCATCAAATAAAATATATGATGGATCCATAACAAGAACAGTTGCAACTGATACTTTACGCTTTTCCCCTCCTGATAAATTATTTGGAGATTTATACAGTAATTCTTCAATATCAAGTTTCTTTGCTACATCAATAATTTTATCTTTTATGTCATCTTCACTCATTTTGCTATTCCTAAGACCAAAAGCAATATCGTCATATACCTTGTTCATAAATAGCTGATTATCCGAGTTTTGAAATACAACACCTACTTTTTTTCTTATTTCTTTTAAGCTTTCCTTACTAATCTGTATTCCATCAACTATTATTTCACCTTCACTAGCTTTAAAAATACCAACCATAAGTTTTATCAGTGTTGATTTTCCTGCTCCATTTCCACCAATTAAACCTATTGTTTCACCTTCATTTATAATTATATTTATACCTTTCAATGCTATTTTTCCATCTTCATAGGAATAACTTAAATTTTTTATTTCTAACATGTTCACTAATCCCCCCAAAAAACTTTCTTAATTTAATAACGAAAAAATACATATACTAATATTTATCATCCTTATTAAAAGAAAACTGATACATAAAATACCTATATATGCATAGTCCTTCAATTGAAACTTTTTTTCATATACAACTGGATAACACCCATCAAATCCCCTACATTTCATTGCCATATATATTTCTTCTGACCTTGTAAAACTTTTAAGCAGTATTTGTCCTAAAAATACCCCCATATGTTCGAAATTTATTCCTTTTCTATTCCCACTTCTTAATGAATATGCTGTATACATACTGTTCGTTTCCTTTAATATAACTGAGATGTATCTATATGAAAGTAAAAGCTGAACCAATATTATTTTAGGAATTTTTATCTTTCTAAGAGAGCTAAAAATATCTTCCATAGATGTTGTTGCCACTAATATATATACTGATGTTACTGTAAGAACTACTTTTATTATTATTGTTGAACATGATAAAATCCCATATGTTATTGGAATACCTCCAATATAAAATAATATACCTTTATCAAAAATCAGATTTGAAATTCCCATTACAACACAAAATGGTAATGTTATAATAACTCTTTTAAACAGTATTTTTTTAGGTATATCAGATAATTCAACAAGTATTATTGGATAAAAAATAAAGCCTATAAGCATGCTCACATCATATTTATCAACAGATGCAACTGCAAATAGGAACATTATAGTTACTATCATTTTAGAAAGAGGGTTAAGAGAGTGCACTATAGACTCTCTTTCTGATAGTTCTTCTAATTCCCTGATATATTTTAAACTTGTATTTAAATCACTCATACTTAAATTCAACCCTCTTTTTCAAATAATTTAATATGATCTTCTTAGTTTTTTAATTTTGGAAATCACAATTCCTATTAATAATGCTATAACAAAGGTAATTGTACCTCCTGCCAATCCTGCTACACTTGTACCTATTTTTATATCTTCATTATTTTTAAAACTATAATCCGGCATAAATGATGATGCTTTTTGAATACTCCCACTTAATTCATAAGGTTGTCCTTCATATGATAATTCTTCTTCTGATGTTATATTTCCTATTGACCATTCTAATCCATCTGGATATTCTGAAGCATATAATGAAAGTACACCTCCAATAATTCCTGTAAGTACAACCATTGATAAAATTATTTTCTTAAAACTACCACCATATGATAATTTTTTACCATTGTTTACAAACTCTAAAATTTCAGGTCTTATACTATGTATATAACACAATACTGCTCCTGTTATTAAACCTTCACCAATCCCTATAGCAAGATGTATAGGCTGCATCAACATTATAAATGAATTAAAAGGAAGCTGACTTCTACCAGACATTAACGTCTCAAGTACAACGCTGAAGGATCCAAATTGAAGTGCTATTACACTTGTAACTATTGATGCAATTATTATTCTTTTTTTAGAATAACTATTTTTCATTAGCTTTCCAAATAATAATGGATAAAATACAAGACAAGAATAAAATCCCATATTAAAAACATTACATCCAAGTGCTAGAATTCCTCCATCTGCAAAAAAAAGTGCCTGAATTGCAATAACTGTTGCAAGTACTAAAAAGGCTGGAATAGGTCCTAGCACTGCTGCAAGAATTAATCCTCCTCCAATATGACCGCTTGATCCTGTTCCTGGTATAGTAAAATTAATCATTTGAGCACAAAATACAAATGCTCCCATTACCCCCATTAAAGGAATCTTTTTTTCTTCTAAATTATTCTTTGCTTTATGTACACACCAGCCAAGAGTTGCTGTCGTTACAGCCCCCATAACTCCTGCAACTTCTGGTGATATTAATGCATCGGACATATGCATTTTAAACATTCCTCCTTTATTTAAAATTTATAAAAATTACTTTCTAAAATAACCAACCCATTATTTCATCACTTAAATCACTTAATTTCTGACCGCTATACCCAAGAATTTTTATGGATACATCTTTATCTTTTGTTAAAGTAACTCCTCCAGTGACTTCAATATCTTCATCTATAAGTTTTGATATTTCCTCAATAAATTTTTCATCACCATTAAAATTTCCAATAAAAATATTAGCAAGATGAGTATATCCTTCAAAAAATCCATACCCATTCATATTAATTGAGTTTGGATCATATAGAGTATTATCCCTATAAATTATTTTGCCCTTACACCTTACCTCCATAAAAGAGTGATAGCTTTTATATTGAAATTTCTCTCCAGAATTACTTCTTCCACAAGAAATAATATCAGTTAAGATAACCTTTGAACTCTCATCTTGTAAATTAACTTGCATCTTACTTTCAAAATAAGATTCTGCAAATGGAATTGTAGGTTGTGGATTATATTTCAAAAATGCGTTTTCATCCACATTTATTTCACAATACCTTACTGCTTTTCCTTCATTCATTTTGTGTATTTTCTCATAAGATTGTGATGTTACTTCAAGTTTTGTATCTTGTCCAACATTAATATTATATTCTTGTCTATCTCCAGCCATTATTCCTGCTGATGAACTCATAACTACTATCCTTATATAGTCATCATCAATATAAAATGGTCGCATTATCTTAAATGGCGCTGTAAAATATACATCGTCAAGTATGGTTCTATTTCTATCTTTTTTTGTTTTTATGCTGACTTTAGATACTTTTCTAAAAACATTATCCATATTACTTAAAATCCTCAAGAAGAACATCTTTTTTAATCCAGTTTATTATATAGTCGATTCCTTCACTTGCTCTTATATTTGTAAAAACAAAAGGTCTTTCTCCTCTCATCTTTTTAGAATCTCTATCCATTACATCAAGGTCAGCTCCAACATAAGGTGCTAAATCAATCTTATTTATAACAAGAAGATCAGATCTTGTTATTCCCGGACCTCCCTTTCTAGGAATTTTATCTCCTTCCGCCACATCTATTACAAATATTGTTGCATCAGAAAGTTCTGGACTAAATGTTGCTGAAAGATTATCTCCTCCACTTTCTATAAAGATAATATCAAGATCATCAAATCTTTCTACAAGCTCATCTACTGCTTCAAGATTCATTGATGCATCTTCTCTTATTGCTGTATGAGGACATCCTCCTGTTTCTACTCCTATAATTCTTTCTAATGGCATAACACTGTTTTTTGCAAGAAACTCAGCATCTTCCTTTGTATATATATCATTAGTAATTACTCCAATGCTGTATTCACTGCTTAATTTTCTTGTAAGACATTCAATTAATGCCGTTTTTCCAGAACCTACCGGCCCTGCAATTCCTATTTTTACATAAGACATATTCAAATCTCCCTCCTTTGTAAATTTTATTACATATCATGCCTGTTGTTTTCTACTTATCTAAATAAAGTTTTCTTAATCATGACATATATAATCTTGAATAAAGTCTTTCATGCTGCATGCATCTAATATCAAATCCAGGTGTTGATAAACATAAATCTTCAATAGTAAGCTTTGGAAGTTTATTAATTATTTCTTCCAAAAATCCATAACAACTATATAATATTTTTTGTCCATTAGTCTGGCTTAAAGGTATAAGTTTTACTGCATTTATTACTGCTGCTGATATATATGCATATAAATATCTTTCCATTGCTTTATTTATATCTATATTGCAACTGCTGCAAAAAACACCATATGCAACTGAATGAATTCTATTTCCACCTAGTTTTCTACTACTATATTTATTGAATATTTCACTTTCATATTTAACATCTAGTGATGATACTGTTTTTATAAACCTTGAACCTAATTTCTCACTTGCCAATCTTATTTCCTTGGGAATTCTGCTAACTTCTATTATTTCCTCTATTTTCAAAATTTCATCCAGATTATTTTTTGAAGCACATTTATATGATAAATAAGCTGATAATAAATCTGTATATAAAAAATTAGTTTCTGCACTGCTTTTAATATACTCAAACATATCATCAGAGTCCCTTATTAAATCCTTTTGAATATAAGTTTCCAAGCCATATGAATGAGTATAAGTTCCTATTGGAAAAGCAGCATCATTTATCTGAAACAATAAAAAATCTTCGTGCATATTTTAATGATGATGATTATTAACAGAAGCTGATATTCTCTTATCAAAATCTATTTTCATCATTTTAGACTCAACCTTTACTCCAAGGTGTTCAAGCATATGTTTCATAGGTTCATCATATATTGTTATAAATTCGTTATGAGCACTTCCGCTTATTAAAGTTGCATGTCTATTGCCTATCTCATAGCAGACTTTTGGAACAAGATTACTGTCTTCTACAGTAACTGCAAGCCACATTGATTCCTTTATATTTACAACTACAGCAGTATCATTTTCAGTGCCTATAACATCTCCATCTCTTAATCCTCTTATAAGAATTGAATCATCAAGCTTTATTCCCACTTCAATTCCACCATCTGTAGTAATTTTGTGTATCTTTTTAAAGGCATCATGCCATTCAATATTTACATAATCCACTTTATAATTTTTATATTTTTCATCTTTTATTGAGCCAATTACCTTTTCACATAACATAAAAAACTTCTCCTTTTAACTTTGGTTTATTTTGATTCGCTTTTAGATGTATTGTTTAAAACAAGTTATATAACTGAGTTAATGGAAGTTCCATAGCTACCTCACATGTTAATGAAACATTGTCTGCCTTAACTTCATATGTTTCAGGATCAACTGTAATCAAAGGAGTTTTATCATTTAATTTCATATCTTTCTTTCCAATATTCCTGCAATTTTCAACTGGTAATACATTTTTCTTTAAATGTAGCTTTTCTTTAATATTATTCTTAACTGACTCCTTTGAAACAAATGTAATACATGTATTATATTTTGCTCCTCCGTGCGCTCCAAACATATGTCTGTAAAAAACAGGCTGAGGTGTTGGAATAGACGCATTTGGATCTCCCATTTTTGCACCTATTATCATTCCGCCTTTTATTATAATGTCAGGCTTAATTCCAAAAAATGCTGGATTCCACAAAACTAAATCAGCAAATTTACCTTCTTCAACGGATCCAACATACTCTGAAATCCCTTGAGCTATAGCTGGATTTATTGTATATTTTGCAACATATCTTTTAGCTCTGAAGTTATCATTGTCTTCAGTCTCTTCATCAAGCTTTCCTCTTTGCTCTTTCATTTTATGAGCTGTCTGCCAGGTTCTTGTTATAACCTCACCAACTCTTCCCATGGCTTGAGAGTCAGAACTCATTATACTGAAAACCCCTAAATCATGAAGAACATCTTCAGCTGCTATTGTTTCTGGACGTATTCTTGAATCTGCAAACGCTATATCTTCTGGAATATTTGCATCAAGATGATGGCATACCATAAGCATATCTAAATGTTCATCTAATGTATTTGTCGTATATGGCATTGTTGGATTTGTTGAGGCTGGAAGTACATTTTCATAAGATGCAGCTTTAATAATATCAGGTGCATGTCCTCCTCCTGCGCCTTCTGTATGGAATGTGTGAATTGTTCTTCCTGCTATTGCATCCATAGTATCTTCAACACATCCTGCTTCATTTAATGTATCTGTATGTATTGCTACTTGTACATCATATTTGTCTGCTACATTTAAACTTGCATTAATAACTGATGGAGTAGCTCCCCAGTCTTCATGAATCTTAAGCCCAACTGCACCATTTTCAATTTGTTCAATAAGAGGTCTTTCACTTCCACAGTTACCTTTTCCAAAGAACCCCAAATTCATAGGATACTCATCTGCTGCTTTAAGCATTTGACCAATATTCCATGGTCCAGGCGTACATGTAGTTGCATTAGTACCATCTGCAGGACCTGTTCCTCCACCTATCATTGTTGTTACACCACTAAATAGTGCAGTATCTATCTGTTGTGGTGATATAAAATGTATATGTGTATCAATTCCACCTGCAGTAATTATCATTCCTTCTGCAGATATTGCTTCTGTTGATGCTCCAACTACCATACCTTTTGTTACACCATCTAAAACATCAGGGTTCCCTGCTTTTCCTATTCCTACAATTTTACCGTTTTTAATTCCTATATCAGCTTTTACTATTCCTGTATAATCCAAAATTAAAGCATTTGTTATTACTAAATCAAGATCACCGTCTTCACTTGTTGTGTTTACAGACTGACCCATTCCATCACGAATAGTTTTTCCACCACCAAATTTTATTTCATCACCATAATATGTATAGTCTTTTTCAACTTCTATAATTATATTTGTATCTCCAAGTCTTACTTTATCTCCTACAGTAGGTCCAAACATCATCCCATAATCTTTTGAAGATATTTTATAACTCATTTATATACCCCCTTAATTAGTTAACAAGTAACAGTTTATAAACTTATATTTTAATTTTACATAGCTTATTATTTATATTTTAAAATTTAAATAAATCCCTTTAATTTTGCAGTGTTTACTGATGAAGCCTTAGTATTGTCTGTAGTTTGTCCTTGTGTAAGTTCATTTAGTCCAAAAACTCTTTTTTTGCCTCCAAGTTCTACTAGCTGAACTTCTTTTTCTTCTCCGGGCTCAAATCTTACAGATGTTCCAGATGGTATATCAAGCTTCATCCCATAAGCAAACTCTCTATTAAAAGTAAGAAGTTTATTTACTTCAAAAAAATGAAAATGTGATCCAACTTGAACTGGTCTATCCCCTGAATTTATAACTTTTATTTTGATTGTCTTTCTATTATCATTTAATATAATATCTCTTCCACAATAAAAAACCTCTCCAGGAATCATAATTTATTACATCCTTTCTTTATATAAAATGTATCCATTATTTTATTGGATTATGAACTGTAACTAACTTAGTTCCATCTTTAAATGTAGCTTCAATCTGAACATCATGAATCATTTCAGGAACCCCTTCCATAACATCATCCCTAGATAATAATTTTGTTCCCATATTCATAAGTTCAGTAACAGAATGACCATCTCGTGCAAGTTCTAAAAGTTCTGAACTTATGTAAGCTACAGCTTCCACATAATTTAATTTCAGTCCTCTATTCTTTCTTTTAGCTGCAAGCTCTCCAGCAAAATGAAGCATTAGTTTCTCCTGCTCTTTTGAAGTCAATCTCATATATATCACTTTCCTTTCAAAATGCAAAAAAAGCCCATAACAACAAGACGTTGTTATAAGCTTCTTTGCTTAAATATATTCGTTTCTTTTTCTTGTCCCAATTGTATCATTTTTTTCATTTTTTATCAATAATCATCTTATTTTTATCTTCATCAGCCTTATATATTAAAAATTATACTTCTACTAAAAAACTCATTGGTCATCAATTTATTGAATCTACAAATAGCTATCTCGTGTATTTAAATTTATTTTCCTTCACTTATTGTATAAGTTCTAAGAACAGGAGATACAAATATCTTTCCATCCCCCTGATTATTTGTAGAATTCACATCCATAATTACTTTTACAACTTTATCAACATGACAATCTTCAACAATGAGCAATATTTCTCTTTTATGCATTAAATTTGTCTTCATTATTGAATCATCTGGCAAGATAACTGTAACTGCTTCTTTTCCTTTTCCTCTAACCTGACGTCCTGTATATCCAGGAATTCCTGCTTCAAGTAAAGCCTTTTTTGTTTCTTTGACCTTATTGGGTCTTATAATTGCTAATACTTCCTTCATAAAGAATCCCCCTTTATAGACCTTCTGTCATAGAACTTATTGTATATGCTTTTTCTACAGGACTAACAAAAATTCTTCCATCTCCAATATTTCCATTTTCTCCCGTTCTTGCAAACTTCATTATTGTTTTAACTACTTTATCTTCATCCTTTTCATTAACAATCATTATAAGCATTGTTTTTGGAAGTTCATCATAAAATACTGATCCTACAGTGATACCTTTTTGTTTACCTCTTCCATATACATCCATTTCAGTCACTGCTGAATACCCTGCTTTAGCCAGCTCTGTAATAACCATGGCAACTCTTTCTGGTCTGATTATAGATCTAATCATTAACATATTGATTCCCCCGCCCTATTCATACTTTTATGCTTGAATATATTGCAATTGACATTTAACAAGCAACATACACTATTTATAATTAATTTATAGAGATAATAAAGATTGTAATGATTTTTTATCAAGATATTCTGTTTCACCACTCATAACAATCTTTCCTTTTTCCATAACATAACACTCATCTGCAATTTCAAGAACAAATTCCAGATACTGTTCAACAATTAATACTGCCATATTTTCTTTAAGCTTAGTTATTATTCTTCCTATATCCTGAATTATAGATGGCTGTATTCCCTCAGTAGGCTCGTCTAATATTAATATTTTAGGTTCTGATATTACAGCTCTTGCAATAGCTAACTGCTGTTGCTGACCTCCTGACAAATCTCCACCTTTACGATCTAGGAATTCCTTTAAAATAGGAAATGTTTCAAAAATATGATCTGGTATTTTTGTAATCTTTTTATTTGCCTCCATACCAAGAAGTATATTTTCCCTTACAGTAAGCTGTGGAAAGATTTCACGTCCCTGTGGAACATATCCTATTCCTGCTTTTGCTCTTGCATATGTTGGCTTTTTAAAAATACTTTCATTATCAATTGAAATATCTCCAGAAGGTGTCTGTACCAATCCCATTATTGACTTTAATGTAGTTGATTTTCCAACTCCATTTCTACCTATAAGACATGTGACTTTACCTTTTTCAGCCTTAAGTGAAACTCCATGAAGAACTTTGCTTCCATTATATGCAGCTGTTATATTATCAAGCTTTAACATGTTACTCACCACCCCTGCCTAAATAAACATCAATAACTTGTTGATTGTTTTGAATATCATCAATAGAACCTTCACAAAGTACTGATCCTTCATGTAATACGGTCACGCTTGTCGAAACATCTTTTACAAATTTCATATCATGCTCAACAACTATAATAGAGCAATCTTTCTGAATTATTCTTAAAAGTTCTGCTGTTCTTTCTGTTTCTCTACGCCCCATTCCTGCAACTGGTTCATCAAGAAGCATTAACTTAGGCTGCATTACACAAAGCATACTTATTTCAAGCCATTGCTTCTGACCATGTGAAAGAATTGATGGATATTCATTTCTGCATTCATATAATCCAACAAAATGAAGAGCATCTTCAATACGTTCATAATCTTCCTTTGAAAGCTTTCCAAATACAGATGAAAATAATCCATGATTTTTAGCCACTGCAAGCTCCATATTTTCCATGATTGTAATACCTGTAAATATGCTTGGTGCCTGAAATTTACGCCCTATTCCAAGTTCAACTATTTTATGTTCTTTTATCTTAGGAATACTATGATTTATTCCATTGTTTCCATACACTATATCTCCATTAGATAACTTATTTTTACCACATATAGCATCTAATAATGTTGTTTTTCCTGCTCCGTTAGGCCCTATAAAAAATCTTATTTCATTTTCACCTACTGAAGTAGTTACATTCTTTACTGCTTTAAAGTCACCAAAGGTAATACTTGCATCTTTAATTTCAAGTATTGGCTTTTTTAAAACTTTTATTTCTGCCATTATGAACCCCTCCAATCAATTTCTTATCTTCCAAATAGCTCTTTTTGCTCTTTACTACTATCCAATTTACTATTTATAATAGTATCTTCATCATTCTCTGTGTCTATTTCAGTTTCTTGTTCATTTCCATTCTTAAAGAACCTAGCTTTTATTCTTTTAGGAACATCTTTTAATGAAATAAGTCCATTTGGTAGAAATAAAACTGATACTATGAATAATACCCCTATAAAATAAGACCATATTTGTGGGAAACTTTCACTTATAAGACTCTTACATGAATTTGTAAGTAGTGCTCCTAATATAGGACCTATTAATGTACCTTTTCCACCAATTGCTGCCCAGATTACCATTTCAATAGAAGGTGATATATTTACGTCATAAGGTGATATAATTCCAACTTGTGGTACATACAATGCTCCTGCAATACCTGCAAGGGCTGCTGATAAACAATAAACAAAAACCTTATATGTAGCTGGATTATACCCTGTAAAACGTGCTCTATTTTCTGAGTCTCTTATGGCAATAAGAACCTTACCAACTCTTCTTTTAACTAAAATACTGCATAATATAAATGATAATAATAAAACTCCAAATGTTACATAAAATAAAACTAATTTAGTTAATGGAGAGTTTACTGAATATCCAAATATAGTAGTATAATTTGTAAGTCCATTTGATCCTCCAAAATACCCCTGCATACCTATCAATAAAGTTGCAAGTGCTGCTGATAGTGCCTGTGATAATATTGAAAAATAAACACCCTTAATTCTATTTATAAATGTTAAATATCCTATAACTGCTGCAAGCGCTACTGGAACCAAAACTATAAGTATGAGTGTAAGAGTAGAACTTTTAAACGGTTCCCATATTATTGGTAATTTTTGTATTCCACTCCATGACATAAAATCAGGGAGGTTATTTCCTGATGCTTCTAATTTTAAATGCATTGCCATACAGTAAGCTCCAAGCCCAAAGTAAACACCATGACCCAAACTCAATATTCCTGTATAACCCCAAATCATATCTATTCCAAGTACTATTAAGGCAAAGCACATGTATTTACCTAATAAATTAGTTCTAAAAGAAGACATATAAAATGGTGCTGTTAATAAAAATGTAAATATAAGTACTGCTAAAATAGTTTTTCCAGAAATTTTCTTTGTGAATTTTTTCTTTATTTTATTTTTAACGCTGCCTTCCATAATTTCTGCACCTCCATAAATTTTCTAAGTATAATTTCTAAAATATAATTAATCATCAAGTGCACGACTACTTATTGTAAATATGCCCTTAGGCTTGAATTGTAAAACTATAATTACAACTGTGAATATAAGAACTTTTCCAAGTGATGCACTTGTGAAATACTCAAAAGATGATCCTCCAAGTCCCATTACACCAGACCCAACTACACATCCAACTATTCTTCCTACGCCTCCAACAACAACTGTCATAAATGTGTCAACTATATAAGTAGAACCTATTGTTGGTCCAACTGGTCCAAGTAATGTAATTGCTGCTCCTGCAATACCTGCAAATCCAGATCCTATTGCAAATGTACCTGCATCTATAAGACTTGTATTTACTCCAAGACTTGCTGCCATTGATCTATTCTGCATTACAGCTCTTACATTTCTCCCCTGTTTTGTCTTGTACATAAGATATGCAATTAATACCACACATACTATAGAAAGGATTAATATAAATATTCTTTTATAGGATAAAGAAAACCCATTGCTTAAAACAAAGTTATTGTTTAAAAACTGTGGACAATCTACGCTTACATTTGATGTTCCAAATATACTTCTTGCAAGCTGTTGTAAAACAAGACTTACCCCCCATGTTACAAGAAGACTATCAAGTACTCTTCCATATAAATGTTTTATTATCAATCTTTCTAAAAATAATCCAATTAAACCTGCTACAACAAATGATGCTAATAATGAAACTAAAAAATAACTGCTAAACATTGAACTTGGCAGATATTCTCTAAATATATTCTGCACTACATATGTAGTGTAGGCACCAATCATTATGAATTCACCATGAGCCATATTTATGATTCCCATAAGCCCAAATGTAATTGCAAGTCCTAATGATGCTAACAATAAAATCGAACTAATACTTAAACCATTAAATAATTGCATTAAAAAATTTTCCATATAGCTCCCTGCCCTTCTTTTTTATTCATTAAAATTAATAATTTAAATCATATGCATTCATAAACTTTTATTTGTAAATTTTTAGCTGAAATGGTACCTGTAATTTTTATTTAAACCCAGGTACCATATTTGAGTAATACTGCTAATAAACTTAATTTTTTAACTATTTTTACCTAACCCGGCACTTGCAGCCCAATCATATTCTTTTAACCATGGATCTGGTGTAACTCTATCATCTGTCTCCCATACTATATCAATCTGACCTTGTGCATTACATTTACCAACTAAGACCTTTTGTAATGTATGATGTGAATCTCCTTTAGCAATTGTAACCAAACCTTCTGGTGCATTGAATTCAACTTCCCCACTTTCACAAGCCTTTATAACATCTTCAACATTAAACGAACCTGCTTTTTCACAAGCTGCTGCCCATAGATATACACCTTCATATGCATTTTCAATTGGATCACCAGTAACTCTATCTTCACCATATAATTTCTTAAATTTTTCAACAAATGTCTTGTTTTCTGGAGTATCTAAAGTCTGAAAATAGTTCCATGCAAATAAATGACCATCTGCATATTGAGCACCCATACCTTTGATATCTTCTTCATAGCAACTAAAAGACATTGTTTGAATCTTATCTGGAGTAAGACCTGCATCTTTATATTGTTTAAAGAACGCAACATTTGAATCACCATTAATTGTGTTTATAATTATATCTGGATTAGTCTGCTGAATCTTTGTAATCATCGTACTTAAATCTGTATAACCTAATGGAATATATTCTTCACCAACTATATCGAAGTTATATGAAGGCTGCATAGCTTTAATTATTGTATTAGTAGTTCTTGGATATACATAATCCGAACCCATTAAGAATACTTTTAATTTATTTCCATCCTTAGGTTTTATGTTGTTCTGTATATAATCAATTGCTGGAATAGCCTGTTGATTAGGAGATGGAGCTGTGTACATAATATTGTGAGAGGATTCCAATCCTTCATATTGAACCGGATACCATAGCAATCCATTATTTCCTTCAAATACTGGAAGAACAGCTTTACGGCTTGCAGATGTCCAACATCCAAACACTGTAGCGACATTATCCTTAGTTAAAAGCTTTGTTGCTTTTTCTGCAAAGATAGCTGAGTCAGATGCACCATCTTCAGTTACATATTCAATCTTCTTTCCAAGTACTCCACCTTTTTCATTTATCTCATCAATGGCCATTTTAGTAGCATCAATCATAGGCATTTCAGACATTGCCATTGTACCGCTCATTGAATGAAGTATACCAACTTTTATAGTATCTCCACTTGTAGCTTTGCTTTCTGAGCTTTCTACTCCTGTTGCAGTTGAAATTGCAGAATTTCCACAACCCACACAAGCAATTGCTAAAGATGCTGATAAAGCTAAAGCCCCTAATTTCTTAAAAAAATTTCTTTTACTCATTATTACCACTCCTTATCTTTTTCTAAATAAAAAAGACCCTTTTAGTAAGTTATAATTCTTATAACTTTATTAAAAGCGCCTTTACTTTTTACTTATTTTTTTGTATTTCTTTCAGACATTTACTATATTTATATAATAATTGCTTTTTGACCTTATAAAAACCAGACAAATCCGACTTTTTCCTATAATTTTCCGTTGTAAACAATTAAATTTATTTCTTTTTCTATAATATTTCTATCTTCTTTCTATATTTTGTGGGTGTTTCACCAGTATATTTTTTGAACAATTTAGTAAAATAATCAACTGTAGCATATCCCATAACATCACTTATCTCATATATCTTCTTGCTTGTATCATGAAGTAGCTTTTTTGAATATTCTATTTTCATAATTGTACAATACTCTATCAAAGTTATATTCATTATATTTTTAAACTGCTTTCCTATATAATCTTTGCTCAATTCCATTTTCTCAGAAATAATATCTATAATATTTCCGTTTTCTATATTTTCCATAATAATTATACATACTCTATTTATAAAATTATCTTGTTTATAAAGCATGTACTTATCAGAAATATGCTTTAATACATTTAATATATGAATAACATCCTCATATAAGTTTTCCTTAGTAATACTAACTTTCAATTCTATAATGTATTTCAGCCATGGAAAAGCCAATATAATTTCTTCCCATATTCTATCCACTATATCTTTTATAATTATTGAATAAGTATCTTCCTGATCAATCCCCATATTTACAATCTGTTTATAAAAATCTTCAAACATTTCTTTTTCCAAAAATTGGTTTTTTATTATATAGGATGTCCATTTTTTTATTTTATCCTGGGATATGACATATATATTATTATTCTTTTCATATTTTTCAACTAACTTTTCCTCTAATCTCGTCAAAACTTGAGCCAATGCTTCTTCTTTTAATGGCTTAATAACATAGTCAACAGCACCAAGCTGAAGTCCTCTCTTAGCATATTCAAATTCACTGTATGTACTTACAAGCACTACCAAAACATCTATATTTCTTTCTCTAATAATCTCTAAAAGTTCGATTCCATCAATAATCGGCATTCTTATATCTGTTATAACAACATGGAAATTATAGCTTTCAAGCAATTCTAATGCTTCTTGTCCATTTTTAGCCTGCTTTGTAATTTTAAAATCACTATAATTCCATACTTTCATCTTTGATACTATGAATCTTAAACTTATATCATCATCAACAAATAAAACATCATACATTTTCATCACCTGCTTTTTAAAATCTTTAAACTATATTCCATATTATAAGTTTCAATTGCATCCTTTAATTCTTGAAATTTTTCAAAGCTAAAACATTTATTTATTTTGTCTATATTTTCATTAAATAGATCAATACTTTCTACACTACCCTCTTCAAGACATTCAATTAACCTTTTAATAATGACTTCATTATCTTCTGTGTTTTTTAATATACTTCTTAAGTTTTTTTCAACTATTATGTTTTCATCTTTTTTTAAAATATCAAGAACTTTATAGACTTCTACATAAGTATTTTGATACTTTCTTATAAATACTTCAAAATTCATATTCACTTTTTCATAATCTTTCTCCTCTATATACTTTCTATTTCTCAGTATTTCATCATAAAGATTTTCTGCTCCTATATATCCGCTTATTCCTTTTAATACATGAAATATATCATTTACTTTTAAATAATCTCTATTCTCAATCAATAATTTTATTTCTTCAATTGTTTCGCTGTAATTTTTAATAAATCTATTTAGTATATCAATATATAGATTTTTATTATTGTCAAGATTATAAATTGCTTTTTGGTAATTTATATGAATTATTGGTTCACTTATTATATGTGCTATATTAAAACTGTTTTCTCGACCATTATATAATTCTTCATCATCAATTAAGTTTTCTTCATATTTAAAAATATTCTTAAGTTTTGAAATCATTAGGTTTATATCAATAGGTTTGGCAATAAAGTCATCCATCTCTAAGTTCCTTTCCCTATTTTGAACAAAACCTAAACCATCTGCACTAAGAGCTATTATGTAGGAATCTCTGCATAATCCTTTTTTTCTTATATTTCTTGTCGCTTCATATCCATCCATACCACCCATGCGTATATCCATTAAAATAAGATCAAATTGTTTTTCTCTACAAAGATTTACCGCTTCTATTCCACCGCTGACAAGACTTACTTTAAACCCATAATACTCTAATAACTCTTTTTCCATAATTCTATTTATCTCATTGTCATCTACAATTAATACATTAACTTTATTAAAATGCACTTTTTTATTAGTGTAATTTTCCTGAGAAATTTGTTCTCCTTGTTCCTTTAAAACCTTCTGTAGATTTAATACAACTGAGAAAGTGCTTCCTAATCCATATGTACTTTTTACGGTAATATCACCTTCAAATAAACTGGCAAGCTTTTTAGATATTGCAAGACCAAGACCAGTTCCTCCATATTTTCTTGTTATTGATGCATTTGATTGTTCAAAAGATTCAAAAATATGTTCAATTTTTTCTTTTTTAATTCCTATGCCTGTGTCTTCCACATTAAATTTAATCTGTATTTTTTTTAAGTCTATATTTCTCCAATAAACAGAAAGCTTTATTCCTCCTGTATCAATAAATTTTAAAGCATTAGAAATAATATTCATTAAAATCTGATTAAGTTTTGTCATATCACCGTAAACAAATCTCGGCATATTTTCTTCTATTTCCAATTTAAAATAAAGTCCACGTTTATTTACTTCATTTAAAAATACATTTCTAATATTCATCAGATAATCATTTAAATCAAATACAATATTCTCAAGTTCAAATTTATTATTTTCCAGCTTTGAAAAATCTAAAATATTGTTGATTGTATTCATTAAATTTTTAGCTGCAAATTTTGACATACTAACTGCTCTTTTTTGAGATTCACTAAGTTCTGTGTTTTCTAGAACTTGATTATATCCAATCAAAGTGTTTAAAGGAGTTCTTATTTCATGACTCATTGTTGCTAAAAATTCACTTTTTGCATTGTTTGCTTTGAGTAAATCTTCATACAAAATATTAAATCGTTCTGCGAGCATCCTAAGCTCTTTTGATCCTTCTGGCTCAAGATTGTATTCCTTTGTTTTTGAATATGTATCATTTAATATATTTGTATAATTTCTTATAGGAAGCATAAATGATTTATAAAAAATAATAAGAACTACTATTACAAGAACAAAGCTTATTATAAGAAAAGAAGTCTGTACTGTTAATGCTTCCATTGTACTATTCATTGAAGTATTCATCTGTATTATCATTCTACTATTAATACTTTCTTGAAATTTGCTTATTGAATCTGAAATTACTTTCTTTCCTTGCAAATACTCTTGATTAAAAAGTATTTCAAGAGCTTTTTCCCTTTTTTCTGTATTACTTAAATTTTCATCAACTACATTCAATTTATATCTTAATAATTTCTCTGGCATATTATCTTCATATATGTCTAAACTTTCAATTATAAGCTTCATTGCCTTTAGTTCAGTGTCCATAAGATAATCAGAATATTCCTTTGCAAGACTTACATTACGTTTTTCACTTTCTGAAAGTTTCATTGTATTAAGCTTTTCTATTACCTTTTCTCTATTTTTATTAATCTGAACTTCTTTCCAATAATCATCAAGATATCCAAAATCATCAGTTACAACAAAATTTCTCACTGCTTCAGTCATATAATCTGATGTTTTCAATAATGTCTGACTTACTTGCTCATATTCATATCTTAGTTCCTCTCCTGTCTTTTCATTTTCTATGCATACATGTATATATAAAACACTATAAATTATTGAATATATTATTAAAAACAATAAACATGAAATTAAAATATTTATCCACTTCTGACTTATAGAATATTTCCTCACCTTAATCCCCCCAAATCATTTTTATTGAAATTTTTGTATTTTATCCACTATAATATTTGTATATATTTTTTAAATTGACAATTGACGCTCCTTATTGGTAATTAACGCTAAAGACTTAACTAATAAAGTTCAACTGAGCAAATATAGATATAAGCAAAGAAAGGATTTACATTATGACTTCAAAAACTGATGATATTAATATATTGATTGTTGATGATACACCTGAACATATACATATTGCTAGTTCAATATTAAAATCAATCAATTGTTCAATAAGAGCAGCAACAAGTGGACGTTCTGCCTTAAAATTAATAGACAAGAAAATCCCCACATTAATTCTTCTTGATGTAAAAATGCCTGATATTAACGGATTTCAATTATGTGAACTATTGAAATCAAATCCTGCATATGAAGACATTGCCATAATTTTTATTACTGCTTCTGAAGATGAATACAGTATAAGTAAAGGTTTTTCCCTAGGTGCACAAGACTATGTTGTGAAACCTTATAATTCTTCTGAACTTATAGCCAGAGTAAATACTCATATAAAATTAATATGCCAGAAAAGAGAATTAAAATATGCTTATAGTGAACTCGATAAATTCTGCCATACAGTCTCTCATGATTTAAAATCTCCATTACTTGTAATAATTCAACTTGTAAATCTATTATGTTCTGAGCTTGGAGAGAACATCTCTTTTGATATAAAAAGTATTTTAGATCAGCTTACAGTAAAATCTGAAGATACAATTCTAATGATTGAACGCCTTTTAGAGCTCTCAAAAATAAATCAACTTGAATGTACCTTTAAATCACTTGACCTAAAAAGTATAGTACATAAAATTTATAATGAATTATTTTCATTAGAACATGCTCGTGATATTTCATTTAATTATTCAGACCTTCCTATGATAGAAGGAGATGAAACTCTTATAAAACTTTTATTTCAAAATGTTATTTCCAATGCATTAAAATTCACTCGTAATTCTAATCCTTCTAAAATAAATATTAATTTCACTACTTCACCAGATTTCTTATATATAAATGTTGAAGATAATGGTGTTGGGTTTGATATGAAGTATAGTGAAAAATTATTTAATGTATTTGAAAGACTACATAACAAAGAAGATTTTGAAGGCTCTGGTGTTGGATTAAGCATAATAAAAAGAATTATGGAACGCCATAATGGCTATGTTGAAATATTCAGTCAAACTAATAGCGGTACAAAAATCACTCTTATTTTTCCAAATAAATAATTTTTTTCATATAATTTAAATTATCATTTATAAACTATAGTAAAATATTAATTAATAATTTTTTAATAATCACCATTTTTCTTCTAAATATTAAAAAAGACGTGTTATGGAAAATTTCCATAACACGTCTTTGCGTTATCTCTAAAATATACTTTCATTATAAATACATAACAGTTTTTGGTCAATTAAATTAATACTTAATTATTAATTTAATTGTGTTTATATTACTTATTTAACATTGAGGTTCCTTACCAAAAACCTGCTCTTTAAGCCTTAAGCCTGCTGGTGTAACTGCAACTCCACCAAGTGCAGTCTCTCTTAATGATGATGGCAAACTTTTTCCTACCTTATACATGGCACTTACTGCATCATCAAATGGGATTTTTGCTTCTACTCCAGCCATAACCATGTCTGCTGTACATAATGCAGTAATTGCACCTTGTGCATTTCTCTTTGCACATGGAATTTCAACAAGACCAGCGACTGGATCACATACAAGACCAAGTACATTTTGAAGTATTATTGATCCAGCATCAAGACTCATTTTAGGTGTCCCGCCCATCATCTCAACTACTGCTGCTGCTCCCATAGCCGATGCTGACCCACATTCTGCCTGACATCCACCTTCTGCCCCTGATAAAGTTGCATTCATTCCTATTATCATACCAACTGCTGCTGCTGCAAGAAGACCTTTTATCAATCCTTCTTCATCTAATTCTAATTGTGCTCCTGCTGATAAAATAACTGCTGGTAGTATTCCACATGATCCAGCTGTTGGGCATGCTACTATTTTTCCCATAGAAGCATTAACTTCAGATGATGATAATGCCATTGCCATTGCAAGGTTTGTTGCCGTTCCAGTCAATGTCTTTCCTTTATTAACATAATTATTAATCTTAAATCCATCTCCACCGATAAGGCCACTTACTGAATATACTTGGTTTTCTCTACCTTCATTTGCCGCTGAAATCATTACATTTAGATTTCTTCTCATTTTTTCTATTACTTCTTCTCTTGTAAGTCCCTTTTCTTCTACTTCACATCTTATTGCATATTCACTTAATGAAATATTATATTTTTCACATATTTCTAATAATTCTTCTCCTGTCTTTGCAAGCATCCTCACATCATCCTTCCTATTCATCTTCTTTTGCTGGGCTAATTGAAATAACCTTATATACAAGTTCAAGACTTTCAATTTTCTTTCTAGTCTCTATACTCACCTTATTGTCCATTTCAAAAATCATAGTAGCATCTTCACCTTTTCTGTCTCTGAAAACCCTCATAAATGCTACATTTATATTTTCGCTATATAATATATGTGTAATACTATGTATAACCCCAGGCACATCCTTATGTTGAACTATTAAGGTTTCATACATTCCAGTAAAATCTACTTCATTATCATTTACTTCACAAATTTTAATGTTTCCTCCACCAATTGATGAACCCATGACTTCACAATATTTATTATCAATTGTCCTCATTACAAATTTAACAGTGTTGGGATGTACATCACCTAAATCTGCTTCTTTAAATAAAAATTTCATTCCTTTTTCTTTGGCAATATCCATAGAATTTCTAAGTCTTTCATCACTAGGTTCCATTCCTAATATTCCTGCTACTAATGCTCTATCAGTACCATGCCCTTTATATGTCTTTGCAAAAGAACCATGTAGTAAAAATGTTACTTCTGCAATCTCTCCACCAGCTATACTTCTTGCAATTTTGCCAAGTCTTGCTGCTCCTGCAGTATGTGAACTTGAAGGTCCGATCATAATAGGACCTAATATATCAAAAATTCCTATACCTTTCATAAGTATCTCTCCTCAGTTTAAATTTATTTAGTGTAACTTATTTTCATCTTATTGTTTTTCTAATATTTATTAAACCACAATTTATAATAACTATCTAGCAAAGCTTATAGGTTTATAATTATTTTATCACTTTATTAAATATCTACTCATAAACTACTAAAAATCAAAAAAATACCACAAAATAAATTGTGGCATCTTTTTCTTATTGTGTTATTTATATGAGATTTTTTTAAATGATTTGTCTATTTATTATTTACATAATTCTTTAAATTCATCTGCTACGAATTGCACTTGTGTTCCAACTATAACTTGTAAACTATTCTTACCTGGTCTTATTACACCAGAAACTCCAGCTGATTTAATGACTTTTTCATTAACCTTTGCTTGATCTTTTATTTCTAAACGTAATCTAGTTACACAGTTATCAATAGATGTTATATTCTCTTTTCCTCCAACACCTTCTAAGATTTTAGCTGCAATTTTTGTAAAATCATTGTCTGCAAGTGTTACATTCATTTCATCACTTGTATCGTCATCATCTTCTCTACCTGGTGTCTTTAAGTTAAACTTTGTAATTACAAAACGGAATACAACATAGTAAACTATTGCTACTGCTATACCAATTGGAATTATCATTAATCCATTCATTGCCATTGGAGCTTTAAAACTTAAAAACCAATCTACAAAACCTGCACTAAAATTAAATCCTGCTCTTACTGGTAACGCTGCACAAACTGCTACAGAAATACCTGTTAATACTGCATGTACTAAATATAATCCTGGTGCTAAGAACATAAATGCAAATTCTAATGGTTCTGTAACTCCAGTGAAAAATGAAGATATTGCCGCTGCCAATAATAAACCGTAAACTGCTTTTTTCTTGCTATCTTTAGCTGTATGATACATAGCTAATGCACCTGCTGGTAAACCAAACATCATTACTGGGAAGAATCCAGTTAAATACATACCTGTAACACCTTTAGTTCCATTTGCTGACCAGAAATTAGCAATTTCATTGATTCCTGCAACATCAAACCAGAATACTGAGTTAAGTGCATGATGTAAACCAACTGGTATCAATAATCTATTAAAGAATGCATATATACCAGCACCAATAGATCCTGTAGACACTATTGCTTTACCAAAGTTTACTAATGCTCCATAGATAAGAGGCCATGCAAAGAATAAAACTAATGCTGCTACAATTGATGCAAAGGCTGTTACTATAGCAACACATCTTTTACCACTAAAAAATCCTAAGAAATCTGGTAATTTAGTAGTTTTAAATCTGTTATAACAAGTAGATCCAATTATACCTGATAAAATTCCTATAAATTGATTTTGAATTTTTCCAAATGCAGGTGATACAGCTGCCTCGTCTATACCTTTGAACATAGCTACAACTTTTACTGATAATAATGTTGTAATCATAAGCCAAGAAACAAGTCCTGCAAGTCCTGAAGTACCATCGTTGTCATCTGACATTCCAACACCTACACCTATTGCAAATAAAATTCCCATGTTATCGATTAATGAACTACCAGCTTTTATTAGAAAAGCTGCGGCTACACTATTAGCTCCCCAACCAGTTGGGTCCATCCAATAACCTATTCCCATTAGTATACTTGCTACCGGTAGGCATGCTACTGGAAGCATTAATGATTTCCCTAATTTTTGTAAATACTTCATCATAATAAATAAGTCCCCCTTATATTTTATTAAATTTGATTTTTTTGAACGCAAAAAAGCTGAAAAGAATAAGAAATCTTACTCTTTTCAGCTAATGCTCGAATTTAATCGATTACACGCACAATATTAAACCATATATTTTATGCTTTAATATTATCATAATAAAAATTAATATGCAATACTTTTTTAGAATTTTTAGTTACAAATTCTAAATCTTTCTACATGCATTGCTAAGTATGCTATTTCATCTTCGCATACTTTTTTATTTAAATATTTTTCTAATATTTGCGCTGCATCTTTAGCTACTTTATATGAAATTTTATATTTAGTTTGTATTTCCTCAATAAAATCGTTTTCTAATTCTGAATTAGACATTATTCTTTTTATAGCAAATTTTATATGTGTTACAAATCTTGCATAATTTAAAGAATCCTTAGGTATTTTCATATTCAATCCTTTTTCTATGAAATCAACTACCATACTACTTATATTAGTACTTTTAATTGTATCTTTTAAGTTACCGGAATTTCTATTTGAATGAATATGTAAAGCTATAAGTCCGGCTTCTCCATCTGGTATAGTTACATTAATACTCTCCTTTATAATTCTGGCTGCTTTTTGTGCTAACATATATTCTGTTTTATATAATACTTTGATTTCATCAAGAAATGGATTATCAATTATCTCTTTATTTTTAATTCTTTTTATTGAAAAATTTAAGTGATCTATTAATCCAATATAAATTCTTTCATTTAACTTTTCATTTAAGTCTCGAGATATCTCTGTTATTATCTTTTCGCATAAATCAAAGAAATCTTTGTCTACCTTTTCAATTATCTGTTTAAAATTTTTAAGATTTTCTGCATTTTCCATAATGAAAATTTTCTCTACTTTTGTTCCCTTAGGAATTTTATCACCGAATTTTTTTCCAAAACCGATTCCTTTAGAAAATAAAATCTTCTCTTTTCCAAGCATTTTAATACAAACTGTATTATTATTATAAGCTTGTATTACTATTCCATCATTAACAATAATAGGCATAAACTCTCCCCCTATTTTCATCAGTATTAAAATAAACCCTTAATATATTAGGACATTTTTAGCTATATTACAATATAATTATATTTTAATCGATAAACTTATTATGTATATTACCTTATCCCTATATTACTAACAAAATTATTAAATTACAATATTGTTTTTATTTTTGTAACATTTTCCATTATTTAGTTTTTGTTTTTATTCTATTTCTTTTAAACATATATAATACCTTATAAAAAATAGTCAAATCACTCAATAAAAGTGATTTGACTATTTTAAAAATTAATATTCGTAAAAACATGATCCACCAATAAATTCTCTTAAAAGTGAATTCTTTGGAACTTCATCTAAATTTATTTCTTCAAAAAAACTTAAAAATGCTTTTAATCTTCTTGCTTCTGCATAAACTTCACTTTCCTGTGGCACTTTTTCAAGTTCTTTAAGAGCATATGGCTTTAACACACCAAGTTCATATACTAGCGTAGAATTGAACGTTGCATCAGCTTCCTCTTGGTATACAAAAATATTTCTTTTTTCCCCTCTTTTTATAGATGACCACATCTTTAGCGTATCTTCAGCACCATAGCCTCTTGAAAGAGAATCTCTAACTATTCTTCTAACCTTACGTGAATCAGTAGTTGAAATCCTATTATGATTATCTATATTTAATTGTGTTAATGCTGATATATAAATTTTAAATACATTCTTTCTTAAATCATCATATATTAATTTAGGATTTAATCCATGAATTCCCTCTAAGATTAAAACTCCATTTTGTGGCATTTTAACTTTATAGCCATTCCATTCCCTCTTACCTGTTTTGAAATTATATTCTGGCAATTCTACTTCTGTTCCAGTCATAAGTTCTTCAAGATCTTTATTAAGCAGTTTTAAATCTAATGCATAAATAGATTCATAATCATATTCTCCATTTTCATCTAATGGTGTTTTTTCACGATCTACGAAATAATTATCTAAAGAAATTGGTATAGGAATAAGTCCATTTACCCTAAGCTGTATACTAAGCCTGTTTGCAAATGTTGTTTTTCCTGAAGATGATGGTCCTGCAATAAGAATTATTTTTACATCTTCTCTTTTGTTAATTTCATCTGCAATATTGGCTATCTTCTTCTCATGAAGAGCTTCTGATACCATAATTACATTTTTCAATCCATTATTACATACCTTTTCATTTAATGTTCCAACTTCACCAATCCCAAGTATGTTTAACCATTTTTTAGTTTCTTTAAATATCTTTGTTAAACTTTTCTGTTCTTTAAATGGTTCTAAAGTAACAAAATTATTTCTCTCTGGCCTTCTTAAAATAAATCCAGATTCATACTTTTGTAAATCAAATAATTTAATTACGCCTGTAGAATATCCCATGCATTCATAAAAATAATCGTATCTTCCATCAAGTTCACAAAGTTGAAACTCTTCCATTTTACATGTTTGTAAAAGCTTAACCTTATCTTCCATATTATAATTTGAAAATATCTCTATTGCTTTTTCTTTTGATACTTTTATTCTTTTTATAGGAATATCTTTTTCGATTATTTCCTGCATTCTACTTTTTATATTTTTTAACTCATTTTCAGTCAATGGATTTTCTTTATATATCTCTCCATAAATAGCTTTACTTATAGAATGTTCTAATGTTATTTTAGCATCTTTAAATAAATCTAAAGTTGCCTTAATGAATATAAATTGAAGAGTTCTTGTATATATTTTCATTCCAAGTTCACTATCAAATCCAATGAGAGAAATTTCCCCTTCTTCTTCTATAACTTCATTTAATTCATAATTTCGTCCATTAAGCTTGCATATAGCAATATCTTTAACTATCTTCTCATCATTTTCAGCAATTAAGTTATAGAAAGTCATACCTTTTTTTGCTTTAAACTTATTTTCTGCAATATTAACTTTTTCTTTTAGCATTTAATTTCCTCCCATTTCTATTAATCTTACATTGTATAAGTCATAACTGATAACCTTCTACAGTTTCCAGCAAATCAGATGTATTATATTATTTTTCTCCAATAAACTAATGAAATATCCATCTTTATTTATTCTATTATTTTTTTCTACATTCTGTAAATAGTTATCTACTATATTATATACAATCAATCATTTTTGGCTAAAAATATTTCCATTGGTATATTAATTATATTTCTGCAAATATTATTTTTGAGGTGTTAAAAATGATTATAGTATGCATTAGAACAATATTACTTTATTCTCTTGTAGTACTCACTATGAGATTAATGGGGAAAAGACAAATTGGCGAACTTCAACCATATGAGTTTGTAATAACAATCATGATTTCGGATTTAGCTTCATTACCTATGCAAGATCAGAGATATCCACTGCTTCAAGGTATTGTTCCTATAATAACATTGTTGTTTTTAAAAACTTTAATAACACAATTAGAACTAAAATTACAACCTGCACGTAATATCTTAGATGGTTCACCTTGTATCTTAATATATAACGGAAAAATTAATTATGATGCCTTAAAAAAACAACAGCTGAATTTAGATGAATTATTTGAAGAACTTAGACTTGCTAAGTGCTACAATCTAGATGAAATTCAATATGCAATCTTAGAAAATAGCGGACAAATGTCTATTCTTCCTAAGAATTATAATAGTTCTTCTGGATCATCAGATTCGTCTAGTGGAAAATCTGATAATACTTCTACACAAAAAGTTGTACTGCCTAAAATTCTTATAGCTGATGGAAAAATTAATAAACGTTCTATAACATCTATGAACAAAAGCGAAGAATGGATAATGAAAGTACTAAAAGATCATGACATCAACTCAATTGATAACATACTTGTGGCAATGTATGATACTCAAGGAAAGTTTTCAGTTCAGTATTATGATGATTATGAAAAGGAGTGTTGTAAGCAATGAAAAATGCAATAATATCAGTAATTATTTTTTTCGGATTATTAATTGGCATTTTCTTTTTAAATAACTCTGTAATTGATTTATGTGATTCAATAAAATATAAAACAGATGATATGGAAGTTATACTACTAAATCAAGATTATGACGAAGCTTATGATAAAGCTGTAGAACTACTATCTTATTTACAAGAAAATGACTTTATCGCTTCTATATATACAAATCATCAAGATTTTGATGCTTTAAGGCATGAAGCTGTACGATTGTGCTTATACATTTCTAAAAACGATATTGGAGAGGCCTATTCTTCTTTACATTTTATAAAATACAGTGCTCAGACAATTAAGCATCTTCAGTCAGTAACATTAGGCAATATATTCTAAAATATATTGCCTAATGTTTTATATTTTATTTTGGTGTATAAGTTTAATAATTAAAATTTGAATGTATAAATCCAAACTAATCCATGTATATTTCAATTAAATTATGCACTTAGAAAATATGCATATTTCACCACTTCAAGTGCATATTTATAACACTTTCTGTGTATATTATTATGTTTTATGCATATTACTCAAAAAATAATGAATATTTTTGCGTAAATCTATTGATTTTTATTCACTATAAATGTATAATTATAAAAAACAGATTTATTTTAGTAAATTTAATATTTATTTACATATTTACAATGTATTATAAGAGGGGGCTTTTAAAATGATAAAATATAATAAAGTAGTTTTAGCTTATTCAGGGGGATTAGATACATCAATCATTATTCCATGGCTTAAAGAAACTTACGGATGTGAAGTTATAGCTGTATGTGGTAATGTTGGGCAAAAAGATGAGCTAGATGGATTAGAAGAAAAAGCAATAAAAACAGGAGCATCAAAATTATATATAGAAGATTTAACACAAGAATTTGTTGATGATTATATCTTCCCTACTATACAAGCAGGCGCTGTATATGAAGGAAAATACTTACTTGGAACTTCTTTTGCAAGACCTTTAATTGGAAAAAGATTAGTTGAAATTGCACAAAAAGAAGGTGCTGATGCAATATGTCATGGATGTACTGGTAAGGGGAATGACCAAGTTAGATTTGAACTTGCTGTAAAAGCATTTGCTCCAGAAATGCCTATTATAGCTCCTTGGAGAATATGGGATATAAAATCTAGAGAAGAAGAAATAGAATATGCAGAATCAAAAAATATTCCTTTAAAAATAAATCGTGAAACTAACTATAGTAAAGATAAAAATATCTGGCACTTAAGTCACGAAGGATTAGACTTAGAATTCCCAGAAAATGAACCAAAATACGCTGAAATCTTAGAACTTTCTAAAACTTTAGAAGCGGCACCAGATGAAGCAACTTATATAACTTTAACATTTGAAAAAGGTATTGCCGTTGCTTTAAATGGTAAGAAAATGAATAGTGTTGAATTATTAGATGAACTTAATAAAGTTGGTGGCGAAAATGCTATCGGTATTACTGATATGGTTGAAAATAGACTTGTTGGTATGAAATCAAGAGGTGTTTACGAAACTCCAGGCGGAACTATTCTTTATTCTGCTCACAAAGATCTTGAAGAAATATGCTTAGACAAGGAAACTTCTCACTATAAAGAACAAATAGCTTTAAAATTTGCTGATTTAGTATATAACGGTCAATGGTTCACACCACTTAGAGAAGCTTTAACTGAATTTGTAAATAAAACTCAAGAAACTGTTACTGGTGAAATTAAATTAAAGTTATATAAAGGAAACATCATCAATGCTGGTATGACTTCTCCATACTCTTTATATAGTGAAGAATATGCAACATTTGGGGAAGATGGTGTTTATGATCAAAAAGATGCTGCTGGATTTATTAACCTTTATGGACTACCATCAGTAGTTAGAGCAAAAATGCAGGCAAACCTTAAGAAAGAGGTTAAATAATATGAAACTTTGGGGCGGACGTTTTAAAAAAGGTACTGACAAATTAGTAAATGATTTTAATTCATCTATACGCATTGACTCACGAATGTACAAGGAAGATATACAAGGCAGCCTTGCTCATGCTTCCATGCTTGGAAAACAAAACATCATACCTCAAGAAGCCAGTGATAGAATCACTTCTGGTCTTCTTGAAATACTAAAACGCATTGAAAATGGTGTTATTAATGTAGATGATACATCTGAAGACATCCACAGCTTCATAGAAAGTACATTAACTTATTATATTGGAGATTATGGTAAGATGCTTCATACTGGAAGAAGCCGAAATGACCAAGTAACTTTAGATTTTAGATTGTATTTAAAAAATGCAATAACAGATTTAAAGGAAGATGTCATCGCTTTAGAAGAAGTTCTTTTAGAAAAGGCAAATGAAAATATTGATACGATTATGCCTGGTTATACTCACCTTCAAAAGGCACAACCTATTACATTTGCTCATCATATTCTTGCTTATGCTGAAATGTTCAAGAGAGATTATGGAAGACTTACAGACTGTTATAAGAGACTTGATGAAATGCCACTTGGAGCAGGTGCACTTGCAACTTCAACTTATCCAATTGATAGAGATGCTGTTGCACGTGATTTAGGTTTTTCAAAGGTTACATTAAACAGCCTTGATTCAGTTTCTGACAGAGACTATGCCATTGAAACATTATCTTGTCTTTCAATGATAATGATGCATCTTTCACGATTCTCTGAAGAAATTATTCTTTGGTGCACAAATGAATTCAGTTTCATTGAACTTGATGATGGATATAGTACCGGAAGCAGTATTATGCCTCAGAAAAAAAATCCTGATGTTGCTGAACTTGTAAGAGGTAAAACAGGAAGAGTTTATGGAGATCTTATGACTCTTCTTACTGTAATGAAAGGTATTCCTCTTGCTTACAACAAAGATATGCAAGAAGATAAAGAAGCTGTTTTTGATGGTTTGGATACTGCAAGCCTTTCACTTAAGACTTTCTGTGGAATGATTAAAACCATGAAAGTAAAAAAAGAAAATATGAGAAAAGGTGCTGGCCTTGGTTTCACTAATGCTACTGATGTTGCTGATTACCTTGTTAAAAAAGGAATGGCATTTAGAAATGCTCATGGTGTTGTAGGAGAAATTGTTCTTGAATGTATTAACAAGAATAAGATGATCGAAGAACTTACTCTTGATGAATTAAAAGAATTTTCTCCAATATTTGAAGAAGATATATACCATGCAATTGATCTTATTACATGCGTTGAAGAACGTAAAGTTATGGGTGGACCTTCTACAGAGTCAGTTAAATATCAAATTAATGCATTAGAAACATTTATTAATAAACACACAATAGAACAAAACTAAATAAACAGATAATTATATAAACTTAAAGAAGAATTTTTAATATTATTTAGAAATTCTTCTTTAAAAATATTTAATGGTTAAGGTAACTTAGCTATTACCTAAAATCGGAGGGCTATATAAAATGATTAAAGTAGGAATAATTGGTGCCACAGGATATGTAGGCGTTGAACTTTTAAGATTATTATTATCACATCCTAAAGTTGAAGTTGTAGCATTAAGCTCAGTTTCATTTGAAGGACAGGAAATAAGCAATGTTTATGTGAACTTTCTAAATAAAACTGATTTAATATGTGAAAGTGCAAATGATGTTGTGGAAAAAGCCGATGTAATCTTCACTGCTCTACCTCATGGATTAAGTGAAGATATTGCAAAGACAGCCATAGAAAATAATAAAATCTGTATCGATATGGGGGCTGATTTCAGATTATCAAATGAAGAAGAATATGAAATATGGTATGGAAAAAAATTCACTCAACCAGAATTACATAAAAATTGCATTTATGGACTTCCAGAGTTAAACAAAGATAAAATCAAAGAATGTAAATTAATTGCTAATCCTGGATGCTACCCTACTACTATAAATCTAGGATTAATGCCATTATTAAAACATTCATTAATTGAAACAAAAAACATTGTTTGTGATTCTAAATCTGGAACAACAGGTTCAGGCAGAGGTCTTTCTCAAACAACACACTTCCCAGATGAAAATGAAACATTTGCTCCATACAAAATTGGTGGACATAGACATACACCAGAAATCGAAGAAATTTTATCTACTATAGCAGATGAAAAAGTAACTGTAACATTCACACCTCATCTACTTCCAATTAACAGAGGAATAGTTTCAACAATTTATTGTACTCCAAAAGAAAAAGTAAATCTTGACGAAATACATAAACTTTATGAAAACTGTTATAAAGATATGCCTTTTGTTCATGTACTTCCTCTAGGCGAAACTGCTTCTATAAAGAACGTAAGATTTTCAAATGACTGCTATGTTTCTCTACATCTAAATCATAGAAAAGATCAAATAATAATTGTAAGCACGATAGATAATATGATAAAAGGGGCTGCTGGTCAGGCTATTCAAAATATGAATATAATTTTAGGATTTGATGAAACTGAAGGTCTAAATCTTATAGCACCAGCGTTTTAATCAGTTAACTATCAATTGAATTAATAGGGGGTTTTATTAATGGAAATTAAATATATAGACGGTGGAGTTACTGCTCCAAAAGGATTCCTTGCATCAGGCATATATTGCGGTATTAAACAAGGTTCAGTAAAAAAGGATTTAGCTTTAATTTATTCTGAAGTTCCAGCAAAGGCTTCTGGAATGTTTACAAAAAATAAAGTTAAAGGAGCTCCTATTTATATCTGCAAAGATCACTTATCTAACAAAAAAGCTCAAGCAATAATCATAAATAGTGGTAATGCTAATACTTGTACTGGAGATGATGGATTAAGTAAAGCAAAAAAGATGACTGCTCTTCAGGCTAAAGCTTTAAACTTAAAAGCTGATGATGTTTTAGTTGCATCTACAGGAGTTATTGGGGTTCCTTTAAATATTGATGCAATTAAAGATGGTATTCCTCTACTTACTGAAAAATTATCAAAAAGCGGAAATCAAGATGCTGCTTCTGCTATTATGACTACTGATACATTTATGAAAGAACTTGCTGCTGAATTCTATATTGGAGATACAAAGGTAACTCTAGGAACAATGGCTAAAGGTTCTGGAATGATAGAACCAAATATGGGTACTATGCTTTCATTTATTACAACAGATATTTCTATTTCACCTCAATTATTAGATGAAGCTTTAAAATCAACTGTTACTATTACTTATAACAGAGTAAGTGTTGACGGTGATACAAGTACTAACGATTCTATTTTTATTTTAGCTAACGGACAAGCTAATAATCCTACCATTACAGAAAAAGATGAAAACTACTATACTTTTGTAAATGTACTAAAAGAAATTAACACAATAATGGCAAAAAATATTGCTAAAGATGGTGAAGGTGCAACAAAATTATTAGAATGTCAAGTTATTGGGGCTACAAATGAAAAAGATGCTGTCTTATTTGGTAAAAGTGTCATAAATTCAAGCCTTGTTAAAACTGCTATGTTTGGTAGTGATGCAAACTGGGGAAGAATTCTATGTGCACTTGGATATGCTAATGTAGATTTTGACCCTGAAAAAGTGGATGTTTCATTTGAAAGCTGTGCTGGAGAAATTGAAGTATGTAAAAATGGAAGTTCTGTTGCTTTTGATGAAGATAAAGCAAAGAAAGTCTTAGATCAGAAAGAAATAATAATTAAAATAAACTTATCTCAAGGTGAATGCACTGCATATGTATGGGGCTGCGACTTAAGTTATGAATATGTAAAAATTAACGGAGACTATAGAAGCTAGAATTCAGTTAACAAGTAACAGTAAAGATATTCCGTAGGAATATCCACCTTAACTGCTAACTGCTAACTGTTAACTGTAAACTATAATAATTGGGGGTATTAAATTTGAATCATTCAGAAAGAGCTGAGATATTAGTTCATGCACTTCCATATATTCAAAAATATCGTGGAAAAACCATCGTTATAAAATATGGCGGAAATGCAATGATAAATGATGAACTAAAAGAAACAGTTATTAACGATATTATATTAATGAAATGTGTAGGTATCGAACCAGTTGTAGTTCATGGTGGTGGACCTGCAATTTCAGATTTACTAAATAGATTAAATCATAAAAGTGAATTTATAAATGGATTAAGATACACTGATGATGTGACCATAGAAGTCGTCCAAATGGTTCTTGGAGGAAAAGTAAATAAAGACTTGGTTTCTTTAATTGAAAAATTTGGTGGTAAAGCTCTAGGGTTATGTGGGATGGATGGCTCTTTAATAAAGGCTAAAAAAATAGAAGAAAGTGATTTAGGATATGTTGGTGAAGTAACTGAAGTTAACACAGATATTTTAAAAACAGCTATGAACTCAGGATATATTCCTGTAATAGGAAGTGTTGCTTTAGGTGAAGATGATAACAAACCTTATAACATAAATGCTGATACATGTGCTTCAAAGATAGCTTCTGCATTAAAAGCTGAAGAATTAATGCTTCTTACAGATGTTCCTGGTGTTATGAAAGACCCTAGTGATGCTTCTTCTCTTCTAAGTACATTAAGACTTCATCAAATTCCAAAATTGTGCCTTGAAGGTGTAATAAAAGGTGGTATGATTCCTAAAATAGACTGCTGCGTTGAAGCAGTAAGAATGGGTGTTGAAAGAGCAATTATTTTGGACGGACGTATTCCTCACTCTATTCTTCTTGAATTATTCACACCAGAAGGTGTTGGAACAATGATATATTAAATCAGTTAACAAGTAACAGTTAACAGTGGAATGATTTAATTAAGATCTGCTAACTGTTAACTGACAACTGCTAACTAAAAAATTGGGGGTATTAAACATGACATATGATTTTAATGAAGCAAAAGAACATTTAGTAAACAGTTATGGCCGTTTGGATCCAGTAATAGTTAAAGGCCATGGCGTTTATCTTTATGATCAAGATAACAATAAATATTTAGATTTTACAAGTGGTATTGGTGTAAGTTCCCTTGGCTATGGCCATAAAAAATGGGTTGAAGCTACTTCTTCTCAACTAGGAACTTTAGTTCATGCTTCAAATATATTTTTAACAGAGCCAAGTGTTAAACTTGCAAAAGAGTTAACTGAAAAATCAAAAATGAAGAAAATCTTCTTTGGAAACTCTGGTGCTGAAGCTAATGAAGGTGCGATTAAAATAGCTAGAAAATATAGCTTTGATAAATACGGACAAGGACGAAATACAATTCTAACCTTAACTCAATCTTTCCATGGAAGAACTATAACAACTTTAAAAGCAACTGGTCAGGAAAAATTTCACCAGTACTTCTACCCTTTTACTGAAGGTTTCAATTATGTAAAAGCAAATGACTTAAATGATTTTAAAGAAAAACTTACACCTGATGTATGTTCCATAATGCTTGAAGCTATTCAAGGTGAAGGAGGCGTTATACCTCTAGATAAGGATTTCGTTCAAGAAGTCGTTAAAATGTGTAATGAAAAAGATGTACTTGTAATATTTGATGAAGTTCAATGTGGTATTGCAAGAACTGGTAAATTATTTGGATATGAAAATTTTGATGTTAGACCTGATGTTGTTACTGTTGCAAAAGGTTTAGGTGCTGGACTTCCTATTGGCGGATTCTTATGTGGTGAAAAAGTTCAAGATGTATTCCAGCCTGGTGATCACGGCTCAACTTTTGGTGCTAATCCTGTTGTATGTGCCGGTGCTTTAGTTGTTCTTGATGAGCTGTGTAATGAAAAATCATACAATGAAATTTCTGAAAAAGGTGCATATGTAAAGGAACTTATTGAAGAAAACAATAATCCTCAAGTAGTTGATGTTAGAGGAATGGGGTTAATGCTTGGAATTAAAGTAAAATGCTCTCCTTCTCTAGTTCAAAAAGAATGTATTAAAAAGGGACTATTTGTATTAACAGCTGGCAAAGATGTAGTAAGACTTCTTCCTCCACTAGTTATAAGTAAAGCAGAATTAAAAAATGGTATAGACATTCTACTTGATGTTCTATCAGAAATAAAATAAATAGCATAACAACTTACAATTAAAATATGGGGGTATTTTTGTGAAAAAAGACTTATTAAAAATGGACGATTTATCAAAAGAAGAAATTTTAGATATATTAAATTTAGCTGATCAATTAAAATATGAACAAAAACATGGTATAGAACATCCTCTTTTAAAAGGAAAAAGCTTAGGTATGATTTTTGAAAAAGCTTCTACAAGAACAAGAGTGTCTTTTGAAGTTGGAATGTATCAATTAGGTGGAAATGCTTTATTTTTAAGTGATAAAGAATTACAAATAGGCAGAGGTGAACCTATTGAAGATACTGCAAGAGTTCTTTCAAGATTTATACAAGGTATAATGATTCGAACTTTTTCACAAAAAGAAGCTGAAACTCTAGCTAAATACTCTTCAATTCCAATTATAAATGGTTTAACTGATGATGAGCATCCATGTCAGGTATTAGCTGATCTTATGACAATAAGAGAAAATAAAAATATTCTTGAAGGATTAAAGGTAGCTTTTGTCGGCGACGGTAATAACATGGCAAATTCACTTATGATTGGCTGCCTTAAAGTTGGTATGAATTTTTCAATTGCATCTCCAAAAATATATAGTGCTTCTGAAAAATATTTATCTCGTGCAAAAGAAATTGCTGAAACAGAAAATGTTGAGTTTACCATTACTACTTCTCCTATAGAAGCCGTTAAAGGTGCAGATGTAGTAATAACTGATGTTTGGACAAGTATGGGGCATGAAGAAGAAGCACAAGAAAGAATTAAGCATTTTGAAGGATTTCAAGTTAATAATGAACTTTTAAAAAATGCAAATGATGATGTCTTAGTACTTCACTGCCTTCCTTGCCATAGAGATGAAGAAATAACAAGTGAAGTTCTTGAAGCACATGCTGAAGAAATCTTTGATGAATCTGAAAATAGATTACATGCACAAAAGGCTGTCCTTGTAAAATTAATGAAATAATAAACCAATTATTAAACCATATACTAAACAGACTATATTTCAAAGCTATTCTGAGCTTATATGGATCGATAAAAAATAACATGAACTGCTATAAAACAATTCATGTTATTTTTTTATTTTAATTTAATATGTGGAAACAAAATTTACTTATTAAATATTTAAATTTATGCATTTATTAGATTCATTGATGCAAGTCTACTTCTCAATGTATACCCTAAAACAGTAGATACTGCTATCTTCAATCCATCTCCAATTAAATAAGGTATAACCCCCATAAACATAGCTTCTACAAATCCCAATTTTAATTGAAATGCTAACCATGCTGTTCCAAATGCATAGCATATTATTGTTCCTATAATCATTCCTACTGGATACATATACATTTTGTCTTCAAACTTTTCAACAAATATTCCTGTAAATATAGCACAAAATATAAATCCTATAAGGTATCCACCTGTTGGTCCTGCAACAACCGATAATCCGGCCGAAAAACCACCAAATACAGGTAAACCAATAGCTCCTAATAATAAATATAACAAGAAACTTATAGTACCCTTTTTACATCCTAGTACACAGCACGAAATATAGATAACAAGATTTGCTAATGAAATTGGTACTGGAGTAAATGGTAATGGAATCGTAAATGGCGCAACAATACATGTTATAGCTGTCATTAAAGCTATTGTAACCATGTTTTTAGTTTTCATATTATTCATTATTTATCCTCCCACTCATCATATATAATTTTTTCCAATAATTTCATAAGATTAGTATAATACTAAGAAAAGCTATTGTCAACTTTATTTTATTCTAAGTTAACAATAGCTTTTCTTAATCTTTTAACCAATTAAATTATTCCTTTTAATTTATATTTACCAATCAAAATTTATTTCCACCAAGTCTCCACAAACTTACTATATGACCTCTTTCACTGATTACCTTCATCCATTTGTTTAGAGTATCTTTATCTGCATACCATACTTCATGTTTAATATTGCTTTCATCTATATATTCAAAATATATACATCCACTAGTAGAATCCCTTTTTTTCTCAGAGTTATACTTTTCTAAAAGTTCCTCTGCTTTTTTTTCATCTACAGATGTTGTTTTTCCATTTTCGTCCCAATCAAATCCACCACTTGCAACTGCAAACTCTTTTGTACCTGGAACTTTTTCCATCTTATCAATCAAATTATTTATAAATTCAGGATTAGCTTTTTCACCTGGTTTAGTTGAACTTCCATGAAGATTATAGCACATCATTACATAAACTGGTCCTTCACCAAAATTAATATTTTCTATAGGTGTATTAGGCTCTAGTATAATTCTTAATTTCAAATTAGATTTTTCACAGTAATAATATAACTTATTTATAAACTCTATATATTTATCCCATAATTCAATATTATTTTTTATTCCTTCAAAATCAATTTCTATACCATCAAATCCATTATTAATGGCAATACTCGTTATATCATTAACATATTTATTCTGTAATTCAGAATCAGATAATATTTCTTTTAATAAATTTATATCTTTCAGAGAAAACTTATTATCATCTTTCTTTACATCATTAACAAAAGTTATATACTTTTCATAATTCTCAGATTTTGTTTCATTAAAATATTTAAGCAATTCATCTGGAATAATAATTTCATATTTATTATCAAAATATGCTTCAAAATATGAAACACTGCCTAACTGACTCCCAAGTGTACTTACCTCTTCATCAACATCTAGATTCCAATATGCCGCCCATGCTGATATTTTGCCAATACTTTCATCAAAAATATTATTTCTATTTTCACTTATTGTTTCATTATTGACATCCTTATTAGCTGTACATCCTAAAAAAATAAAAATTGATGCTATTAGACTAAACATTAACATATACTTTTGTTTGTTTTTCATAATTTTACTCCTGTAATCACATTCATTGGAATCCTCATATTAACAACTTTTTTGCAATATTTATAATATCTAATTTATAAATTTTTCACAAACCAATTTATAATATTTTCAAAGCAAGTTTTAGTAACATATTTCAATTTTTTTATTCCTTTTAATTCATTACTATAAAGTTCTTTACCATTAGAATCTGTTATTATCAGATTTTTAAATATACCATCATATACATTATCAGCAATATTTCTTTGACTATATCCATATTCATCCCATGATGATTCTAAATACACAGAACCAGGTCTATTTAGTGAATTATCAAATTTTATGTCATTTGCCATAAGCTCATCATCTACATATAAAAGAATTTTGTCCCCATTAACTTGAATATTTATATATCTATCACCTTCATCTTTTATATCAAATTCTTTTTTAACACTATCAAGTTCTTTTTTGAAAAGTATCTCTTCATTTCCATTTAACTTTTGAACTATACTAACAACATTGTTTGTTAATTGAAACCTGACACTACTACTATTATCCTCATTTGCTCTTAAAACTATTGACTGTGAACCCAAAATATTTCCTTTTAATTCAACTTTTAAATTAATATCCTTAAAATCATCACTATTTAATAATTCTAACACTCCTTTTCCATTTGGTACACATGTAAGAGTTATTAAATTATTGTTGTATTCAGCTTTTCCAGATAACTCTTTAAAATTAGCTGCTATACTTTCATCCCCCACAACAAAATTTATTTCTTTTTCTTTACCGATATCATAGGCGACTCTCATAAGCAAATGATTTGTTGGCCAATAGGCCTGAGGCTGTATTCTAGTTAAATCATATATAGAGTTTTCAGTTGTATTAAAGGAATAACCTTCTCTGTTAAAGTTCATTTTATAAAGATCTTTAATCCATTTTTCATTTATTTTACTTACTCTATTGTTAGTACCAAATTGTCCTGTATTTGAATGCATAAGTGTATATAAATCTAGTTTCTTTCCAAGTTCTTCTTCATATATACGTGTACTTGTTTCATAATCATAATCTATACGTGCTTTCATTTCTTCATATGATTCTATTGGAACATTATCTTCATCTCTAATAAAATCCATTAAATAATGGTTATAATTCCTGCGAATATTAGGTGCAGCTTCAGAAAATTGTAGCGAATTCATTCTTCCTAAAAAATTCATATCCTTATCAAAAACATTTATATATTCAAGTCTATATCCATTAGTTCCAAGTTCCCAGTACGTACTTTTTTCTAAATCCTTTAAATCATTTGGTTTTAAAAATTTTGAGTCTTCTTTTTCAAATTTATCTGCATAAGTAAGAATGGTTGATTTATAATTATATTCTTCCGTAATCTTCTGTGAAAAAATAGCTGTGTCTGTTCTTCCATCTTCAAACATTAAAAATAAAGATTTCTCCGGAAGTTTTTTTCCTTTTTCATAATAATCTAAAATATCTTGTTGTGTTATTGTAACATAGCCATTATCTCTTAATGCTTTTAAATGTTTGTTTAATCTATCTGTACTTATTAATGCATCAGTGCCATTTCTATCAACTCCAAAGTAAGAAACAGCTATAAATCCTGTATCTGTAGTATTTCTTATAATATTTTGATCATATGGTTCATATTCTGAAAATGACAATAATGATCTTATAATAATTACCAATAAGGAAATTAAAATAATCCCTTCACATACACTTCTAATAAGTTTTATTTTATCTTTACGTTGTGGTGAAAAAACATTACTTTTCATTGAGCAGTCACTTCCTTTTTCTCTTTCCTCTTCTTAGCTTTCTGTGCTTTTCGTGCTTCTACTTCTGCATCTTTACTTGTCATTCTTGTTCCCCATGTAGATTTCCAGAAAGTCAAAACTGCAATTGGCATCTGCCATAAAAGTACTGCTTCATAGTATAAACAAAATATCATTCCAAATATCCATGTTGTACTTTTCCTTAAAAGCATCTGGGCAAAGCTCATCAAAAGTGACATCATTAAGAGTCCCACAAGAAATGTTGTTGGAAAAACGCCATATACTATTGGAACATAAATAAGATTGTAAACTACCACTACTGGCGCTAACACGGGTACTAAAAGACCAATATAAAAAAACAACATCATAAACGGTTCTTTTTTCCATATGAACCCACCAGCCATTATTGATTCCCTAAGCCATGATCGCTTCCATCTCATCTGTTGCTTTATGAAGACTTTATATTTATTAGGAACTATTGTTAAACAAACTGCCGTATCCTGATAACTAGTACGATAATTTTTTAGTACAAAATTAGTCATTGCTCTATCATCACCAAAAGTTGCTTTCTGACCTAAAAATTTCTGATTTAACCAAGAATCTAAATTTTCAATTACTATACTTTTTCTATAACATGATAAAGGCCCTGAAAGGCATGTAACAGAATCAAAGAAAGCCTCTGCTGCCTTCATAACTCTGAAAGCTATATAATATCTTACCGACTGCATTTTAGTAAGTGTGTTTGTATATGTGTTTGCTACATCTGTTCTTCCTGACACTCCTCCCATCTTGGGATCTTTAAAGGGTTGAACTAAATTTCTTATTGCAAATGGATCTAAAAAACTATCTGAGTCAACAAATACTACAAGCTCATTTTTAGCTTCTTTTACGCCTCTTGCAAGAGCTTCTCTTTTTCCTTTATTATCTTCTTGAACAAAATATTTTAATCTCTTTTTCGTTTCAAATCTCTCAGCTTCATTATAAAGAGTATCTATTGTTGTATTTATCCTTTCAACTGAGTTATCACTTGAATGATCATCAACAACAATTACCTCTAATTTATCTACTGGATAATCTTGGTTTATACAACTTAAAATAGTTCTATCTATCCACTCTTCCTCATTAAAACATGGAATAATTATTGTTACACTTGGTGTAAAATCCATATCAATTGGAAATGGCTTATACATCATACCAAAGAAATATCTGCTTAATAAAAAAACTGCCGCAATAATACTGTATAAATATAATATTTTGTTAAATCTAAAATATATTACACTTTCTGCTCTCATTAATACTATAAAAAATGTAATGAAAAATAGTAACATACTTGATATTACAAGCATATATTTTCCTTTTTTCTTATTTTTATATTCTGATAAAGATGGTTCAAATACTATACCACATATTATTTTTCCGTCTCTATCAATAGTATCTCTTACTTTTTTTCCTTTAATTTTAACATTCATTTCATATCCCTCTGGCATTGAACCAGGTAATATATTAAACTGTAATTTTAATTCATCACATTTATTAAGTATTTCTAGATCTTCTTTACTATTAAGTTCAATTAATATTCCAGTTGTTGAAATATCTTGTGACATTCCTTCTATTGATACTATTTCTTTTTTTATTTTCCCTTTTATATTTACTTTACATTTCATCTCATAGCGTATACCTGCATTTTTGCTCATAATAAATCCCATAGGATCATCTTTGTAGTCATTTAATGAGCCATTACCTCTACGATCTGTATTCTTTCTTATGGCCTGTTTATCTGGAACATTTGATAGTAAACGTCTATCCTTATTTTGTTTTAAGAGAATATCTTTGATCTTATTCATAATTAACCTCCTATATTCACCTTAAAGTTAGTTATCTTCTTATCAACAAAATTAATTAATTTAAATAATCACTTAATTTTGCAATTCTATATCTTTCACCATATATTCCTTGTTCATTTTTAGTTAAAAATTGGTCTAATGCCTCTGCTGTATAAGATGCTTGATTATTCATGTGCATAACTACTATATTTCCTTTTTTCTTAACAAGTTCGCTCTCTAGCCCCTCTAAAAGTTCTTCTCCAGAAGCAGCTTCATAATCATGAGTTGATATATTACCATTAATAACATAATCAAAACCACATTGAAAAGCAGTTTCAAGTCCTGATTTGTTTATATATAATGTAGGTGGTCTTAAATATGGCTTAAGACTTCCTAAATCCCCAATAACTCTATCCATTACCATATGTGATTTATTAAGAGAAATTTTTAGTTCTTCTGGGTCAGTATCAAGTTTGTCATGATCATATGTGTGACTTCCTATATCATGCCCTCTTAATGCAATTGTTCTCAATAAATTAGGATTGGCATTAGAAATATTACTTTCAATATCCACATATTTACCTAATGCAAAAAATGTCCCTTTTACATTATGTTTATCTAAAACATCTAGTATGTCATTTATAACAACATCACTTCCCCAATCATCAAAAGTAAAGAAAACAGCACTTTCTCCATTAGTATTAACAAAACCTTCTGTATCCATCTTTGCCTGCTCTTCTTCATTAAATCCATGTAAATCTACATAAATATTTCCAATATAATTTTTTTGAAGTATAGCATCTGCTTCTTTTACTGTTCTCTGTGGTAGAGCGCTTAAGTCTTTTTTTAGTGAATATCTTTTAGAATTTATAGCATCTATTTCCTGCAATTCATTTAGAGTTACAACAGAATAACCTAATTTTTTCTTTATTGGAACATATAAATTAGTTTTTGAGTCAAATCTATGAATATACCCATTTTCAACATAATTTTCTGTAAGATTCGTAATCATATTACCTACTGTCATATAATCATCAAACAAATCTGAATCCAGTCTAAAATATACAATTTCACCTTTTCTTAAAGATAAATACGTATTAATATTAAAATAATCATTTATTATCTCATCAGATTTCCATCTTCTATATTTAGTTATAACTGGTGATTTAGTATATGTGAATAGTTCATAATTTTTAAACTCTTCAAGAGATTTCAATGAAGAAAGCGCTTCTCTGACATTTTCATTGACATATCCATATCCCGGCATATAAGCATTTGTTTTAATCCCTCTATTTTTAAGCATTATTCCTACTTCGTATATTTCTTTTGCTATATCTTCTGTTGATTTAGATAGTAATTTAGTATTATTTGTTACTCCACCATTTCCTATTTCATTTCCGTATTCTATTATTTTATTAATTCTTTCAGGATATTTTTCTATTTCATCTTTAGTAACAAAAAAAGTACCATGACCATTTATTTGTTTTAAACTTTCAAGAACATAATCTAATGTGTTCTCATTACTTAATCCCTTAAATGTATACGTTAACGAATTTTTAGTAGTATAAATCTCTGAATTTATATCAACAACCCTTTTATCATTAATATCAATTAAATTTTTAAAATCTACACTATTTAAATCAACTTCATATTTACTGTTTGGTTTTTCAGCTTTTTCATCTGTTATTTCATTATTTCCAGCATTATTTGAATTATTTTTATCTTCTACTATGCCATTATGATTTGATTTATTTGTATTGATATCCCTATAGTTATAATTCAATGTAGAGGTATAACTATTAAATATTGAATTACTATCTGGAACTATATTAGCTAAATCCGTAACTTTAACAACTGCCTTCTTATTTTGACTTATCGCTCTTAATAACCATTCAAGCATTTCAAATGTTGTTACTTGATGCTTTTTTTCAACATCCTTTTCTTTTATTCCTGATTCCACATCAATAGCGGTTTTTTCATTATTTGTTTTATTGGCGTACTCTGTTTCATCCAGTACTCCATTTAATTTTATAGATAGAATGCTTCCATTTTTCAACCTATTTACATATCCATAAGCCTCTTCATAATTTTTAAAACTTTGATAATTCAAATAACTATCACTATCAAGTACATATTCGTTACCACACGCATATGCTGCTTCAAGAAGTTCATCACTATACGTTTCAGACTTACATTTTAGAAGATTTACCTTATCATTTATTATGTCTTCTATTATTTTGTTAGATTTTGAAAAATCATATATTAATTCTTCTTTTGATTTATCATCTACATTATTTTTATAGTTAAGTGATGCATTCCCTATTTCATGACCTTCATCTTTTATTTGATTTAATATATCAGGATTTTCAGCTGAATCTATACCAGATACTATAAATGTTGCTTTAACCTTATATTTATCAAGTAGTTCTAATACATTAGTCATCGTATCATTATCATCTATTCCTTCAAAAGATATAGAAAGAATTTTTGCTGATGTAGTAACATTACGAATAACTTGCGCTTTTTTATCTGTATCCAATACGTTTATCTTATTATTTGACTTTTGATAATTATTTTCATTATAAATGTCACCATTTTCTTTTGTCTTACCAGAACCTACATAATTCATATACATCATTAATCCAATAGCAAACATTATTATAAATGCAATTCCCAAAATTATAATTTTTCTTTTATTCATAATTCACCTTTTTTTGTTTAATTTCAACATATATAAAATATATTATACCTATTTTATATTCTAATATATAATTAAACATTAAAACATTCTAAAAACTTTACTATTTTGTATATTTTTGTATTTCATATTTGTTTACAGTATATAAAAGCGTATAAAAAAACAGATAAAAATTACCACTGTAATTTTTATCTGTTTCTCAATTCTATTTTTCTATATAATTAATAACATTTTTAACTACTAAATTTATACTTCCGTCACCATTTCGTATAACCTCAAATTTGCTAGAATCATGATAAGTTTCTTCATTTATGTACAAATCTATTTCTTTATCTATGTTGAGTCTTACTCTCTTTAATTTCTTTTCAACCCATGTTTTATCAACTGAAACCTCTGAGCTTAATCCCTGTTCTTTTATATAATTTCTAAAATCTTCTTTGGCCTGATTATCCTTCTCAAACAATTCCTTTGAAAATTCATCAATGTTAATCGTATCTTCTTCTTTTAATTTAGTTTTTATAGCAGTTCTTATCTCTTCTGCCTTTCCAGCATCCTCTGTAATATTTTTTCTAGTCCAATTTTCAGCCGCCTTTACAAATGTTTTCGTCATATCTCTTTCATTTGTTATAATAGATGCACCTAAAAAATTACTTATAAAATAGTTTGCTCCATACTCTTCATCTTTACTACTTTTTTGTTTATCCAAAACCATTAAGTTGTATCTATCATCTTCCCTTATAGGTTTAATAAAAGCAGCTTTTTGTATCTTCTGTCCACTTCCAGGAAGTCCTGCGCTTTGTGGAACTATTCCTATACCAATCTTATTATTAACAAACTGAACTTCATGAGTGAAGTTTTTTACATAATCCATTTTTAAAATTCCAATCATAGGACCTTGATCTGTTATTAATGATACCACAATTAAATCACCCGCTGGTATGTTAATATTTCCCTTCATAATTATGAAAAGCTGACTTGCAAGTTCCTTAGATAAAGTTATTAAATCATTATCTATGCCATTTAAATAATCCTGAACTACTTCTTTTACAATATTTCTTTCTGGATTAAATTTTCCATATTTGAGTTCATCATCTTTAAAGCACTTCTCTATATGTTTATAAAGAAATTTATATATATCTTCATCAAGATCAATGCTATATTCATTTAAAACAGGTTCCTCAGCATTACTATCTAAAATATGTATTACTGCCTCATTTATATTAATATCATTTATGTATTCCATCTTTTTCACCATCCACTTAAATTAATTACTTAGATATTATAATCTTATATACATTTAAAAAAAACCCTTATTTATGAATATACTTATTTCACTTAATTACTAGTGTGCGATATAATCAATTTATAAATAAAAGTTCTTTTAGAAAAATAATATATATTTTAGCGAGGTTATATAGAATGTTTTATGATTACCATATGCATTGCAGTTATTCTGCAGACTCAACAACTCCAATGAAAGACATGATTGAGAAATCAATAGAACTTGGTCTTAAAGAAATATGTTTTACAGACCATGTAGATTACGATATAATTGGCAATCCAAATATCTATGTGGACTATGATAAATACTTTAAAGACTTAGATTCTTATTCTAAGGAATACTCAGACAAGATATCTATAAAAAAAGGTATTGAAATGGGATTCCAAAATCATCTATTAGAAAAATGCTCAAAAGACATAAAAAAACACGATTTTGACTTTGTAATTGCATCTATACATACAATAGATAGAAACGAGCTTTACACTGGTGACTATCATAAAGGAAAAACACAACATGAAGCTTATGAAGGATACTATAGTAGATTATTAGATATGGTGAAAACTTTTCATGAGTTTTCAGTTTTAGGTCATCTTGACTTAATTAAACGTTATGGTAATTTTGATAATGTTCTGGATGATAGTATTTTTTCTAACTATATAGAAGAAATTCTCAAAAAAATAATTGCTGATGGAAAAGGTATTGAAATAAACACTTCATGTTTTAGATATAATCTACCTGACCTTACACCATCAAGAAATATTTTAAAAATGTATAAAGATCTTGGAGGCGAAATAATAACAATGGGATCTGATTCTCATAATCCATCTCAGATTGCATTTAAATTTGAATATATAAATGATGTGTTAATTGATCTTGGATACAGATATATATGCAGATTTAATAAAATGCAACCTGAATTTATAAAACTATAGATTCCATAATTTTATATCCTAATAAAAAATAATTAGTAAGTGAGGTATTACCATGCATGAATTAGAAACAAGAATTATTGATATTGATGTTGATAATATAAGAAAAATACTTTTAGAAAACAACGCACAAAAAGTTAAAAGTGAAGATCAGATTAATGATATATATGACTTTGAAGATGGAAGATTGTTAGCACAAAAAGGATATGCAAGAATAAGAACAGTTAACGATCTACTTCTAAACAAAACCATAGTTTTTATGACAACTAAAAAAATGATCTCACAGGAACGTTTTAAGATTATGGAAGAAAATGAAACTATTATAGATGATAAAACTATGGGGGAAGGGATTTTTAAATCTTTAGGTCTCATAAAAAAGGAATCAATAAAAAAATATAGAGAAAGTTATAGATTATTTAATTCATTAATTGAAATTGATATTAACGATAAAAGTTTTTGTCCATTTCCTTATTTAGAAATAGAGACTTCTTCCGAGGAAGAACTACAAAAAATAGTAACTATTTTAGGATATACATTAGAAGATACAACATCAGCAACTATTTATGACATATTAAAAGAAAGAAATCTATCTCCTAAAAATAGTAAAGGACTTTAGTTACTTATAAAACAGTGAAAAAATTACTAATATAATCTTTTCGCTGTTTTTAATATAAATGTTTAACTATAAACTTTAAAATTAATCTAGAAATGACATAGTTATTTCTAGATTAATTTTCACATGTTAATTTCAATATATGTATTTTCTGAATATTTCGCAATTGAACACATGAACATATTTTTATGTTACTATTGTAATAAGCATTTTTTAAAGGTATACTTGTTAAATATTTCTAATTATTATATTTTTTACTAATACAGGAGGTTCTATGGATACTAAAAATGAAAATCTTAAATATTTAAAACTACTTTCTAAACAATATCCCTCTATTGCATCGGCTTCAACAGAAATAATAAATCTTGAAGCCATATTAAATCTTCCTAAAGGCACTGAACATTTTTTAGCAGATATTCATGGTGAATCAGAACAATTTGTTCATGTGTTGAGAAATGGTTCTGGCGCAATAAGACGAAAAATAGATGAACTATATAATAATTCTTTGCTTGATTCTGAAAAGAGAAGTCTTGCTACTCTTGTCTACTATCCTGAACAAAAACTAGAAATCGTTTTAAAACAAGAAGATAACATTAGTGATTGGTATAGAATAAATTTGTACAGGCTTATCGAGTTATGTAGATATGTTTCTTCAAAATACACAAGGTCAAAAGTCAGAAAGGCCCTGCCGAAAGATTTCAGTTATATACTAGAAGAACTTCTTCATGAGGATTCTGATAGCAAAAATAAACATGGATACTATGATGGAATAATTAACACAATAATTGAAATTGAACGTGCCAAAGAATTTATAACAGCTTTATGTCATCTAATTCAAAGATTTGTAATTGACAGGCTTCATATTATAGGTGATATCTTTGATAGGGGACCAAGACCAGATATTATCATTGATACTCTTATAGATTATCATTCTGTTGATATTCAATGGGGTAATCATGATATTTTATGGATGGGAGCTGCCTGTGGAAATACTACTTCTATAGCAAACGTTTTACGAATAGCTACAAGATATTCTAACCTGGATGTAATTGAAGATATATACGGAATAAATATTCTTCCCCTTGCTACATTTGCATTAGAACAGTATAGAGATGATCCTTGTACTTCTTTCATCCCAAAAAATAATGATAAAAATTATGGAACTTCCGAAATCCAATTAGTCGCAAAAATGCATAAAGCTATTACAATCATTCAATTTAAACTTGAATATGAAATTATAAAAAGAAGACCTGAATTTAAATTAGATCATCGACTTCTACTAGATAAGATTAATTATAACGAAGGAACTATTTCTTTAAATAACCAGACTTATGAACTTAGTGATAAGCTTTTTCCTACAATAAATCCTGAAAAACCTTTTGAACTGACTCCTGAAGAAAGGAAATTAATTGATAAACTTCAGATATCATTCTTAAATAGTGATAAACTTCAAAAACATGTTCTATTTCTTTTCAATAAAGGAAGTATTTATTTAACTTATAATTCAAATCTTTTGTTTCATGGATGTATTCCTTTAAATAAGGACATGACTTTTAAAAGTATGATTTTAAATGGAGAATCTTATAAAGGCAAAGCTCTTTTAGATACATTTGACTGCCTTGCAAGAGAAGGATATTTTAGTAAACGAAATAGCTTAGAAAAGCAATATGGCATGGACATACTTTGGTATCTCTGGACTGGTGAATGCTCTTCATTATTTGGGAAAAAGGATATGGCTACTTTCGAAAGATACTTTATAAAAAATGAAGAAACACATATAGAAAAGAAGAATCCTTATTATGAATTTAGGGATTCTGAAGAAATGTGCAACATGATTTTCAAAGAATTTAACTTAAATCCATCAGAATCAAGGATTATTAATGGACATGTTCCTGTAAAAGATCGTTTTGGAGAAAGTCCTGTAAAATGTAACGGAAAACTTATAGTTATAGATGGTGGATTTGCAAAAGCTTACAGAAAAGAAACTGGAATTTCTGGATACACCTTAATTTACAACTCATATGGACTTCAGCTCATTTGCCATGAATCATTTAAATCTATTGAAGATGCTTTCAGTAAAGAAACGGATATTCATTCTTCTATGAGAATTGTAGAAAAGTTAGATAGAAAAAAAGTTGGTGATACTGATATTGGTAAAGATCTTAAAAATCAGATTAATGATTTAAAATTACTTCTTGACGCATATAGAAAAGGGCTTATCAATGAATTAATATAACTAAAAATAAGCTAGAATTAAAATGTTCTAGCTTATTTTCCCTGTTAATCAACTTAATATACTATAGGAAATTATCTTTTAAAATTTATATTTTTAAAAGAATTTGTTATTTAAAACTCACACTTCTAAACTCTGTCTTATCACCTCTATGATGTGCAATTGAATATTCAAATGGCTGACCATTATCTAAAAAACCTACCTGTTCAACTTCTAAAATAGGCATCTTAGAATCTATCTCTAAATATTCCTTTTCAGAATCAGATGGTTCTATTGCCCGTATTGTCTTATGAGCACTCTTTATTTTAAGGCTTAATTCATTTTCAATATAGCTATAAACTGATTTATGTAATATATCATTCTTTATTCCTGGTATAACACCTATAGGCATATGTGTATATTCCACCACATGAGGTTCACCATCAGCATATCTTACTCTTATTATGTAATATACAAAATCATCACATGTCATTTTTAATTTAGTAGCAATCTCTTCTGTAGGATGTACTACTTCAAATTTAATTATCTTAGATTCAACTTTTTTATCCTTATAACTTTCAGTGAATCCACAAAATTGCTTTGACATACTGAATCCCTCTACATCTGAATTATCAAATGCTTTTACAAATGTTCCAGCACCTCTTCTCTTCACTACTAGGCCCTCTGAAACAAGTTCATCAACAGCTTTCTTTATTGTTATTCTGCTTACATCATAATATTCACACATTTCTTTTTCTAGTGGCAGCTGTTCATTTGGGTTGTATCTTCCATCAAGTATACCCTTCCTAATGTCTTCTGCAATTTCTTTATACTTTGACATCCATATGCACTCCCTTTTATTCATGTCTTAACCTAATTATAACACGTTTAAAAATAGTTAACATTACAATTAATAGTTCTTTAAATTAAATAAAATTGGAGGCATTACCTTTTCCCCCAATTTTACTTATTTTTTATATTAATTATTTTCGTACAACTTTTATTATGTTCTCTTCTTCTATTTTAACATCTGGAACATAACTTTTTAATAATGTAAATTTACCACACAGTTCATATTCTCCTAATGATGCAGGTATAAATATACTATCACCCATTGATATCTTTTCTTCTCCACCATTATATTTTATAGTTCCTTCCCCATCAACACATGTGAATAAATAAAATCTATCTTCATCACTAGCTTCTTTAAAAGAAGTATTAACTTCATATTTCTGAATTGTGAAATATTCTCCAAGACAAAGATATGTTTTGTCATATCCATCATTCTTTATTGTTATTCCTTGAGTATTTTCACCTTTAAGAGAAAAATCAATAACATCTAAAGCTTTTTCAACATGTATTTCTCTTCCTCTGTTATAATCATATACTCTATAAGTTGTATCACTACTTTGTTGTATTTCAGCAATAAGAATTCCTTCACAAATTGCATGAACTAAACCACTTTGAACATAGAAAAAGTCACCCTTTTTAACTGGTATCTTATTTAAATACTTATCTAAATTTCCATCTTCTATTGCTTTTTTAAATGTTTCCTTGTCACAATCTTTTGTTCCAACAATTAATGATGCTCCTTCTTCTGCATCAACAACATACCAGGCTTCAGTTTTTCCTAAATCATTTTCTACTCTCTTTGCATATTCATCATTAGGATGAACCTGAACTGACAGCTTATCTTTAGCTGTTATTAATTTAATAAGTAAAGGAAAATCTTCATCTATGCTTATAGAATTTCCTAGAAATTTATTACCATATTCTTTAATGACTTCATCAAAACCTTTACCTTTTAATTCACCATTAGCAACTTTTCCAGTTCCATTTTTATGACACGCTATATCCCAGCTTTCACCAATTACTCCTTCTGGAACATTATTTCTGAATTTTTCTAAATCTTTTCCTCCCCATATTCTTTCATAATATAGGTTTTCAAACTTAATTGGATACATCTTATTCCCTCCATAACAATATCTAAAAGATTATTTTGCTAACTCTATTTTAACATAAATATAAAATTCATTTACATATTTTATTTACATAAAAAATTGAGACCTTTTAACTCAAACAAATTGAAGTTTTTATCAAAAGGTCTCATAACTAATTTTCCTAAAAATAACTTTAATAATATAATTTAAAATCCGTTATTTTCAGCAACATTTTTAATCCATCTTCCAGATTTTTTTATAGTCTTTATTTGTCTAGCTAAATCAACAGCAATAAATCCATATCTGTTTTTGTATGCATTAGACCATGACCAACAGTCTATTGGAGTCCATGTATGATAACCAAAACAATTTGAGCCTTCTTCTATGCCCTTATGAAGATATTCTAAATGTTCTTCATAAAACTCAATTCTATAGTCATCTTCAATTATTCCATCTTTGTTGATATATTTTTCTTCCCCTTCAACACCCATTCCATTTTCAGAAATGTACCAAGGAATATTGTTATAATTATCTCTAATATTTATAGCTATGTCATACATACATTGTGGATATATTTCCCACCCTCTGTATGGATTCATTCTTCTTCCTGGCATTTCATAATTATCAAAGTACTTATCAGGCATCCATCCATTTGATTCGTCAAATGGCTCTTCTTTAGCTTTAGCTCTTCTTGGTTGATAATAATTAACACCAAGGAAGTCTATAGTGTTATTTTTTATGATTTTTAATTCTTCACTTGTTGATTCCCAAAGAACATTGTCTTCTTTTAATACTTCAACTAGTCTTTCAGTAAACTCACCTTTTATAGCAGGATCTAAAAATGAATTGTTGAAAAAGTCCTCTGCAAACTGTGCAGCTTTAACATCAGCTTCATCTTGCGATCTTGGATAAGATGGAGTAAGGTTAAGAATAATACCTATCTTACCATCTGTTTTACTACATTCAGATTCTTTAAAAGCTTTTATAGCTTTTGCTGAAGCTAAATTTATGTTATATAGTACTTGAACAGCTTTTTTACCATCAACTATTTTAGGATAATGGAATTGATATAAGTATTCACCTTCAACAACAACCATTGGTTCATTAAATGTAGCCCAATATTTAACTCTATCACCAAAAAGCTCAAAACATTTTTCTGCAAACACTACAAATAAATCAACAACTTTCTTTGATTCCCATCCACCATATTTATCATATAGTTCAACTGGTAAATCAAAGTGATGCAAATTCATAACTGGAATGATATCATTAGCTATTAATTCATCAATTACATCATTATAAAATCTTACAGCATCTTCATCTACTTCACCAGTTTCGAAATCTTTAATAAGTCTAGTCCATTGTATTGATGTTCTAAAACTGTTTAAACCAATTTCTTTTACTAACTTTATATCCTCTTTGTAACTATTATAAAAATTAGATGCTACATTTGGACCTACGCCATTAAAGAATGCTTCTGGTTCTATATCAAACCAGTGATCAAAAACACTATCATGTTTCTTATTAAATCTACCTTCACTTTGTGGGCCTGAAGTTGCAGACCCCCACCAAAACTTATCAGGGAATTTACATTTTAAAGTCATAAAAAACCTCCTAAAACTTGTCCGTATTTTTAATATTTAAATAATAATTTTAAGCGTTCACATAATATAGATATTCTTTACTTATTTTCACATATAAACTCTTTAATTATTTTGTAAATGTTTATATTATCATTATAATTGCTATTTTCCTCATAGTCAACAAAAGATATGTCTTTTTGTAAAAAAAGCATACCTTTTTATTGAAAATATTATGTAACATCATTCTAATTAGGAGAATTAAGATTAATATTAACATATATATATAACTATAAATTTCTTATAAAATCCCAAAGCTGATTAGCAGCAATTTCATGATTAAGTTTGCCAGGATGCTTTCTTGCACCAACAGTTTCCTCTGTTGTATTAGGAAGCTGAGTTATAAACACCTTATCATCATTAAACTCATTTTGATATTTTTCTATGCTCCTATAAATATATTTCATCATAGGAGTTCCAAGCATTCCATAAGCCCATACAATCTTTGCCTTTCTATTATTTTTTCTTATTTTACATAAAAATTTTATAATAGCATTTTCAAATCTTTTAATATCATTTTTATTATAATTTCCATCGTCATCTATATGTTGTTTAAAAGATTCTTTTGTAGTTTCATCTATCCATTCTGGAGATGTAAATGCACCTCCATCATTAGTTCCTAAATTAACTACAATAACATCTGGTTGCCATGATTCAAAATCATTGTAATTAAAAGCACCTAGTTCTTCATTTATTTTTCCATTAACTACACCACACACTTGTTCATAATACCTAGGTAGTGCATGATTAGGATTATTATCCCATCCACAAAGAACTCCCCATCCACTTTGAGATAATATTCTAAAATCAGCATCAAGTTTTTTCGATGTTATAACTGCATAATTATTTGTTGTACTAAACCACATAGATATCCAGTCATCTTCTAATTTTGCTCCTATTGTTCCCTCTCCAGATGATATACTATCTCCTATGAATTCAATCTTCATTTTTTTCTCTGGCACTTTTTCAAATATTCCATCAGTTTTTAATTCATGAATTAGAAATATACATTTATCATCAGTATCCATAGGTTGAACATCCTTATATACTCTTACATTTTTTATAAGTTCATTATTCATACCTCTAAAAATGCATACTAAAGAATGTCCCTTTGATAACATTTGTCTACTAACAAGTTCACCATTTATCTCAATACTTATCCATTGCTCATAAATATCATAATCTGTTTCAATATCCATCCATAATTCAGAACCTCTGACGTTTGCCTCAAAGCCACTTCCAGTCCAAAAAAGCGCTATAGAATCTTCGTTAAAAGCATTTCTCCCATAAATTTTTATATTTTCTATAGCACTAATTTTATAATCTTTTAAATTTCCACTCACAATACATTCCTCCGTTATACAATATATTTTCTTAGTTCTAGTTTTTTCATTAAACGTATTCATATTACTTATATATTCTATAAGTAGCTTTATTTAAACAATATCAAACCTATAAAACAATGCTGAATAATCTTTATAAAAATAGAATATTCAGCACTTAATTAATATACAATTTATTTTTTATTAATTTCTTTGCTAGCAGAGTTCCATCTATTATTCCAATCAATACAAAGCTCATCATAATTATTTTTTCCCTCAGCTGCAGAATTTATTAAATTAAAAGCAAAACTTCCTCCATATATGCCTAAGCATGCTTCATTATCAATCTTTTCAAATTTCCCTATATTCTCTTCAGTAACTCTGTCTGGATAAATAATATTTAAACCATTAGTCTGTGCCATCTTTTCATATTCTGGTTTATCATTCTTAACCAGCATTCCTGCATCTCCAGCATAATTTAGAAAATCTGTTTCATCTAAAAGATACTCCATCCACATTTTAGCTTCTTCTTTATTCTTGCTTTCTTTATTTATTCCAATGCCATATGACGGTTCTCCATATAGATAGTAATCACCACCAGCACTTTTCAACGGAAAATATTCAATAGAATCAGAATTTAATGCATATTGTTTTGCCTCTTCATACATATGAAAATTTACTACTGCGGAAGCTAACTTCCCCTTCTTAATAAGCTCTAATCCACCATCCCATTTTGAACTAGTAAACGGAGACTCAATTAGATTTTCACTTACACATTCATATAAAAATTTATATACTTCGTAATATCTGCTGTCAGATGAAAAAATATTATTTTCATTGACCATGCTAGTCATATAATCATTGCTGCCTTCAAGCGAATATATTAATCCATTCCATGATATAAGCTGTTCTTCACCTCTTGCATTAGAATACAATGGAACTGCATTAGTTCTAGTTTTAACCGCTCTTAGTGCCTCTTTGAGGTCATCTAATGATTGTGGCATCTTTGTAATACCAGCATCATTTAAAATCTTCATATCATACAATATTCCACCTGAAACTATCATAGATAAAGGGATGCTATAAACTTTATCATCTATAGCTTTAATATCACTGAATCTATATTTATTTAAAGCCTCACCAACACTATATAATGGCTCATAATAATCTGGATAATCTGATAAATTCATGTAAGATGGAATAACCATAACATCTCCTGCCTTATTAGCATTTAGCCTTACGATACTGATGTTTTCATACTGATCTCCTACTGATTCAATCTTAATATCAATATCTGGATGTAATTTTTCAAAAGATTTTTCATATTGCTCTAATTTATCAGATATATTTATAAAATTATTCAAAAAAACTACTTGCTTTTTTTCTTCATGATTATATCCAATAATTCTTAAAGCAAAACTGCATATTACCAAAAATACTAGTACCCATATTATAATCCATTTTTTCTTCATATATCCTCTTACCATATGCGTACTTATATTTAACTATAATATTGCATATGTTAAATATAAATCGCAATATATATTTTATTTAGAATGCTTTTGTAGATAATTATATAATGCACCTAACTTATTGGCATCATTTCCATAAACACATCTTTTTACTAAAGGTTTTATAGTTCCTTCAAGACCACATTCAGTACCCATCATATAATCAAGTCTTTTATTAATTTCGTCTATATAATCTTCTCTTTCGCTAATAGCTCCCCCAAGAACTATTACTTCTGGATCATAAATATATTGAATATTATAAATTCCTATAGCCATATTGTAATAATATTTATTTACTTCTTGAACAGCAATTTTATCTCCATTTTTGCACATTTCAAAAACTTCAACTCCATTTATACTTCCTTTTTCTAATCCTTTAAGTCTTGCAATATTATTAGCTAAACCAGCTGTAGATCCTGTCTGACTCCATGCTTTAAATTTAGGAATACCTTCCTCATCAATCTCATAATCAAATGAACAGTAACCAAATTCTCCTCCATGTTTATGTATACCAACATGTACTTTTTTATCCTTTACTATTGAACCGCCAATACCTGTACCACATACTATAAATGCCAAATCTTTATTATCTTTTCCAGCTCCAAGCCAACATTCTCCAAGTGCTGCACAATTTGCATCATTTTCAATTTCCACTTCAATTCCTGTAAGCTTATTCAATTCTTCTTTAAAGTTTGGTCCATGAATATATGGAATTGCACTTACTCCACCTATAACTCCAGTTTCACTATCAACTGCACCTGGAGCACTTATAGCAATACCTTTAACATCAAACTCTTTTTTCATATTATTTGTTATTTCTGCTAATCCATTAAAAAAATCTGAAATATTACTTGCTATTTTAATACTTCCACTTTGAAGTATTTTCCCTTCACCCTCTATAACAGACCATTTTACCGAACTTCCACCAATATCAAAAACCATATAATTATTCATAATTAGTAACCTCATTTCATATTAAAATCATGATAATGTTAATTTTATTATATTTACAACACCTATTTTTGAAAACATTTACTCTAAAACTTCATAAATATTGTTTATTTATAATAAAATATGTTTACTATTACTATAACAAAAAGAAAGACCTTTTAATAAAAATATAATTAATTTCATTAAAAGGTCTAAATACTATTGTGAAAATTGTTAAAAATCTTAATTAAGAAACCATTACTCCAAGAATTGTAACTTCTCTATCCTTTTCTTCACTAATTACTTCAATTTCAATTTCATATGTTTTTTTATAATCACACTCCTCTAAAATTTCAGTTACCGTGCAATCTCCCCATCCGTCTTTAAAGTGAGTATCAATTAATGCCTTTTCTAATCCATTTACTCGTACCTTAAACTTCCCACTATTTTCAGAAATTGTTTTCTTGTACAATAAAATGATATTATTACATTCAGTTTCTATCATTAATTTTCCACCTTCATTAGCTTTGCCAATAAATCTCCATCCATTATGAAAAACCTGAAAGCCTTCTTCATATTTATCAAACCCAATAATTTCTTTTGGTCTTAACTCCTTATTATTAAGTATTCTTCCATATATATATCTATCACCATATACACATTTTTTTTCTAATGTATTATCCTTAACTTCAATACTTTCCCCTTTATTGTAGTTATTCATATATATGTCTTCTAAAAAATTCACTAATAATTCACTTATTATTTCATGACCATCATCATTAGGATGAACCTCATCAGTCAGTAAATCACTCCATTTTAAATTATATTTTTCAACTAATTCATTAGCAGTGTTTCTAAAACTTATCATAGGAACATTATAATTAAATCCAATTTTTATTTGTGCATCTTGATAATTAACACCATCCACCATGGTCATAAACACTTCTACAACTGCTGGTTTATTTTTACTGCTTAATAATTTTCTTATTTCGCTTTCATAAGATATTTTGCAATAATCTGAATCATTATCATTAACTGCTGCATCAACGAAAATTATATCTGGATCTTTACTTAAAACTTGTTTTTCTGCTCTATGAACACCTATAAGTGAACCTGTTGCACCTACACCTGCATTTATATGCTTAACATTTACTAATTTGAATTTATTTTCAAACCATTTAGATACAAGCTCTACATAACACTTTTCATATACTGTTGAGTTACATCCTTGAGTTATTGATCCTCCCAAAAATGCTATTGTTATACCTTCACCTTTTTCTGCCTTTTCATATAATTTTAGTATTCTTGAAATATCACCCTTATTTACTAGTGATTTTTCTATTAATTCCTTATTCAATTTAATACTCATACTAAACCCTCTCCTTAATACAATGATTTATATTTTTTATTCAATTCTAAACTTTTCTATCATTTTATTTAATGATTCAGATTGAACACTAAGCTCTGCACTTGCTGCTGCACTTTCCTGAGCTGTTGCGGAATTTTCCTGTATAACATTTGAAATCTTCAATATATCATTGTGAACTCTATCTATTGCTTCTGCCTGTTTAGATGATGCATCATTTATTTTTGAAACTAAATCCGTTGCTTTTTCTATATTATTAACCAGTTGCCTTAATGTACTATCAGTATTATTAGCTAATATTTTCCCACTATTTACTGCCTCAATACAATTTTTTATAAGACAAATACTTTCGCTTACTGCATTTGAACTTTGACCTGATAAATTTCTAACTTCATCTGCAACCACCGCAAAACCTTTCCCAAATTCACCTGCTCTTGCTGCTTCAATAGCTGCATTTAACGCAAGTAGATCTGTCTGAGATGCTATTTCATTTATTGCTTCAATAATTTTTTCTATATCTTTTGATGCATTTTCAATATTATCCATAGATAATAGCATGTCCTGCATTTTTCTATTACTTTCTTCTATTTCTATTAATAACTTTGAAGTAATAATATTTGTATTTTCTGCATTTTCTGCATTATTCTTTACCTGTTCATTTATTTTATCAATATAATTTGTTAATTTATCAACAGAATACGCCTGTTCACTTGAACGTTTTGATAATATCTGTGCTGTATCAGATAATTTTTGAGAATTATTATTTACGTTACTACTACTTTCCTTTATTCCTGATATAACCTCTGTTAGTGATTTTGTAATATTATCTAATGATTTTTTTATCTCTAAAAAATTCCCCTTGTATTCTTCTCTAGTATTAGTCATTAGATTTCCTTCTGAAATATTGCCTAAAATAAATGATATTTCATTTATATAAGATTTTAAGGTTTTTATCATATTAGAAAATGACTCTGCAAGAATTCCAAGTTCATCTTTTGACTCAATATCAATACTTATGTCTAAATTACCTTCTGCCATACTCTCTACTGCATCTTTTATCTTATTTATTGTTCTTCCTAATCTGCCACTTAGTCTTCTTGATATGAAAATACTTATAATTATTGAACATGTAATTGTTATAATAGCTAATATTGTATTAGTCATTTTAATTATTTCAATCTTACTAATAAGTTCATTACACTGATCAATTTTTCTTTGCAGTAATGATGAAATTTCTGTACTTATTTCCTCCATTATAGGAGCCCCTTCACTTCTAAATAATTTTAATCCTTCATCCTGTCTATCTCCAATTACACTTATGGAAACATTATTTCTTACTTGTTTATATTTGGCTAAGTTTAGCTTTATATTCTTTATGGCATCCATTTCTTCATCTGAAACAATATAACCTGATATAGAATCTAATGATTTATCTATATTATCCAAATATCCATTTAGTTCAACTTTTGCCTTATCTCTTTCATCACCATCTGAAAATAAAAAATCTCTTACAGCAGAATTGCTTTTTTCAAGTTCAATCCCTAATTTCCCTATATCCCCTTGAATAAGTCCATAGTTAACTATTGCATAATTATATTTATTTCCTATATGATGGAGAAAAATTAACCCTAATACACCTGATATATTTCCAATTATCGAAATAGAAATAAAATATATCAATAACTTTTTCCTTATTGATATATTGTTAAATTTCTCTTTGCTGATTATTTTAGCCTCAAAATTTTTCATACGTAATCTTAAGTTCTTTAAGCCAATTTTCATATCAGTTCCTCCATTCAAGAAAAGCAGTAAATGTTAAAACATCTACCGCTTTTCTAATATATTTATCAAATAGCAATATTACATTCTTCCGTCTGTAGCATCTAATCCGATTAATTCATTATGTTCTTTTATAAATTTAACAGTTTCTTCAACTGTAGTGTAAGCAAGTCCTACATAAGTATCTGCTGCTCCATAATAAATTGCTATTTTTCCGCTTTCAGCATCAGTTAATGTTGCACATGGGAATATAACATTTGGTACAAATCCTCTTTCTTCATACCATTCTTCTGGTGTAAGCATTATGCTTCCAGCTCTATATAACACTTTTGATGGACATTTCTTATCTAATATTGCTGCGCTCATTGAATAAACTAGCCCATTACAAGTTCCTGTAACTCCATGGTAGAATATTAACCATCCTTCATCTGTTTCTATTGGCGCTGGACCACAACCGATTTTTATTGACTGCCACCATCCATTTCCGCCTTTTTGCATTACTATTCTATGTTCTCCCCAGTATTTTAAATCTGGACTTTTTGTTAAGAAGATATCTCCAAATGGAGTATGTCCATTATCACTTGGTCTTGATAACATTATATACTTACCATCTATCTTCTTAGGGAATAATACACCGTTACGATTAAATGGAAGGAATGGATTTTCAAGTCTTACAAATGTTTTAAAATCTGTTGTCTTTGCAATTCCTATTGCTGCTCCATCAAAATCTCCACACCATATTACAAAATACTCATCTTCCACCTTAACAAGTCTTGGATCATATGCATAAAGTGGTTGATATGGCTTACCATCTTCATCTACAAAATTTATTCTTTCTTTATCGAATTCCCAGTTAATAGCATCTTTACTATGACCTAAGTAAATATGTGGTCTTCCATTTATTGTTTCTCCTCTGAATACTCCAATAAATTCTCCATTATAAGGTACGACTGCACTATTGAAAATTCTTGCTACTCCTTCTACTGGATTTCTTCCGATTATAGGATTTTCTGTATGTCTCCATATTGGTCCGTTAAATCCTTCTGGCTTTTCTTGCCATGGCATGTTTGGTAAATTATCTCCTAAAATTCTAGTCATTTTTATATCTCCTTTTATCTATATATTATGTTCTTTTTTACTCATTAAATTATTGATTATTTTATTAATTATAATTAAAAGGTTAAGTCTTTTAAAAATTCTTTTCCTTCAATTTTCAAAATACTAATTACTAATCTAGCTTATTCTTTTACAGATCCTGAAACCAATCCACTGTAAATTTGTTTTTGTAGTGTTAAAAATACAATAAGTGTTGGAATCATTACTACTATAATTCCTGCTGAAATCACTTCCCAATGTGCACCAAAAGGCCCTTTAAACTTAAATAAAGTTGTTGATAATGTTAATAAATCTGCACTTGGTGTATAAAGGAACGGAGTATAGAAATCATTATATAAACCTACTCCTTTAGTTATAAGTACTGTAATTACTGCTGGTGAAAGCAATGGAAGTATTATCTTAAAGAATATTTGAAAATAATTTGCTCCATCTATAATTGCTGATTCATCTAATGAAACAGAAATATTATCTAAGAATTGTAAGAATATATAAATCGTCATTATATCTGTACCTATATAAAGAATAATAGGTGCTAGTCTAGTATTGAATAATCCTAAAGCTGATATTATCTGGAATGTTGCAACCTGTGTTGCTATTGCTGGAATCATAACTGCAACTAAAAACATTCCATTTACAAATTTGGTGAACTTAGATTTAAATCTTGAAAATACATAAGCTGCCATTGATCCAGTAAGTACTGCTCCAGCTAATGAAAATATCAATATGATAACTGTATTTTTAAAACCATTAAGCATATTACCTTTTGTAAATGCTTCTATAAAATTATCGAAGTTAAAAAAAGATTCAGGTAATGTTAATACACTTGTTGATGCATATTCTGTACCAGTTTTAAATGATGCAAAAAGTACTGTTAATATTGGTAATATAAACACTATAACTAACAATATTAAAAATGCATATTTGCATATATTGTATATCAGTTCACTTGGTGTTAATTTTTTCATGCTCATTCCCTAAACCTCCTTATTTCTAAATACTAATTTTTGAATACTTATTATTAGTATACAAAGTATTAATAATATCATTGCCATTGCTGACGCAAGTCCTACTCTATGATTTTGGAATGCATAATTAACAGTTTGAATAATGAATGTCATACTTCCATTACCACCACCAGTCATTATATATGGTGTTTCAAATGCTGATAATGCACCAGTTAATGCTAAGAATAATTGTAATCCTAAAATTGTTGATATTCCTGGAATAATTATATGTCTAAGCTGTTGCCATCTGCTAGCTCCATCAACTCTTGCTGCTTCTAATATATCTGGTGATATTGATGCCATTGCTGCTGCAAACATTACAATGTTATATCCAACATATCTCCATACAGAAACACCTGCCATAGATACATTTATAAACTTAGGATCTTGTAACCAGTAGTTTATTAATCCATCTAAATGTAAGAAACTTAATACTGTATCTAAAGTACTTCCTGGTTGTAAAAAGAATATAAAAATAAATCCTATTGCAACACTATTTATTAATGATGGAAAGAAATATACGCTTTTAAATAAATTTGAAGCTTTACATCCAAAAGAAACTAAGTATGCTACTCCAACACCTAAAGCTATTTGAATAAAAGATGCAATCAAATAGTAAATACTAACAAATAAAGGTTGAAAATATTTTGGATCGCTTAAAATTGTTTGATAATTTTTTAAACCTACAAAGTTTTTAACCTTACTTATACCATCCCAGTCTGTAAAGCTGTATCCTGCCATTGATATTGCTGGTAAATAGGTGAATACTGCAAGTAATACTACTGGAACCATTAAAAATAATATTGAAATTATAATTTTCTGTTTTTTATATGGTAATGATGAAAATCCTAATTTTCGCTTTTGCTTGCTTGGAAAATCTGGCTTAACATCAACTTTTTCTAAATCTGTTGTCATAAATAGCACCTCTCTACTTTCTTAGTGAAAGGCGATATCTATGCACATATGAAATATCGCCTTTTCTTTACTTTAACAATTAGATTTCTAATTATTTCCCTATTGAATCTATTCCTTTAACCCAGCTTTCATTTAATGATTTCATATAATCATCAAAGCTTTGTTTTCCATTTCCAAGTCCAATTTCAATAACTGTCTTAATCCATGTTGGATCACTTAAATTGATTAATGATTCTTTTTGTACTGCATCAAAATCTTTTGCTTGTTGAGTTGTACCTGCTTTTTGTTGTATTAATTCAACATTGCCACCAGTTTTTAGGAAATCAGGTAATTCAGTTCCTTTTAATGATGAAAGCATGTTTGAATCTTGTGGATATCTTTCAACAAAGAACTTAACAAAATCTTTTGCTACTTCTTTATTTTCACTGTTTTTGTTTACACCCATTCTATAATCTGCTGCAACTTGAATATTTTGTTTTCCATCTACAGTAGATGGTGCTGCCATGAATTTTATGTTATCTGGATTTTGTGATTTAGCTTTAATTTGTCCAATCGCCCAAGAACCTAAGCACATTACTCCAATCTTTCCATCAGCCATTGCTTGCTTAGAATATTCCCAGTCAGAAGTCATTGGATCTTGTTCAACACATTGATTTGCAACTGCATCATATAATAATTTTAATGATGTATATGTTACAGAACCTGGTAAGAATTCGTTCTTATCATAGAACATTTTATTTAAGTAATCTGTATCTCCAGCCATTGAAGTTTCAATTCCATTTGAGAAGTTTGTTAATGTCCAAGAATCCTTATAATTTGTATAGTAAGGAATTACATCTGGACATTTTTCTTTTATTTGTTTTAATGCATTAACATATTCTTCTGGTGTTTTTGGAAGTTCTGTTACTCCAGCTTTATCAAATACTTCTTTGTTATAAACAAATCCATTTGCATTTGCTCCTGTAGCTAATCCATAAATAGTACCATCAACGTTTACATCACTTAAATAATCATATTTTTGTGATAATTCATCATAAGTACCTAATGGTTCAAAGAAATCTGGATATTGATTTTTTGTTATATTAGCAGGAATCATAAGAACATCCCCGTAATCATTTGTTCCCATTCTTGTAGAAATTGTATTTTGATAATCATTTAAATTTTCAAATTTTACAGTAACACCTTCATGTGTTTTTTCAAATTCCTCAGCATATGTTTTAAAAGTTTCATCCATATCAGTTCTATGTGTTAAAACTGTTAATGTCTTCCCCTTTGAAGATGAACTTCCTCCACTAGATGTGCTGCTTCCACAACCAATCATAGAAGTCATTGTCATTGCTCCAGCAATAGCTAAAGCCATACATTTTGTAAATTTCATTTTACATACCCCGTTTCTTCTAAATTTTATAGCTATTCATATAATTTATAATTTTTATTTATAATTTTTTATTTATATATATCCTAAATTTTTGTATTTAACAAAATTTAGGATTAATACCTCTGTAATTGTTTACTTTTATTTGATTATGTTCCTTTCTATTGGTCCATAGGCACAGAAGCTGCATATAAAACAACTGAAGGAAATACTAAAAAATAAAAATATTATTGGTATAGTTACAAATCTAAGCATAATACCTGCTGCAAATACTAATAAGCATACTGCAAGTGTTATAATTGAATATTTAATGTTTATTATTAATAAAAGATATGAATTTTTTACTATGTCTTTTATTTTCAAATTAACTAATATAGTCATTGGGTATAAATATATAAAAGACATAAACACTATTGCTGAAATCACTGAAATTATGAACATCATGCAGTAATATGCTATTCCTGTTAATTGAAAATAGTAAAGAAATGCACATCCTATTACAATTGCAACAATAGACTGTAATATACCTAATACAAATGATTGCTTCCAATTCTTTTTAAATGCTTCTTTAAAATCATAAAACCAATCTACCGGCTCATCTTTAACCATTTTTATAGTTACACTTGTAAGTGCTCCAATGGCTGGACCTATCGTAACTATTGGAATACAAAATATTAAAAATATAAAATTTAATTTTAATAAATTAGTAAATTCACGACTTAATGTCTCTATTATTAGTGGTAATCCCTGTTTCTTAGGAGCATTTCTATCTATTCCTGCTCCAGCTTTTGCATAGTTAGGGAACAAAAATCTAAACATTTCTATCACTCCATATTTTTATGTTTTAATTTGTTATTGTTTTTGTAGTTTCTTTATCAAACAAATGAATTTTTTCTGTATCAAATTTAATGGAAACGCCTTGTCCAATCTCGCATTTATAACTTCCAACTGTTCGCACTGTAAATCTAACATCATTTGAATTTACGTATATATAAGATTCAGCTCCCATTAATTCCTTTAATTCAACTTCACCATTTATGGTATATTCTTTATCTACAATAGATAAATCATTAGGTCTTATTCCAGCTGAAATGTTTTTTCCTACATACCCATCAAGGCATCCATTTTGGTTCTTACTCTCTGGAAGTAGAATTTCATAATTTGCAAATTTCAAATAAAACTCATCGTCTTTCTTTTTAAGTTCGCAGTCAAAGAAATTCATCTGAGGCATTCCTATAAAACCAGCAACAAACTTATTACAAGGACAATCAAATAACTTTTGTGGAATATCATTTTGTTGTATATAACCATCCTTCATAACAACAATTCTATCTGCCATTGTCATTGCTTCAACCTGATCATGTGTTACATACACAAATGTTGTTTGTAATTTTTCATGAAGTTGTTTTATTACAGCTCTCATTTCTCCACGAAGCTTTGCATCTAAATTCGAAAGTGGTTCATCAAATAAAAATACTGAAGGATTACGAACCATAGATCTTCCTACCGCTACACGCTGTCTTTGTCCACCAGAAAGTGCTTTAGGTTTACGATTTAATAAATATTCAATATCTAAATCTTTAGCTACCTTTTTAATTTTTTGATCTATAACTTTTTTATCTTCTTTAGCTAATTCTAATCCAAATGCTAAATTTTTATATACTGTCATATGAGGATATAATGCATAATTTTGAAACACCATGGAAATGTCTCTTTCCTTGGGTGCAATCTCATTTACAAGTCTTTCTCCAATATACATCTCCCCACCTGAAATATCTTCGAGTCCTGCAATCATACGGAGTGTTGTTGATTTCCCACATCCAGATGGTCCTACTAAAACCACAAATTCTTTATCTTTAATTTCTAAATTTAAATCAGGAACAACGGTTACATTGCCCGGATATGTTTTAACAATATGTCTTAGTGATATGCCAGCCATAATTAGCCTCCTTAATAAACTCTTGTGTAAGGTCTTATTTTTACTTACTTGCTTTACTTGATGTCTTAATTATATTTTTTGCAACGATTCATGTAAACGTAAATCAGCACTTGCAATAATTTTAGTTTATATACAGTAAAATTTGTTTATTCTTTCAATTTAAGATTCTAATTTTTATTTAAAAACAAAAAAAAGAATTACCTAAAAATAAGTAATTCTTAAATCATATTATTCTTTATCTCTATACAATCTCCATTTATCATTAGCTTCTTTTTCTATTTTTTTAGTATCTTCAGACGTTATATAATTCTGTATAAATGTATAATCCAGTCCTATACTTTTTCTTAAATAAGTATATTTATCATGAAGTTTATTCTCTTCATCATTTTGAGCTGCTATACTTTCTTGGAAAATTACTGGAATATCAAATTTATTTAACTCATCTATCATTTTTAAATTCTCTTCACTATCTCGTAAACTTGACATTATATTTACAGCATTTGCATATCGGTCTTCTTCAAATAAAAATTTTAAAAATGCCTTTGATGCTTCTGGATATTTAGTGTTTTTACTAATCCCAATTCTATAGTCTCCAATCATCTTTATAACATTTGTTTCTGGTATCGGAAACATACCTAAATCATTTTTATCCATCCCCAAATCAACTAACTGATTTATAAAATCTGAATTCCAGATTATCATGGCAGTCTTTCCATTAATAATATCTTCTTTACATTGTGCCCAGTCATAATTTACTATATCACTTTCACAATATCCTGATGTATATATTTTTTTTACAAAATTTAAGGATTTATATATCTCTCCATCACTTGAAAAAACATCTTTAGATTCTCCTATTAATTTATCTTCCATGTGAGCATTATATAAATACGGTATTGTATCTATCCATGTATTCATAATCCATGATTGTCTATAATTTAATGCAATAGGAACTATTCCATTATTTTTTATCTTACTACATACATTAAAAAATTCTTTTTCCGTTTTAGGATAAGTATCTATACCCAGATTATTAAATATTTCTTTATTATAAATTACTCCCTGCCATAAAGATGATGTTGGCATCGTATATAGTAAATTATCGCTTCCAAGACCTGATACATAATCATACATATTATCACCATTAAACCCTAAATCATCTATTGGTAAAAAATAACTAGAGAATTCTCCCTTATCTATACTTGCAGGAACAAGGGTTACATCTGGTAAATCTCCAACAGCTGCTTTTCTTTCAAGAATTTCTTCCACATCACCTATTAATTCTAAATTCACATGCACGTTAGGATACATTTTTTCAAATTCATCAACAAGTTCATTTAATTCATTACTCTTATCCGTCCTGTTGCTTACAAAATCTATATTTCCATGAAGAAAATTTAGCTTTTTGTCGTCCTTTTCATAATTAAAGCTTTTGCTTAATGCCACAATCTGTATAGCAAAACCAATCATTGCTAATAAAATTATAATCCAGACTCTTTTTATATTTTTCAACACTTTAATCACTTCACCTTTCATTCATAAACAATGTGAATTAATTATCTCTATTATTTCTAAAATTATTTGGTGTTGTTCCTGTTATTTTTTTAAATGCTCTTCCAAAAGTTATTGAATCATTATATCCAACCATTTGCGCTATTTCATATACTTTTAAATTTGTAGTCAATAAAATTTCTTTGGCTTTTTTTATTCTATATTTGGAAAGGAAATCATAAAATCCTTCTCCTATTTCTTTTTTAAATAATTCCGATAAATAATTCTGACTTAAATAAACCTCATCTGCTACATCTTTTAATGATATGTTCTTATTATAATTATTTATAATATAATCTTTTGCAAGCTTAATTACAGTTATATTGTTATTAACATCATTCAAATCACTATTTAATATTTCTTTTAATCTTTCATCTTGTGTTAAATAATATTTTTTTACATTCAAAGATTCATCTGCATTTTCTTTCATTTTCTTAACAAGTTTAGACTGCTCTCTTAATTTCCATATTTTATCTGTATCATCTAATATGTATACACTTATATTCAACTCAATAAAGCAATCGGATTTATTAACTATAAATTCAAAAATATCATTATAATTATTATTTGTTTTTTTATTTATATAAAAAATAATGTAAACAGAGTCATTATATCCAAATGATGAATATTCAATATCCTTATGGACATCCATAATTCCCTTTATAAAATCATATAATATACTGCTATCAACCTTTTTGTTTAATACTATCATTTTATATTGATAGTTTTCATTTAGCTGAAGATTTTCTAACAATGGATTTTCAACTTTCTTGTTAAGTTCCTTACTTGAAAATAATATATTCTTAAAAAAGTCCTTTTTCAAAATTTCAATAGATTTGTCTATGATTTTATCATTGCTTTTTATTTCATTAATTCTCTCATCAGCTTCTTTCAATATTTTTTTTAATTCATCTCTTTTTATAGGTTTTAATAAGTAATTAAAAGCTCCCATTTTCATAGTATCTCGCACATAATTAAATTCATCATACCCACTTAAAACTAAAAATAGCGGAGACTTGTCTAATTCTTTTATTGAATTTTCGATTAACTCTATACCTGTCATTACAGGCATCTTTATGTCAGTTATTACAAGATCAACTTCTTTACTGTGATTTTTTAAATATTCTAAAGTTAATGCGCCATTTTGAAAACTTGAAATCACCTCATAACTTTCATCAATTTTCTCAATCATTTTAGTTAATCCCATTCTAATTATATTATCATCATCAACTACTATAATTTTCATTTTTCCTCCTAGTGTACATTATTTCAAGTTAGTAAAATCCTTTACATAGAAAATATAAGAAAACGTATACCATTTTTATGAATATGTCTTATCATTATTGAATAATTGTATATTCTAATATATATTTAAATTATAAGTTAAAATTTAAATATTTAAAATACATTTTTTAGTTTAAAGGTGGATTTATGAAAATTAATAGAGATTTATCAATAAAAAAACTAACTTTACTTATATTTTTATCAATATATATTATATTTTTAATAGTTACAGCTGTAAACTTATACTCTTATTCTAGGTATGAATTTAATAAAACAGAAAAGTTAATAAAAAACTTTAATTTAAGTTTAAGTACTCAAATTACTCAAAAACTTGACAATATAATTGACGTCTCAAAATATCCATTAATAATACCTGATATAGAAAAGCTTAACACTACACTATCTAATAATAATACTTATGATATAGAACAATATAATTATCTACTATATTTATGTGATATGATGCTTATTCAAAATAAGACTATAAATGGAGCTTACATATTCAATTTAAATGGAAATGGCGTATATACTGCTCGAAATAATAATAATGATTTATTAAAAAATCCATTTCATGAAAAGTGGTTTAACACTGCTGTAGATTCTTCAAATCAGGTTGAGATTTTCTCAAACTTTAATGCAACTAATGTTTTTAGGGATACAACTAAAAATGATGAAAGCTTAATTGCTATAACAAGAAAAATAATTGATATAAAATCACAAAAGACTACTGGAATTTTACTACTTACATTTTCTACAGATGAACTACTGTCATTGCTGACTTCAGATATTCCTTTTAATAATGAATCTGTTTATCTGTATGATTCTGAAAATAATTTAATAATTGGTACAGATGATGCTGAACACCAATATAATTACTCTGAATATATTGATCAAAGCAGTACTGTTCCTGAACTAGTTTATTCTAAAGATAATGAAAAACATATAGTATGCTATAATAACTTGCAATCATCCGATTGGACAATCATAAATACAATTCCAAAAGATGATGCTTATCATATTGATGTATTATATTTACTTTTCTTCTTAAGTAATTTAATTTTTTGCTTAATATTATTTATTGTAATTTATCTATTTTTCTTAAATAGAATATTCAATCCAATAAAATCACTTATTGAAAATATGGGAAGTAAAGTTGAAACTAACTTGAATTACAACTTCGCTTATAATAAAAATGATGAAATAGGGATACTAATTAATTCTTATAATGATATGAAAACTAGAATAAACACTTTAATTACTATAAATTATAAAAATCAAATAGAACAAAAAGAATTAGAGTTAAAACAACTACAAAATCAAATTAATCCTCATTTTATATATAATACATTAGAATCTATACACATGATGGCTGAAATAAATGATGATCCTGAAACTTCAACAATGGCAGAATATTTTGGAACTATAATTAGATATAGTATGAATAGGCGTATTAATACAGTTAAATTAAAAGATGAAATTGAAATAATAAATAACTACATCTACCTTCAAAGAATTCGCTTTGATTCTTTATTCACAATTGAAAATCTTGTTACTGATGATGTTCTTAATTGTGAAATAATAAAAATGATAATTCAGCCTTTAATTGAAAATTCAATATACCATGGATTAAGCGAATGTGATGGAAATGGTAAAATAATTATTCAAGCTTTAAAATCCAATGATAATTTAATAATTACTGTCTCTGATAATGGAATTGGAATCGATGATAAAACACTTGAATCTTTAAATGATTATATTAATGATAAAAATGAACTTTTTAATGGAATTGCTTTAAGAAATATAAACAAACGTTTAAAACTTAATTATGGAGAAGAATATGGTCTTGAAATAACAAGTATACTTGGAAAAGGAACCTCTATGATACTTACCATTCCTTATATAATTAATTAAGTTTCAATGTACCTAATATTTATTGAAAATAAATATTTAATACCATCTTCTTAATAGAAAAAGTATAGATATGTTTTAAAATAATCATATCTATACTTTTTAATTAGCTATATAGTAAATTTATCAACTAAATTGATTAAGTTATCTGATTTATCCCTATTATTGTGTGACTTATCGACTATTTCTTCATTTTTAGAACTTATATGAGACATATTATCTACTATAATGTTAGTTGAGCTTCTTACCTCTTTTATAGATTCCATTAATCCATCAATATTATTAGTCATATTATTCATGGAATTTCTTATTTCTTGCGATATACTACTAAAATCTTCTGATATTTGTTTTACACTTACTCCTGCATCTTGATAATCAACCGTTGCATCTATTATTTTGTTATAATTATTCATAACATCTTTTTCTACTATATCAAGAAGTCTTTTTGATGTTAATGATAAAGAATTTACAGCATCTAATGCTTCTGTTACCTGATTCTTAATATTTCCTACAGTTTCAGTTGACTGTTCTGCTAGTTTTTTAACTTCATTTGCTACAACTGCAAATCCCTGGCCATGCTCTCCAGCTCGTGCAGCTTCTATTGCTGCATTAAGAGATAGAAGGTTTGTCTGCTCTGATATTGACATAATACTATCTGACATAGTTGATATATTTTTAACTACCGATACTTTCTTTAAGGCCTCCTCCAGTTCCCCCTTACATTTAGAATAAATCTCATCTAAGGTATTCATTGAACTTATTGCATCCTTATGAAGATTATTCGATTGACTCTTTATTTTATCCGAAAGATCCATTACTTTTGAAGATATATTAACAGATACTGTTACACTATTATCCACTTTTTGTACTAAATCATTAACTTTATTCACAGATTCAAAGCACCCATCCATACTTGCAGATATCTCTTCAACTGCTGCTACTGACTGATCCAATTCTGACGATATGTCTGTTATCATATTATCTATTTCTAAACTACTTGATGATATATCATAACTACTTGTTTTCACTTCTGTAACAGTTGCATTTAAAGCATCTACACTTGAATTTAAAGAATAAATCGCTTTTTTAAATTCACTATTTCTAATATTGGAATTATCTTTATATGACAAATTGTAATTTGATAGTTCTTCTGAATATTTTATTATTCTTTTCAATTCTTTATTTATATTTTTTCTTATTATTAATGAAATAAGAACACTAATAATTATGGCAATTATGGCTAATATAGTTTGAATTATAGATATCTTATTTATATTATGTAATACTTCTTTTGATGGCGCTACAACTCCAAGAACCCATGGTGTATCTTCTGGATTCTTATAAGAAATGTATACTTCTTCTCCATCTAAATTCATATCAGTTATATTACTCTTACCTGAACCAGCCTCTAAAATAAAGTTTTCTATTTCACTTTTATCAGCATTTTCTTCTCCTAAGTCTGCTATATTCTTGTAATTAAATACTAGATCCATATTCTTATGAGCTGCAATTAATCCATGCTGAGTCATCAAAAATGCATATCCATTTTCACCTATTTGAATATTCTGCACAATTGAATTAACCCTTGCTAAATCTAAAGTTCCACACATATATCCCAATATATCCTGACTGTCATTCATTATTGGTACTATTATTGTCGCTACCGATCTATTATTATCAATATCAGCCAACGGAGTATCCATTATGAATTTCTTATTTTCTTTTATCTGTTCAAAATACGAATCATTAGAATAATCCTTTATTTCATCATTTGTATAATATGCTTGTCCGTTATTATCAAATATGTATATAGCTTCAAATCCCCAAGTTGAACATTGCTGTATTACAACTTCCTTCCAAACATTGTAATCCATACTTTTAACTTCTGGCAATGAAGCAACATACTCCAAATTTTTCATACTAATTTCAAATTCACGACTTATAGCTCTAGCACTATCATTAGTTCTGTCTGTTAGTGTTTCATATGTTGTTTTAATAATATCTTCTTTAGTTCTACTAAACGATACATATGAGATCAATGTACAAATTATCACTACTAAAAGAATAATTTGTAACATTATCTTATTACTCATACTAGAAAAAAAATTTTCACTCTTCATTTTATCCCCCTAATAATAAATTATATCTTTTGTTTATTAATGTTATTACTTTTTAAAATTATAGTTCAAACATTTTCTTATGTCAATATATTGTAAATACATATACAAAACTAATGTACTTAATACACATAAAAATTTTCTTCACATGCTTTTTTAGTTGATAATTTATAGTTACAGTTTATACATTAAAAAAGTACCTAAAGCCGTGCTCTAGATACTTTTTAACGATGCATACTATAGTCTTAATAAATGAATCAGCTTTCCAGAATAATCTCCGTATAAGTCAGTAATATTAATTCCTGCATTCATAAGTGCTCCTCCTGAATATACTTCATTTGTTTCCTCATTTTTATACATTGAATCTTCATCTAGACCTTTAAGTTTTATTCTTCTGCTATGATAATTAGGTCTTCCTAAAACCTGAATACATGTTACTAATACTTCGTTCTTATCCTTTGCAACTACAGACCAACAGTCAAAACCATTATTTTCAGAATAATTTTCAATTCTGTAGTAATCTCCTCTTCTTACCAAGTCATTATATTTATGATACATTTCTATCTGTTTTGGTATCATATTTCTATCTTCTTCTGATATTTTTGTTATATCTAGTTCATATCCAAAAGTTCCGCTTAAGGCTACATATCCTCTTGTTTCAAATGGTGTTGTTCTTCCTACTGTATGATTGGGACAGTCACTTACATGTGCTCCTATAGTACTTAATGGATATACCATTGCTGTACCTTCTTGAATTTTAAGTCTTTCAATTGCATCAGTATCATCTGAACACCATATTTGTGGGCTGTAATAAAGCATTCCCGGATCAAATCTTGCTCCTCCACCTGAGCAGTTTTCAAGTAATAAATCAGGAAAATCTTTAGTAAGTCTGTTCATTAAATCATAAACAGCAAGTACATATCTATGGAATATTTCTCCGTGTTGTTCTGGATTAATAAAGCTGCTTCCAAGGTCTGTAATCTGCCTGTTCATATCCCACTTTACATATGTTATGTTTGCGCTTGAAAGTATTTTCTTTAAACTATCATAAACATAATCAACTACTTCTTTTCTTGTAAGATCAAGTACATATTGTTCACGACATAGTGCCGGTGTACGTCCTTCAATATGAATACACCAGTCTGGATGCGATTTATATAATTCTGAATCTGGAGAAATCATTTCTGGTTCAAACCATATTCCAAATTCCAATCCCATCTTATTAACTTCATCTACTAAATACTTAAGTCCGCCTTTAATTTTATTTTCATTAACAATCCAATCTCCAAGGGATGAGTTATCACTATTACGATGTCCAAACCATCCATCATCCATAACAAGCATTTCTATTCCTACTTTTGATGCTTCTTTTGCTATTGCAAGAAGTTTTTCTGTATCAAAATTAAAGTAAGTTGCTTCCCAATTATTTATTAATATAGGGCGTTTTTTATCTTTATATTTTCCTCTTATCAAATGATTTCTATATAAATCATGGAAAGTTCTTGTCATTTTTCCTATTCCACAATCTGAATAAGCCATAACAACTTCTGGAGCTGTAAATTCTTCTCCTGAATCTAGTCTCCATTCAAAGTCTGTTGGATTAATTCCCATAAGCACTCTTGTTGTATCAAATTGACATCCTTCAACTTGTGCTAAAAAGTTTCCTGAATAAACAAAATTAAATCCATATACATTTCCATAATCATCTGTTGCTTTTGAATCCATAAGTGCAATAAACGGTGCATCCTGATGACTTGTTTCACCTCTTACAGATGATACTGTCTGTGTTCCATGGCTTACTTTTCTTCTATCAATATGTCTTTCCCTTGCCCATGATCCATGAAGTGAAATCATATCATAATCCATTCCATCAAAATCTATACACATTGATAATACTTTTGTTAGATATATTTTCTCTTTTCCTTCATTGATTATTTTCACACTTCTTGTTATTGCATCTAAATCTTCAAAAACTGTGTACATTAACACTACTTTTAAGTTTAAATCCTTATCTATACATGTAATTTCTAAGCTTGTACATTCATTTTCTTCTCCAAATGTAGCTGGAAGACTTTCAAGTTTACTTTTCCCCCTATAAATTTCATGTGAAACATATTGAAGTTTGCATGCCGTATTTCCTTTAAAATCCTTTACAGAAAGTGCAGTCTGTCTAAAATCTCCTATTCCATGTGTTGAGTATTCTGTTGGAAAACTGTCATAAAAAGATACTCTATCTCTATTATTTTTAGATGGCACAAATGGAGCTTCTTCTGTTCTCAATAAATAATTTACATTTTCATCTATTATTTTCTTACCAAAATATACATGTCCTAAAAATTCTTCTTCATCTATAACTGCCATAATATACGATGTATTTTTTCCATCAAGTTTAAAAACTTTATGTTCTTCAAAGTATTTAATTCCCATAATAACCTCCTAGGTTTTGTATTCTAATAGCTTAATTGTTATCTTAATTCTTATTTCCATAAATAATAATATTTTATTTAACAATATTATTATTTCTATATTTTTTCAATTTAATATAGAAACATAATTTAAATTTGTATTAATTTCTGATTATTTGTATAGAACATTCTTTACATATTCATGTTTTTATAATATTAATTCTTTATTAATTCACTATTATTTACTTCCATCATCCTTATTACTGGCAAGATTATAAAATTCACCCTTTTTACTAATAAGCTCTTCATAAGTTCCTTGTTCTCTTATATTTCCACCATTAATAAGTACAATTTTTTGTGCATCTTTTATTGTTGATAACCTATGTGCAACCATAAACGTTGTTCTATTTTTCATAAGATTCTTCATTGCCTTTTGAACATGAATTTCAGATTTATTATCTAATGCTGAAGTTGCTTCATCCAAAATAATAACCTTAGGATTTCTTATAAGCGCCCTTGCAATTGAAATACGCTGTTTTTGTCCTCCTGATAACATATCACCATGTTCTCCAACATTTGTATTAATTCCATCTGGAAGTCTCTCAATTACTTCTTTCAAACAAGCTGCATCTATTATTTCATCTAATTTTTCATTACTAACATCCATACCATAAGTAATGTTATCTTTTATTGAGCCTGAAAATAAAACCGTATTTTGAGGAACCATTGCAATATGAGTTCTATAACTTCTTAAATTAATATCATTAATGTCATGACCATCAACAAAAATCTGACCATCTGTAGCTTTTAAGAAACCAACTACAAGCTGAAGCAATGTTGATTTTCCTCCTCCTGATTCTCCTACAAACGCAATACTTTCACCTTTTTTAACATGAAGATTAAAATCTTTAAGAACATCTTCCTTTCCATCTTCATATCTAAATGTAACATTATTAAACTGGAAATCACCTTCAACTTCTTTCATAACAAACTTGCCACAGTTTTCTTCAATATCTTCTGCTGCAAGTATTTCGGATACAGAGTTTATAGAATCAAAACCTTTTACAATCTGGGGATATACATTTATTGCATTTGTAAGATCACCCATTATAGAAGAAAAATAAGTTTGATAAAGTACAATATCGCCTACTTTTATATATCCCTTAACAGCTAAAAAACTTGTAAACACAAGACATATTATCTGCATAAGCTGAAATGTTGCCCATCCCCCTGCACCAAATAGTGCATTAAGCATATCCACTTTATATCCGCTACTTTTAACTTTAGATACTTCATTATCAACTTTATCTATCTCTAGATTTTCTAATGCATGTGCTCTAGTTATAGGAACCATTTCAACCATCTGTGAAACTGCTGTTGACATATCCTCAATATTTTTTCTTAATATTTTATTTGAACTTTGTATACTTCCATTAAATTTTCCTATAAAAAATACTGCTATAGGAATTGTAGCTAAAAAGAATAATGATACATAAACATTTCTAGTTGTTGTGACTGAAAATGCTACGATAACATTTAATATTATTGGAACTACTGTAATGCATATTACATTAGATAAATTCGTTATAAGTTCCACATCTCGTAGTACCTTAGATTGAAGTTTCCCTCCTGATAAATGCTTATGATATGGTATAGATAAAACTTGCAGTTTCTTTACAAGCTTTATTCTTACAGAACTTTCTACATCTCTTATTGCAAGACTCATAAAACGAGTATGTATCAAAGTCGCAGGAACATTTGTTATTACGAGGATTGCCATTAATCCTAGATTAATTATTAGTTCATTTACCTTAAGATCTTGAGTATTGCTTATAATATTAATTAAATTTGATAAAACAATTGGCATGATCCATACAGGTGAATGCTTTATAACGAAAAATATGAATGATAATAATAACTTTTTATAATTTCCATCATATAATCTTATAAAGGTATTAAATGGCTTATCATAAGCAGGATTTTTATTCTTCATAATACACCTCTACTATTTAATTCTAGTTTAATAAATATATACACAAATGTGCATACGTTTACTTAAACAAATAAATTATATCATGATAGTATTTATTATTAATTTGCACAATCTACTATTTATAAACTATTCTTCAGAACTTTCTATATTTCCTTATGATATCCAAATTTAATATCTATTCAAACAAAATTATAAAAATACAATCATACTCAACTATTTTTATAAGTAAAATAAGCCCAGTAGAATAATATCTACTGAGCAAAAGTTAAACCAACTATTTTTATTTATTAAGCAAATTTCCAGAATACATTCTATTTGTTCTTATTCCTGGTTTAATTTCACCATTTATAGAGAATATATTTTCATCTAGCAAAACTAAGCCTTCACCACAAGGAGCATCAAAAGGAACTTGTCCTAACGAAGTCCATGAATCACTCTTACAATTATAGACTAATATTTCTTTGTTCCAATTAAATTCATAAGGATCAGCGCCAAAGTAATTTTGTCTAAACTTTGCTAATTCATCACCTTTTAATGATCCTAGATTATAAACAGCATTATCGTAAACAGCCTTATCAAACCCTCCAATTACTAACATTTCATCTTCATTTAATTTAACAGAATTTGCTCCATACAACGATATTTCTTTATCACCTAACTTTACATTAGAAACCTTTGACCAAGTATTTGAACTTATATCGTATTTATATCCATCAGTGTTAGCAATTGATCCTCCTCCACTAAATACATATAAATTTCCATTTAATATTTGTGCTACACATTGATTCATTGAACTTTTTTCAGTTAATGATGCAAGCTCTTTTATCTCATTTGTTTTAAGATCATACTCATATAACTTAGTGCTATCTTTTCCATTTTGACTACCTAAACCAATATATAACTTACCATTATATTCTGCCGCAATTCCATTACTTAATGTAAAAGGAAGATCACCAACTTTTTCATATTTCAATTTATTAGATTCATCAAGAGTTATTAGTGTTATATCATTTGCAGCATCTTTATTGGTACTTCCACCTATATAGTAAATTCCTTTATTAGTTGTAACAGAAGATCCATATGCTATTTCATTTGGAAGATTAGTATGTTCTTTTACTACTAATTTTCCATTATTTTTTTCTAGTAAATACAAATCAGAATAAGTTTTTTTCTGGCCTCCATTTAAGACAGTATCATATGGAAAATTAGCCCCGCCTCCAACTACTACATATTTATTATCCAGTATTCCTGATAGTACACCGGCAACTCCTATATTTTTATCAAACCCATTTTGTGCTTCTAAGTCACCAGCATGCTCCCAAGTTATTCTAGTAACATTTTTCATTGATGCTGATGCTTGTAAACTGCTACTTGTTATACCCACCGCAATAATTGATGATGCAATTAATAATGAAAGAATTTTTTTCATAAGATTTAACCTCCCATAAATATTATTTAGAATTCTAAAAGTTTTATTTTTATATATTGTAACTAGACTTTATATTTAGTCTAGTTCAATTATTGCAACATATCTGCTATATTAGCTTTATTTTTCACATACAATATTATAATATACAGCTCCTATAAGACCTGCATCATTACCTAACATAGCTGCTTCCACCTTTAAATCTTGTGAGAATTTCTTCATCACTTTATTTAATATTATTTCTCGTAATGGCTTAATAAATAATTTTTCTTGCTTGCTTACCCCTCCACCAATTAAAATTATCTCTGGGTTAAATATATGAGTTAAACTTATTAATCCTTTACTTATGTTTTGAATCCACTCATCTACTATCTTCTGTAATTCTTTATTTTTTTCTAGTTCACTAAATATTGTTAGTCCATTTACTTCTTCTTTTGCAAATGAAACCTTACCTAACTTCTCATAGTTCTCTTTCACATCATTAATTAAGGCTGTCATAGATGCATATCTTTCATAACATCCTACATTCCCGCATGTACATTTTCTTCCATTTGTATCTATGGCAAAATGTCCCATTTCACCTGCTATACCAATTGAACCTAAAAGGATTTTTGAATCTACAATAATTCCTCCACCAACACCGGTTCCAATAGTAATACCTATAACATTTTTATATCCTCTTGCTCCTCCAAGCCATTGTTCTCCAATAACCATACAATTAGCATCATTTACAACAGTTGTTTTTACATTATAAATTGCTTCCAATTCTCTTTTTATTTCTGTTCCACACCAATTTTTAATGTTTCCACCTACACCAACAACACTTCCAATATTACTATCTATTTGTCCTGTAGCTGAAACTCCTATTCCACTTAAATCATGTGATGAAAGATTAGAATCCTTTAAAAATATTCCTATAACTTTTTTTACTGTTTCAAATATTGGAGTTTCATAACTATCAAATGCTACATCATAGCTACATTTATTAAGTATTTCACCCTTTTCAGTAACTATCCCCATTTTTACAGCTGTTCCACCAATATCAATACCTAAATACTTCATAAGCTACCTCTTAGATATTGCGTCAACAAATCTTGTTGCTATTTCTAATGGTCTAGTAATTGCACCACCAACAACTACAGCATGGGCTCCTAAATCTAAAGCTTTCGTTGCTTGTTCTGGTGTATGGATTCTTCCTTCTGCTATTATAGGAATATCAATGTTTTTTGCTAAATCTTCTATTAACTTAAAATCTGGTTCTTCTAATTTTAAAGTATATTCAGTATAGCCGCTAAGAGTTGTTCCAACCATGTCAATTCCTGCTTTCCATGCATTTATACCCTCTTCTAAATTTGATATATCTGCCATAAGAATTATTTGTGGATATTTCTCCTTAATAGCTTGAATAAACTCACTAACTGACCTGCCATCTACTCTCTCTCTTAAAGTACAATCCATAGCAATAATATCTGCTCCTGCTTGTACTAATTGATCTATCTCGTCCATTGTTACTGTAATATATTGTTCATAACCTTCATAACCCTTTTTTATTATTCCTATTATAGGTAAATTAGTTTCTTCCTTTATACCTATAACATCACGAACTCCATTTGTACGAATAGCAGCTGCTCCTGCTTGCTTTGCTGCTCTAGCCATAAGAGGCATAATAGAACTGTTTTCAATATATAAAGGTTCTCCTTCTAATGCTTGACAAGATACAATTAACTTTCCTTTTATTTCTTTTAATAATTTTTCTTTATCCATAATACCCTTCCTATCCTATTATATAAATTAAAATAACATCCAGCTAATTTGTAGATTTATTATTAGATTTGATTTTAAATTAAATTTGACGAGCTGATTTGAAATGTAATTTATATAAATTAAAATTTAATAAACTTTAAATTCTCATTTTCAAAGAAATTATTTAATTCATGTCCATATTTATGAAAAACAATATGTTTCTTTTCACATTTTGCATTATTAAATATGGCATATTGAGTGCTAGGTGGACAAATATTATCAAGTAATCCAGTACCAACTAATAAATTACATCTAAGTTTTGATGCAAAATTCACAGCATCTATATACCCAAGCTTTTCAAATATCTCTTTTTCTTTCAAATGCATTGGATCAAACCATCTGAAATAGTAACGAATTCCTTCATATGCTTCTATGTCTAGATCCATATCCCATACACGTTTAAAATCACTTAAAAATGGATATTGAATTGAGCATTTTTTTATATTTTTATTAAAGGCTGAAACCATAAGAGATATGGCACCACCTTGCCCTTTACCAAAAGTAATCATCCTGTTTTTATCTACATTTAACAGCTTTTCAGCTATTTTAGATAATATATATCCATCTAAATATGTCTTAGTATAATACATTTGATCTACTTCATCATCGATTCCACTTATTAAGTGACCGCAAACCGTTGATCCTTTTACACCACCTAGATCTTCACTCTTTCCACCTTGACCTCTGCAATCCATAGCTAGTACTGCATAATCAAGTGCAATATATCTAGTGAGATGATGCCATCCTCTACTTGATTGCTTATAATCATGAAATTCTAATACTACAGGTACCTTACCTTCATGATTTGGACATATATACTTAGCATATATATTAGCTCCATCTATACCTTTAAATATTATTTCATAATAATTTGCCTTTTTATTTTTAAATTCTTTTTGTGTAACAACATATTCTAAATCCAGCATATCTGCTTTTTTTATTTGCTTATCCCAAAATTCTTCAAAATCTTTAGGTTTTATTCCAGATCCAAAATATTTTTCAAGCTCCTTTATTGGCATATCTAGTACTGGCATATTAATCATCCTCCTTTAAGAAGAAATCAATTAACATATCATCAAATGCGGAAATCTCTTCATGAGTATAGTCAGGAAATATTACATGCTGTTTTTTAGAATTTATATTATTGTATATAGCAAACTGTGTTGATGGAGGACAAATATTATCTACTAAACCGGTTCCAAATAAAACTTCTGCTTCTAATCTATGAGCAAAATTATGAACATCTATATATCCTAATTTAGTAAATACTTCATCTTCTCTATTCTGCATAGGGTCAAACCACCTTGAATAATAACGTAGCCCCTCATAAGCAATCATATCTAGATCCATTTCCCAAACTCTTTTATAATCAGAAAGAAATGGGTATAATGCGGCACACCTTTTTATTACTTTATTTAAAGATGCACATGCAAGTGCAATTCCAGCTCCCTGGCTAGCACCATTTGCATAAATCCTATCAATATCAATTCCTTTTAATTCTTGAACTATTCTACATAATATTGATGTATTTTGAAATAAACGAACATAATACATATTCTCAGGTTCATCATCTAACCCAGCTACTATATGTCCAGATACTGTTGTTCCCCTTTTACCGCCAACATCTTCACTCTTACCACCTTGTCCTGGACAGTCCATTGCAATAATTGCACATCCCATTCCTGCAAATGATGATTGCTCAAACCATCCTCTGCTAGCTCCTGGATATCCATGAAACTGTAATATTAAGGGGAGTTTTTCATCTGACTTAGGATGAATATACTTAGCGTATACTTTTCCTCCATCAATACCTTCAAACCATAAATCATAATAATCACATGATTCATATCCCTGTATTTCACTTGGTTCTATTTTGTAATTTAGTTTACAGTTGTTTACTTCTTTAAGCCTTTCATCCCAAAACAAATCAAAATCAGTAGGTATCGGATTTGTCCCAGTATACTTTTTTAATTCTTCCAAAGGCATATCTACTACTGGCATACATTTCCCTCCTATTCGAAATAAACATCTATATCATCATTAATTTCTACAATTATCTTCTTATTCATATTAATATTAGCTTCCTTATAATCACTACGATAATGTGATCCTCTGCTTTCTTTACGCAGATCAATTGCCATTAAAATACATTTAGCCAATAATAAATTAGATTTTAATCTATAAGATTTATTTATATTCTCCATATTAAAATCCGACTTATATACTAATTTGTTTTTTATATTATCAATTTTTCTAATAGCATCTTGAACTGAAGCTTCATTTTTCTCAATCATTGCTGACTTAAACATAATTTCCTGTAAATCATCAAGAAACTCGTCTACATTTTCAATACCATAAGGTTGAAATTCTATTTCGTCTATGTTGCTCATCATATTATTTGAACTATATATACTAGCAGACTCACCTGCTATTGTTCCAAATACTAGTCCATTTGCAGTTGATAGACCTCCAATCCTGTCAGCTCCATGCATTCCTCCAGTTACTTCCCCTGCAGCAAATAGACCATTTACTCCAGTTTGAGCCTTCTCATCAATTCTAATACCGCCATTGGCAGCATGAAAATAAATTCCTAATTTTATTTCATCATCAACTGTTAAATTTTTATTTTCCTTTAACCAGTCAAAATATACTTTAATAAACTCAGATTGTTGATCCTTTATTTCTTTTTTATACCTAACTGTAACTCCATTACTATCCTTCATAAACTCACTAAAAATTCTATAATCGATTTCTCTTGAATTTAATCTAGAAGTAAAAGGTCCATGGGTTGAACGTTCTTCTAATTTTTCTAGCTTATTTTCCATTCCTTCAAAGATGTCTTTCCCATCTTTATTTAAAATATCTACATATTTAAATGTTTTTTCATTAAATATTGTTTTTGGACATGGATTTATATATCCAGGCATCATTTGCATAAATTCTATATTAACTAATTTACATCCACTTTTTAATGCCAGTGCTTGTCCCATGCCAGTAATATCATTTGTATTTAGTCGATACTTAAATAATCCACCAATTCCACCAGTTGCTATTACAATTGCTTTACACTTAATGAATTCTAATTTTTTATACTCATTAATTAATACAACTCCAATAACTTTTTCACCATCTTTTATAATTTCTATTACTTCAGAAAATGGTAATGTTTTTATATTTTCTCCGTTAAGTTTATTACTAAATACTTCTTTTGCACTATCAAACAAGATTCCATTCCAATTCCTTGCTTTATGATCAAAACAAGGAATAAATTCTTTCTGGCCCTTGTTATCTGCTTCTTTTAGTTTTATGTTCATTGATTTAATTAACTGTATTCCTTTTTGTATGTTGCTTACAAAAGTTTGAACTAGATTTTCATCAACTACATCACAACCTACTTCTTTAATGGTTCTTGCTAAATCCTTCTCATCTTCTTTATTTTCTGGACCTATAAGACCTAGTCCCCATGTACCAGGATAAAAGCTAGAACCTGATAAAATATTTGCACTACTTGCTATAATTACTGATGCTCCTTTTTGTGATGCTTGGATTGCTGCCATAACACCAGCAATCCCTGCTCCTATCACAAAGACATCACATTCACATGACTTATTTAATTTAATTTTAGATAGCATCTATAAAATCAATTCCTTTTAAGTCATAAGTTTCTTTTAATTTCTTAAAGCCTTCTTTGAATTTAACTTCATCTTCTTCAGTTAAATTTTCAAATGGTCTACGGCAATAACCTGCATTTATACCCATCCATTTTAAAATCACTTTCATTCCAGCATAGAATGATGGTAATTGTAATGCATACATTATTACTTCAACAGCTTGTTTTTGTAGTCTTTGTGCTTCATCTAAATCTTTATTTTTAACTGCATCATATATATTTATAAATAATTCTGGCATTATGTTATAAAAAGATCCAACTATTCCATCTGCACCTGCAATTAATCCTGACATAGCCATTTCATCAGCACCAGAATAAACTAAGAACTCTTCTCCCACTTCATCTTTTATTTGTGTTATTTCATATTGAGATAATGCAGTATATTTAATTCCCTTAACATTTTCAATTTTAGCTAGACGTTTTATAGCATTCATTCCAAGAAGTCCTACAAGAGGTACATTGTATACTATCATGGGAATACTACATGAACTTGCAATATCCTCATAGTACTTAATTATTTGATTCTCATTAAATTTCCAGTAGAAAGGTGGTACACTTGAAATACCATCTGCTCCAACACTTTCAGCATGTTTTGCAAGATCAATTGAAATCTTTGTTCCAATAGCACCTACATGAACTACAACTGGTACTCTACCTGCTGTTTCATCAATAACTATTTCAACAACTTTTTTTCTTTCTTCTGAAGTCATTGTAAAACCTTCTCCAGTTGAACCTGTTAAATATAATCCATTTACTCCTTTGTCTATTAAAAATGAAACTAATTGTCGCATTCCCACTTCATCAATGTTCTCTTCCTTATCAAACACTGTTAATACAGCTGGAATTACCCCTTTAAATGCCTTAATATCAAATTTACTCATTGTTATTCTCCTTCTTACTCATGCTTTGTTCTACTAAATGGCATGCAACAAAGTGATCTTCACCATCTATAACATATTTCTTTAATTCTGGTACTTCTTTTTTACATATGTCCATACATTTTCTACAACGTGGATGAAAATGACATCCTGATGGTGGATTTACCGGACTAGGCACATCACCTTTCAAAATGATACGTTCTGTTTTTTTATCTAAATCAGCTATTGGAATGGCTGACAATAGGGCTTCTGTATATGGATGTAATGTATTATTAAATATTTGCGATGTTTCTGAAAGTTCTACAATTTTACCTAAATACATTACTGCTATACGATCACTTATATATTCAACAACACTTAAATCATGAGTTATAAATATATATGTTAAATCTCTTTCACTCTTTATTTTCATTAATAGGTTTAATACTTGAGCCTGAATTGATACGTCTAGTGCTGAAACTGATTCATCACACACTATTAATTCTGGGTTTATGCAAAGTGCTCTAGCAATACCAATTCTTTGTCTTTGACCACCAGAAAACTCATGTGGATATCTATCCATATATTCACGACGCATATTTACAGCTTCTAAAATATCTCCAATAAGCATACGTCTATCTTCTTTTTCTTTTACACCAAATTTCTTTAATGGGTCTGATAATGATTGATATATAGTAAAAGATGGATTTAATGAAGATTGGGGATCTTGAAATACTATTTGCATCTTTTTACGAGCTAAATCCATTTCCTTAGGACTTAACTTTCTTAAATCTTTTTTACCACCATATTGTTTAAAATCATAAATCATTTCTCCATGTGTAGGCTTTACTAATTGAAGAATTGATTTTCCAAGAGTAGTCTTACCACATCCAGATTCCCCTACAAGTCCAAGGGTTTCTCCTCTATATATAGTTAAATCAATACCATTTACGGCTTTTACATAATTAGATACTTTATTAAAAAAACCTGTTTTAACTGGGAATAAAGTTTTAAGATCTTTAAGTTCTAATAAAGCTTCTTTTTTACTTACTTCCATTATTTATCACCTCTTTATGTTTCCAACAACGTACCATATGTGTTTTACTTATAATCTCCTCACTAGGCATTGTATTACATTTTTCACAAGCATAATTACATCTTGGGGCAAATTGACATCCTATAGGTCTATCAAAAGGATCTGGAGTTGAACCTTTTATTGGATGTAACTCTTGTTCTCGTCCCTTTCCTAGAATCGGAATCGACTTTAATAAAGCTTCTGTATATGGATGAGCAGGTGTTTTTAATACTTCTCTTACGTCCCCAGACTCAATTATATTTCCCATATACATTACAGCTACTTCATCAGCTAATTCAGCAACAACACCCATATCATGAGTGATTAGAAGTATTGCTGTTTCATAATCTCTCTTTAGCTTTTCCATAAGTTCAAATATTTGGGCTTGAATTGTAACATCAAGGGCTGTTGTAGGTTCATCTGCTATCAATACCTTTGGATTACAACTCATAGCCATTGCTATCATTGCTCTTTGACGCATACCACCTGAGAACTGATGTGGATACTCATTTATTCTTTGTTCTGGGAAAGGAATTCCCATTCCTATTAATAAATTAAGCGTTCTATCATATGCTTCTTTCTTGGATACCTTTTCATGACCTAATATATTTTCCATTATTTGATACCCTATTGTATATACAGGATTTAATGCGGTCATTGGATCTTGGAATATCATTGCAATATCCTTTCCTCTTAAATTACGCATTTCTTTCCCATTTCTCTCTAACTGATCTATTCTTATATCACCATTTTCGCCATGATATATGATTTCGCCTTCTTCAATACGTGAAAGCTTTGGTAATAGTTGCATAATTGATGATGCTGTAACACTTTTACCACAACCAGATTCACCTACAACACATAAAGTTTTACCTTTCTTAACTTGGAAAGACACTCCATTGATTGCTTTATTGCATCTTTGATTAGTATAAAAGTAGGTTTTTAAATTTTTTACTGTAATAATAGGTCTATCTTCCATATCTTTTCCTCCTAACCTTGTTGTGTTGGATCTGTAGTATCACGAAGACCATCACCAAGAAAGTTTATACCCATAACAAATGATGAAATTACTATACCAACAGGTAACCATAACCACCAGTTATTTTGTAATGTATACATATCTTGTGCAGCGTTTAAAATATTTCCCCAGGTTGCTATTTCTAATGGAACTCCTAGTCCCAAGAAACTCAAAGATGCTTCCTGTAAAATAAACATTGCTGTACTTAATGTTATATTAACTACTATTGGTCCAATTGCATTTGGTAACATATGCTTATAGCATATTATAAAATCATTTAAGCCAAATGCATTAAGTGATTGTACATATTCTTCTTCACGAATTGTTAATATTTGTGAACGAGCCATACGGTATACACTACCCCATCCAGTTAAAATAAATATTACAATTAAGTTTGTTAAACTTTGTCCAAGTATTGTTACAAGTAATAATACAAGAACTAATTGTGGGAATGACATAAAAACTTCTGAAATATGTAGAACTATTTTATCAAACCATCCGCCTTTATATCCCCCATAACAGCCAAGTAGTACACCTATAATTGCACATCCAAGTGAACTACCTAAACCTATTAATATTGAAATTCTTCCACCATATAAAACTCTTGCAAATACGTCTCTTCCAACTTTATCAGTACCAAAAATATGCTCTAAAGATGGTGCTTGTAACACACTACCCATTTCAGCTTTAAGTGGATCATATGAAGTTAAAAGTGGTGCCAATATTGAAGCTAACAAAATAACTATAAATATTCCTGCTCCTACAATAGCTAGTTTATTGTTAAGAAATTTTCTCAACGTACGATTAACATTTTTTTGTTTTAATTCACCAGACTCTTCTAATTGTTTAATTTTATCAAGTTTTTGATTAAATCTATTTTTTCTAACATTTACTTCAGCCATAATACTACCTCCTAATCTAACTTAACACGTGGATCAAGTACAGCTGTTGCAACGTCAACAATCAAACTTGCAAGTAAAACTGCAACTACTGAAAATAATGCGATAATCATAACTAATGGGTAGTTTTGAGCACGTATTGCTGTAGCAAATGCACTACCAACACCTGGCCATCTAAAAATTGTCTCAATAACAACTGACCCTCCAATTAAAGTAGGCAATCTAAACCCAACTAAAACTATTACTGGTGTTAAAGCTACTCTAAATCCATGAACTAAATTTACACGCCATTCTGGTAAACCTTTACTTCTTGCCGTACGTATATATTCTTTATTCATAGTATCTAACATACTTGAACGAGCATATCTCATAACTCCGGCTGTTAAAGATATACCTAAAACAAGGGCTGGCATTACTAAATATTGAATTCGATCAAAAAAGGCTGTTTTCCCTGGCATCATACGTCCACCTACTGGAAGCCAATCTAAATTTAATGCAAAAATTAATATCATTACCATACCAAAGAAGAACTCTGGAATAGATACACCAATCATTCCTGCTACAGTTAATATTCCTTCTGAAAGAGTACCACGACGAATTGCACTGAATAAACCTAATGCACTACCAAGTATTGTAGAAATTAATAATGCTGCTATTGATAACTCTAAAGTAGCAGGTACTAATTTCTTTAATTCATCAGCTATAGGAACTCCACTTGTCATACTATATCCAAAATTCCCTACTAGGATTTGTCCTAACCATTTAAAATAACGAATTATAAATGGATCATTTAAACCATAAGCTGAACGAATTTCATCAAGCTTTGAAGCATCAACATTTGCTAACATTTCTGGACTAATCATATGTGATACAGCATCTCCTGGTGTTAGCTCAAGTGCAAAATATATAATAAATGTAATTATAAATACCATTGGAATTAATCCAAGTAATCTTTTTATAATGAACTTTAACATATTTTCCTCCTTTTATTATATTTTTGGTTGCACCGAATCAAATCGATGCAACCTTTATTTTATTATATTTATACTTATTTAATTTTCCAATTTTGAATATTCCAGTTGTAATTAAATTGAGGGTTACCATATTTCTCAATTCCAGTATCTACTTTATTACTTTGAACTACGTAAATTGGTTGATAATATAGTGGTATATCAAATAATGTCTCATTTTCATACTTCTGTAATTCATAGAATGCCTTCTTTTGAACTTCTGTATCCATAGAAGAATTTGTTGCATCAATTAATGCATTTAATTTATCATCTGCTGGAGTATGAGAATTTGATGCTGAGCCTTCTCTGAATCTATCATAATATTCATGCATTGATAATGCTGCAATAGCTCCATAAGCCATATCCCAATCTACAGCAGTTGGTCCAACTTTCTGATCATTAGGTGCTTTCCATAGAAGTGAAGCTAAATCACCTTCAACTAATCTAAATTTCATGTTAATACCGATCTCTTTTAATTGAGATTGAATTGTTGTCATAAGGTCAACAGTTAATTGATCTGTATAATAGTAAACAACATCTAATGTATAATTAGGATCCCAGCCTGCTTCAGCTAATAATTTTTTAGCTTTTTCTGGATTGTAATCATAAGTTTCCAATCCTTCAACTTTGTCACTTCCATTTGGAGTTAAGCTATTTGCTGGAATTGCTGTTCCATCATATAAATTTTCACATATAGTCTTCATATCAATACCATATCTAATAGCTTGTCTTACTTTTACATTAGCAAGTGGTGATTTTGTTCCATCTGCTTTATCGAATTTATTTGCATAAAGTAAACGAGTATATCTAACATCAACCTTATTTAATGTAATTCCTTCAGCATCTTTAAGTCCTTTAATATCAGAAACAGTCTTTGTATATCCAAAATCTAACATTCCTGATTTTGCATTATTAACTAAGTTAGAATCACTATCTCCAGGACTTGGAGTTAATAAAATATCATATTTAGGTTCTCCATTGTAATACTTATCAAATGGTGCTAAAGTAGTATAGTCATTCATTTTTACTTCTTCTACTTTAAATGGACCAGATCCAATAGGTTTTTGGAAATACTCTGATTGTTGGAATTTTAATGGATCTACATCAGTAAAGTATTTTTCAGGTAATGGAGCAAATTGTGTGAAAGTTAATAATGCATCTGGTGCTACTTTATCAAATGTAATAGTTATTTTGTTACCATCAATCACTATACCATCAATAGATTTAGCAGTTCCTGCTAAGTAAGCATCTGCACCTTTTATAGCTTTGAATGTATTAATAAATACTTGGTTTAATACAGCGGTTTTTAAAGAATATTCTATACTCCATTTAACATCTTTTGGAGTAATCTTTTCTCCATCATGCCAGTAAATATCATCTCTTAAATTAAATATCAATTCTTTACCATCTTCACTTAAAGAATAATCTTTTGCTAATTGACCTTCTTTAGGTTGAAGATTCTCATCAGCAACTATTAAGTGATCATACAATACCTTTGAGTAAGTAAAGGTACCAGGGTTTAACCAAGGTGTTTCAAAGAATTCAATTGGTCCTCCATTTGAATACATAATCTTTGTTTCTGCATCTCCACTAGAAGTCTTGTTTGCAGATCCACATCCAATCAATGATAATGACATCACGCCAACTAAAGCTATAGCCATCATTTTTTTCATTTTCATTTTTTCCTCCTCCATTTCTTTTAATAAAAACCTTGTAAAATTTCACTCCTTTTTTTCTTTGAATTAAGAAGTATTACTTCATTTGCTCTAAGTATATCACCATTTATTTCTCTTGTAAACGTTTTTTAAGTATATTTTTACATTTTATCAATTTTGATGTTTTTTTAGTAAAATTAAGTACAAGTGTGTGAAATTTATAATTTTTTTACTAATTTTTAAACTTAATCTTTCATTTCTAATATTTAAAAGTTACCAACATATTTCACTGCATTATGATTTTCTGAAATAATAAAAAAAGACACTGAAGATGTGATTACTACGTCATTCTTCATTGTCACTATTTTCTTTTTATATAAAAAAATCGAGATATATACTATATTCTCGACATAATTATGATTGGTTTTATTTATATAATTTTATTGAATAATCAGTCTTTAAAATACTAGTTAAAGACTAATAAAATGAAAAAAAATACATACCATAAAACATTAAATTTAATGATACGTACCCTTTTATGTTAATCCACAGCTTTTGATACAACAGCTTCTGCTGTTTTTTGTTTTTGCAATAATGCACTTTTTTTATTTTGTACTAAATATTCTGAACAAAGTAAATCTATTATATAAAGTTGTGATATCTTACCTGTAAATGATCCACCCTCTAGTGGATTTTCTTTTGCTGATGTAAGTAATACACAATCAGCAAGTTGTGCAATTGGAGATAGTATGTAACTTGTAATTGCTATAATTTTAGTATTTTCTTGCTTTGCAATTTTTACTGCTTCAATAATATCTTTAGTATATCCTGATATACTAAAAACAATAATTACATCTTGACTGTTGCTTATTGATGAGTACATTGATTGAAAATGAGGATCTATAATAGCGTTTCCTATAACTCCCAGTCTCATGAATCTAGTTTGAGCCTCATTAGCTGTAAACCCTGATGAGCCTACTCCATAGAAAAATACCCTCTTTGAATCAGTAATCATTTTAATAGCTAACTTTAAATTATCTTTGTCTAAAGTCGATTTAGTATTTATAATTGTTTGGGCAATTCTTTCGGCATTTTCATCTATATAGCTATCGTAATTATTATCTAAACTATTACTATTACTTTCAATATCATTATTATTTTCTTTTGCTATTTCAAATTTCAAATCTTGAAATCCACTAAATCCTATTTTTCTTACAAATCTAATAATAGTTGCCTCACCAACTTCTATATTTTGTGATATTTCTAATAATGTCTGATATATTATCTTGCCTCTTTCTTTTAAAATATAGTCAGCAACCTTTTTTTCTGTTTTACTTAATGATGGATAACAAGATTTTATAATGGCTATATATCTCATTGTTTTACTCCCCTCCCAATCCCATATTCTGAAAACAATATTATTTATATATGAAATAGTATTGTTAAGTTTTACTTAATACTATCACTTTTAATCCTTATTGTCACTATAGCTGGTTATACTGAACTTAATACATACATATAGATTTTCACAAAAATCTAATTATTTTATATAGGTAAAAAAACTATTAACCATATTTATATTTAAAATATGATTAATAGTTTCTATAAACAAATAATATACAGTTTTATCTGATTTCAGTAAATTTATCACTGATTTATGATATTGTTCTCCATAACACTTGCAAGTGAGGTTTTTACCTATTATATTATTTCACATCCATCCTCTATAGTTACTGCAATATCCTTAATACTAACTGTATTATTATTTTCAAGTTCTCCATAATATTCATCTTCAGTGCTTAAGATATCTATCACCTCCTTACCTTCATTAATTTCATAGCTTTCAATAATATTCTTAAACTTACTTCTTATATCGTTATCATCACCTTGAAGTATTAGCTTAATATTTTCATCTAACATTTTTATATGTTGAAAATTAATATTATTTTCTATTCCTTCCTTTTCTATAAGCCAAGTACAAGCTCTCTCTATTTCTACTTCAAAGTTATCTGTATCACTTATCATTACAAAAACAATTTCTATGTTTTTATCAAAATTTTCAAAATTTAATTTTGCTCTTGATAATCTATTTCTTAAATATGGCCCCATAATTCTTTGTGTATCCCTAAATAGATATACACAAGGTACAATTAATAGCTTGTCACTACTTAATTCACAAGCTATTTCTTGTATAGCTTGAGTTATTATTCTCTCATATCTACGTTCTATTATCTCATGAGTTTTTACCAACAACTGTAATTTACTATACTTTTCATTTTCATAAATTATAGACGTACCAATAACAATACTACCTTGCTCTGATAACAACTTCTGAAAATCCTCTTCTAATATTTCCTTGTATATAAATTTCTCTAAATATGACGTATTAATTGTTTTTCTAATCCCATTGTCTTTGTAATCAGATAATGCTATATCAAGTCTAAATATTCCACTATCTGAAATAGATATAAAACATTTGTATGGAGTATTGGATATATTTTTAGATAATGTTATCCCATGTGAATTTTCATCAATATTAGGTATCTCATTTCTCTGATTAAATAATGTATACCCCTGCTTCTTATGTAATTTTTTAATATAATCAATTAAATTGAAACTTCTATCTATTATAATTCCTGTAGTTGTCATCAAATCTAGCTCTGTTTCCATATATAACTCACTTAAAGTTCCCTTTGAGCTTCGTGCATTTATAACTTGAATTTTATTCTTATACTCATTTGTATTTATATTTAAATACTTAAGAATTATTTCTATAAATTGTGATGATGTTATTGTCCACCTTATTATATCCTTATGTTTTACTTTTATTTCAAATAAGGAATCATAATCACCCAATTGTCTTAGCATATATGCATAACTAAAGTATCCTGATAAAACTGCTATAATATATTTTGCTGAATTTCTTTCATCATTGTTAATTATCTCTTTTACTATTTCTAATGAACATTTTAATTCTTTTTCAAAATTTGACCTTTTTTGCGTATCATCTACAGCTATATTATCTAGTGATATATCTTTGATTGAATTAGTCATATCCTCTAATATTGTATTTAACTCATTTCCCTTATCTTCAAATGAAATGATTTTATCGTAAAACAAAGGATATATCCATGAGAATGGATTATTGTAACTCTTCATTCTTCCTGATTTCAACTTATCATTTTTTAAATATTCATCTTTTTCTTCCTTACATATGTCATCTATATTATTTAAAAAAACTTTCAATGCAGCAGGCGTAAAATGCCCAAGAAATGCTTCATCATCTAATTCCTCATTGATATTTTCTAATAAGTTATTAGTATCCATTAATTTATAATGTTCTACCATTGCAGATATTCCATTGTGCAATGAATAATACATATTACTTACACATGTACGTAATTTATTTTGTATCAAATTAATTTTTGCCGATTCTATATTTTGTAATGTAGCATCAGAGAATATTTTATATCTAAGTATTATGAATGATGTAATTTTTTGATTGTACTTCTCTTTTAATTCTTCTGATAGCACTTCAAAACATATTGTCTTTTCTCCAATAAATACCTTGTTCCCTTCTTTCCACATCACAATTAGTACTTTATTGCACTCTAAATTTAATCTTTTATATCCTTCTGTCATTAAATATTGCTCTATTTTTTCAATTGGAAATTTTAATCCATGTTCCTTATCTTGAACACTATATATTACCTTATATAAAAAATTAGATGTAATCCCTATAATACTCTCACCCATTTTAAAATTCCCCCAACCTTTATTAGTACCTTGATATTATGATGACATATATTACATAGTATGTAAATATGCAAAGTTATTTTTAATATAAAATATAATAGCCTTCGACAAGTTATATGAATCCCTATGGCTATAAACCTCATTTATTTATGATATTGTTCACCGTATCCAACCCTAAAGTCTTTCACGTCTTAAAGTAGATTTTATAAACAGTTGCTTCAATGTGTCTTTATCATCATCTTTTATTGCATTCTTAATTTTATCAAGTTCTGCTTCAAAACTCTCTATTGATTCAAGAAGATTGTCCTTATTCCCAAGAAATAATTCACTCCATAAGTCTTCATTTATGTTAGCAATTCTCGTTAAATCCCTATAACTATCTCCTATGAAACTTCCCGTTTCTCTTCCTTCTATATCACTATTAACAAGTGCAACTGCAAGAGTATGAGGAAGCTGGCTTGTGTATCCTATCATTTCATCATGATATTCAGGAGTAATTCTCCTTACTCTTTTAAAACCTAACTTATAAACTAAATTCTCTATTAAATCAAGATTTTCAGGTTTATTTCTTTCAACTGGAGTAATTATATAATTAGCTCCATTAAAAACTTCTGCACTAGCAAAATCTATACCCTTTTTTTCTCTTCCGGCCATAGGATGTCCAAAAACGAAATCTATATTAGAAGGTAATATATTAATTACATCTTCAACAAATAGTTTTTTGATTCCTGTTGCATCAGTTATTACTGCTCCATCTTTAAAATTATCCTTATTCTCTAATATAAATTTCTTAACTAATCTAGGGTATAGAGAAATTATTATAATATCGGCATCTTTTATAATTTCGCCTCCAGAAGTAAATCCTTCTTTAATAAAACCTTGTCTTTTTGCTTTTTCTAAAGATTCTTCATTTATGTCAATTCCATATACATCATCATAACCCGCTTTTTTTAGTGCCATGGTAAAAGAGCCACCAATTACCCCAAGTCCTACAACTACAATTTTCATATTTCTGCCCCCTTTGTCAATTGACAATTGAAAATTGACAGTTGACAATTACTGTGAATTATTTTTTTACTTATCAAATGATTAAATTTGTTTATCTTCTAATTCTGCTACTGCTTTTACTTTTTTCATTAATATATCAAATTCATCTGGTGTTAAACTTTGTTGACCATCACTCAATGCATTTTCAGGATCATTATGAACTTCTATCATAAGTCCATCGGCTCCACAAACAACTGCACTTTTTGCCATAGGTTCAACTAAGTATGAAAATCCTCCTGCATGGCTTGGATCAATAATTATTGGTAAATGAGATAATCTCTTTACAACAGGTACTGCTTGTAAATCAAGAGTATTTCTTGTAATAGTTTCAAATGTTCTTATACCTCTTTCACATAAAATGACCTGTTCATTACCACCGGCCATTATGTATTCAGCTGACATAAGCCATTCTTCTATAGTTGAACTTAATCCTCTCTTTAATAAAATAGGTTTTCTTGTCCTACCTATCTGCTTTAACAGATCAAAGTTCTGCATATTTCTTGCACCTATTTGAATAACATCAACATCTTCTACAAAATTATCAATGTAATCTGTAGACATTATTTCTGTTACTATTGGGAGTCCAGTCTCCTGTTTTGCAGTTTTTAACAACTTAAGTCCTTCAAGTTCAAGCCCTTGAAAGCTGTATGGTGAAGTTCTAGGTTTAAATGCTCCACCTCTTAAAAAGTTTGCTCCTGCTTTTTTTACTCTTCTTGCTATCTCTACTATCTGTTCTTCACTTTCTACAGAACACGGACCTGCAATTACACCTAATCTTCCCCCTCCAATAATAGAGCTACTAACACTTACAACAGTATCTTCTGGCTTGAATAATCTATTTGCTTTTTTAAAAGGCTCCTGAACTTTCATAACCTTATCCACACCTTTTAACACTTGCATTTTCTTAGGATCAATCATTGAAGTATCACCTATGATACCTACAATATAGTTTGTTTCTCCCTTTGAAATATTAGTTATAAGACCTTTAGATTCAATTATGTCCTTTACCTTTTTTACTTCCTCTTCTTTAGCATTTGACTTCATAACAATTATCATTAGTCATCCTCCTATACTACATTATTTTTTTAATTTGCCCTACTGTGCTTATTATCCTACATTTTATAATATAACCCATTTATATAAATCTTTCAATTGATTTTACTTAACAATTGACATTTTTTTGATATATAACATAGAAACTAAAAGAGATGGATTCATAATACTGAATCCATCTCTTTAAAAAATCTATATACTTTTATGTAATATTTGAAGAACTGTGTTTAAATCTTCTACAGCTATTTGTCCTGGAGCTGATGCTTTTTTAGCAGCACCAAATGTTAATACAGAACCGAAACATTCTCCAGCTAATCTGCTTATTACTCCCATTCCAGCCATAGACATTGTTATTATAGGCTGATCTGCATATTTTTGTTTCATTTCATTTGTAGCACATAATAAAGTTAATACATCAGCTTCACTTTGTGGCATTACTGCTATCTTAGGAAGATCTGCCTTTAATTCTGTCATTTTAGTTAATCTTGAAACTATTTCTTCTTTTGCTGGTGTTTTAAAGAAATCATGATTAGACATAACTACTTTAACACCATTTGCATGTGCAGTTTCAACTACTTCTGATACATAGTTATCACCTGTGAATAATTCAACATCTACTAAATCTACTTGTTTAGTTTTAGCTATTTCACAATTTAATTTTACATAATATTCAACAGGTACTTCTCTTTCTCCACCTTCTTTTTTAGTTCTGAAAGTGAATAATATTGGAGTATCAGCTAATACTTTTCTTATTTCTCCTAGTATTTCTTTTACTTTTTCTATATCTTCAACATTTTCATAGAAATCAACTCTCCATTCAACTATATCAAGCTTAATTCCTTTTAAACCTTTTACTTCTTCAATTAACTCAACGTTGTTAGTTCCAACTACTGGTACTGTGATCTTTGGTATTCCTTCACCTATTTTTACATTTCTAACTTCTACTATATTTGACATTGTACGCCCTCCTAAAATATATCTATATATAATAATAAATTATTATCACTTTATTATGTTTTTCATAAGATAAAATAAATTTGAAACGCCTCTTTATTATTTCTTATGATTTTCTAATTTTTACTTATGATTTGTATATAAATTGATAAGATCATTTCCGACAACATCCCTTATATTGTTATAGAGACTTTGAGATGCTTCTATCATTTCGTCTCTAAGATTTTCTGATATTGGAATAATCTCAGTACCTGTTGATTTAATAATATCCATTTTTTCTTCAACTCGCTCATCTGATACTTTTCTTGAATAATCAATTGCAACTTGAGCAGCCTTATTGATTATATCTTGATCTTCTGGTGATAATTTTTCATAAAATTTTTCACTAACTATAAATGAAATCAAATGTGGTAAATGATTTGTTTCAATAATATATTTCTGCTGTTCATAAAGCCTATTTGATACTATTACTTCATATGGATTTTCTTGTGCATCTATAGTCTTTTGTTGAAGACCTATGTATACTTCACTAAATGACATTGGTGTTGGGCTTGCATTGATACTTCTCCAAAATTGTAAGTGATAAGGATTTTCCATAATTCTTATTTTTTGACCCTTGTAGTCATTAAATTCTTTTACCATTTTATTTGTTGACATTACACGAAAGCCTTGGTCTGAGTATCCCATTAACTTATATCCAGACTTTTTATATGCATCTTTCATTACTGATAAAAATTCTTCATTATCAACCGTCTGTCTTACATCTTCAATATCTGTAAACACACATGGAAGATCGAATATTGATGCCTCTTTAATAAAAGATACTTGTGGCGCTGTATTCTGCACTACAAAAGGAATATCTCCATCCTTACAACTTTCTAAAAGTTCTCTATCTCCACCCAATACACTATTAGAATATACTTGAATGATAATCTTGCCATCACTCATCTTTTCAACTTCTTCAGCAAACTTTTCTGCAAAAATTTGTGTAACAGTATCTTCTGGACTAGCCGTTGCTATCGGCCATGCATAAACTTGTTTTTCTTCTTCTAATACATTTTTGTTACATCCTATTAATAATGAAGAAATAGTAATTATAATTCCCAATATAAGATAACTTAATGTTTCTTTTTTAACTCTCATATTACACCACCTAACTGCCTAATAATAATAAACTTATCTCTGGTATAAATGTAATCAATAGCAATGCTATAATGAAGCATATTATCATAGGCAGTGCTTTTTTAGTAATATCCATTACTGGTATATCAGTAAGAGAACTTGCAACAAATAAATTTACACCTATTGGTGGAGTTATGAATCCTATTGCTAGATTAACAATCATAATGACTCCAAAATGTATAGGATTAATTCCTATACTATGTACTATTGGAATTAAAATAGGCGTTAATATCAATATTGCAGGTGTGGTATCCATTACCATTCCTACTACTAATAACACTAAATTAATCACTAATAACAGTATTATTTTATTCGTAAAGTTAACCGAAATCCATTCACTTACAAGTTGTGGTACCTGCATCAATGTTAATACTCTTGAAAAAGCAACAGATGCCGCAAGAATAAATAAAATAGGTGCATAAGTTCTTACTGTTTCAATACATACATTTAAAAGAACTTTTGCATCAATAGTTTTATATACAAAAACGCTTATTATTAATGCATAAAATACAGACAATACTGCTGCTTCTGTTGGTGATGCAACTCCTGAATAAATGCAACCTAAAATTATTACCGGAGATAATAATGCAAAGAAACTTTCTTTTAATATGTTAACTAAACCTTTTTTCTTCAATTGACCTATTACATTTTCTATTCTCTCTCTATCTTCACCATTCTTTTTACAATAAGCTATAGCATACCCTATCAATAAAAAAGCTATAATTATTCCTGGAATAATTCCAGCTATAAATAAGTCGCTCACTGATTCACCTGATGTTGTTCCAAACATTATAAATGGTATACTTGGTGGAATAATAACACCTAGTCCTCCTGCAACAGCAACTATTGCTGTTGAGAATTTTTTATCATATCCAAGTTCATTTAAAATAGGTATTGTCATACTTCCAACAGCAGCCACTGTTGCAGGTGCTGAACCTGAAATTGCTCCATAAAACAAACATGTGACGATTACAGCACATGGCATTCCTGCTGTAAAACGCCCTAAAAAATAAGCAAATATATCAAATAATCTTTTTGATATTCCACCTTTAGCCATTATAATTCCTGAAAATATAAACATTGGAACTGCAAGAAGTGGAAAACTATCAATCCCTCCAAACATAGACCTTACAATATATTGACCGCTAGCGGTAAATGAAGGAGAGATAAAACCTGGCAATACTGAAACTATCCCTAAAGATATAGACACTGGAATAGCTATTAAAAGACAAATGAAAAATATCATAAATACTATAACGGATGTCATGTAATTATCCCTCCCTACATACCTTAAATTCTATAATCCATCTTTGAATTATTCTTATAATTGCTAAGCTAAAACCTATTAGTGGTGCAGATTGTACTAAATACATAGGAATACCACATGCTGGACTTACCTGACCACTTTCTATTGAAGACTTTAAATATAAAATTGAAAACGGCATTAAATAAAAGAAAAATATCAGTTCAATTGTATGATTTATTATCTTAAATATGGCTCTTCCTTTCTTAGGAAATGCCTCTACAAATTGCTCTATCTTTATAGAAATACACTTTTTTGTACAATAACTAATACTGATAAAACCAGACCATATAAATAAATATCGTGTTACTTCTTCTGACCATGACAGGGAATTATTAAACATGTATCTAGAACACACCTGCACTCCCATAATAAGCGTCATAAGAATCAACAATATTATCATCAGCAATTCTTCAAAATAATTATCTAACCAATTTAATAATTTCAAAATATCTCTCCTTACTATAATAATTTAGTTATCTATATAAACATCTAGATAACATATCTACATTATTATATCTTAAATAAATCTGTTATTATAGACAACTTACTTAAATGCCACTTCAAATCTATATTCTGTCTTTTGTCTAAAAGAGTTGCTACAAAACTACTAACTTTTTCGCTTTATAACAACTCTCCCTAAATAGATTTATTAATATTTAATGTCTAGCATTTCTTTCATGTATTCTATTGGCATATCTTCGCCAGTCCATAATTTAAATGCTGCTGCCCCTTGGAATAACATCATTCCAAGACCATTCATTGTTTTGCATCCTACTTCTTTTGCCATTCTTAAAAGTTCTGTTTCTCTTGGGAAGTATACTACATCAGATACTATTAAGTCAGGTCTTAAGAATGATTTATCTGGAATATAAGTTTTTCCTTCTAGTGGTTTCATTCCCATTCCTGTAGCATTAGTAAATAAGTAACTAGTTGCTATTTCTTCTTTTAATTTATCTAAATCATCTAAATCATAAAGTGATGCTTTACAATTAGTTTTTTCATTTATTTTTCTTACTGTTTCTTCAGCATTTGCCCAGAAATCATCTTTTCTATTGAATATTGAAAGTTCAGCAACACCATCTAAAGCTGCTTGGATTTCTATTGCTGTAGCAGCTCCACCAGCTCCAACTATTGTCATTTTCTTTCCAATAACATCAACGCCATTATCCTTTAATGACATCATGTATCCAGTACCATCAGTTATATGACCAGTTAAAACTCCATCTTCATTAACTATTGTATTAACAGCTCCACACATTTCTGCTGCTGGTGATATTTTATCTAAATATTTATGAACAACAGTCTTATTTGGCATTGATACATTAGAACCTTTTAATTGTAAAGATCTTATACCTTGAACTGCTCCTTCTAATGAATTATTATCAACTTCAAATGCAAGATATGCATAATCAAGTCCTAATTTTGCAAATGCAGCATTGTGCATTGTTGGTGAACTTGTATGACGTATTGGATACGCAATAAGTCCTATTAACTCTGTATGTCCTGTAATTCTCTTTTCCATTTTTAATACCTCTCTATCCTATTATCTATTTTCTAATCAAATATATTCTTAATAAATCAAATCCTATTTATCTTTTTTCATAAGTATGTTATATCTTATATTTACAACTATTGCAGCTACTATACTTACTGATGCAAGTACTGCTGAAACAAGTAATGTATATTGAACACCAAATGATTTTGTAACACCACCAGCTATTGCTGTAATTGTGAATGCGCATAATGCTCCAGCAATCATTATCATACTAACTGCTTTTGCCTTAGATGCTGGGAACAAATCTGACATTGTAGCAACTACCAATTGTAATACACCACCAGCACAAGTTGCACCAATTAAGAATCCTCCAATTTGAGCAACTGTTGGACTTGGAGCTAAGTACATCCAAAGTAATGTTCCTAATGATAATGCTGGATATATTAATATTAATCTAACTGATTTAAACCATTTAACTAAAACTACATTTAGTAATACTGCACATATTGATCCTAATGCATAATTAGAACCTATTTGACCTGCTGCTGATTGAGACATATTTAAGAATGTCATTCCATAATCTTTATTTATGTTTAAAAATACTTGGAATGTTGCTGTTGCAGTATATCCCATAATTATTAATGCTACTCCTTCAATCCAGAAATTAGCTTTAATAGTTTCTGCTGAATTTTCAACAACTTCTTCTTTCTTTGCTTCTGGTTCTGCAAATGGAAGTTTAATTAATAATAATGCAATTAATACTAATAAACCTATACACATTACAAATGTCCATCCAAACCACATTCCATTGTCTGCCCAGAAAACAACCATAACTGGTAATATATATTGTGCAATTGCTATAACAAGCTTTGTTAAAATACTAGCAAGCCCTGATGAATTAACTAAGATTTCCATAACTGCCGGAATTACACCTGAGTCTAAAAATCCGTTTGCTACTCCTGCAAGTATTGCTATACAAAATGCAACTTGAACATTTGGAGCAATTAATATTCCTCCAAAGAAACATATATATACTAAACATCCAATTATAACTGTCAATCTTCTTCCAAACTTATCTGAAATTGCTCCTGAAAAAGGATATGTTATTAATCTACCTATTCCTAATGCAGAAATTACATAAAGTACTCCTGCCGCATCTGTACTCCATAATGCTTGAAGGGAAGTTGTATTTTGTGATAAAATCGCTGCCCCAAACCCATGAACAAAGAAACTTAAATATAAAATAAATGCTGTCGGGTATAATTTCTTGTAGTTTTGTTTTACTACTCTTTCTTCCATATTGTTCGTACTCCTCTTATAATAATGTGTTTTTTTTAACAAATTAATTTAGTTTTATTTACAACCTAATTATATAAATTTTCAAACAATTTGAATACAAATAATATTGTTTTACACTCAAATTATATTGATATCTTTTTTATTTACTTAACGTTATTAAGCCATTTTATAGATTATTTTTTAAATTATATTGTTATTTTACAAAATTTTATTTACTTTTTATTTTATCAATGAGTTATACTGTTACTATCTACCTAAATAATGTATAAAAATCATTACTATACTTAAAGGAGGATTAAAGGTGTTTTCTTTTAGTTTTAATAAAAAATCTCAAGATATATTTAAGGATAAACATTACCCTAAATTAAGAAGAATTTTTCATAATTATAATACCCCTGACTGGACATATAACTATCATCTTCATAAAAATTCTACAGAAATAGTTTATATAGCTAATGGTAAAGCTACATATACTATTGATATGGAAACATTCATTTTAGAAAAAGGACATATTTTGATAATGGAAAAGGGAGTTCTCCATTCTATTAGCTCTGATACAGAAAAACCTGTAGATGCCTGGACCATAATTATTGATGATTATACAATAAATGGCTTTTCAGAATCTAATAGCCTTTTAAATTCAAGTACATATGCAATAATAAAAACTGGTATACATGATTTGCTTATAAAATCTATAATGGAAGAAATACGTACTTTATGTATAGATGAAACACTAATATCTCAATTTACATGCAATATGCTTGCCACCTCATTAGTTTCATTAATATATGGACTTCTTCCAGAAGAAAATCTATCAATTGAAAAGAAAAAGTCTTCCTTTGTAAGAGATATCCTTGTATATATAAGCGAACATTATAATGAACCAATAACTTTAAAAAAGCTTTCTGACGTATTTCATGTAAGCGCTGGACATATAAGTCATGCCTTTACGAAGGAATATACAGTATCACCAATAAACTATGCCATTGATCTTCGTATATGTGAAGCAAAGCTTCTATTATTAAATACAGATGAATCACTTACATCAATTTCAAATAAAGTTGGATATACAAATATAAGCCATTTCTCAAATATATTTACTAGCAGAGTAAACTGCTCTCCGTTAGAATTCAGAGAAAAACATTCAAAAAGTAAAAAAAATAGTTCTAAAGCTAAATCCTCTGATATGAACACTCAAAGCACTGTTCTTGTTTCAAAAAATACTTATGATGAAATACAAGAATTAAAAGATACTATTGATAAATTAAAAAATGAAAATAATATTTTACAAAAGGCCATGACTATTTTAGCAAGCGAAAATATCACAAATGATTAAAAACAAAAAAGCATTTTCTAAAGATAGAAAATGCTTTTTTGCCAATATAATAAAATTTACTATTAAGCTTAAACTAATTTTTTATGTGAATCTTATACAGTATTATCTAAATAATCCCAATCTATCTAGTGTTTCAATAGTTAGATTTCTACCTTCAGTAGTTCCTTCTATTATTCTTCTTGCTCTTACACTATCACCGATATTCATTATTTCAACATCTGTATCTTTAAAGTGTTCTTGTAATTCTGGTAATAATGTTGCTACTCCTCTCATACCTAGACATACAAATCCAAAATCAAAATCTATATCTTCATTGTTTCCATCAACTTCAACTAAGAAACTACTATCTTTAACTTCAAGAAGAGATGTGCTCGTCATAGCTCTTACTTCTTTTTCTTTAAGCATTGCCATATTTTGAATCTTAGTAATTACATCTAAATCTCTTCCTATAACAGGTAATCTCTCTATTATAGTAACATCAGCACCTTTTTCAGTAAAGAATTCAACAACATCTAATCCAACTGCTCCACCACCAACGACAGATATCTTCTTACCTTTAACATTCATTTCTTTAAAGTTTTCAATTTCATTTATTAATCCAAAAATTGAACGAACTTTTGAATCTTCTTTATCAATTCTATCTAAAAGTCCAGTTATTGGTGGAAGTAATGGAACTGAACCTGTTGCATTTATAATCACATCTGGTTTCAAGTTACTTACAGCTTCAACTGTAGCTTCTGTACCTGTAAATATAATTAAGTTTTTCAGATTATTAACTCTGTTGATTAAGTAATCTGGGAAATCATTTATTCTATCTTTAGCTGGTAACTTAGCTATTTCTCTAGCAAGACCTCCAAGGTATGATTTCTTTTCAAATAAGAACGTCATACATCCAGCTTCAGCTGCTGTACATGCTGCTTCAAGCCCAGCAGTACCCCCACCAATAACTACAACATTAGTATGCTTATTTACTTTTCTGCCTTCTAATGTATCTTCAAATACAACATCTGGATTTATTGTACATCTTATTGGTCTATTTAATCCAATTCTATGTCCAGCACATCCAATATTACAAGATATACATTTTCTTAATGTTTCTTCTTTTCCACTTTGAACTTTATTTACCCAGTTTGGTTCAGCAATAAGTCCTCTTCCCATTCCAACTAAATCTGCTTTACCTTCTGCTAAAATATCTTCAGCAACTTGTGGGTTTCTTATATTACCAGTTGTTATTGTTGGTTTATTGAATTTATCTCTAACAGCCTTAGACATGTATGCTCTCCATCCATCTTCTAAGTAGTTAGCATCTATTTGAAAATATAGAGAATCATTTAATGCGGCCGAAACATTGTATATATCAACTTCTGCATCCAAATATTCTAAGTATTCTAAAGTATCTTCTAATTTATTTCCGCCTTCTAACAATTCATCTGCACTAATTCTGATCATTATCGGTAACATAGGTCCAACTTGTGCTCTTACTTTTTCTATAACTAATCTTCCGAATCTCGCTCTATTTTCAGCACTTCCACCAAATTCATCTGTTCTCTTATTAAATATTGGTGATAAGAACTGACTTATTAAATACGAGTGTCCCATATGAATTTCAACTGCATCAAATCCTGCCATTTGAGCTCTTCTTGCTGCATCTGCATATTTATCTGCAATTTCATATATTTCTTCCTTTGATAATGGTCTTGGAACAGCTCCTCCTGTTTTTGAAGGTACATCTGAAGCTGATGCTGCCTGCATTCCAATTCTTCCTGGAACAGCCGATGCCCCTGAATGGTTAATTTGTACTGATACACATGTACCATATTTATGTAATCTTTCAGTAAATTTATATAAACCTGGAATAAAGCAGTCATGATTTAATCTAAGCTGAGTTGTTCCATTAGATCCAAGTGGAAAGTCAACACATACATTTTCTAAGATTATTAATCCAGTTCCGCCCTTTGCTCTTTGTTCATAATAACTTATGTGCTCTTCTGTTATTTCTCCATTTGCTCCACCAAAATTGCTTCCCATAGGCGGCATAACAACTCTGTTTTTTATTGTCATAGTTTTCACTGTTAATGGAGTAAAAATATTATTGTATCTTTTCATGCTCTTCTCTCCCATAAAATAAATTTCTTGAAAATTCTTGATAAAAAACTATCATTCTTGATAAAAAATTAACTTTTTTATCAAGAATTCTTCATTTATCGCTGTATATTTATTTTAATATGTGATAATTCATTAATCCAATTCATATTTTTAACATTATCTATAGATTTTATCTATAGATAATGTTAGTATATTATTCAAACAAATATTTTTATAAAAAAGATCAGCTAAATGAAAGGATTGAATGTACATGAATCTAAATCATCTAAACTACTTTAGAGTCTTAGCTAAGGTTGAACACTATACTCAAGCCGCATCAATACTCTCAATAACTCAACCTAGCCTAAGTCATGCTATTTCTAATCTAGAAAGTGAATTGGGTACATATCTATTTGAAAAGCAAGGTAGAAATGTTAAATTAACAAAGTCAGGCAAACTCTTCTTGAAATACGTTGATGAGTCATTAAACATTCTTGAAATTGGAGAAAAAAAATTAAAGGATTTTCTTGATCCTTCAAAAGGCAAAATTGATTTAGCCTTTATTTATACACTTGGAGCTGAATTTATACCTAATACAATAAATGAATTTCTTAATGATTCCTCAAATAAAAATATTACATTTACTTTCGGACAGGATAATACTACAAATATAATTAATGGGTTAAAATCAGAAAAATATGATCTTGCATTCTGCTCTTTTGTGGAAAATGAACCTAATATAGAATTTTTTCCTGTAATTAAGCAAGATTTAGTTTTAATCATTTCTAAAGATCATCCATTGTCTTGTAAAGACAATATAGATTTAAAGGAAACTGAAGATTATCCTTTTGTTTATTTTAATAAAGAAAGTGGAATACGACCAATAATTGATAATCTTTTTTCACAGGCACAAATTACTCCAAAAATAATATGTGAAGTTGAAGAAGATACTGCTGTTGCAGGATTGGTTTCAATAAATTATGGTATTGCAATACTTCCAAATATATCAATACTAAAAAATTTCAATGTGAAAATTATCCCCATATCAAATTTGAATTATGAACGTTACATCTACATGGCTTCACTTAAAAATAGATACTCAACTCCATCTGTTAAATCTTTTTTCAAATTTATAACTGATAAATACAATAAAGTGTGATATAGAATTTTTCAACCTTTTAAAGTTATCAATAGATTTGACTCAACTATCAATTATCTAAAGAATAAAAAATATGCCCTCCTTATAATAAATATTTTTTCAAATCATTTATTATAAGGAAAGCATATTAACTATATCTACTATTTTACTACATCAAAATTCATTTGTGCTATAACATTCTTTAATCTTTCAATTACTTCTATCATATCTGAATCATTAACCACAATTTCATCAGCATATTTTTTATATAATTCATATCTTTCATTATATAAATTAATAACTCTTTCTTTACCATCTTTTAAAAGAGGACGTTTTGAAACATCTACATCTTCTAGTATTTTTTCAACTGGTCTATCTAAAAATATTATTAATGCATCTTTTTTCAATGCATCAATATTTTCTTTTTTCTTGACTACACCACCACCAGTAGAAATCAATACATTCTTTTCCTTTGAAAGCTCCCTGCACATATCTGTCTCTATATTTCTAAAATAATCCTCTCCATTTTCAAATAATTCTAAGATTGATTTAGATGTTCTTTCTTGAATATATTCATCCATATCATAAAATTTTAAATCTAATTCCCTACCAAGTATTTTACCAATAGTAGTTTTTCCACTACCTGGCATTCCTATAATAACTACTTTATCCTTCATTTCCTACCCCCAAAATTAATGATAGTGAATAACAAAAACTAATTGTTCACTACTAACGATTAAGTTTTCTGCCTAATTATTTAAAGTTTTCATTTATTTTAGAAAATACTTTATCAAAAACCTCATCATCTATATCCATTTCCTGCCATACTTCTTCAGACTTGATTGCCTGACCTACTAACATTTCAAGACCACCACATACCTTTTTATTTAATTTTTCCCCAATTGCTAAAAATTCAGTTACTCTTGGATTATAAATTATATCTATCAATGTATCAAAGTTTTTTATAATACTCTCTCCTACAGGGCTTACTCCTGTCTTTGGATACATACCTACTGGAGTTGTATTAATAATAACATCACCTTTAATTTCTTCTATCTCTTCATAAGTTGTATACTCTACTCTATCATCTTTATAATCAGATTCATTTTTATGATTTCTTGATACTAAATATATTTTTTTTACACCTTTATCAAGCAGGTATGTAACTACAGCCTTTGATGCTCCTCCTGTCCCTAAAACCATAGTAATTTTACCTTCAAGTTCTACATCATATTTCTTTATAATAGTTCCAAATCCAAAGTAATCAGAATTATATCCATATAACTTTCCATCTTTTAAATAGATTGTATTAACAGCACCTATTTTTTCTGCTTCTTCTGAAATTGAATCAAGATATTTCATAACTTCTTGCTTATAAGGTATCGTCACATTAGTACCTTTAATTTTTAAAATTCTTAATGAATCACACAATTTACTGATATCTTTTTTTTCTACTTCAAATATTTTATATGCGCCATCAATATTTAATAGTGAAAAAATTTCTTCATGTATTTCTGGTGAAATACTGTGAGGAAGCTTTTCTCCTAAAACTCCATAGAAATCCATTGTTAATCCCCCTTTTTATTTAAAATAATTAGCTTTAAAATCTTAAATTTATAGCATCCTATTACATTAAGCATTAATTATATATTTTTTCTATAACCACCTAACAGCTTAAAATAAGGACTATTTTGTTTTATTAAATTTAATGCAGTTTCTACTTCTTTACTTTCTATGTTCCCATCAAAATCAACATACAAGAAATAATTCCAAGTTCCTTGTTCCATTGGTCTTGATTCTATCTTTATCATATTAATGTTGTTTTCTGCAAAATGACTTATTAATTTATATAGAGTACCAGCCTTATCATCTATTGAAAATACTACACTAACCTTATTGCATTCTGCATCAGATTCAAGATTTTTTGATATTATTATAAATCTTGTTGTATTTTGGCTCTGATTATTTATATTTTCCTTTATTATATCCAGCTTATAAATTTCAGCTGCCCTTTTGCTTGCTATTGCTACTTTTGATTTCTCTTTTAAATCACTAACTAACTTTGCACTTACTGATGTACTATGAAACGGTATAAGCTTCCACTCAGGATGACACTTTAGAAATTCAGTACTCTGAGCAAATGGTTGTGGATGTGAATACACTTCTTTTATATCATCTAGTTTTGTACCTTTAACACCTATGATATTTTGTTCAGCTCTTATACACTGCTCCCCAACAATATAAAATTCATATTTAGATAAAAGATCATATACTTGAGCTATTGCACCTGTAGAAGAATTTTCAATAGGTATTACACCATAATCTATTTCATTATTTTTAACTGCTAAAAACACATCTTCAAATTCATCATAAGCTTTTGGATTTTTAACATTTCCAAAGTATTTAAGCATTGCCTCTTCAGTAAATGATCCTGAAACTCCAAAAAAGCCTATTTTTTTATCAACATTATTTTCTTTATCTAATACTTTTGACTTATTTATTATTTCAGCATTTTTTGCTTTCTCTTCTTCCTGCATTTTTCTCTTTTGAAGATGTCTTGATACTTCCATTAAATCATTATAGAACTCTTCAAGTTCACCAGAATAATCTTTATTTTCTAAATATCCTATATTCTTTTGTATTACTTCATCTTCCCTGCCCCTATTAAATATAGGAAGATTATTTTCCATCTTATATTTTGCAACATTAAGAACTACATTCATTCTTTCTTCAAATAACTTTGTAATTTCTCTATCAATTTCATCGATTCGAACTCTATAACTATCTAAATCTGCCATTTTATAAGTTTCTCTCCTTTATAATACTTACTCCTACAAAACTAAATCAAGTATTCCAATTGCAGTTACAGCTTCAATGACTGGAACAGCTCTTTGAACTATACATGGATCATGTCTTCCTTCAATTATCAGTTCAGATTCTTTCTTTTCTTCAATATCAATAGTTCTCTGCTTTTTAGCTATTGATGGAGTTGGCTTTATTCCTACCTTAAACAATATTGGCATTCCATTTGTTATTCCACCTGTAATTCCTCCATTATTATTAGTATAAGTTTTAACCTTATCACCATCATAATAATATTCATCATTACACTGAGATCCTCTAAGCTCACTCATCTCAAATCCTTTTCCAAACTCAATTCCTTTTACTGCTGGAACTGAAAACATTAAGTGAGCAAGAGTTGATTCAACTGAGTCAAAAAATGGATTTCCAACACCTGCATCTATTCCAATTACAGTACATTCTATTGTTCCGCCAACAGAATCACAGTCACTTCTCGCTTCAAGTATAGCATTTCTCATCATTTCTTCCTTTTCACTACATAATAAAGGAAGTTCATTTATCTTTAAGTTATCTAAAAGTTCCTTTGTTAGTTCAACTTCATCAAAACTTTTATCATATATTGTTCCAATACTCTTAACATGTGCCCCAACATTTATGCCTTTTATATTTAATATCTGCTTACATACAGCTCCTGCAAAAACAAGTGGTGCTGTTATTCTTCCTGAAAAATGTCCCCCACCTCTGTAGTCATTAAAACCGTTATATCTAATAAAACCAGGATAATCTGCATGACCAGGTCTCATTAAATCTTTAAGCTTTCCATAATCCTTTGAATGCTGATCACTATTTCTTATTACAGCGCATAAAGGTGTACCTGTAGTTTTTCCTTCAAAGAACCCACTTAATATTTCCGGCTGATCACCTTCTTTTCTAGCAGTTGAAAGTCTGCTTTTACCTGGTGCTCTTCTTGCCATTTCCTTCAATACTTCTTCCATGTCAATTTCAATACCAGAGGGAAGTCCATCGATTGTAATTCCAATTCCTGCTCCATGGGATTCACCAAAAATAGATACCTTTAATTTATTTCCCCACATTCCACTCATCTAACGCACCTCCTAAACTTATAAAGTCATTCCAAAATTCAGGATATGATTTTGTAACACATTCATAATCTTTTATTATTATTGGTTCTTCACATATAGTTGATGCAATTGCAAGTGTCATAGCAATTCTATGATCCTTGTGACTCCATACTGTGCATCCACCCTTAAGTTTTGATACACCTTCTATAATAAGTCCATCTTCTTTTTCTGTAATCTTTGCTCCAAGCTTATTAAGTTCAGATGTAACTGCTGCAAGTCTGTCACATTCTTTTATTCTAAGCCTTCCTGCATTAATGACTTCTGTAGTTCCATCACATAAAGATGCTGCAAGTGATACAACAGGAATAATATCTGGACATTGAGAACCATCAATAATTGTTGATTTCAGCTTCTTATCTACAGTTCCAATAATTCCTTTACCATTCTCTTTTATATTAACTCCCATTCTTTCTAATATATCTATAACTTCCTTATCACCTTGAAGTGACTTTAAATTAAGATCATTAACCACAACTTCATTTAATACTGCATCAGCACAAAGGAAAAATGCTGCTTGAGAATAATCACCTTCAACTCTATAATCTATACTCTTATAATTTTGATTTCCTTTTATTATGAATTCCTCATAATTATTATTTATTATTTCAATACCAAAATATCTCATGGCACTTAAAGTAAGATCAATATATCCCTTAGATTCCAGTTCTGTAGTTATTGTTATTTTTGAATCTCCATCTAAAAGTGGAAGTGTAAATAATAAACCAGTTATAAACTGTGAACTTATATTTCCTTTAACTTTAAATTCACCACATTTCAGTTTTCCTTCAGTTTTTAAATCAAGAATACCTTCTTTATAAGAATACTTAATTCCTTGATTATCAAATATCTCATAATATGTATCAAGAGGTCTTTTTCCTAGATTACCTCTTCCTACAAACTTATTTACACCTTCAAATAAAGCCGCTATAGGAACTAAAAATCTAAGTGTTGAACCTGATTCATTGCAATCTATTATTCTCTCATCACTTGTACTGTTATTAAGTTTATTTTCTGGTGATTTTATACCTATTACTTCAAGACAATCATCTTTTTTATCTATGACTGCTCCTAATGATTTCATAGCTTCAACTGTAGCTATAATATCATCTGAAAAATCTATATTTGATACTTTACAAGTACCATCACTCAAAGCTGCACATATTACTGCTCTGTGTGCCATACTTTTTGATGGCGGGATTTTAACCTCGCCTTTTAATTTCTTCGGATAAACTTTATAATCTCCCATTATTGCACCTCACTCTATTTAAAGAATTCCACATTAGTTTTTTCTAAAAATGATTTCCCTATTGATTTAAGTAACACAACTTTTAAAACATTATCAATATTTTTCTTATCTAATGATATTGTTTCTATAATCTGTGAACTTTCTTCAATGTGAACTTCATAAGGAAGACCATATTGAATCAATATTTCTTTAATATCTTTTGAAACACCCTGTTCAGTAATTTCTTTATCTTCTGAAATTTTGCTTATCATATACATCCCTATTGCAACAGCTTCACCATGACTAAATTTTTTAAAGTTATAATAAGCTTCTATTGCATGACCTAAAGTATGTCCGAAATTTAACAGCATTCTTTCTCCTGTATCTCTTTCATCATTTTCTACGACACATTTCTTAATATAACAACAGTTGTATATGATTTTTTCTATATTATTCATAACTTCTTCTTTTGTTTTAAGATTTTTAAGGAAATAGAAAAATTCTCTATCCTTTATACATCCATACTTAATAACTTCCGCCATACCATCTCTATAGAATCTGTCATCTAGTGTTTCTAATACTTCTGGATCAATTAAAACAAGTTTTGGATGATAGAAGCTTCCAACTAAATTCTTACCTCTATCAAGATCTACAGCAACCTTTCCACCAACGCTACTGTCTACTTGAGCAAGAATTGATGTAGGAATTTGCACAAAATCAACACCTCTTAAAAAAGTAGATGCTACAAATCCACCTAAATCTCCTATTACTCCGCCACCAAGAGTTATGATTAAATCACTTCTTGTTAGTTTAAAATCTAATAATTCATTATATACAAAAGGAAGCGTGCTTATTGACTTAGTTTCTTCACCTGGTTCTAAAGCCATCAATCTAACATCATAACCTTCATTAATTAACCTACTTTTCACCTTATCTCCATAATGTGAACCTACATTTTTATCAGTTAGTATAAATATCTTTTTACCTTTGAATACTTTTTTTATCTCAATATTAACTTCATTGAGAGATCCCTTTTTTATTATTATAGGATAACTTCTTTCTCCTAAATCAACAATTAATTCTTCCATACTACTCTCCTCCTTAATTTAGTTAGCAGTTAACAGTTAGCAGTTTTATTTTAAATTATTATATTTACTTTTATTAGAAATCATAACTTCTTTAAAACTTGAAAAATTCCATAGGAATTTTCTCCCTCCAACTGTTAACTGTTAACTGTTACTTGTTAACTAAACTAACTGTTACTTGTTGACTAGATTAAATTTCTCTTCCAACCGCTCCTGCGATAACTCTAAGTTCTTCCATTAACTTAGCAAACTTCTCAGGTTTAATTGATTGTGGTCCATCGCATAATGCATTTGCTGGATCATTATGAACTTCAATTATAAGACCATCTGCTCCAACTGCTACTGCTGCTTTAGCTAATGGTTCAACCATCCAGTATTTACCTGCCGAATGACTTGGGTCAATAACTACAGGTAAGTGACTTAGCTTTTTAACAGCTGGTACTGCACTTAAATCTAATGTATTTCTTGTGTAAGTTTCAAATGTTCTTATACCTCTTTCACAAAGTATAACATTCTCATTTCCACCAGCCATAATATATTCAGCAGACATTAACCACTCTTCTATTGTAGCAGATAAACCTCTCTTTAAAAGTATTGGTTTATTAGTTTTTCCAAGTTCCTTTAATAAATCAAAGTTCTGCATATTTCTTGCACCAACTTGAATTACATCTACATTTTCTACAAATGTTTCAATATCATATGGTGACATTAACTCTGTAACTATTGGAAGTCCTGTCTTTGCTTTTGCTTTCTTTAACAGTTCAAGACCTTCATATTTTAATCCTTGGAATGCATAAGGTGATGTTCTTGGCTTGAATGCTCCCCCTCTTAAGAAATTAGCACCTAATTCCTTAACTTCTTTTGCAATTTCAACAATTTGTTCTTCACTTTCAACTGAACATGGTCCTGCTATAACTGCAATTTTCTTTCCACCAATTTTAACACCATTCACATCAACAATTGTATTTTCTGGATGGAACAGTCTATTTGCCTTTTTGAATGGTTCCTGTACATGCATTACACTTTCCACTATTTCACTTGCTTCAATACTTGATGGATCTACTTGTGTTGTATCTCCAACTAATCCTAAAACGCTTTTTTCTGTTCCTATAACAGGATTAACCTTTAACCCCTTCGCTTCTATTTGTTTTGTTAATCTTTCTATTTGTTCCTTTTTTGCTTTTTGTTTTAATACTACTATCATTTTATAAGCCCCCTTAATTCAATGGACAGTTAACAATTGATAATTGACAGTTATTAGATTAGATAATTTATTTATCATTTAAACTTTTAAAGTATGTTCTAACTATGTATCAATCTCTTTTATAAACTGCTTTATTATCTTATTTACTTGTTGTATCTTTAAATTTTTATAAAATAAAATAGAGCTCACGTTAATGAGCTCTAAATAATAACTTAATATAAAGTTTCTTTTTCTTTAAAAAATAAACTATAGTGGATTAAACACTCATTAAAGATATATTATTATTCAGTTTTTTGCAAAAGAAATAGCCAGCGCTAAAATAAAAGCCCCAGAACATAAAGTAAAAAAAGCTATAAAGTTTTTGCATAACTGATTTTATAATATCCTTTTTCATGTTTTTTCTCCAATCATTGTATTTTTAGTCTTTTTAACATTATATCAAACTATCATATTTTGTCAATATATATTGATATTTTTTTATTTATTTTAACGATTATATGATTATTTATTAATTCATCTCTCTATGAAAAATCTATTTTGTGTATATTATTTTACCTTCAATATCTATATGTTTCTTAAGATTTTCATTTGTTATTGAATTATAATTTATTATATCAAAAAAATATGGCAACGGATAAATCTCATTTAAATAATCATTCAATTTTAAAATGGTATTATTGCTTATGAGTTCTCCCAAAACTACAATATCAACATCCGAACCATTTTTATAATTCCCCATTGCTCTACTTCCAAAAATTATAGCCTTTTCTATCTCTTCACACTGTTCTAATGCTTTTTTTATATATCTTATATCTCTTTCTAAAAGCCCATACATTGCTATAACTCCTTAGATAACTTATCATACATTTTTTCAAGCTCTGGAAGATAAATTGATATTATTTCATGTGTCATTTTAGATGCTAATTCTTGATCATATGTATGTGCAGTCAAATTTCTATCCGATAATGCATCTATCCATACATGACCATTATCTATCAAACCAATCTGAAATGCCTGTTTTATAGTTTCTCTTGGACTTTTAACCATATATCCTTCACTTTCTAAGTAATCCTTCAATACTTTCCAAGCAAGTTCAAAAGCCATCTCAAAGAATTGTATCATTCCTGCTTTTTCTAATTCTGTAGAAATAGATTGACTTGAATACTTCTTTAATAATTTATAAGTCTTTTCAAAATTTTCAAATCTCTGCTTCCATCTAATTTCTTTTAGATTATCCATATTCCACCTCTGTTATTGTTTATATTTTTATTATAACCTAGTTTTTATTTTTATAAAACACTATGAATTGTTTATATGATTAATAAAAGCAGTTATGAATTTGTTAACTATCAAAATTCATAACTGCTTTTAAAATTAATTTTAAAGTTAAAGTATAGGAGACACTAATCTAATTAATGACTCTTCAATTCTAAGTAATAAACTTCTGTTATTATATGTTTCCTTTGTTATCTCTTCTGAGAAAGCCATGTCTTTTCTAAATTGCTCTTCCCCATCTAATGCAATTCTATCGTCATAAATAAATGCATTAACTTCAAAATTTAACTTAAAGCTTCTAATATCCATATTTGCTGTTCCAATGCTCATAACGCCACTATCAGAAACCATTGTTTTAGCATGAATAAAACCATTATTATAACTATACACCCTAACACCAGCATCTAGAAGTTCACCTATATATGAACTGGCTGCCCACTTCATAAAGAAATGATCTGCCTTGCCTGGTATAATTATTCTTACATCAACTCCTGATAATGCTGATATTCTCAACGCTTCTAAAACTGGTGCATCAGGAACAAAGTATGGTGTTTCTAAATAAACATTCTTTTTGGCATTATTTATTATCTTTATGTAAGCATTTTTTATATATTCTTCTTTATGGTCCGGTCCACTTGTTACTATCTGCATGGACACATCACCACATTGATCTTTATATTCATTCATATACTTATCAAAATCTTTTATATTCTCTTCTGATGCGTAACACCAATCCAATAAAAACCTTTCATTTAAATCATTTACCGCATCACCCTTTATTCTTACATGAGTATCGCGCCAAAAACCAAATTCAGGATCTTGATTTATATATTCTTTTCCAACATTAAAACCACCAACATAACCATATACTCCGTCTATAACTACAATTTTTCTGTGATTTCTATAGTTAATACGTGTATTTACATGTGGTAAAATTCCTGGGAAGAACAAAGAAAACTTCCCTCCAGCCTCTATATAATGTTTTAATGTCTTCTTGGTAAGAGACCTTGAACCCATGGCATCTACTAAAAGTCTTACTTCAAGTCCTTCTTTTGCCTTTTTAGTTAACTCATCTATAATTCTCTTTCCTATAATATCCTTTTTAAAAATATAATACTCAACATTTATGTAACTCTTAGCATTTTTTATATCTTCTATAAGCTGTTTAAATTTATCTTCACCATTAACATAAACATCTACAGCATTATTCACTGTATATTTTGAACCTGAATTATTAAAATTCATTCTCTGAAGATCACTAAACTTATCACCACCGCTATGTTTAGAAAATAGCTTTTCATCTTGATTGCTTGCCATTCTCTTTTTTTCATCCGAAATAATTTTATCCTTAAAAATTTTCTGTCTGCTTAAATTCTGACCAAACATTAAATATAATACAAATCCAACACCTGGCAAAACAAGTAAAATAAGTAACCATGCCCATGTTGTTGTCGGATCTTTTCTCTCTATAAATATTAAAGATAATGAAAAAATTATGTTTAACACTAAAACAGCAATAGCTACCCAATAATATATATGCATATTCCCATCCTTCCTTCGTAATTACTTAAAATACAATTCTAGTAATTATATGTTTCTAATATATCATATAATTACTATTTTATCACAGATTAGAACTGCAATTAATTTTTATATTCTTAAAATTTACGCTATTTTTACATAATAATAAATACTTTCTTTCTTATTTCTTCTCCTTGATTTTTTACAAATTTTAATATATAATGAGTCTAAAATTACATATTAAGCTATGAGTAGGAGTAGTAACAGTTTGTATATCTTTAGAGAGTTATTGGTTGCTGTAAAATAACGTTATATTATTGTGAACTTGTCTATGAGCTTATCTGTTTAGAAGCAGATACGGGATAACCCGTTATAGTATTCAAGTGAGAAGATTTATTTATTAAGTAAGTCTTCTAATAAGAGTGGTACCACGGAATAACGCTTTCGTCTCTTGATTGAGATGAGGGCTTTTTTTATTTTAAATTAAACAAAAATATAAGTATGCATTTAATATTATCAGGCAAACAGTTTTTTAAAAATCATTCTTTAGTTAAGATTTATGTGATTTTTTTTAACTGATAACTGTTAACTGCACACTAAATAAATTTTGGAGGTAAAGAATGTCAAAGTATAGTACTAAAATCGATGAAAAATGGCAAAAAATCTGGGAAGAAAATGAAACTTACAAATTCAATCCTGAAAATACTGATAAGAAACTTTATACATTAGAAATGTTCTCTTATCCATCAGGTGCTCAATTACATGCTGGGCATTGGTTCAACTACGGTCCAACGGATTCATGGGCTAGATTTAAAAGAATGCAAGGATATAATGTATTTCAGCCAATGGGGTTTGATGCATTTGGATTACCAGCAGAAAATTATGCAATAAAAACTGGTATCCATCCACATGATTCAACTTTAAAAAATATCGAAACTATGGAAAAGCAATTAAAATCTATGGGTGCTATGTTCAACTGGGAAAACGAAGTTGTTACTTGCCTTCCTGATTATTATAAATGGACTCAATGGTTATTCCTTCAATTATATAAGAAAGGTTTAGCTTACAGAAAGAATGCTCCTGTTAACTGGTGTCCATCATGTAACACAGTTTTAGCTAATGAACAGGTTGTTGATGGTGAATGTGAAAGATGTGGATCATTAGTAACTAAAAAAGATCTTACTCAATGGTTCTTTAAAATAACAGATTACGCAGATGAATTACTTGATATGATTGATGATTTAGACTGGCCAGAAAAGACTAAGTCAATGCAAAAACACTGGATTGGAAGATCTTATGGTGCTCAAGTTAACTTCAAAGTTAAAGATTCAGATCTTGAATTTGATGTATTCACTACAAGAGTTGATACTTTAAACGGAGTAACTTATGTTGTTTTAGCTCCTGAAAACAAATTAGTTGATGAGCTTACAACTGCTGAAAATAAAGAAGCTGTTGAAAATTATAAAGAAGAAGCTGCTAAACAATCTGATATTGAAAGACAATCTTCTTCTAAAGAAAAAACTGGTGTATTCACTGGATCATATGCTATAAACCCTATTAACGGCAAAGTAGTTCCAATCTGGATTGCTGACTATGTATTAGCTACATATGGTACAGGATGTGTTATGGCTGTTCCAGCACACGATGAAAGAGATTTTGCTTTTGCAAGCAAATTCAACTTACCAATTGAAAGAGTTATAACTGATAAGGCTGGTAATGAACCAGAACTTCCATTCTGCGAACACGGAATACTTGTTAACTCTGGTAAATTTGATGGTTTAACTACTGCTGATGCTAAAAAGGCTATAGTTGAAGAACTTGAAAAAGATAAGCTTGGTGCTATGAAGGTTAACTTCAGATTAAGAGACTGGCTTGTATCTAGACAAAGATATTGGGGTGCTCCAATTCCAGTAATATACTGTGATGATTGCGGAATAGTTCCAGTACCAGAAAAGGATCTTCCAGTTAAACTTCCATATGATGTAGAATTTACTCCAGATGGTAAATCTCCACTTGGTAAATCTGAAGATTTCATAAATACAACTTGTCCTTGTTGTGGAAAACCTGCAAAGAGAGAAGCTGATACATTAGATACATTTGTATGTTCTTCTTGGTACTACTTAAGATATCCAGATAACAAAAATGAAGATGCACCATTTAATTCTGAATTAATCAATAAGATTCTTCCTGTTGATAAATATGTTGGTGGACCAGAACATGCATGTATGCACTTACTATATGCAAGATTCATAACTAAAGCTTTAAGAGACATGGGATACTTAAACTTTGATGAACCATTTAAAAGTTTAACTCACCAAGGATTAATCTTAGGACCAGATGGATTAAAGATGAGTAAATCTAAAGGAAATACTATTTCTCCTGATGAATATATAAAAGAATACGGTGCTGACGTATTTAGAATGTATTTAATGTTTGGATTTGCTTACACAGAAGGTGGAGCTTGGAGTGACGATGGTATCAAGTCTGTTTCTAAGTTCATTGAAAGAATTGAAAGAATATTAGAATCATGCAGAGAAGTTATAAACTCTACAGAAAACATAAAAACAACTGTAGATTCTGCAGAAAAAGAATTAAACTTCTGGAAACATACTGCAATAAAAGGTGTAACTGAAGATACAGATAAAATGCAATTTAATACTGCAATAGCAAGACTTATGGAACTTACAAATGCCCTTAATAAATATCTTCACGAAAATGTTAAGAATCCAGAATTCTTAAAAGAAACTATAACTGATTACATCAAACTATTAGCACCATTTGCTCCTCACTTTGCTGAAGAACAATGGAATCAACTAGGTAATACTTCAAGTGTATTCAATGAAAGATTACCAGAGTTTGATCCATCTGCTCTAATTAAAGATGAAGTTGAAATAGCAATTCAAGTTAATGGTAAAATCAAAGCAAAAATTATGGTTTCTTCTAGCTTAGATGAAGAAGGTATAAAAGCAGCTTCATTAGAAAATGAAACTATTAAAGAAAATACTAACGGAAAAAATATCGTAAAAGTTATTGTTATTAAAGGTAGACTTGTTAATATAGTTGTTAAATAGTATTAGATATAAAAAAAAGGATATGGCAGGTGCCATATCCCTTTTTTATAAGGTATTTCTTATTTCTTTAAGCTTTTGAATATTTATTTTATAATTGAAATTCTAAATATTCAACTCATTTCATATAACTTCTTTCTAAAATAAAATATCAACTACCTGCACTTTCATATGACCTTATTCCAATTGTCCATATTTTATATGCTACTGTGATAGATATTAATGAAATAATGACAGTAAGCAATACTCCTACTTGAAAAGATTCTTTTCCAAGGAAATATGCAGCAGGATAGTATCCAGTAAAAGCAAATGGTATTATTCCTATTAATATGAATTTAATAACCTTAGGATATATACCAATTGGATATTTTGCAAATGAACTAATCTGATATGTCATAAATAAATATGAAAAGGATGATTTTGTCCAGAATGCTATTGATGCTACTGCAAGCTTTATTGCTGAATATATAATTGTAGAAAATATTATAACTACAACTAATATTATTAATTTTTTTATTCCGAATTGTATCCCTAATTTTGCTGATGAATATACCGTAAGCATAACTCCAATTATTATTTCACCAAGTCCATCAGGTTGTACACTTTCAGATATAACCTGAAATAATGGATTAAGAGGACGTAAAAGATATCTGTCAAACTCTCCTTCAACAATAGTCTTCCATGTAAAAATCCACAGATAATCTGTAAAGACATGGTCTATCCCCCTAGGTATCTGAGCCATTCCGTATATAAATAATATTTCATAAAATCCCCATCCATCTAATGTTGGAACTGAATTAAATATAAGCTGAATAAATATTATTCCTGTAAATTGAACCAAAAGAAATCCTATAAGTCCAAGAACTAAACTTGCCCTATATTCTATGAGAACTTTAATGTATTGCTGAAAAAACTTATTATATAATCTAATATATCTCATCATAATATTAACCTCCCAATATGGTTAAGTTCTTTACCAGAGCCTTATACATAACTTTTCCTATAATCATCATGACTATAACCCAAAATATCTGTCTTCCAAATGCTATGCATATTTCATAAGAACTTAGCTTGTTTTCAAAAATCATACAAGGTGTATATATTATTGATTTGAAAGGAAAGAAATCAAATATATTCTGTACAACTTTAGGAAAAAATGCTATTGGTACAAGTGCACCTGAAAAAAGTGCTGTAACCGCTTGCATTATCTGATTTACCCCCCACATATTTGTTATCTTGAATGTTAAAAGCCCCATTGAATAGCTATAGTAAAAATTTATAAAATAAGATAGTATTACACTCAAAAAATACATAATTACATTAGGAATTGTAAGTCCTATTTGTGTTTTCATAGCAATAATTAAAACTGCTGTAAATCCTATTATAAATACTAAAATAAATCCATAAAGCATACCTCCAAAGCCTTCAAAAAGCATTCTTTTTTCATAGCTTATTGGCTTTATAAGATTTGATGCTATTGATCCATTCCTCACTTCCCTTGATATTGTATTGCCTACTTCTGTCCCTATCAATCCTTGAGTGATAAATGATAACAGTACATATACTATCATGTCATTATAAGAGAACCCATTTAGAGTTCCTTGTGATGAACTGCTATAAATAGCTTTCCAAAGATAGTACGTGACAGCCAAGATCATAGTATCTCCTAATACAAACATTATTGTATTAGCCTTATATGCAATATTTCTTTGAAAAACGTTTTTGGTAAAGGTAAAATATGATTTAATGCTTAATGATTTTTTCATATATTATACCTCTTTTCTATAGATTTTTTTTATAATGTCATCAATACTTGTTTCCTTTACAGAAAAATCTTGAAGTATATAATTTTCCATAAAGTATTGAATTATCTCCATTTGTGAAATCTTATTCTTATTGAATGTTATATTTATTTTTCCATCCTCATCACTTAGATTCAAATCATTATTATCTAGATTAAAATAAGAATTAATATTTATCTTATCTTCTAATTCGTTTTTCTTAATTAATATAGATACATTAGTCATATATCCATACTTCTCTTTTATTTCGCTTAAACTTCCATCGTAAATCTTTACACCTTTATCAATTATTATTATCCTGTCACATAATTCTTCTATATCTTCAAGGTCATGTGTAGTTAATATAACTGTTGTATTATATTTCTTATTTATTTGCTTTATTGCATTTCTAACTTTTTCTTTTACAACAACATCAAGTCCTATGGTAGGCTCATCAAGATAAAGAATTTTGGGATTATGGATAAGTGATGCCGCAAGGTCTGCTCTCATTCTTTGTCCTAATGAAAGAGTTCTTACTGGTCTTAACATAAATTCATCTATTTCTAGAACCTCATTAAAAAATTTCATTCTTTCTTTAAAGTCTTCTGGAGAAACACTATAAATATCTCGAAGTAGAGAAAAGGTTTCACTTAAAGGCAAGTCCCACCATAGCTGAGTTCTTTGTCCAAAAACTACACCTATATTCATTGCATTTTCTGTTCTATTTTCATATGGAATTATGCCATTTACTTCAACTTTTCCACTTGTAGGAGTTAAAATTCCTGTCATCATTTTTATTGTTGTAGATTTTCCTGCACCATTTGAACCTATATATCCAACAACTTCTCCTTCTTCAATTTCAAAATTCATATTATCTACAGCACTTGTTACTGTGTATTCTGTTGAAAATAAAGATTTTATAGCACCTTTAAATCCTGGATACTTCTTATTTGTCTTAAATTCCTTGGTTAAATTACATACTTTAATCAAAATATCAACTCCTATACTGGCAGGTTAATTAAACATATCTTTATGCATAATTTATATTAATTTTAATCCCCCTCCAAGTCAACATTATTTAACTTATTTTGTAATAAATTCAAACAGTTTTGTGATTTATTACTAAATAAACTAAAAGAAAAAACTGCCAGAATAAAATCTGACAGTTATAAATAATACATTTATTTTTCAAAATCCTTATACATTAAACTTGGCTGTATACCAGTATTATTTTGATATTTCCCACTATTGTATAAATCATATTCACCATGAATATCATGATAATAAATCTGACATATGTCAACATTAGGATAAATTCTTATAGGTTGAACACAGAATATTTCAAGAGTCCAGTATCCTGCAAATCCAATGTCTCCAAAACCTGCTGTAACATGAATAAATAATCCAAGTCTTCCTGTAGATGAACGTCCTTCAAGCATTGGTACAAATTTTTCTGTTTTTGTAAATTCATTAGTTCTTCCTAAATATAGTTTACCTGGCTCTAATAATAATCCTTCTTCTGGTATAACAATCTTTTTAGTTGGATTTGGAGTCTTCATATCCAATACATTATTTTCATAAACTAATAGTTCATTAAATAATGATAAATTATAGCTATTGGGATTAATCCTGTTTTCATCAAAAGGTTCGATTAATATATCTTTTCCTATGTTCTTTAAAATTTCTTTTCCTGATAATATCATTTTCTTCATTCCTTACATATCTGAATTTAATATTTCCTTGAACTCATATAGTATTTTTGTAACTTTATTCTCATTTAAAGGTTTATATCTTTTAATATAACCTGACGATTGAAGTTCTGTATATAAATCTTTACACATGCCAACCCAATTTTCTGGCACATAAACCCATAATATATCCTCATATTTACAACTAAGCATAAAATGCTCCATTCCCCAAAAAGAATACTCCTCAATTTCATGAAGCTTCATAAACTTCTTATAATCCTTAACTACTTTTAATGTTAAAGAATAATTGTATATATCTACGTAAAAAAAGTCAAACTTTTCGCTCTCCGCTTTGAATGCATCTGTACATATTATTTTTATCTTTTTATTTTCTTTAAAATTATCCCTGTACAAATCAATTATGTCTTGACTCGTCTCATAAACAATAACTTCACTTACATTTTCTTTCTTTGCCATTTCTAAAGCAACATATCCAAGTCCAAGTCCAACTATTCCAACTTTTCCACGAGCATAGCATATAGCTTCATAGGAACTTTCTATCTCTCTTGGATCAATTCTCATAACACACTTATCCTCTTTTAGAAGTTCCACTATTTCTATATTATATTCTTCAATATTTTTATACATATATCCATGAATATCTTTTTTCTTAAATATTCTTCTATCTATTTTATATAAACCCTTATTCCCATCTTTTATAGCATTATTATATTCTTTTAAAATTGTAAGAATATATTCTTTGTTATATGGTTTCATAAAAAAATCCTTTCTCGCAATATTCAAACTTTATTAATCTATTAATAAAAAATTATATCATATATGTATTACTTTTTTTGTCATATGTAGTATAAAAGTAATTATAATTTCATATTTTAATTTGTCTTTTTATTTTACATTTTATATGCTATACTAATTTTACAATGACTTTTGTCATTAACTTTATTAAAAGTAGGTGTTAATTATGAAAAACATTACTATAAGCGAAGAAGCTTACAATGAGTTTAAAGGATTTTTAGAAGAAAATAACATAACTGATTTTAATATTAGAATAAATTTTGCTGGATTCGCGTGCAGCGGTCCAATATTTAATATTTCAATTTCTCAAGCAACTGATGCAGACGAAGTTGAAAAGATACATGATATTTCATTTATTTATGAAAAAACTTTAATTGATCAATTCGGTGGATTTATAATACTTTCATCTGAAGAAAATGAAGGTAATGGCTTAAGCCTAAAACCTGTAATCCAGCCTGAAGGCGGATGTGGTGGTTCTTGTAGCGGATGCCACTAATCCATTAGTTAGCTTTTAAAAGCTAACTATTAACAGTTATGGTCATACATAAAACTTATTTATGTATGACTTTTTCTTCTATATAAAATTAAACTTAATTAGAATATTTTTTCTTAATTATTAGCATATAAAATCTTTAGCTATAGACATCAGCTGCAAGCTGATCTTCTGCCTCTATGTTCCATTCTACTTCAATATAGTCATTGCTTATGTCATATATACCGTTAAGCATATCAATCCAGTAATGATTTCTTATAACTTTCTTTTGTTTACTTTCTCCACTATGTCCATTTAGCATATTTCCATTGAAGTCATTGAAATATTCATATATTCTCACTGACATATCCTCCATTGCTTTAAAACAATCCAAGTCTCTGTCTTCTAAAATAAGCTTACTCTGCTCATTTTTCATTTCTTTACTTAAAGTCGATAACATATACTCTTTTATTTTTCCATGAATATCTTTTTGTATTACCTTATCAGACTCTATGTTCTTTGCAAAAATTGATACTGAACGCTGAGTATAATCTGCATACTGTTCCCACAGTTTTATAACGTCACTTGCAATAACATCATAATTCTTATATAGTTTCAAAATTTCTTCATTTCTTATGCTGCCACTATCTAAACTTGTATTTAATATATCCATAATTCCTTCATTTCTTTGTCTTATCTCTTCTATTTCAACATAAGATTCCTGGCCAATATTATATTTGTAACTATATATTTTACATGCAGAATAAATATTAGTTATTATACTTACAACCAATACTACAGAAAGCAAAACAATCCAATCCTTGCTTTTTAGTTTTATTTTCAAAAACACCCAACCTTTCTTTTTTAATTAATGTTACCTAAATAAATTATTTATATTGTACTTAGTAAATCTATGTATACACTATATTTTTAAAGTTATGTATTTATTTTTAATCAATTACTAAATACAACATATAAATTTTATAAATCACGTTTATTTTAACATATGTTATCTCATTTGCATATCTTATCTCGCCCAATCATGTATAACTTCATTGACCATCTGAAGACCTATATTCCCTTCAAGCTTTTCATATTTTTCTCTATGGATTCTTTTTACTTCACCATAAGATTCTTTTAAAGATAATTCATCATCTCCACAGATTACCCATAATGTTTTTTTATTAAAAGGCTTAATTTCTAATTCTTTTTCACCAACTCCATCAGTAAAATATACTAATATACAGTTTTTCAGGTTTTTATCTCTTATATACTTAAATACTGGTGAAAACAATGTAGATCCATTTTCTCTACATCTTTTTTGAATATCTTTCTCACTACGAAGTTTATATACTTTTCTTATTTCATTATCACATTCAATTACTGTAACTTTATTTTTTGAAGCATGAGTTATACTTAATATCTCAATAAGAATTTTTTTCATTTCATCATCTTTCATACTTGCACTTATATCTATTGCAACAACTACTTCTGCTTCATTTTTAGGTAAAGTCCCTCTTAAATCAAAACGTTCAGGCTGTCTTCTGTTTCTTCTTACAATAGTTTTTTTATATCCTGACTTCATTGCTGGTATTGCATTTTTCAATACTAGCTCCCATGATATTTCTGGTTTTTCATCATATGCAAGTATTATTTTTTCAAGCCCTTCAGGAGTATTTTTATTATAAGCACTTATTGCTGTTTTTTTAGTTAATGAGTTTATACTTTCTTCATCTATATCAATTTCATCCCATATTTCATGAGCTTTATCCATTTCAAGAAGAAATTCTTCATTTCCACTTTCATTAAATTTATCTTTTTTTATTCTGGATTTGATAGATTTATAAATTTCCTCTGCATACTCTTCAACACTTCTATTTTCCGCTAAATTTAAATTATGCTCCATATTTATAGATTCAAGTTTTCTGCTATAACCAGGAAGATCCTTTATGTACTGATTTATTGAAATATCTAATGCCACTCCAACAGCCTCTTTGCTAAATCTATTTTTAAGCTGTTTTTCTCGCTCAAAATGAAGATTCATTATATGATATATTTCATGTTTTAGCAAAGCAGCCATCTCTCTCTTTGTACAGTTAAGAAAGAAAAAAGGATTAAAATACATATTGAAGCCATCACGTTTTGGAATAGTTGCAATTGGAACCTTAATGTCAAACCTTATTTCACGTTTTATACTAAGCATAAATTGTCCAAAAAAAGCATCCTGTCCTTGAAGAAGATATAGTATTACCTTTTCAACAATATCAAAAAATCTTCTGTTATAAAAATCTCCACATTTTTTCTTTTCATCCATTAGAAAAACTTCTTTTAGAAGTTCTTCTCTTTCTTCATTAAAATCCACATAAATCACCCCTTTTTCTTAATTAACTATTTCATTTTATGAACATTATAATTAATACTAAAATCATATACTAACTTTACCATTAATTATTAATTAAAATATCTATTATTTAAAAATATTAAAGAATGCTTCTAAGAACTTGTCATTATCAAGCAATTTTTCATAAATACTCTCTCTATAGTCTCTTTTTATCTCTTTCATTATTCCAAGTCTTAAATCTCTTGGATATAAATCAAGCAATTCAGAAAATAAATTTAAATTTCTTTCGCTATTATTTTCTTTTAAATAGTTAACAGCATTTTTTACTAATATATATAATCTAGAATGATTTTCCTTTTGTATTTTTTCCTTTAATTCAAATTCAAGTACATCATTTTCAAATATATCATCAACTTTAATTAATGGTTTTTTTAGATTCATAATAAAACTACTAAAATCATTTGTAATACTTGAGCCTACATTTCCTTTAACTACATTTAACAATGTTTCAAAAGGATATTTATCTTTATTATTTATGTAAATATCATATGATTTTGATACTCTTTCCCAACTTCGAGGTGTAGCTTTAATTGTTTCACTACTGTCTGGAGTATGAAGATACTGTGGAAATACTGAAAGAAATTCTATTATATGTTCATTTATATTTCCTTCTTTGCTCATTCCCCATCTTATCCATTCCTTAATATCTGAATCAAGTTGAATCCATACAAATCTATCTTCTTGTGCAGGGTCTAAATCAACAACTTCATATTGACTATTATAAAAACCATCATTTCTACTTGAAGGATTCATAGCTGCAATTACTTTTACCCTGTCATTTAGAACATATCCGTTTATTTCTCTGTTTAGTATTAAATTCATTAATTCCTGTGCAACTGAATGATCACATCTGTTTAATTCATCTATAAATAATATAACCTGCGCTGTTTCATATTCTTTTAAAATTTTATCTATTTCAACAAGTTTATGGTGTGTTGCATAAACAGTAGTATTATTATTTACAATAGGAAGTCCTCCTATTTCACCTTCTTTTAGAAGATTTGCATCTATAGTAACAAGATAATAACCATTATCTCTTGCTATATATTTAATTAGAGAAGTTTTTCCTATACCACTTTCTCCAATTATCAATGGTACTTCATTTGATTCAAGTACTAAACTGACAGCATTTATACATTCTGAATAATTCATTTTCCTCACCTTTCCTCGTTCTATATTGACAGCTTATAATCAACTAAAAATTTCTTTGCATTCTTGCTGCCATATTCCCTAATAAAATTAATTTTATCCATTTCTAGTATTTCAAGTTCTAAGAAGTCTCTTATGTACTCCCTGCTTATATCCTCTTTTTTAACCATATTTACTAGTACTTCTACAACTAAATCAACATCAATACTTTCATAAATATATTTGACCACATTAATATTAGCTTCTATAAACAGCTTAATTTCATCTAAATCATAATTATTCATATAATTTATAGCTTCACCATTAGATTTAACAGCTTCTATCTTTGCCTTAAGTGTAGGTTTATTTATAAATTTAATCGCTGCATAATATGTTTGTATTGCTTTAAGCTGAACTTTTTCATTTGGATCCTCTATATATTTTATTGCATCATAGTCTCTACTCACCGCAATAATCTGAAGTTCTTCACTTGGATTCTCAATAAACTGTATCGCCCATCCCTTAGTTCTTACCGCTTCCTCAATAACTTTAGGTGTTTTTATTTTAATGTATTCTAATGAGTTCCATGCACTTTTTACACACATAACAGCTACATCTTCATCCATATTAATAATATATTTTGCTGCTAATGGACTTCTTTTTATAGCTTCAATTTGAAGGTCTTTTTCAGGATTATCTATATACTTTATATTTGTTCCATTATTTTTTATAAGAAACAATTTAAATTCATTATCACAATCTTCTATTTCTTTTATATATTCTGGATTATTTTTTAACTTCAATAATATTTCATCTTTTTTCATATAATTCTCCTCCTTTTTTTATTAAACTTAGTTTACTACAGAAATGTTTTTATAGATAGATATATGTTTTAACTCTCTACTACTACGCCAAAATTAAAGAAAGCTATGTTTAAGATAAAACTTAAACATAGCTCTTACTAATCTTTATATCTTTCAATTTCTCTTTTAACAGAAAAAAGTAAACTGTTGAGTTCCCACACTTCCCCTTCTTCTATAAGCTTATTAAGTGTCTTTTCATATCTTGATGCCTCTGCATGTTTGCCTAAGGACATAAGGGTTAAAAGTGCATTCATAATACTTGTAATTAAGTGTGACTTAACTTCAAATAATTTTTGAGCATCCTTTATTTCATCCTTTATTTCAAGCATTTCTTCATCTAATCTAAATGCTGCATCAGCTGAACGTTTAAGCTTTTCTTTAAGCTTTTCTGGTATATGCTGCTTATATTTATAATTTAATGAATGTTCTATTGTTGCCCAGAAATTCATTGCAAGTGTTCTTATCTGGAATTCTGCTAATATTTCTACTGGTCCTTCGGCCATATTAACAGGATACTTTATTATCATATGATAACTTCTATATCCACTGCCTTTAACATTTCTTACATAATCCTTTTCATAAAGAATCTGCATATCTCTACGGCCTCTTAAAAGTTCTACCACTGTATCTATATCATCAACAAATTGACACATTATTCTTATTCCAGCAATATCCTCAAGTTCATATCTTATTCTATCTATAGGTATACCAAACTTATTTGCTTTCTCAAGCATACTTGAAACTTCTTTTACTCTCCCTGTAACAAATTCTATAGGTGAGTATTCATTTTTTTTTCTATATTCTTTTCTAATTGATCTTAATTTAACCTTTAACTCATCAACTGCTTGTTCATAAGGCATTAAGAAATTCTTCCAATCATTTATAGCCATTGATATCACCCTTTTTATCATCTCATTCTTTACTATTATAGCAAAAAGTTTAAATTATGTATAATGATTAATCAAAATATTCCTTTATTTTTTTAATATACATTATTAATTTTCTTAATTATGGTATAATTAAATATATATATTTTTTATTACTTTGAGGTAACTTTTATGATGACAGATGATGTACGTAATTATTTATTTGATAAGACAGTAACTTGTCCTGTATGTAATTCTACTTTTAAAGCAACATGCGTGAAATCAAAAACGCCACGAATAGACTCCAAGGATTCGGATTTCTTTATACGATATAGTCCTAAGGTTAATCCTTATTTTTATGATGTATGGTTATGTAATTCATGTGGTTATGCTGCTCTGAAGTCTGATTTTGAAAATATCAGAAACTACAGAAAAGAACTCGTTATGAGTAACGTAACACCAAAATGGATCCCTAGAAGCTATCCTAGAATAGCGGATGAAAAAAATGCCATTGAACGCTATAAACTAGCACTTTTAAATGCAGTGCTCACTTCAAGTCATGACAGTACAAAAGCTATGATTTCACTAAAAATAGCATGGATGTTTAGGCTTTTAAATGATAGTGTTTCCGAAATGTCATTTTTAAGACAAGCATTAGAAGGATTTAGAAATGCATATCAAAATGAACCATTCCCTATATATGGACTTCAAAGAGATTCCTTAACATATCTTATTGGAGACCTAAATCGAAGGGTTGGAAATGAAGATGAAGCTTTATTGTGGCTTTCAAAAACTATAGTTAACACTAATGCTTCTCATAGGGTTAAAGAAATGGCCCGAACAATTAAAGATTTAATTAAAAATAAGTAAGCTACTATTGTTACATAGCAGGAGGTATATTTAATGAATATTTTTAAAAAGAAAAAAACAACAAATAACCAAATTGAAGAAAAAAATCTAAACACAGAAATTGAAATGGCACAAGAACAAAATGATGAAAGTCTAAATTCAGCTACAATTGATAAGGTTAACATTTTAAAAAATAAAACAGAAAATATAAACGATTCATTAAAAACACTATCTGATTCTGTTTCATTGTTAACAACTTCTACAAATAACAATTCAAAAGAACTTTCTAATACAAAAAATATATTAACTGGCTTCAGTTCAAGTATGGAAGGTTTAGCAGAAAATATTACAAATGTTCATATAAAAGTGTTAGATTCAGAAAAGATTGCTGATTCAGGATTGAATGTAATTGATAACCTTGATACTTCTCTAAAAGATCTTGAAAGCTCTTTTACTGTGTCCAATTCTACTGTTAATTCATTAGTATCAAAGTTAGAATCAGTTAATCTAATTACAGATTCTATCAGTCAAATAGCTAATCAAACTAATCTATTATCTTTGAATGCAGCTATTGAAGCAGCAAGAGCCGGAGAAGCTGGTAAAGGTTTTTCTGTTGTTGCTGGAGAAGTAAAACGTCTTGCTGAAAATTCAGAATCAGCAGTAAAAAGCATAACTAAAATTCTTGATGAAATTAAAGAAGATATCATGAGAACATCTAAAGCTATGGATACTGGTAACTCTGCATTAAAAATTCAGCATAACTCATTATCTGATGCTAAAACTAGTTTTTCAGATATAAAATCATCAATCGAAAATGCAGCTGATGAAATTAATACTTGTATAACTAATCTAGTTACTGCTTATGAAGCTAAAGATACAGTTATTTCATGTGTTGATAGTCTAGAAAAGAATTATGCAGAACATGAATTACTTACTAGCGAAATTGCATCTACAATTGATTCAAAATGTAATGAAATTCAAGCTCTTTCAAGTGAATTATCAGAAATTTAATTTTTCTATTTAAAACAATAGGATACCACCTCTAAAGCTAGGTGGTATCCTATTGTTTGTAAAAAATCGCTAAAGAATTCTCTTAGGGTTAAAATCTATATAATCTGCTGATGTTAAAATATATTCAACATTTCCCCACAATCCATTTAACAATTTTCCTTGTAATACAGGACCATGTAAATGACCATATATGACCTTTTCAACACTATATTCCTCTATTATGTTAACAAAATCAGATTTTTGAAATTTCTCATTAGTTGGTGGATAATGAAGCATGACTATTATTTTTTCAAATCCTTGCTTCCTTGCCGCATCTAATGATAATTTAAGTCTTATAAGCTCTCTTTTATAGATTTTCTCATCCTTTAATGTAAATTTATCACCACCTGGACATATCCATCCTCTTGTTCCACAGATAGCATAATCTTCATAAACATAAAAGTTATTTTGAAGAAATTTTGTGTTTTCATACATTGCATTTAACTTTGAAATGCTGTTCCACCAATAATCATGATTGCCTTTACTTATAATCTTCTTTCCTGGAAGTTCATTAATCCAATCTAGATCATATATGCTGTCTTCTTCTTTTAAAGACCATGATATATCACCTGCTATAAGAACCATATCATCATTAGTTATCTTAGAAATCCAATTTTCTTTTATTTTATCACAATGATTTTTCCATTTATCACCGAATATATCCATAGGTTTTTCAACATTAAATCCTAAATGTAAATCTGAAATAGTATAAAGTGCCATTAAATTTTCACCTTTCTCTTTTGTCTTATCTCTTCTTATCCAGATCAGTAATAAACGCTATTACATGGGCAACAGCTTCATATAATTCTTCTGGAATCTCCGTTCCAACATCAACATTACATAACAAATCCGTAAGTTCCTTATTATATACTATAGGAACATCATTTTCCTCAGCTTTTTCTATTATTTTATCCGCAATGTAACCCATACCTGATGCAGCCACTGTTGGCGCATCACTATTGAATTCATATTTTAATGCAGCTGCCTTTTTCCTCTGATTCATTATTTTCTCCCCTTCATAAAGTAATTATAAATTATATAAACTTCAAGCTATTTTCATAATAAGTTAATACTGCTCTAGATCATTTCATATATAAAACAATTATCTACAATTATAATCTTAGATTATAATTGATTTAATTTTACTCTATAATTAAATTTAGTACAAATACTAATATATATATTTCAATTAACATGCGAAAATTTATGTTGAAATCACTATTTCATTTTTAGATTATAATTGTAAAATTCATAGTACAAAATATATTTTTTACTTACGACTATTATACTTTTAAAATATCTATCTGGATTTATTCAGCACTATCATTTAATAACCTTAATATATAATTTAAACCTTAGTATCTATAGCTGATATTGTTACATCATTGAAAAAAGCTCTTGTACTCACAATATCTGCACGTTGTTCTTTTGCATCAACTTTAACGCTTACATATACTCCTAAAGTTGCAAGACCATCAATAAGTCCTTTTTTATGATTCTCTAAAACAACCGTATATTTATCATCACATTTTAAATTTACATCTATTCTATTTTCTCTCATTGTTAAATATCCATCAACTTCACCTAAATTAGATGTTTTTATCGACAATACCATCTTTGTATTAGTAGTATCTATTTTCTTTCCTTCTTTTCTATTATCTTTAATTATAAGCTGACATGGATACTTATTCATCTGACCTGATATATCAAAATTTAAGCAATAATATTCATTACTTATTGAATTAAATACCTTTATATCATTTATATTTTCTTTTATTAGGTTAGTTATCTTTCCTGAAACTGATTCTTGTGTTGATGTATTTGCTAATAGTTCCTTTACAACATCCTTAACATTATCAATTTTAGACCTTATTTCATTTTTTATACTATCAACTCTATTTTCATCATCTACTGTATTTATAAGATTACTTATAAAAGAATTAGTATTTTCAGCTTTTTTAGGCATTACAAAAGATTTTTCTTGTACTGATGGGTCATTCTTTAATGTAATTGCTTCTGCACTACCTTTAAAAATATCATTTTTTACAATTTCCTTAATATCTGGTTTTTCAATATTGGTTTTATTTTGAACTATTTCAGTTATCTTTTTAAATTCAGTGTCTGTAAGCTTTACCTCTTTTCCTTCAGCTTTACTTAATATATCTTCTACTCTTGCTTTATTTGTAGACTCTATAAGACTTGAAGCTTGAGTTTTAGGTTTATCTTCACTTAAAGCTGTATCTCCCACAATGTCCTTTATAGATTGAGAAATATTTTTATCATTTAACTTCTCCATTATAGATTTATCTAAAACATTTTCTCCTTCAATTGCACTATCACCTGCTAATGTTTTCAATATTTCAAGTACATTTATTTTATTGTTTGATGGATCATGTTCAGCATATACCTTTGAAAAGGCTGCTGTATTTAAAGAATTATTATCTACTTTTTCTTGGTGTATTGGTTGCTTTGTAGTATCACTTATCTGTATATCTTTTGCACTAAGCTCTATATCTGATGAATTAAGCTTTTCTTTAATAGATAAAAGTATTTTTTCTATTGAAGAATCTCCCTTAAAAAGCTTATTAAAACTTTCTATATTATCTTGTGTAAAATCAATATTATTTTCTATGAATGTAAGTATATCTTCTTCACTCATATTTTTAAATTCACTTATAAATTTAGTGAGTATTTCCTTCATAGCCTTTCCTTGCTCACTATTTATATCTACACCTTTACTGGCTATATACTTTTCAAGAAAAGCATCTAGTTCATCTGGATCACATTGAATCTTTTCACTAAATTGAAGAATTGTTTTTATCTCATTTATATTTTCCTTTGATAATGAGAAATTATGCTTAACCATTTTTTTCAAAAGTTCCACATCTTCTTTTGATAATCCTTCTTTTTCAACTACTTCCTGAAAATTTTCATCTCCTTCATCAACATTATTATTTGATGTATCACCTTTAACTAGTTTTAATTTAAGCTTTCCATTTTCAAATCCATCTACTTGAAATTTTACAAGCTTAATATCATCTAAATTAACTTTTCCATCTAATTCCGCAATAAACTGCCAACCATCTGACAGCTTTATTGTTACATCCTTACCATCACCCTTATCTACTATTCTTCCGGTAAATTTTTCACCCACTTCAAATGTTAATTTACTAGATACCTTTCGAGTGTTCATATTATATCCGTTATTTATATTCCAAATTCCTGGCATCTTTAATTTCACCTACTTTATTATTTTTATTATCCCCCGTAACCTTGTACTGAATTCACAATTCAATATGTAGTTAAATTTAAATCTATATATTCTAATAAATGTTTTATATATAAATCAAATAAATCCTGTAAGTTTTTCATATTTATTTTTCCTTGCTTACAGAATCAAAAAGTGAAATCTAATATAAATTTTCAATTAAAATATACTTCTAATATACTTATCGTAAGTAATATCTATAAATTAAGAAAAAGCTGCTTCTAATTTTAGAAACAGCTTAAATCTATTAAAATTATTTAATTTCTATTTTATTGTAGTTTTTCTTACCTCTTTTTATTAGAGCTATACCATCTTCGAAATCTTCTTCAGTTAAAACTCTTGAAACATCAGTAACTTTTTCTCCGTTTAATGATAATCCACCTTGCTCAACTAATCTTCTACCTTCTTTTTTAGATGGTAAGATTTTTGTGCTTGCCATAATGTCTATGATAGATGAACCTAATTCTTCCTTAGTAATAGATACTGTAGGAACATTTGACATATCTGCACCACCAGCAAATAATGCTGTAGCTGCTTCTTCAGCCTTCTTAGCTTCTTCTTCTCCATGTACAAGCTTTGTTACTTCAAATGCTAATACCTTTTTAGCATTATTTATTTCTGCACCTTCTAAGGCACCTAATCTTCTTACTTCATCCATTGGTAGGAATGTTAATAATGCTAAACATTTTTCTACATCTGCATCATCAACGTTTCTCCAGTATTGATAGAAATCATATGGTGAAGTTTTTTCTGGATTAAGCCATAAAGCTCCTCCAACTGTTTTACCCATTTTTTGTCCTTGACTGTTTGTTAATAAAGTACAAGTCATTGCCATTGCTTGACCTTGTGCTTTTCTTCTTACAAGTTCAACACCTGCAATCATGTTTGACCACTGATCATCTCCGCCAAGTTCCATCTTACAGTTATATTGTTGATTTAATACATAGAAATCATATCCTTGCATTAACATATAATTAAATTCTAAGAATGATAAACCTTTTTCTAATCTTTGTTTGAAACATTCAGCTGTAAGCATTCTGTTTACTGAGAAATGAACTCCTACTTCTCTTAAGAAATCAACATAGTTTAAGTTTAATAACCAGTCAGCATTATTAACTATTAATGCTTTATCATCACTGAAATCTATGAATCTTTCCATTTGCTTCTTTATAGAATCAACATTGTGCTGAATAGTTTCTTTTGTCATCATTTGTCTCATGTCAGTCTTACCACTTGGGTCACCAATCATAGCTGTTCCACCACCAATTAAAGCGATTGGTCTGTGTCCAGCTTTTTGCATATGAGCCATAAACATCATTGCAATAAAGTGTCCTACATGTAAACTATCTGCTGTAGGGTCAAATCCAATATAAAAAGTTATCTTTTCATTTTCCAATAATTTTCTTGTTTCTTCTTCATGAGTAAATTGTTTTATGTATCCTCTTTCTAACAGCTCATCTAATACATTTGCCATTATAAAATACCTCCCTTAATTCAGTTGACAATTGACAAGTGACAAGTTAATGATAAAATTTATTATTAACATATATTTAAATATGAGAAATTCCATTCACTACTATTACAAACTATAAATATAATAATTTTGCCTATTATCTATTGTCAAGTATAAACTACTATAAATAGTATATCCTCAAGTGATAAATTTGGCAACATAACATTAATACTAATACTAGCTATGCTCTTTTGGATTATTGTCCATATCATCTTTACAATTTTTTGTTCTATTGCATCCTGGTAGAATTACTTTGAAACTATGCTCAATTCTTGAATTTACAAATCTAACTTTGCCTCTATTCTTAAAAGCATCTCTTATTCTTGTAAATCCCTTTCCGTTGTTTAAAAATCTTTTTTTCTCATCTATAGTTATAAGCTTTTCATAAAGCCATATATTTCTCTTATTATAGTTTGTCCTTTCTCCTTTTATATTTTCATCTATAAATTCACCTGGACTTGATATAATAATGTTATTATTATCAATTGTTATCTCAACTATTCTATTTAAATCAAAATATTCTCTATAAAGAACTGCATTTTTTATACTCTCAATAATTGCATCTGAAGGATACTCTTCTGGCATTATTTCTAAAATCTTTTTTTCAGCCTTATCCACCATATCTATTAGATTTCCTTGAATTATATATCCCTCACCATAATCATCATTTAGCTTATTTACTATTTTTATCATATTATTTGGTATATATATATAATTGATATCACAAAAAACAAGTAACCCTCCATAGGTGCACTTTAACTTCTCACCCTTTCTATCATCGTAAGCGATTCCTGAACTTAAAAGTAAAAAATCTCTATTTTCATCTGTAAAATTTATTCCTTTACGTTTAAAATATTTATTTACTAAATCCATATTTAAAACATCTATATTACTCCTTATAAGAGGACATGTTTCTATTGTAAGACTTAAATTTTCCTCAAGAAGGGCAACTAATTCCTGTTTTCTCATAACATCTGTAGTTGAACCTCTCCTTATATAGAATGCACCATTTTCCCTAATTTGATATGGCTTCTGTCCACCATCATAAATAGAAATAACACCAATAGTCTTTCCGTTAAGATCAACAAAATCTACCCTCAAGGGGATTGGTGGTTCACATCTTGATGTTATTATCTGTTGAATACGTTCCTCCTTAAACATATCCTCACTTTGTATCCCTATTATTTTCTTAGTCTTATCCTGAATTCCAACTATAATATATCCCCTTTGACCATTTGAATTAGCTATTGCACAAATATCCTTGGCAAGTTCTTTTTTTCCTGTTTCAGTAGATAAATCTAATTTCAATTTAAAATCAAGTTTAAGACCTTCTTCTTTTTTTATTAAGGACCTTAGTTTTTTTATATCCATAAAAACCTCCATTGATTCTACATAAAACTATTTAATAAGTAAATATAATAAAATACAAAAAAAGTAGATACTTATTAATATAATACTAATTATAAATTAACCATCTACTTAAATATCTATATAGTTTGTTTTTTTAAAATTTTTGAATACAAAACCTTATTCTTTCCTTGTCTTTTGGATTCATATAAAAGGTCATCAGCCACTTTTATTAGTTCCTTTATATCTTTACTCTCTTCTGGATAAAAAGCCATCCCAAAGCTTGCTGTAACGCTATCACTTAAACCGTAACAATTAACCTTACTATTTTCTAATTCTTTACGAATAATTTCTATTTTATTAAATACACTCTCAGCATCTTTAATGTCTGAAATATACATTATTAATTCTTCTCCACCATACCTAGCAAGTAAATCATTTTCTTCTGTCCACTTTTTTAGTATTTTTGCAGTATTCTTAAGAACCTCATCTCCAAATTGATGTCCATAAGTATCATTTACATTTTTAAAATCATCAATATCTACCATTACTACTGCAAATTTCCTATCTTCATTTTCTTTTATTGATTTTTCTAAGAAATCTAAAAAATACTTTCTGTTGTAAATTCCCATTAAAGAATCTGTTTGAGTTAAATTTTCTAATTGTCTATATAAAAATGAATTTTCTATTATTATTGCAATTTGATTTGCAATAGATTTCAAAAATATTTTCAACTCTGTTGTCATAAAATTAAACATTTTATGTTCTACTAATATATACCCAATAAATTTACTTCTTAATACTATTGGTATTCCCATTATTGAATGTATGTCGACTTTAGCACTACCAGTCTGTTTTATTATATTTTCATCATTCATTATAAATTCTTCTTCTTTGCTTATACTAGCAATCTCTGTAGATGTAAGTTTTATATTCATGCTATCTATATTACTTGCTTTTATACTTAATTCACCATTCTCTAAAATGAAAATAGTTGAATATGTTACTCCTAAAATTCCTAGTATCATATCATTTATCATACTGATTAAATTATCATCACTAAGATATGCATTCATATATTTACCTATTTCAACAATATTAGATAGCGCATCTATGTTTTTTTCTAATTTTATATTCTTATTCACTAACTCCTGCATATGCTTTTCTGAAAATTGCTGATATGTTTCATATTCAGATTTCAAAGAATTATAAAGTTGTTTATAATCAATCACATTTCTCAACCACCCTTGAATCATAAAATTATGATTATCAACCTAAAATAATATAAACTTTATTTATATTAAAATATAAATTTAAGCTTAATCAGCTATAAATCATACATGAAATTCTATAATACTCTAATTATATGATACTGTATTTTTTTTACTATATCAAGTTGTCAATTTCCATATTTTTATTAAATCGTTCACATTATTGGGGATTTAATACAATTCTTATTTATAAATATTAATTATGTTTTTTAATATAATAACATAGAGTATACATGTGTTTATCTCCTATGTATACCCTATATTTTAATACTATTTCAATGTTATTTCATGATATAATTTATCAACATAATCAAAATTATCTGCAAGACTATAATTTTCTTCTACAAATTTTCTTGCATTCATTCCCATTGTATTCCTTAATTCTTTATCTTTTATAAGCACATCTATCTTATCTGTTAAATCTTCAACACTAGCTTTTTTAGCAACAAGGCTTGTAACACCTGGCTTAGTAGATTCCATAAGTCCACCAACATCTGATACAACTATTGGTGTCCCACAGCTTTCAGCTTCAACTGCTGCAACTCCAAAACTTTCACTATCTAGTGTTGATGGGAAAACTGCCACATCAAAATTTTGAAACTCTTTAACAACATCATCTGGATTTACAAAACCTAAAAATGTAACATCACTGTCTATATTAAGTTCTTTACATAAATTTTTAAGATAATCTTCCTGACTTCCTTTTCCTCCAATTCTAAGTTTTAAATTAACATCAGGATTTCTATCTTTTAGATTTTTAAATGCTCTAACAAGATATTGAATTCCGTATTTTTCTTCCAAAGTTTTTATCGTTCCAATAATAACTTCATCTTTTTCAATTCTTCCTGGTACAAATCTATTGATATCAACACCAAATGGTGTAACTTCAATGTCTTTATCTGTATATTTCTTTGTTTCATCCTTCATTACATTACTTGTTGAGTAAATATAATCAGCTTTTTTCAAATTATACTTAACCATCATTTTATGAATAGGAGACTTAATAGGGAAATCATAAACATCACTTCCCCATACTGAAATTATGTATGGATGATAATTTGCCAATGCACCTAATAACCCATAACTTGTTGCATAGTGTGCGTGAAGTATATCTGGTTTTATTTCATTTACTAATTCTTTTACTCTCTTAATCTTTTTAAAATACTGCAATTTATTTTTGTCAGTGGATTTTTTCATAACTGTATCATTAATATCTAGAGAATGTACAGTAACGCCTTCATACTCACCATTTCCCAAAGATATTACATGAATATCATATCCTTTACTTTTAAAATAATTTAACCATTTATGAGTATGAGCACTGTTTATATCAGCCAGATAACAAATTTTCATATCTAGTCCTCCAAATCTTTTCTTAATCTATCAATTAATATGAAATTACTAAAGATAATTCTACCATAATCTTTATATTTTATCTATTAACATGTCTATACAGTTGAGAGTCGATAATATAAGTTTTATAGTTTAGGTGAAAAATATTAATTTTCTTCAACTTTTATTGTTTAGGTTTCTTGATTTAATAATACAATTCTTTAACATTTAAAATTAATCCACAAATTTGACTTCATTATAATTTCCTCATACTGAAAATACTAGACCAGTTATATAAAAAATATAATTTTTTTGTATGACTAGTCTAAAGAATAAAAAACTAAGGCTATTTAATCTTAAAACAATTAAATAGCCTTAGTACATATTTAAATACTTTTATTTTTCTTTATCTTCATAAATTTCCCATGGTCTTGCATCAAGATATTTTATAAAATCATCTCTAAGCTCTTCTTTCTTCAATGCAAACTCAATTGTTGCCTGTAAGAATCCAAGCTTATCTCCTACATCATATCTTTTTCCTTCAAAATTATATGCATACATTGCTTCCTGACTTATAAGAGTCTTCAGTGCATCAGTAAGCTGTATTTCTCCACCTTTACCGGGCTTTGTATTTTCTAATATGTTAAATATTTCTGGAGTTATTATATATCTTCCTAATATAGCTACATTACTTGGTGCTTCCTCAATAGATGGCTTCTCTACTAAATCTTTTACTTTATAAACTTTATCTTCAATATGAATACCATTTACAATTCCATACTTAGAAACACTTTCTTCTGGTACTGTCTGAACTCCTAATATAGTAGTATTGTATTCATTATAGCAATCTATAAGTTGTTTTAAACAAGGTGTGTTACTATCTACAACATCATCACCTAAAAGTACTGCAAATGGTTCATCCCCTACAAATGTTTTTGCACAATGTATAGCATGACCTAATCCTTTAGGTTCCTTCTGTCTTATGTAGTGTATATCAACCATATCTGATATATCTCTTACTAATTCAAGAAGTTCTGATTTCCCAGATTTCTCTAATTCAAGCTCTAATTCTACAGATTTATCAAAGTGATCTTCTATACATTTTTTATTTCTTCCTGTTATAATAAGTATTTCTTCAATTCCAGACGCAATTGCTTCTTCAATTATATATTGAATTGTTGGCTTGTCGACTATTGGAAGCATTTCTTTTGGTTGCGCTTTTGTAGCTGGTAAAAATCGAGTTCCAAGTCCCGCAGCTGGTATAATTGCCTTTTTTACTTTCATATTTAATCGTCCTCTCATTAAAGATTTTATTTAACTCTTTGTACTCATATGTTATCACTTTTACATGTGTAAATCAATTTAAGTTTTAAACGTTTTAATAATAATATGACCATATTATTAACTCTATATCAATTTAATTATTTATTTTACATACTACATATATATTATCGTAAAATTTTATTATGAAACTTTATTATTTTCATTGATTAATTTATATTATTTAAACACATCCTGAAAATTATTGTTATAAAATTAAAGAATTGTTTTAATGAAAGTTATATAAAAGATACTTCCAACTCCTAATTTACTTTCTACTGTAATATCTCCATTGTGAGCTTTAACAATAGCCTTACTAAGACATAAGCCGATTCCTATACTTGTTGGATCAATTGAATTCTCTCCTTTATGAAATCTATTAAAAATTTTTTTCAATTGTTCTTTCTCAATTCCTTCTCCATTATCTTTAATAATTATTACTATATTTATAGGTGTTTCTTCAAGAGTAATCTCAATTTTCCCTTTTTCACCTGTATGCTCTATGGCATTTTTAATTATGTTGCTTATAGCTTCCGATATCCACTTTCTATCATGATAAAATATAACTTCATCTTCATTTTCAAAAATTATCTTTTGATTTTTTTCTTCTGCTTTTACTCTTAAAGGATTAATACTTTCATTTATAGTATTATTTAAAGAAATATTATCTTTATGATATTCAACTACATTACTTTCAAGCCTTGCATATTTAAGTAGTGTTTTTACAAGCCATTCCATTCTTTGAAGCTGCTCATTGCTTAACAAAATAAAATTTTCAATTTCTTCATCAACCATATTTTTATAATCTTTTAAAATTTCATTATACATCTGTAATGCCATTAAAGGAGTTTTTAACTGATGAGAAATATCATTTATTATATTTTTCAAATTAATTTTTTCATCTTGAAGTAAGGTTAAATTATTTTTAATTCTTTCTTCCATTTCGTTAAACCTAAGTTCAAATTTACTTAAACTGCCTTTATAATCAACTTTTATATCATTATCTAAAAACTTATTTTCAACTATATTTTCAGCTCTATATGTTAAGTATTTTAATTTTTTATATAATGGATTTAATATTGCTAACACTCCAAATATAACTACACTCATAGTGATTAACGTTAAAATTCCTATCATAATAAATGCAGTTTTACTCACATTATTAACTAAAGGATTATTATAGTATTTAAGATTATTATTATATGAATAGTCAGAAAGTATTTCTTCTCCTAGGCTAATGTTTTGTAATTTATTCTTTGTAATTATCGGTATTATTTCTTTAGCTAACTCAGGATTTTCACTTTCTATAGTACCTATAATTGAATTATTATTATTTATAATATTTTTATTTATAGCATTAATAGAATTAATATGAATTAGCGTAAAAACTACACCTTCAATAATCAAAGCTATTATAATAAACATCCAAATTTTAATTCTCTCATCTTTATAACATAATGGTGACATCTTAACTCACCACCTTAGGAGCCCACTTATATCCCACTCCCCTTATAGTTATTATAAGTTTAGGATTCTTTATATCATCTTCTATTTTTTCTCTAAGCCTTTTTATATTAACACTTAAAGCATTAGCATCAATAAAATTACCCTCTATATCCCATACTTTCTCTAGCATCATATCTCTAGTTAATACATTTGGTGCATTTTCCATAAGTAATAGCATAATCTTATATTCATTTAATGTGAGAGAAATTTCTTCACCATCTTTTCGTACTATATGAGCACCGTTATCTAATTCTAGATTTTCACTTTTAAAAACTTCCTTTATATTGTTTATAGCATTATCTTTTCCTTTTCTTCTTAATACAGCATTTATTCTTGATACAAGTTCTCTTATTTTTACCGGTTTTGATACATAGTCATCGCCCCCTAAATCTAAACCTATAACAACATTATTTTCTTCATCACATGCTGTCATAAAAATTATTGGAATGTTATTCTGTGCTTTTCTTATTTCAGAACACAGCTCATATCCATCACCATCAGGAAGCATTACATCTAGTAATATTAGATGTATGCTATCATTTAGCATATTTCTTGCACTTTTTAAATTAGTTGCGTGATCAACTTCAAACCCCTCTTTTTTCAAACTATATATAACTGCTAAAGCCACTGCTCTATCATCTTCAACTAATAATATTCTTTTCATATTTCACCTCTAGTTATTCCTCATTTCTTATGAGTTCATTTATTTCTAGCCTTTTTAACTTGCTATAAGGTATAAAGCTGCTTAATAAGTTAATTACTAACAATATAAATACACCAATTACTATTAATAAATTAGATATATAATAACTTCTTCCAACACTATAACTAAAAATCATACCAATTACCTTAAATGATATTAATGATAGAGCTACTCCTATAGTACCAGAAATAAACCATTGCACTATTCCCTCTAAAATTATTATTTTTCGTAAATCTCCTTTTTGTATTCCTATAGCTAAAAGCGTTCCAAATTCCTTTTTTCTTAATATAATGTTTGTATATCGTGTATTAATTATGTTAATTGCTCCTATAAATACAACTAAAAACAGCATAGTATAAATTAATACTGCTAAAGCATCCATATTATTTTTATATGAATCTAAAGTTTCCTTTTCCTGTAAATAATACCCTCCATTTCTATTTACTATATCTTTAATTTTTGATATAGCTATTTGTGTGTCAATATTTTCCTTTAAGTTTATGCTTGTATTTATATACTTATATGTACTGATTAAGTTATTCATTATATCTTTGTTCTTGTAGTAAAATTCATCACTAACTATTATCGTTAATCGATTATAATATCCAAATCTATTACCACTAATTAATTTATCACTATCAATGCTCCCTAAAATCCTTGCTTCTATTGGGAAGTTACTATTTTCATTTAGATATAATTTTACTTCTTGTTCTGACTTTTCTTTAAAAATAGGTTTAGGATGATTGAAACCTGTATTAACTATTACAAACCCACTTTCATTAAAATCCTTTATATTTATATTCTTATCTGTAACAGAATTAATGTACGGAATAATTTCATTCAATGAAGCTTTATCATAAATTAAAATACTACCTTCATTAAACTTAACTGTATTTTCTTCTATATTTTCAATGGATTTGTTTATTACATAATATTTCGTAAGTTCAGGATTAATTATAATATCTTCAATTGTTATTGTAGAACCCATACTGATATTCATTAAAATATCATCTGCTACTTTTAAATCATTAAACTCTCTTTTATAGTTATTTCTTTTATCTAAAACATCTTCTAATAAGTAATTATTTGAACTTTCAATATCATAAGTTGAACTAATGTCGTAAGAATTTCTTAGTTCATATTCATATTGCTTTAAATTTAATAAATAAAATCCTGTAAAAGAATTAAATATTATTAATATAATTGTAAGACTAGCAGTTATAATAAAAAAACTTCTTCTATTTGCACCTATATTTCTATATGCAATTTCACCTTTATATCCAAAAAGAAATCTTATAATTTTTGATTTTCTTTTATTTATATATGTAATTTTCAAATTATTTACTTTACCTACTTTAATATTTTTTAAATCCAAACCATTTCTTATTAATAAAATTATCCCTATGACCATGTTAATAATTGAAAAAACAATTGTAATTAAAATAACATTATAGTAAATTTTAAATCCTACTCCATAACTATAAACGCCTATTACTTTAATAAATAAAACATCAACAATTAACCAAGATAAAATATTTCCTAATAATATACCAATAATTAATGAAATTATAAATAAAATAATCCACTCTTTTATAAGCAGATATATAATCTTATTTTTAGTTGCACCTATACATCTTAATATTGAAATTTCGTTTCTTCTATCTTGTAAGTATCCACTTAATGATCCATAAATAAATAATATAGTAAGTAAACATATAGTTAAATAGATAAAAAATATAGTTACTTTTTCACTATTAATATTACCTATGTTATTAGATCCTCTTACCCCATAAACTTCTAGCAACATATTATTATATTTAATATTCTCTTTATAGTTCCAAGCTTTTTCATCAATATTACATAAACCTATAATTTCTTTTATATCTTCTATAATACTTTTTTTATCTTTCATTATTATGGCAGCATTAATTTTTTTAATTGTATTACTGCTATTTAAAAATGTTACTCCAGTTAACGTATGACGAACAGTATCCTTATTATCCTTATAAAAACCAACAATTATATATTCACTATCATCTATATTCAATTTATCTCCTATTTTTTTATTTAACTGTGACTTTGCAGATAATGTTAAAATAATTTCATTTTTGCTATTGGGTAACTTTCCTTCAACTATCTCTAGCATAGAATCAAATACTTCATTTATGAAAATATCATCTCCCGAATATATCTTTAGGCTCCTTTTAGTATCTTTAATAGTGATATCTATACTTTTTTCAATATTATAAAGTCCACATTTGTCTACCTTAACATTATTTTTTATCCTTTCTATTGAATCACTACTAAGGTCTTTTAAGATTACTTCATAATTTCCTTCTAGCTGCCTAACTCTTTCTATATTAAACTCATTTATGAAATTTTTGATCTGTCCTACTGAAATAAGTAATAGTATACTTGTCATTATTCCTATTATAGTTAATATATTTTTTTTACGATCCACCTTAAATTGCCTATTTATTAAATCACTATATTTTTTCACCTATTACCTCACCTCATCAACAACTATTTTCCCATCTTTAATGGCAATAATTCTATCTGCCATTTTAGCAATATTGTCATCATGAGTTATTAAAACTAATGTTTGATTATATTTTTTTATTGAATATTTCAACAAACTTATAATATCTCTAGCATTTTTAGAATCTAAATTTCCTGTTGGTTCATCTGCTAATATGATTGAAGGCCTATTTATTAATGCTCTTCCAATTGCTACTCTTTGTTGTTGTCCTCCAGATAAATCTGTTATTAGAGTATCCCTTTTATTTTCTAATCCTAAAAATTTTATTATTTCATTCTTGTAATCTTCATCCACTACACCATCGTCTAACAATACAGGCATCTCAATATTTTCTTCTACTGTTAATATTGAAATTAAATTATAAAATTGAAATACAAAACCTATTTTCCTTAATCTAATTAGTGATATTTCATCATCACTTAATCCATTTAAGCTAATTCCATCTATATAAACTTCACCACATGTAGGTTTATCTATACCACCTAAAATATGTAAAAGAGTTGATTTTCCAGATCCTGATGCTCCAACAATTGCAATAAATTCACCTCTTTCTATCTCTAAATTAATATTTTTTAATGCATTAACTTTATTTTCACCTTTTCCATAAGTTCTATTTATTCCTATTGCCTTAATAATTTTCATTTTAACACCTCAAATTACAGTAATAGTTTAAAATCATATCATATATGTGCACAATATTGATTATTTTCTTATAGTCTATTATAACTTTAATAATTAACGTATAGATACTTAATTTTATCCCAAAAGGACTATAGCATTGCTATAGTCCTTTTATTAATTCTTAATATCCTTTTTCTTAAATGTTACAAATGTAATTATAAGCATTATTGCTGAAATAACCACTAATTGTTTTGCACCTAATATATAATTTAATTCCATACCATTGCTTTTTAATAAATCTGAAAAATATGGTATAAATTTAAAGTATGAACCATTTATATACGGTATAATGGTATTTATTAACCACGTCTGTTTAAATCCAATTAACATTCCACTTAAAGGACCTGATCCAAAATATAGTAGCATTCCAAGAGCAACTGCTAATGCTGTATTTCTTGCTAATGTTGATATCATAAATACCAAACTTGCTATAAATAATAAACTACCTGTTGATACTAATAATTGTGGTATCATATACTTAAGATAACTAGTTTCTACTATACTTCCATTAATAGTTTCTAGAACTGGTACTTTTAATGTTTCAAATCCAAAAACTACACAACTGCTTATAGTTAATATTGTTACACCTAATATTACAATACTAAATCCAACTATTAAAATACTTAACAGCTTAGATAACAATATTTTCCATCTAGCAACTGGTCTTATCATTAATAATCTTATAGAACCATTGGCATATTCTGATGCAACTATTCCACCACCAATTATTATTACCATAAGAACTGCTAATATTACATACACTTCATATGTAGAGTCTATTACACTTCTCGCATCTTTAACAGTTCCTAAATCCGGTATATTATTTTCCAATCCATACCAAAGTTCTTTTATTTTATGTACTCTTTTTTCGTTAGCATTTTTGTAGCTTTTAACATATTCATCATAAGAAGTAACTAAACTATCATTATTTAAACTAACACTAAATGCCTTTTCATCAAGCATAGCTATTCTTAAATCTTGAAGTTCTGATTCTATAGACTTAATAGAATTATTTTTCCAGTTATTATTATTATTATAATCTATTTTATTTTCATATCTAAATTGAAGTAATGATAAATCCTGTTCAAATTGGGAGATATCCCTCTCTGCAATTTCTTTTTCTTTTTTAAGTTGCTCAAGTTTAGCTTTACCTTCCTCATCCGTTGGGTTTTTAGCTACTAATTTTTCATATTCATCCATATCTTTTTGACGTAATGCAATAAATTCTTTTTTTCGTTGAATTTCTAATTCTGTATGTCTGTTATAATCAAAATTATTAATAACATCTTTTAATTCATTTATTTTAGCTATATATTCAGCTTCTATTTCTTTTTTCTTTTCTAATGTTAAAGTATAATAATTTTCAACCTGTTTAGGATCTTCACTACTTAAACATTCTAAAACTACTTCTTTAGAATACCCTTCAAGTACAAATTCTATAGCGGCAAGCTTATATAGTTGATACTTTAGTTGTTCAATTTCCTGTTCCCTCCAGTCACCAAAAGGTATTCTATTATCACTAATCAATTGGTTATATTCTTTCTCTATAGAATAATACTTTCTTTGTATTGCTGCTTTTTCACTTTTATCATTTTGTAAACTATCTATTTGATATTGTAAATCTTCAGCCATAAATTGGGATGATTCAATTCTATTTTTCGAATAATCATTTGGCTGTATATTTTTCATTACTATTGGTAATATAATAGCCGATATAAGTATCAACGCTATCATTATATTAATACTTACCTTTTTAAACTGCTTCACTAATTCATTATATGTTAAACTTAATACTTTCATATAACCATCCTTCTTATCTTATTTGATCCTTAGATCCTTTAGTTACTTCCATAAATTCATCCTCAAGAGATTTTCTTATTACTGTTATGGTGAATAGAGCAATATTATTATCAATCAACAATTTGTTTATTTCTGGTAATTTAGATTTTTCACAACATACTTTAATTCCATAATCATCAACATCTACAGCTAATTTACTATAATTCTCTTTAATTAAATTTTTAGCTTTTTTCTTATCATCAACTTCTATAAGAAAAATATTTATATTTTGCGATTCATTATTTTTTATATCTCCTATGGTCTTTATATCAATCATCTTTCCACCATCAATGATTCCAAATCTATCACACATAAGCTCCATTTCGCTTAAAAGATGGCTTGATACCATCACTGATAAGCCGTCTTCTTGTGCTAGTTCCCTTAATGTTTGCCTAAGTTCTTTTATACCCATTGGATCTAAACCATTAGTAGGTTCATCTAATATTAATAGCTTTGGTTTGTGTAATAAGGCTTGTGCAACTCCTAATCTTTGCCTCATTCCAAGAGAATATTTACTAACTTTATCATTTATTCTGTTACCCAGCTTAACAAGATTAACAACTTCATCAATTCTTTTTTTTGATATTCCACCGTGCATTCTAGCATACAACTTTAAATTGTCATATCCACTAAGATATCCATACATTTCAGGATTTTCAATTATTCCACCAACACCTTGTAGTGCTTTTTCAAAATTCTTTTTAATACTATTTCCATCAATATATATTTCGCCTTTACTTATACTATAAAGGCCTGTTATCATCTTTATTGTTGTAGTTTTTCCTGCCCCATTTGGACCCAAAAATCCAAATATTTCTCCTTTATTAACTGTAAAGCTAATATCTTCAACAAGAGCTTTTCCGTTCATTATTTTACTTACATTTTTTAATTCTAAAACTGTGCTCATTTTTTCTCACTCTCCTAATTTTTAACCTTTGTCATGTAATTTCATCATCAATATTATTATCTTTTTTATTAATTAAATTGATATTTACACTTTTATTTTTATAATAAATAGATTTATATTTATTAACACCAATCCTTTAACTCTTTTTAATAGGCTACAGTGATTATTATATTTATATATGATTACAAATTAATTTCTCTTTTCTTACAATTTGATAACAAAGAATAATAGAATTATTCTCTTCTTATATTGCAGTTCTTATAATAACTATTTCACTCTTGTATTTTAGGTTAAAAAAAGAAAGTGCGAACAAAATGATGTTTTCATTTTGTCCACACTTTCTTTTCTCTATAAAAATCTTATGCGAAATATCTATCTAATAATCCTTTGAATGCTTTACCATGTCTAGCTTCATCTCTAGCCATTTCATGAACTGTATCATGTATAGCATCTAAGTTAGCTGCTTTAGCTCTCTTAGCTAAGTCAGTCTTACCAGCTGTAGCTCCATTTTCTGCTTCTACTCTTAATTCTAAGTTCTTCTTAGTTGAGTTTGTAACAACTTCTCCTAATAATTCAGCAAATTTAGCTGCATGTTCTGCTTCTTCGAAAGCTGCCTTTTCATAGTACATTCCTACTTCTGGATAACCTTCTCTATGAGCAACTCTAGCCATTGCTAAGTACATTCCTACTTCACAACATTCTCCTTCAAAGTTAGCTCTTAAATCTGCCATTATATCTTCTGAAGCACCTTGTGCTACACCAATTACATGTTCAGATGCCCATGTCATTTCTCCACTTTGTTCCATGAACTTTTCTGGTCCTACTCCACACACTGGACACTTTTCTGGTGCTTTTTCTCCTTCATAAACATATCCACACACTGTACACACAAATTTTTTCATAATAAAACTCCTCCTACATTTATCTATATCATTTTTTATATCAAATCTTCTTTTACTTTTAGTAATGTTTTTCTTTTGTTTTTATCTCTTCTATGTTTATTATTATATAATAATAATTATCCATTGTAAAGAGTTTTTTTACAATAAATGTTTTTATTTTTATATTTATATGAAACATATGTAATTTTTAGTTTTCTTTTCGTTAATATATGAATATATTTTATCTTAAATCTTATTTTTTATTTTATATTGATTTTTTTATTTAATAGAACTATAATATTGGAAAATAGTAAAATATAGGGAGGATTTATTTATGTCAGAAGAAAATAAAAAATGTAATTGTAATAATGAACCTGAAGTTACTTATCAACCAGAAAAGAAAATTGATACTTCAAAGGAATGTGATCCAAACAGTCCTGATTACCCTTGGGTATCATGTGGAATTGATAAAGATAAAAAGAAAGAAAAATAATAATTTATTAAACTCAAAAATATTTTAGTAACATATAATGAATGAACTGTCCAGACATATATTTAGGATAGTTCATTCATTTATTTTTTTTGTGAAATTCGAACTACTTTAAGCAAAATATCATCATCTTTTTTATTTCAATTCTAAGATAATTATTGTTTTAATTTTTATTAGCAAATATACAATTTTATGCTAAATTTTTCATTGTTTTTTAAACAAAAACAAATGTTTTGTAAGTTTTTGTTGATAAATCCTTAATGAAATGCTAATATAAGTTATACATTAATTAAATTTTAATTTCTTAATTTATGAAATTAGAATTGATTTGAGGAGAGTTTGTTATGAAAAAGAATACTAAAGACGTTTTAATAATAGGTTTTGCTCTATTTGCTATGTTTTTTGGTGCTGGTAATTTAATATTTCCACCATTTCTAGGGCATGCAGTAGGGTCTCAATTTCTTATAGCTAGTATAGGATTTATTTGTACAGGTGTCGGTCTTCCACTTCTAGCTATAATTGCTGTTACAAAAGGTGATGGAACATTTGAAACAATGGCATCTAAAATAAGTCCTAAATTTGCTATTTTATTTGCTACATTGTTATTTATTGCTATAGGTCCAATGCTTGCAATACCTAGAACTGCTGCAACAACTTATGAATTAGCTGTTCAGCCTAATTTACCTGGTATAAGCCCTCTTGTTTGGATGTTTATCTATTTTGCTATAAATCTTGTATTCGTGTTAAGAAAGTCAGCTATCATCGATTCAATAGGTACTTATTTAACACCACTACTACTATTAATTCTTGCAATAATAATAATTAAAGGTGTTCTGTTTCCTATAGGTGACATTATATCTACTGGTGCTACTGGTGTACTTGCTACATCACTTACTGAAGGATATCAAACTATGGATGCACTAGGTGGTTTATTATTTGCTACCATGATTTCAGCAAGTATAATCGCTAAAGGATACTCAAAAGAAGAAGTTATTCCAATGACATTAAAGTCAGGCTTTATTGCTACTTTAGGTTTAGCATTTGTTTATGGAGGATTAATGTTCCTTGGTGCTCAAACTACAAGCACTTTCACTGGTGAACTAACAAAATCAAATGTATTATTATTTATTTCAGGAAGTGTTCTTGGTAATATTGGTTCAATAATTATAGGATTAGCAATGGCTCTTGCATGTTTAAGTACATCAATAGGATTACTTTCAGCTGGTGCTTCATTCTTTGAAAAACTATCTAAAGGTAAATTATCTTATAATTTAAATGCAATAGTAATATCATTAATCAGCATAGTTATTGGTTCATTAGGAGTTGATAAGATCGTCACTATCTCTGGACCAATCTTAAATGTATTATATCCTGTTGCTATTACATTAATCTTTACAACATTATTTGATAAATACATAACTAATATTAAAGCAGTAAGACTTGGAGTTTATACTTCATTAGTGTTCGGTATTTTAAGTATAATCCCAAGTATAGATTTATCATTTATACCACTTGGAAGTGCTGGATTCGCATGGTTCCTTCCAACTGTAGCTGCTATAATAATCGGATATATACTATTCCCTAAGAAAAAAGATCCTATTGGTTCTTCAATCTTAGAATAGAAAAAACAAAAAAGCCAGTCGTTTTCGACTGGCTTTCATTTTTACTAAGTTTATTTATTTCTAAATTCAATTCTTCCTTGGAATTGTTCTTCCATATCTGTTGTTTTAAATTCTGTAAATGGGAATTGTACTGGCATTCCTGTCTTTCTTGACTTATATGCTGCTAATATTATTGACATTGCTTTCTTACCTTCTTCACCACTTACTAAAGGTTCTCTGTCGTTATTTATAGCATCTATTAGGTCCTTAAATAATGGTGTATGACCTTGACCATAAACATTATCTATCTTAACATTAACTTCTTTCTTGATAGCTTCTTCATCATCACCATCAAATCTCCAAGTTTCAAGTTCATTGTTAGCAAGACCACCTATAGCTACTGCTCCATTTTGCCCAAAAATGCTTAAAGTTTCTTCTAAGTTCTTTGGATAAACACATGCTGATCCTTCAACTATTCCAATTGCACCGTTTTTAAATCTTATAATTATAGCACCAAAGTCTTCAGCTTCAATGTCTCTAAGGAAAGTATCACATTCTGCATATACTCTTTCGATTTCTCCACCCATCATCCATTGAAGTAAATCTATATTATGAATACATTGATTCATTAATGTACCACCATCTAATGCCCAAGTACCTCTCCAAGGCGCTTGATCGTAGTATCCCATATTTCTATTCCAAAGGATTCTTGCAGTACCGTTTACTAACTTACCAAACTTTCCATCTTCCATAGCATCTCTTAACTTTTGTACTGGCTTATTGAATCTATTTTGATGACATACGCAAAGCTTAACATTATTTTCTTTTGCAACTTTAATCATTTCATTTGCATCATCAATAGACATTGCCATTGGTTTTTCTATTAACGCACTTGCACCTTTTTTCATAGAATAAATTGCAATTTCTGCATGATATCCACTTTCTGTTGCAATTGTAACAACATCTATGTCTTCCTTATCAAGCATTTCTTTATAATCAGTGTATGCATGAACACAATCTGCATTACATCCAGACTTTTCTATGTACTCATCTCTCTTTGCTTCTGCTTTTTCTAAAACTACATCACAAGTAGCTACAAGTTCTGCTTCTTCTCTATTATTTACTAAAGCCTCAACATGCTTATAAGAAATTCTTCCACAACCAATTATGGCAAACTTTAATTTTTTCATATGCTCTCTACCTTCTTCTTTAATATTATTAGTGATTAAATATATATTGCAGCCGTAAGCCTACATATGATATAAAAACTTTTTCAGTATAGCTTTTAAAATTAATTGTCCATTATCAAATGTCAATTGCAATATATTCTTTATAAAATTATACACATTTTTTAATCTTAAAACAATTTTATCCACAACTTAATGTAATATTCTGTTATTAATCTTATTAATCAAGTCTAAAAAACATCATGATGTCTCTTTCCTAAAGTGTTAACTATGAATTGTTAACTAAATGCATTTAAATATAGTGCTGAATATTATATATATATCTAAAAACACATTACTTTTTCTTATATACTCTAAATTTAAAGCTAATTTATCAGGCATTATTGTATTAATATAAAATTCATCTGGATTTTCTGCCTGACCAAGAAGCTCATTTTCATCTCTATATCTTATAGAGGCTAAATCTGTTATACCTGGCTTTACATCTAAAACTTTTCTTTGTTCTTCATTATACATATTAACGTACCTTGGCACTTCTGGTCTTGGTCCAACAAGACTCATATCACCTTTAAAAACGTTAATTAACTGTGGAAGTTCATCAATTTTATATTTTCTTAAGAAAGCTCCAATTTTAGTTATTCTGCTATCATTTCCAACAGTAATCTGTCTTCCAAGTTTTTCTGCATCAACTACCATTGTTCTAAACTTTAGAATTTCAAATTCTTTTCCCTTTTCACCGACTCTTATCTGTTTAAAAAATACAGGACCATCTGATCCACTTTTTATCCTTATAGCAACAAAAAGTAAAAATGGACTTAAAACTATTAGACCTAAACCTGAACAAACAATGTCAAATATCCTTTTAATAAATTTATTTAAAGTATTCATTTCTCTACTCCTAATTATTTCTTTAAGGCATTTAAGAACTTATCTGCCAATCCTTCATACATATGATTATCTAATACATATTTTTTACCATTTCCGCCTATTTTAATCTTTTCTTCTTCACTTAGATTTTTAATCTTCATTACAGCTTCAACAACAGCCTCTGGATTTTCTGCTGGTACACTTATACCACAGTTACTATCCTTAACAGGGTCATTTGAAGCTTCAACTGCATATATTACTGGAAGTGATGCCATCATATAATCAAAAAGCTTGTTAGGACTTACTCCATAGTTAAATAAATTCTGTTTCTTTAAACCTATATAACCTATATCTAGAAGCTCTAATACATTATCCATATTATCCTTTAATACTGGATCTAAGAATTCAATATTTGTTACATTATTAGCTTTAGCATATTCCATAAGTTGATTTTTAACATTACCCTTACCAACTAATACATACTTAACTTTTTCATCAGTTGTTTTCTTAGCAGCATCAATCATAGTATCAAGAACATTTGCTGGTGAATGATTTCCTGTGTATCCAACTAAGAAATATCCTTGTTCTTTTAATTCCTGTAATCTTTCAATTGTTTTTTCCATTGGTGCTTCATTTTTTTCACCTGTAAGAATTCCATTTGGAACATAAACAAACTTATCTGTTGAGAAACCTCTTTCTCTTATATGTTTATCTGCATTTGGTAAAATCGAAACAATTACATCAGAATTCTTAAATGCAAAATCTTCTGCTCTTTGAAGTATTACTATTGCTGGATTCTTTTCTGAGACCCCCCCAATTTCCATAGGGCTTAATGGCCACAAGTCATGTATTTCAAAGCATAATTTTGCATTGCATCTCTTTGCAATTCTATGTGCTGGATAAATATCTAATGGATATGTAGATGAAGCAATTACTGCATCTGGCTTATATTTATCTGCAAGCATCTTATAATTCGTTCTAAGCTTCCACATAAATGTAGAAATATTCTTAATTCTACCTACACCATTACCTTGATATTGTGGTGTTTTAACCCATACATATGTTATTCCATCTATAACTTCTTCCTGAAAGTCTTTTTCTATTACTGGATTATTTTTTCTTAAGTGAGAAAAATTAGCTCCAAGTATAGTTACATTGTGACCTTTGTTCTTCCACTCTCTAGCCATGTAAAATGGTCTAAACTCCATACCGTGGTAGTCTGAACCTGCATAATGATTAATAAGTAAGATATTCATTGAAAAATTCTCCTTTAATAAAACAATTGGTTTATCAATTGTATAAATTGCCTATTTATAGTATTAATAGTATTCCCATTATAAATACATATTAACTTGATTTTTAACTTATTAATTATATCATAGTCTTTTGGCAAAATCTATCTTCTGTTATTGGATAGTTACTGCTTTTTAGCATATTTGAAATTGAGTAATAAAATACAAAAAAGACAAAAGTTATTTAAAGTTTAATAACCTTTGTCTTTACTTAAAATTCTATAAATTATAAATATCTAAATCTTAAACTTTTTAATTGTCTCATTAAGATTTTCAATAAGTTCATCTAATTTACTTGTTGTTTCTGCAATTTGCTGCATAGATGCACTCTGCTCTTCATTTGCTGCTGTTACTTCTTCTGTTGCAGATGAATTCTCTTCTGTCACTCCAGCAACTTCCTTTATAGAATTAGATGTTGTATGTGCCTTTTCTTCCATTATGTTTGAAGCATGAAAAACTTCTAATACAACACTTTCAATTTCTTTAAATGTCTTTTCTATTTCAGTAAAGTTTTCACTTACAGATTTTGTAGTTTCAACTCCATTTGCTACCTCTGCTGCACCAAACTTCATTTGCTTATCAATAACCTGTACTTGTTGTTGAATTCCTCTTATAATATTTTCAATTTTTTTAGCAGCTTCATTTGACTGTTTTGCAAGCTCTCCAACTTGACTTGCAACTACTGCAAACCCCTTTCCTTGTTCTCCTGCTCTTGCAGCTTCTATAGAAGCATTTAAAGCTAAAAGATTGGTCTGTTCTGCTATTTCACTTATAACATTAACTATTTGTCCAATTTCATTAGATTTCTCTAATAAATTTAATGTCTGTTCTATACTTTCATTATTTATTTTTTCAATTGATTTAATATTTTCTACTGCATTTTGTACTCTTTCGGTACCAATAGTACTCATCTTAATTGAATCATTAACAATTTCATTCATATAGTTGCACTTATCAACAACACTCTTAATTTCATCTACAAGTTCACCAGTAATTTCCGAAGCTTTATCTGCATTTTCAGCTTGATTTATAGCTCCCCTTGAGATTTGTTCCATACTTTTAGTAATTTCTTCACTTCCAAGGAGCGACTGCTTTATTGCTTCATTTACATCATCAGCTAGTTTATTAACCTCATTAGCCGAAGTACTTATATCAACTACCATATTTCTAAGCTCATAAGATGTATTTTTTAAAGTATCAGCTACTTGTCCAATCTCATCACTTCTATTAATATTTAATTCACAAGTTAAATTTCCTTGTGCTATTTCACTTGAAAAATCACATAACTTTCGTAAAGGCTTTGAAAACTTATTAGCCATAAATATAATTATTCCTGCTATAATAATTATTATGATTACTGAAACCATAGCAAGTGTAGTAACTAAACTTCTGCCTTCTGCAAACAATTCCCTTTCTGAAATAACACTTGCAACACGCCAATTAGTTAATGGTATTTTCTTATAGAAAGCAATTGATTTATTATCTCCTACACCAAACTTAAAATCACCGGAATCACTTTTTAGCATTTCTTTTCCTAAGTTAACCATATCAGAATCATCTAACTCAGTTATCTTTGACTTCATAATAAGTGATTCATCAGGATGTGTTATTATTGTTCCATCGTCTGAAATAAGTATGCTATATCCATTTTCTCCAAATTTAAATCCATTAATTTTTTCTTGAATACGAGAAATATTAACAGCTGATATCATATCTCCGATTATATTATCTGAATCATCCTTAACTGCTGCACCAATTACAATTAAAGTTTTTCCACTTCCCTTTGATATTACTGGATTGGATATATTATATGAACGTCCTGTCATTAAATCCTTATACCATTGTTTTTCTGATACATCACCATTAACAGTTTTTCCATTTGCATACTGAGCTCTTGATATTCCATCATTATTAAAATTTATAACAGCTGCATTGTCATATTCCCCTGGATAATCCTTTTCCAAATTCAATATTCTATTTTTATTAAATTCATCCACTGCTTCTATATTTGAACTAATTAATTTAGCAGTAGGTGTATTTGCTGTACTTCTTACTTCTAATAACTTTCCATCAATCCATTCATTTATAATGTCAGACATATTATTTACATTTTCAGTCATTCTTTTTATTGTACTGTTTTCAATGCTCTCATTGAACTTATATACAGTATAAAAACTCAAAATTCCCATGCCTATTATTACTATAGGTAATATACCCGATAATAGTTTTAATTTAAATGAACTCCTCTTTAATTTTTCCATCTCAATTTACTCCTTATACTTTAACTTTGTTAATATGTTTATACCATTATTATCTTTATTGTATCATTTCTACTTATTTTTTCAAATATATACATTTTTCATTTTATTACTATTTTAATCAATAATATTCTCCTTAATTATTACTATTACCCATATTTTCTTTATATTTAAATCTTATATTTATTAAATTCAACAAATTATAAATTTTAATTTTATATAGTAAAAATAGATGTTTAGTACTCGCAACATTGTATGTTAGTTATTATATATGATAAAATAACATTAGAATTATTTCATATATAATTAAGGAGGAAATCTCTATGAAAATTTTAACTGTTATAGGTGCAAGACCACAGTTTATTAAAGCTGCAACAGTATCCAACAAAATAAGAAGAAACGGCAACACTGAAATATTAGTACATACAGGTCAACATTACGACAACAATATGTCTGACATCTTCTTTGAAGAATTAGGAATTCCAAAGCCAGACTATAATTTAAGCATTGGTTCGTCAAATCACGGTCATCAGACTGGAAGCATGCTTATGGCTCTTGAAGATATATATTTAAAAGAAAAACCCGATATGGTTTTAGTTTACGGAGACACAAACTCCACTCTTGCAGGTTCTCTTTGTGCAAGTAAATTGCTAATTCCTGTTGCTCATGTAGAAGCAGGTCTTAGAAGTTTTAACAAAGCAATGCCAGAAGAGCAAAACAGAATATTAACAGATCATATTTCTGAACTTCTTTTTACTCCTACACTTACAGCTGTAAATAACTTAAAAGCTGAAAATGTGACAAAAGGAGTACATAATGTAGGTGATGTTATGTATGATGCTGTTAACTTATTTAAAGAAAGAGCAAAAGAAGTTTCTACTATAACTAGAGATTTAGATTTAGCTCCAGAAAGCTACATTCTTTCTACAATTCATCGTGCTGAAAATACAGATAGCATCGAAAGACTAACATCTATTATTAAAGCTTTAAGTGAGTGTGGAAAGAAAATAATCCTTCCTCTTCATCCAAGAACTAAGAAGTTCATCTCTGAGTATGACCTACATGTTGGAGATAATATTAAGATTATAGATCCAGTAGGATATTTAGAAATGCTTGCATTACAAGAAAACTCAGCTAAAATCGTAACTGATAGCGGTGGAGTTCAAAAAGAAGCTTACTTCTTAAATAAACCTTGTATAACTATGAGAGATGAAACAGAATGGGTTGAAACTGTTAATAATGGTTGGAATGTTATTGTTGGAAGTGACTCTAACAAAATCAAAGATGCAATTGAAAACTTTAATCCAACTGGTACTCCTGCATCTGCTTTTGGTAACGGAGATACTTCATCTTTAATCACAAATATAATTGAAGATTACTTAAAATAAAAATTAAGAGTTATATGTTAAAAGTAAATAACGTATAACTCTTTGTTTGACCTTTAGCTAAAAAATTAATCATATTAAAAAGAGATTTCAATAATTATTTTATTATCGAAATCTCTTTTCTTTATTTAAATATTCCCTTGGAAATAAGAATTACACAAGTTTATATTCTTTCATATCTGAAGTTCTTCTGTATTCATTATCGCTGTTTCTATAAACTTGAATACAACTTACAGAAAGTCCAATCATAATCCAGTAAGAGAATACATATGTTATTGAACTAGGTCCAAAGCTTGCAGGTGCAAATGCAATTAATGCTGCTACCATTGCAAAACACATTGTGCTTCTTTTCTTGATTGCTAAAATAAAATTATATCCTAGTAAGTATAAATAGTATATTCCAAATAGTACAACTCCAGGTATTCCGAAATCACCTAAAATTTCAATTGGATAACAGTGAGGACTATATATACTTCCTGTATTACCCTGATCCTTTATATATTGTTCTACATTACCAACACCAAAACCTTGGTATCTCTTTTCACTTATTACTCCACCTAATACATCTTTAATTATCGCCATTCTATTAAGTGTTGAGTATTCACCTGTTTCTTCTCCTGCAACCATGCTTTCAAGAGAATGAAGTTTTCCTGTAAGTGTTGTTGTATGTTGAATTTGTTCACCTTCAACTGGTTTTATATTCATCATACCAGGAGCATAATAGAATGCTAAAGCCATTCCTAATGCAATAATTACTGGATAAACCATTTGTTTTATTCCAAGATTTCGCATGTTAAACAATGAATATACTGCAAAGATTCCAACTGAGAACAAGAATGCTACATATCCAGTTCTTGAAGTTGTTATTACCACTAGTGCAAATGCAATCACTGAAACTAAGCTAAACCATACTTTTGCTATTACACTTTCAAACTTATACACAGCAAAAAGGCATATTGGTATAAGTATAGCAAGTGTTGCATTAAGATTGTTTGTATTATAAGAAAATACTATTGGTCTTGCTTGAATTGTATTAATCTGCCATTGTGGAAGACTGCTTAAAAATCCATCAATGTAGTGTCTTACAGGAAGTTGTTTTCCTAAAAGCACTTCTATTAATCCTATTACAACAATAAGTGAAACTAAATATAATAATAATCTTATAGTCGTATTTAGTCTTTCTTTATTTATGTTATAAGCCATTAAGCAACCTATAAATGCAAACATCATTAAATATATCGCAATATATTTAATTGATAATTTTCTATTTATAGCCCAGAAAACACTTGCACACATATATACAAACCATACCATATACAAACCTAAAACTTTTTTATCAAGCTTTAGGAACACTTCTTTATTTGTAAACAACTTATACAATGACATAAGTGTAAATATGCCTAAAATAATATGGAACATATAAACAGACTGTATTCCTGGTACATATAAAACATAATCATATATTACAGATACTAAAAGTGTTGTATAAAGCACACTATATATATCTCTATCTCTCGCAATAAATACTGCTCCTACTAAAGTAGCTATATACATTGCACTTATAAGGTAACTTCCATTCATTACTCCCATAATACAAGCAATAATAATAACTAATCCTAAAGCTATATTTCTGTATTTCTCTTCTCTAGACATAATTACTCCTTATCTGCATTTTCAGCAGCAACTTCATCCACATTTTTATAATGATAAGTTGGAACTATCATCTGCATCACATGTTTAATTTCATCAATATCATTTAACTCTAACAGTTTACGTAACTGTTCAAGCTTAATAGTTAATTTATCCATATCTTCGAAGGTTGGTTTTCCTACGTATATTTTATTATGAACTGTATCTTGTAAACCTTCTTCACTCATTAGTAGTTCTTCATAAAGCTTTTCTCCAGGTCTAAGTCCTGAAAATACAATCTTTATATCTTTATTAGGTTCAAGTCCTGAAAGTCTTATTAAATCACATGCTAAATCATATATTTTAACTGGTTTACCCATATCAAGTACAAAAATTTCTCCACCTTTTGCAAATGCACCAGCTTGAAGTACAAGTTGAGCTGCTTCAGGTATAAGCATAAAGTATCTTATTATCTTTTTGTGTGTAACAGTAACAGGACCACCATGGGCAATTTGTCTCTTAAATAAAGGTATAACTGACCCGTTACTTCCAAGTACATTACCAAATCTTACAGCTACAAATTCTGTCTTTGACTGTTTATCCATTGCTTGAACAATCATTTCACATAATCTCTTTGTTGCACCCATTATGTTTGTAGGATTAACAGCCTTATCTGTTGAAATCATAACAAATCTTGATACACCTGCAGCACTTGCTTCAAGTGCTAAATTAAGTGTTCCAAATACATTATTCTTAACAGCTTCTTTAGGACTGTCCTCCATCAATGGTACATGTTTATGTGCTGCAGCATGGAATACAACATCAATCTTATACTTTGTGAAAACTTCATGAAGTCTATCACGATCTCTTATAGATCCTATTAGAACAGACAAATCCATATCAGGGAAGTCTTCTCTTAATTCATTTTGAATATCATAAACGTTATTTTCATAAATATCAAACAATACTAATTTTTTAGGTTGGAACATAGAAATCTGTCTGCAAAGTTCTGATCCAATAGATCCACCAGCGCCAGTAACAAGTATAGTTCTTCCTTTTATATAATCCTCTATTCCTTTATTATCTAACTGAATAGGATCTCTTCCTAATAAATCTTCTAAATCAACATCTTTAATTCTGCTTACTGTAGCATCTCCACTAAGTATTTCATACATTCCTGGTATTATCTGTAGCTTACAGTTAGTATTTTTACAGATTTCAATAATTTCTGACTTATTTTTAGAGTCTATAGATGGAATTGCAATTACAATTAAATCAATTTCCTGCTCTCCAACAATATATGGTATATCATATCTATTACCTTCAATTTTTACACCAGATATTCTTTTACCAAGCTTACTTTTATCATCATCAATAAGAACTATAGGATTATATTTAAGTTCTCTTCTTGCCATCATTTCATTAATAATCATAGTACCTGCTGAACCAGCACCTACTATCATTACTCTTCTTTGATCTGCAGAATACTTAAATGGTATATATAACAGAGTTCTTCTATATACCCTATAAAGAATTCTGTAACCAAGTACGCAGAAAATACTTAAAAGTATACCTACAACTGAAACATTTAATGGTATTGTTGAACCAAATATTCTAGTATATCCTATTGATAATATACCTGCTAGAATATTTCCTCCAACACCAAGTAGAAACTCATCGGTTCCTGTTAAATGCCACAAGCTTTCATACATTTTGAATAGATAAAAACATACAAGATATATAAGGCTTAAAGCAATCACATCATGGGTATAAATCTTTGAAATTTCTGTAAATCTTTCTCCCATGACTATATTTATAGAAAATAAATATGCCATATTCACCATGAATATATCAATTATCATAATTATTAAAGTTTTCCATTTTTTCACTTCAGCTTTCCTCCAATCTGGAAAGATTTTTGCTCAAAAGCAATTTAAACCTTTTGAATAATTCTATCTTATTTTATTTAAAATTTTTATAAATAATTTAGGACATTTTCTCATACCTTCGCATTGAATAAAATATCTAATATTATTTTTATCCATTTTCTGAATTTTATATCTCTTTAATGATTCCTTTACCTGTCCTTTATTTAAGAACTCAAATAAGTCATCATGGAATTTTGGATCTTTTGATAAAATTGAAAATACATGTGATATAGAATATGGTATTTTATATTCCACAAGGAACTTATCAATTTCTTGTAAATCTCCCTTATCTCTTATGTATTCCAATAAATCCACGTAAGAGTAATAACAATCAAGATGCTTTAATGATACATTTTGAGTCACACTGTTACTCCAGATAACATAAAAGGCAAGAACCTTATTAACAGAAATTACTTTATTAGCTTCTAATAAAGTTTTAACTATAAATATCATGTCTTCTCCATATTTTCTCTTTGTATCAAAGAAAATATTATTATCCTTAATGACTGAAGTCTTGTATATACCACTTCTCATACCTATAGTAATTTCATCTGCAAGCTGCTTTAATGCTGCTTCTCTTCCAGTTATAAAATCACTTAAATATTTAGTTCTGCTCTCAATTAATACATTTCCATTAGCATCAACTTCGCTATAATCACAAAATACAACATCACAATTTGTTTTATCTGCTTTTTTAGTCATTAATTCTATAAATTCTGGAGCTATGTAATCATCAGAATCTAAAAATGTAATATACTCTCCAACAGCCTTTTTTATACCTTCATTTCTCGCAGTGCTTACTCCTGAATTCTTTTGTGTTATAATTTTGTAATTAATATCAGAACCTTCTAATAATTCTTTTGCAATATCTATACTTTTGTCTTTTGATCCATCATCTATAAGTAAAAATTCAAACTCCTTGCAGGTTTGATTCATAACAGACTTAACACATTTTTCAATGCAAGCTTCTACATTATAAACAGGAGTAATTATAGATACTTTTACCAAATTATTCACTCCTTACTCAATCATTATTTAATTTAAACCTTTCAAACATAAATCTTATTAATTCTAGTTATATATCTTTTTAATAAAATTAATACATATATATTTTAATATTAAATTTGCATACACAATATTAAAAATCACAAAGTAATTTCAACATTAATTGTCAATTAAATTAAATTAACTTCCACCATAGAATTATACTAATATTAACTTGCATATGCAATATTTATGAATACTTCTTAAGCAAAACTTCACAAAGTGGTTTTAAATACTTTTAAGCTTTTTAATTTCCTTTGCATGCCACTGACGTTCTTCTTCTTTTGGAGGTGTCATATAATCACCATATAACTGTGTCAAAATAGCATGGTAATTCTTTGGTCCATAAAAATAATTTCCTTCAAATTCAAGCTTTGTGAGTTCAAAATAGTCTTCTTTTTTATAAACATACTCACTCCATACAGTATCTAAACCATATCCCATATATGGAGAGTTAACATCATTCCATTTTACTAAAAAGTCAAAAAATTTCTTTCTTCTTTTATCAGGAAATAATCCTCTGACTATCTTATAAAAAGTAAATGTAAGTCTATTTTTCAAACTTAAGTTTTCTGGCTTTTCACGAATTCTTATAAAGCTCTTTAATATATTGTAACTTAACGCTCTCTGAACTTTGTATACAAAATTACTTTTTGGAAGACTATCGTAAGGGAATACATCAATATATACACCATTATGCATTTCACTATTTTCTGCTATTCCCTTTTCAATTAAAATAGTTCCATTATATCTTATTTTACATGGAACCTGATAAATATCGTATTTATCATCAGTCTCAAATGTTTGAAGAAATAAGTGATCTGGTAATTCTTTCTTTGCAATCTCAAGAAATTTTTCATAGTCTTCTCTAAGCATTCCAATGTCCATATCATCATCCCATGGTATAAATCCTTTATGCCTAACAGCTCCAATAAGTGTTCCAGCATCTAAAAAGTATTTTAATCCATGTTTTTCACAAATAGCATGAACGTCTTTTAATATGTCCACCATTAACATCTGAGCATCTCTTAAACTTAAATCCTCGTAATCACTTTCATTATGTTGAGTTCTATCATTAACCATTGTTTTATCCTTTCTTATAATGTAGAAATTATTTTTTGTTATATAATATGTTGCAATAATTATTCTGCATATAATTTCAAAAATTCTGTAAGGATTTTCACCTTAATTGTCACTTCTCAACTGTCAATTGTCAATTGCAATATATATATTCCAATTTTAAATTTACAATTAAGAATTATTAACTGTTAATTTAAATCAGCTTCTTTTTCCATAATAATTTTCTATGATGCTAGGCTTAAGTAAAATAACTTTACTCAAAATTAAATACTTCAATCTATCTTTTTCTAATTTATACATTTTATATCTTCTTAAATCTTTTCTTACCTTCTCATCATTAATAAATTCATACATATCATCGTGTAATTCTTTTTTAGTTGCAAATCCTATAAATATATTTACTATTGCAGCTGGTATTCTACTTGTAACCATTGCTTTTTCTAAAGCTTTATCATTAAACTTTTCTTTTATATACTGAAGAGTTTCTACATTAGAATAATAGACATCCTTATAGTTTAAATTTATATTGTTCATTGCCGATTCTCCCCATTTTACATAATGGGCGTAAATCTTATTTATACAATATACTCTTTCAGAAGATGCATATGCTTTTACCATAAATGAGATATCTTCTGCAAATTTTCTCTTTTCATCAAATCTTATATTATTATTTATTAGTAGTGAACGTTTAAATAAATTTGCCATTATGTGAGTATAAGTAGTCCCATAGATTAGCCCAAGAGCTGCTTCTTTTCCAGACACTTCACCATAATTTAAATCCTTCATATTATTTGTTATTTCTTTTTCGTTACTTTCTTCAAAGACATATGCACAATATAAAACATCAAAATTTCCTTCCAATATTTTATCATAAAATCCTTTAAGCATATTCTTATCTATATAATCATCAGAATCCAAGAACATTATGTATTCACCTTTAGCTTCTTCTATTCCAAGGTTTCTTGCTGAACTTACACCACCATTTTTCTTCTTTATTATTTTATAAGCAACATCTGAATCCTTAAGATAATTATCTGCAAAATCACTACTATCATCTGGTGACCCATCATCTACAAATAATACTTCAAAGTCTTTAAATGTCTGAGCTTTTAAAGATTCTAGTGTCCTTATTATTCTGTCTCTAACTTTATACACAGGAACTACGACACTGATCTCATAATTCATAAATTTTTCCTCACTTTCACCTTATATATTACATATAAACAGTTTTATCAACTAATTTATTATACCACAATATCATCTGCTTCACCCTATCTTAGTCAATTGATAACTTTTTACTCCTACAAAAGGTTATAAAACTTGCTTTTGGGTTCTTTTGCAGGCTACAATTATTTTTTTGTATAACTGGTCTAAAGAAAAAAAGGATACCTGTTATGATATCCTTCTATACTAATAATTGATCCTTATTCATTTAATGCTATTCTAATTGCATTTATTTCTTTTTCTGAAAGTCCTGTTAAATCAATAATTGTTTCATTATCAAGTCCTCTATTTATTGCTTTTTTAGCTACCTTTATCGCTTTCTTCTCTTCTCCTTGTTCAATCCCTTGTTCAATTCCCTGTTCAATTCCTTTTTTTATACCATCTTCAACCAACATTTCTCCAAGCTTTGTCATACTTATCTCCTCCTTTACCTTTTCTAAATCTTTTCTGTCTAAGAACTTATCTGCAAATGCATACAACATTGATTCAACATCATACCTATCTTCATTATCTAGTTTCTTTACTAGTTTTATTGATTTTATTATTTTATCTACCTTGCTTAGTTTTCCACTCATTATAGGTGTAAATGTTAATGCTATTAAATCTTGTTTTGTCACTTCAACATTATCCTTTATTTTGTCTTCAATTTCTTGAATTATAATATCTCCATCTCTATCTATCATTGATATTGCTTTTACATTATATTCATTTATTCCTGTTTCTAATATAGCTTTTGTATTATTAATTCCATTTGAATATACAACATATGTTACAACGTCTTTACTAGTTTGGAAACTCAGTAATGATTCATAAGCTCTAAATCTTCTTAAATCATCTTTTCCTTTATCTGTTGTTTGAAATTCTACATGAATATAAGTATCATCTTCCATTAGAAATGTATAATCCATATGAAGATTCTTTGCTTCTAACACTACTATTTCTGTTGAACTTGAATCTTTTACTTTCTTATCTATTCCAAAAAACTTTAGACCTTCTTCAGCAAAAACATCCATTGCTTTTTTCATTATCAAATCTTCGTGTTTTATGTCACTATACTTAGCCACTATTCACACTCCTAACTATTTTTCTCTATATTTTAATTATATCCGATTATCTTATTTCATACATTATATTTTTGTTTTAATTCAGATCTACAATAAAAGACAAATGAAAAAGGAGAACTTTATTAATTTAGTTCTCCTCTAAAAATTTAGTTATATTTCATTATCATCATAAACTATCCTTGCCTTTCAGCTTGTTTAGTTAGAATTTTTTAGTTTTTTTCTGATATACATTTAAAATTAGATTTATATAACCAATTTACTGTTTACTCTAAATAACGCTCCTATATATCTCATATAATTTATCCCAAGTTAGTTTTCCCACTATACCATCTTCAACTAGATCATTCCATCTTTGAAAATCCATTACTGATTCTCTTGTTCCACTTCCAAATATCCCGTCCACATCTACTTCTGGTATAAATGGATATTTTGAATGTATTGTATTTAACCACACTTGAATCTGCTGTACATCTTCTCCACGTTTTCCTTTTTTAATTAAATAACCTGGATATTTTATAAATTTTCCTGAAGCATCTAAGATGTGTGGTTCAATATTTTTATAAACCTCAAGCAGCTTACTCCATGTCTTTTTTCCCACAATTCCATCATTATCAAGGTTAAATTCCTGCTGAAATGATTTCACTGAATTTTCTGTATCTGTACCAAACTTTCCAGTTATTTTAACAGGAAGAATACTATCATAAAATGCACCTATACATATTAATAAATATTGAAGTATCTTTACATTAGTTCCCTGTGATCCTAATTTCAGCACTTCTGTTGGTATTTCGCTTGGAATCTGTAATTTCTCTCCCTCTGATTCAAGTTCTGCTAACTTTTTAACTCCAACATATATTTGAGAGATTTTATACCAAGTTTTCTTGCCAACAATTCCATCTGCAGTAAGGTTAAATATTTTTTGAAATTCTTTTACTGCATTTTTTGTAGCATCATTAAACTCTCCATTAACATTATTTATTTGAGGTATTGCTGGATAGTTTTTTCTTATTCTGTTTAACTGTGTTTGAATTACTTTTACGTCTGATCCACTATCCCCTAACTTCAGAGCTTTTCCTGGATATGATTCTATATTTCCTTGAATATAATCTGCATTTCTAAATTCAATATTATAACCATAGTATTTTTCTAATATTTCAAATGCAGAATAACCATTATTAGCATATGTTACAGTACCCCATTGAGATAAACCTGCACATGTAACAGTAGTTCCATTACAGTATTGTGCTAATAAAGGTTCTTTAAATTCATGCTTACTAATATATTCATTAAATATCTCATCTACAACTTCACTAATTGTATCAAATATATTTCTACCGTTAACAAAATAATGATCATATGCAGTTGAATTAGTAATATCAAAATCATACCCTCTACTTCTGTACCATTCAGTATATATTCTATTTAAAGTAAATGATATCTGAGCATATATATTACTTGCTATTGCTTCTTTAGGCCATGTTGGATAAATTTCACTTGATGCAACATTCTTTAGATAATCAGTATATTTTACTGTAACATTTTGTGCATATGAAGATGGACTACCTAAATGAACAGTAATATATTCTGGAATTACAACTTCTCTTAGTATTTTAGGCCCTTTACCTTGTAATTCAATATCATCTTCTAAAAATACTTTCTCTACTTCTTCTTTTTCTTCAATTTGTGATTTCTCAGACACTAATGCATTAGGTGGAATTTCAATAATCTCTATTGCATTTCTCCCTCTTAATTTAGGCGTCATTTGCACTTTTTGAATTGATGTAACTCCACTAAATATAGGAATTCCTTTTATATATTTATTTTGAAAACTATTGCTGACTATTAAAGCATCATATACTTTATATGGCTTAATATTAGCATCTGGTTCTTCTGAAAAATACTTATCATAAGTATATAAATTTACAGGCTTTGTTTTTCCGTTCTTATCAGGTTTCGTAACTTTTTCATTAACTATTTGTGAATTATCTGTACTCAATATTATAATCTCTGCATCTGTTACTGGTAGCGCTTCTTCTCCAATATATAGGAAGAACTCTAATTTACCTACTCCAATGAAATCACCCTAATTAATTACTACCATACTAATATATCAATTTTGATATTTTTATGTGACATACAATATAATTAATAATATTTTAATTGCAAAATACATACTTTCTAATAAAATATCTATAATAGTTTTTTATTTCTATACATACAAATATCTGCTTCTTGTTGAATTTTCTCTAAAGAAGACTTATCTCCCTTAACCCTAGTACAATATCCAAATGAAGTACCTAACCTATATTCACTCTCTTTATTGTACTCACTTATTAACTTTTCTAAATATTTTAGCTTAATTTCAATATTTTCATAATTATCTTCTAATGAAATAACTATAAACTCATCGCCGCCTATTCTCCCAACGAATTCTTTATTTTTAAACACTTTTAATAAAATTTCTGAAAATACACAAAGTGCTTTATCTCCAATGTTATGTCCATATGTATCATTAATCAGTTTAAAGCCATTTAAATCAAAACCTATAATCGTAATATTTTTATTGTATTTATTTTCTAATTTTTTCATCGTTAACTTATAAGAAAAATGATTGTTTAACTTGGTTAATGAATCTGTACATGCCATCTTATGATTTTCAATAATGGTATAAATTAATCTTATTATCAATAGCATTAACAATATTCCAAATATTACAACCATAATTTGAGAACTAATAAATTTATTTAAATTTTTCATTACCTCTGACTTTGGAAACAGATATACAACATACCAATCAGCATTTTCAATTGGATTAATACTCGTATAATATACATTATTGTTCAATGTGACATTTCCAAGTAACGGTTTATTTATATTAGTTACATATTTCAAAAATTCAATATTATTATCTTCATTAATCATACCATCATTGAATATATTTTTTCTTTTATGTACATATTCCATATTGGTATGTGAAACATAGTATCCTTCTCTATTTATTAAAAAGCAATATCCTTCTTTTCCTATTGTTTTATCTTCAAATAACTTATTAATCTTACTTAAATCTATAACACCACATAATGCTCCAATCTTTTCATTTTCTTCATCATATATAGATACACTTAAAGTTGTAATTGAACGATTTTCATTAACTTGTAAAAAGGGTTCAGAAAGAAATTCTTCATTAAATATTATATCCCTATAAAATTCTTCATTAATTTGATTTTTTATTTCTCCTGTATTTGTATAGTGTCCTTGTCCTAATATATCCATTATTATATAGTGATTAAAATCCAAATTCTTAGTCTTTGATATCAGGAATTCATACTGTTCTTGCCAATCCATTTTGTAAATTTCTTCAAACCCCGCTATATATTCTAGTATTTTAAAATTTTTATCAACATACTCTTCTATTAAAAGCTTAGTGTTTTCAGAAAATTCCTCCAAGTTATTTTCAATATATTCAACATTATTTTTCAATGAACTATAATAAGATATAAAAGAAAATGTCAATGTTGCACAAAAACATATAACTGTTAATAAAATTATAATCTTATCAAAAATATTTATTTTTATACTAGTTCCATATTTCTTAATAAGAAATTTCATATCCTACCTACTTTCTTCTTTAGTATTCTTAAATGTCGTTATTTTTTAAACTTTCTTAACTATTTTACACAAACATTATCTTTAGATATATGCATATTTTCATCTATATAATTTCCAAATTATAATTGTAAAGCTCATAGCACGACATATATATTATTTTAAATCTTTAAAAACTTTTTATGTTACATATGCGTCTATAAAATATAAAGCATCCAATAAGATATATCTAAATAAATGAAAAGGAGGTATTGGTACCAATGAACAAAAGTTGTTTGGAAAACCAAATAGCAGATTATGTTATCCAATATAAAGAAAATATCTACTGCTTGGCCTTTAGCTATGTAAAAAATGCTGATGATGCTTTAGATATTGTTCAAGAATCCATATATAAAGCCCTATCATCAAAGGATTCTCTGAAAAATCCTAATTATATAAAAACATGGTTTTACAGGATTGTAGTAAATGCTTCTTTAGATTTTTTACGAAAAAAAAGAAAAATTGATGTTGTAGATTCAGAAATTTTTTCTAGTTTAGACCATGGAGTAATTGATGATTATGAAAATGTTGATCTCCAAAAAGCATTGGATAACCTGCCATCAAATTACCGTACAATAATAATTTTACGATACTTTGAAGATTTAAAAATAGATGAAATTGCAGAAATTCTCAATGAAAATATTAATACAATAAAAAGCCGTTTATATAAGTCGCTTAAAATTTTACGTATAAAAATGAATGATTCTGAGGAGGTTTATTATGAAAGATAAAAACTTACAACAATTAAAAAAGAACTATATGGATATTCCTATTCCTGTAGAATTAGATTTTATAGTCAAAAAATCTTTAGAAGACAATGGAGTAAAAATCACCAATTCTAGAGCTAATTTTAAAGGTATAAAAATAGCAGCTGCTTCAATTGCTGCTGCAGTAGCTTTATTTACTGTTGGAGTTAATAGTAGTCCAGTGTTTGCAGCATCATTATCAAATGTACCAGTTGTAGGTAGTATAGTAAAAATACTAACCTTCCGAGAGTATACTGTAAATGAAGATAGTTACAACGCAGATATAAAAGTTCCTTCTATACAAGGTTTAGAAAATAAAGACCTTGAAAACAGTTTAAATGATAAATATCTTACTGAAAATAAAAAACTATATGAAGAATTCATGGCCGATATGGAAGATATGAAAAATAACGGTGATGGTCATTTAGGCGTAAGTAGTGGTTATGTTGTAAAGACAGATAATGATAAGTTATTATCTATAGGGCGATATGTTGTAAATACTGTTGGTTCTTCTTCAACAACAATGAAATATGATACCATAGATAAGCAAAGTGAAATCTTAATTACGCTACCAAGTTTATTTAAAAATGATAGTTATGTTAACATCATAAGTGAAAACATAAAAAAACAAATGATAGAACAAAATAAAGCCGATGAAAATAAATTTTATTGGGTTGAAGGAATAGAGAAAGATGTGGATATGGATCTATTCGAAAAGATTTCAAAAGATCAAAATTTTTATATTAATTCAGAAGGTAAACTTGTAATTTCATTTGATAAATATGAAGTCGCTCCTGGATATATGGGGGTAGTTGAATTTGTCATACCAACAGAAATTTTATCAGATAGCTTAGTTAGCAACGAATATATAAAATAAATATAGTTAATTAAACAATACAATTAGAAATACTTCACAATTACATTTAGTGTTTATTAAACATATTTTAAGAAACATCAATATATATATTACAGTAGCAAAAAGGTGATGTCACACTATTTTTTAGTGCAACATCACCTTTCCTAATACTATTTAATATGTTCATAAATCTTAAGTTCTATTTGTACTCTCACTATTTCTGATTATAGAATTAATCAAACTATCCAACCTAGTTAGTTCTTTTATATATTGTATTAAATTTTATAATTTTTTCTGCTCTCCAAAAAATTCATAATTAATGTATTCTTCACTTACGCCAAGTTCTAAAAGTGCATTATTTAATGCTTTCATAAATGGTGGTGGTCCACAGAAATAAAATTGTGAATTTAAATCCAGGTTATCTTTTATCCAATCCTTTGTTACAAATCCTTTAAAATCATAGTCTTTCCCTAGTATTTCATCTTCTTTAGGATCACTAAAGAAGACATATCCTTTGTTTTTATTCATTTCGCATAAAGCTTTAATGTCATTTTTAAATGGCTGCATTTTTGAATTTTGAACTGCTTGAATAAATGTAATATTATTTATTTTATCTGCACTATCATAAAACATTGATAATAATGGTGTTATTCCTATTCCTGCTGATATGAATACTGTAGGTTTATCCTTCTTATGATTTTCCAATGTAAAAATTCCACAAGGCATCATTGCTTCTATTGAATCTCCTATATTTAAATTATCATGGAGATAGTTACTTATTAGGCCATTTTGAACTCTCTTTACACTTATTCTATAAATATCTTCATTAGGCTTCATTGATAAGCTATATGTTCTTGTTACATATCTATATTTCTCGTCATCAGTTTTTATTGTAAAAGGTAAAAATTGTCCTGCTTTATGCTTTATAAGTTTACTTCCATCTTTTGCTTTAAAGTAGAATGATGTAATATCCTCAGTTTCTTTTATTTTGTCAACTAATATTAGCTCTTTAGTTCCACTCCATGGCTTTCCAACTTCATTATTAATAGTAGTTCCTGAATATCTTTCCATTATTTCTTCAATCTTTGATCTTTCCATAATATATCCCTCCGCCTCTTCATTTATTATATTTTATACCAATAATAATTATTATTCAATAATTATTATTCCTTTTTTAATATTAATTTCTATATTATATAATTTTACCTAAAATATAGAATTATTATACTTACTTACTATTATAAATTAAATTGACTGTATCAAATTAGGAAACCTATTTGATGAATAGGTTTAATATTACATTTATTTATAATTTTTTTCATAGTAATATTATGCTCAAAAAAGAGAATTCAAATTTATGAATTCTCTTTTTTCAACAGCTAGTATCAAATTATTTTTATACAACCTCTTTTTTATCGCCTAGTATCAAACTTTTTTATATATCCAGTTTTTATTAACATTATGATTTTTACTTTTATTTAATCATTTCCTTTTCTTATTATCTTCCTAATAATCTTAACAATCTCCCACCATCCTGTGGATATAAATCCTAATACTATAGCAAATATTAAAGGATAAATTCCTATTTTTTCTGTTCTAAAGAAACCATTAAGAATAGGTATATACACAATGGCAAAAACCATAATCAATGCCATGCTGTTTACAATTAATCTTACCTTACTACCTTTTTCTTTTATAAGATGATATAGTAATTCCGTATTTGATCTATTAACCAAAACCAATGTAACATTAGCTACTATAAAGGTTATTAAGGAAAAACTTCTGGCATATTATGATGATATTCCTAAATCAATCATATAATGAAATGGCATAAATGCTGCTAAAAACATAACTACTCCCTGAAGCACTACTTTTATTGTTAAATTTCTTGTAAGTAATGGCTCTTGTGGAGGTCTTGGAGGATTTTCCATTATATTTGCTTCTGCTGGCTCTCCTTCAAATACAATAGAGCATGTTGGATCAATGATAAGTTCTAACAACATAATATGCATTGGCAAAAGTAACGGTGGCAAATTGAACAACGGTGCAAACATTGCCATTGCAGCTATGGGAATATGAATTATTAAAATATATACCATGGCTTTTCTTATATTATCATATACTCTTCTTCCATCCTTAACTGACTTTACAATGGTTGTGAAATTATCATCCATTAAAATCATATGAGCTGCTTCTTTAGCAACTTCTGTTCCTCTTTGTCCCATTGCAATTCCTATATCAGCACTTTTTAATGCTGGTGCATCATTAACGCCATCTCCAGTCATTGCAACTATTTCTCCATTTTTCTTAAGAGCTTTAACAATCTTCATCTTCTGCTCTGGTATAACTCTTGAAAATACATCACAACTCTTTACAACTTCACATAATTCATTTTCACTTAATGAATCTATCTCATTACCTACTATGACTTTATCGGTAAATTTTAATCCTATTTCTTCACCTATTGCCATAGCAGTTTTGGAATAATCACCAGTTATCATTACAACTCTTATTCCAGCTTTCTTGCAAAGCTTTATCGCTTCTTCTACACCTTCTTTAGGTGGATCTTGTAATCCAACCAACGCTTTAAAAGTTAACTCATAACATTCTAGATCCTCATAAACTTTTTCACTAGTACAATCCGCTAAAGCTAAAACTCTCAATCCATTTGATGCCATCTTATCTATTTCAATATTTATTTCATCCATCCTTTGTTTATCTAAATTACAAAGTCCTAATACGGTTTCTGCCGATCCCTTAACTGCAACATAATACGTATTATCTTTTATATATATGTTAGCCATTCTCTTTGTTTTTGAATCAAAAGCTATTTTTTTAGATAAATCATATTTATATAAAGTTTCCAATTGAGATAAATTAGCAGCTTCTAATATTGCTTTCTCCATTGGATCATATGGATCTTTCTCACAAGATAACACCATTAAATCACTTAATTCTTGATTTTTTAAATCTTCATTATTGAAAATTCTCCCATCACTATATATACTCTTAACTTTCATTTTATTTTGAGTTATTGTCCCAGTTTTATCAACGCATAATACAGTTGCAGACCCCAAAGTTTCAACAGCTGATATCTTTCTCATCAAAGTATTATTTTTTGCCAACCTGTAAGCTCCCATAGATAAAAATACTGTTAATACAACTGGAAATTCTTCTGGAATTATAGCCATTGCTAAACTTATTCCTGAAAGTATACTGTTTAATATATTAAAACTGTAAAAATAAGATGCTACCATTACACTAATACACAATATAACTCCAGCTATAGCTATATTTTTAACTAATATACTCACCTTTTTTTGAAGTGGTGTAGGTTCATCTTTTGCTTCACTAATAGCTTTTCCTATTTTGCCATACTCAGTATTAATTCCTGTAAATTTTACTATTGCTGTGCATTTTCCAAACACACATAAAGTACCTGCATATAATATATCTTTTTTCCAATAATCAGTGCTTTTTTCACTTTGAGTAGTTGAAACTTTCATTACATATTCACTTTCACCAGTTAATATAGATTCATCTACTGAAAAATTTGAAGGCTCTAAAACAATACAATCGGCTGGTATTCTCTCCCCCTCGGAAAGAAATACTACATCTCCAGGAACAAGCTCTGTACTTTTTATTAATATATTTTTTCCATTCCTTAATGTATTAACCTTTGGTGATGTCAAATCTTTTAATGCATTCATTGTTTTTTCTGTTTTCCATTCCTGTATAAAAGTGATTGAGGCTACAAAACCTACAAATACTAACATTATTGCACCATCTTTAGGAGCTCCTAATAAAAAATATACCGTGGCTGCAATTAATAAAAGTAAAAACATAGGTTCCTTGAATACACCTAAAAATTTCTTTAACATATTTGGTTTCTCTTGAATTACTAATTCATTCATCCCATATTTTTTCTGAAGTTTTTCAACTTCTTCACTATTTAAACCGCCCAAATTATATACCATAAATTCCCTCCAATTATCATTTGATAATATTATATGCAGTTTATAACCTGTTTGTCCATAGTTTTTCTACATTATTAATTATCAATTGATAATGAGGTTCATGAGTATAAAAAAGACTTTATTCCAAATTGTATATAAAAAACTTTAAACTCTATAATTTATTTCTTAACAATATTCTCCTTAAGCATATCCCACTGACTACTTGAAATATGTTATAATTCTAAATATAACCAAAAGGAGGATTCAACCTGTGAATAAAAAAAGAATATTATTTAAATTATCATCTTTACTTTTATTTACTTCTGTATTTCTATCACCATTAAATGCATGTGCTGAAACCTTTTACTCAAAGCCTTCTGAAAAAATGAAGCTTGTTTGGAGCGATGAATTTGATGGAAGTGAAATAAACAAAGATAACTGGACTTATGATATAGGAAAAGGTAATAACGGAAGTAACAATGGCTGGGGAAATAATGAACTTCAATACTATACTGATAGAAGCGATAATTCTAGAATTGAAGATGGAAATCTTGTCATTGAAGCACATAAAGAAAATTATAATGGATCAGATTACACTTCAGCCCGTTTAAAATCAAAAGAACTTAAAGAATTTACATATGGCAGAATTGAGGCACGTATAAAGCTTCCACTAGACCAAGGATTATGGCCTGCATTCTGGATGCTTGGAAGCAGTTTTACTGGAGATGACAAATGGCCTTACTGTGGTGAAATTGATATTATGGAACATGTAAATAAAGAGCCTGTAGTATCTGGTGCTCTTCACTGGGATAATAACGGACCTCAAACTTTTGGGCAAAGCGTTACTGTTGATAATCTAGATGATTATCATGTTTATGCTCTTGAATGGACAAAAAATTATATTAAATGGTATGTGGATGATCAATTATTCTGTGCTACTGACATATCAGATATAATCATCCCTAATCTTGAAAGAAATATAAAAAATAATGATGCATTCCATCAACCATTTTTCATATTACTTAACATGGCTGTTGGAGGAAACTGGCCAAAAGATCCTGATGATTCTACTGATTTTCCGGCTAAAATGTATGTAGATTACGTAAGAGTTTATGAATTAAGTTAACAGTTAGCTGTTTATAGGGAAAACCGAAGGCTTTCTTTAATTTTTTTATACTTCTCGGATTTTTTATTCGCACCCTCTTATATATCTATAAATTATGCCTATAACTTTTTTAAAACTAAATGTTGGTAATATAATTTTTAATTACAACCATATAGTTGAAAAGATGATCATAACCTTTTTTAAATTAAATGTTGGTGATATATATAAGTTATAATTTAAAATATATAATCAATAGCATCTATAACAACATTTAATTATAATTAAGTAATTAGAGTAAAAAATAGCTGCACCATGCTTACAGCTTATAATTTATAATTGATAGTTTTAAATTTATAATTTAAACCATAAAAAAAATCATGTTCTATAAAAATGTACGTTATAGAACAGATTTTTTATTTTAACTTTGGTTTTTAATTATGGCTTTTTCAAATATATCAAATGCAAACTCTAATTCTTCCTTACTTAATACAAGTGGTGGATGCCACGTAATACAATTTCCTGATGATACTTTAAAAGATAAACCTTCTTCCAAAGATGAGTATAATATTCTTTCTGATAAATCAGTATCTTTTTCTTTAGTTATTCTATCTTTGACAAACTCAAAGGATATAAGAAGTCCCTGTATTCTGAAATCACCTATACAGTTATACTTATTCATCAATTCTTTTCCTCTAGACATTGCAAACTGAGATAAGTCTCTGCAATTCTCCATAAGGTTATTTCCATCAATATATTCTATTGCCGCACATATTGCTGCACATCCAATTGCAGGCTTTTCATGGGTATAATGTCCTAAAGATATGTCTTCTGCAACATCATATCTTTTATTTACTAAGACAGCTGCCTGTGGTACAATTCCTCCACCCAATCCTTTTCCTAACACTAATATATCTGGCTCAATTCCAAAATTCTGATGTACATAAAATTCTCCGCTTCTTCCAAGACAAGTTGGAATTTCATCAAAAATGAGAAGTATTCTATTTTCATCACATATTTTCCTTAGTCTTTTGAAATATTCCTTAGGCGGAACATGTGTATCTGTTGCTCTTATTGGTTCAAGAAGTATTGCTCCAATTTCACCTTCATTTTCTATTATATATTCCAAATAATCTAAACAGAAATCTGAAACTTTTATGTTATCATCACTATTTATTAAATTTCTATATCCATTGTAAGGTATTGATTTTATAGCCCCTGGCATTAATGGTCCAATATCTTTTTTAAATACATATTCGCCACCTACTGATATTGTATCAAGACCTGCCCCATGAAATGATTCCCACATAGATATAACCTTATGCCTTCCAGTTACCTTTCTTGCTACTTTAAGAGCAAGTCCTACTGCTGCACTTCCAGATGGAGTAAATAAAACTTTAAAATTCTTTGATGTTGTCTTATTTATCAATGCATCTGCTGCCTTGACTGCTATATCTGATGTATATCTTCTTGGTATAAAAGGAAGTTCATCAAGCTGATTTTTTATTTTTTCTATAACATATTTATTTTTATGACCTACTTGATGAACACTATTTCCATGAAAATCAAGATATCTTTTTCCTCTTGTATCAATAATATAACATCCTTCTACATCTGAAACAGCATTCATACAAGGCGTAGACATAGACTGTCTTAAAAATACCCTTTCATCTTGTCCTATAATATCAACTGTATTTTCATCTAAATTGTCATTCCATAGTTTTCTATTATGAGTGAAATTTGCATCACCTTCTCTAAGCAAGCTTTTCATTGATTGCATATGGTCTTTTTCCTTCTTTAATAACTTCATTAATTTTTTCTATAAGCTCTGGAAGTTCTTTTATTGTATTTATAGTGAAATGAGCTCCTGCTTCCATAAAACCAGCCTTTGTTTTCTCTATTAAATTATCTTTTTCAGTTTGTGATAATTTATTATATTCATCCTCACTTAGTCCCATATTTGAACTTCCAACAATAACACCAACACTCCATACTCCTGCTGCAAGACCTTCTTTTATATCTGAATTAGTATCACCAACTTTTACTACTGTTGAAGTATCAACTAATTTTAATGCTTCCATATTTCTATAAATCATATATGGATATGGTCTTCCATTTGAATTTGTTGAATCTGGTGTCACATAGAAATCTGGAGCATAGCCTTTTTCTTTTGCACCTTTTGTTACAACATCCATCATAGAATCTGTGTATCCTGTTGTTGATCCAATCTTTAAGCCTTTATTTCTTAAATTTTCAATTGTTTCAATAACGCCTTCAATTGGAGTTGTATAGTTTGAAAGAGACTTCATTAACATTGGCTCAAACTTAGCATATAAATTATCAATATCTTCTTCATTATGTAATCTTCCGTACTTTTCTTTCCATAAATCTGATATTCTGTTCATTTCCATCATGGTTTTTATATGATCTCTTTTAAGCATTCCCATTGGAATTCTTGCTTCTTCCATTGTTACATCTATTCCAGCTTGTTTAAATATTTCTATAAAAACATTCACTGGTGCAAAACACCCAAAATCCACTGCTGTTCCAGCCCAGTCAAAAATTATTCCTTCAATCTTTTTCATGATTATTTCATCCCCTTTACGTACTCTTCTATTATTTCACAAAGTTTATTTATATCTTCTTCATATATTTCACCAATATTACCAATTCTGAATGTATCAATATCTGTAAGCTTTCCTGGATAAATAACAAATCCTCTTTCTTTTATGAAACTATAGAATTCATTGAAGCTGAAAGCATCTGTTGGAAAAGCAAATGTAGTTATTATTGGTGATTGTTTTTCCTCTTCAATATAAGATTCAATTCCTATTTCCTTAAGTTTTTTTCTTAAAACTAAGTTATTATTTTTGTAACGATTATATCTTCCTTCAACTCCACCTTCTTCTTTAAGTTCATCTAAAGCTTTTGAGAATGCTGCAACTACATGAGTTGGTGATGTGAATCTCCACTTACCATCCTTGTCCATTCCTTTATATTGATCATATAAATCTAAAGATAAACTTCTTGAAATTCCTTTGCATTTTTCTAATTTTTCTTTCTTTGCAATAACAAATCCAAAGCCAGGAACTCCTTGTATACACTTATTTGCACTACTTATTAAATAATCTATTCCTAATGCTTTTATATCTATTGGAATTCCTCCAAAACTACTCATTGCATCTATTATTAATGTTTTATTATATTCTTTTGCTATTACTGATAAATCTTCTATTGGATTTAATATACCTGTTGTTGTTTCACAATGAACCATTGCTATATGAGTTATTTCCGTATCTTTATCTAATATTTCTTTAACTTTATCCATATTTGGATGTTCATCATATCCATTATTATATATAACATGATTTAATGATATATGTTCTGCTATTTGTCCAATTCTTTCACCATATGCTCCATTTGCAATTATTAATAACTTATCCTTTTCTCCCACTGTGCTTGTAATAACAGATTCTACTGCAAAGGTTCCGCTTCCTTGCATTAATACAGCCGTATAATCTTCTTCATGAACATTTCCTATATCTAATAATTCTTTTCTTATTTTTTGAGTTATAGATTTATATTCATCATCCCATGTACATCTATCAAATAACATTTCTTTTTTTACTGCTTCTGTTGTAGTTAATGGTCCTGGTGTTAAAAGTTTATAATTTTTCATTGCATATCACTCCATCTTTTTATTTATATATTTATTTTCTCAATTACTTAGCATTATTAAAAAATTGTTGATGCTGTTCTAATAAATCAACACTTAACTTTTCTTCAAATTGTTTAGAATATTTTGGTTTATTTTTTTCACTTACAGTTTCACCTTCATATAATGCAACTGGATAATATTTAATTAACTCTTCTCTTGAATCTTTAACTATAACTTCTGCAATTTCCATAGCAAGTTTACGTTTTTTCTCATCTTTTTTATTAACAACTGCTATAGATTCTGTTAAAGTGAAATTTCCTTCTGTTGGATCTATACTTTCTATAGGCTTTCCTTCTGCACTATCTGCTACTGCTTGATGACGTAATCCAAATCCAACTGCTACTTCTCCTGCTCTTACTTTTTTAATTGGACCTGAACCTGAACTTTCAATGTGAGGACCTGCATTGGCAACTAAATCCTTAGTGATTTTTGTACCTTCTTCTTCTCCATATTCTGAAATTATAGCTTGCACTAGAAGCCATGCTGTAGATGAATCATTTATATTAGGAATTGAAACTAAATCTTTAAATTCTGGTTTTGTTAAATCCTTTATAGATTCTGGCATGCTAAGATTTTTTTCTTCTATTACTATTGGATTTACAAATAATGAACCGGTATTTCCTAAAATAGGTGCACTATATTTTGTACTCTCACTTAAAGGTTTTGTATCAAATGTTAAATCAGTAAACATGTTATTTTTTTCTTGAGCACTTTCAATAAAATATGAACTCATCGTTACAATATCAGCTTCAATTTTATCTCCTTCTGCAATTAGCTTTCCGCCTAACTCTGATGTACCAAATGATTGAAGAACATATTTATCTTCATATCCCTTTTCATTTAATGTATTCTGCATTATTTCTATAGCCTCTTCATCAGCATTTGTGTATATTACAACCTTATCCGATGATTTTGCCCCACATCCTAACATTCCAATAGATAATGTTAATGCCATAGTTCCAGCCGTTATTAATTTTAGTATTTTCCCCATTTCAAACTTCTCTCCCTTGTTTTTCTTTTTATTCTTTAAAACTTTATTACTTATCTTTTTATTGCTAGTTTTATTTTTATCAAATAGTTTCTTATTAAGATAATCACATATTAATCTCACAAACAGATTAGTTAAAAATATCAATATTGATAAAACAAATATTTCTTTGAACTTAGCATAATGCTGTAGTTCTTTAATTTTAGTTGTCATAACAGCTGTAGCTGTTCCAACAAGGAAAATTATTGCACTTATTGTTACCATTGAATTTATAAATAGATAACTGAACATTTCTATTATTGTAGAAAATGAATTTGGTATTACAACTCTAACTAATGTCTTAAACCATGAATCTCCTAAAAGTTCACCTGTTGTCTCCCATGATGGATTCATTTTAGAAAGAGAATTCTTAGCCATAAGATATGGTGTTGTAAAGAAATGAACCATGTTACAAATTATTATTATTAAAAATGTACCTTTTAAATCTGTCTTATTAAATAACATTAAATAAGCTAAACCTAAAACCATACCTGGTACTGTATTTGTAATCATAGAAAAACAATCTAAGCTTTTTCTGAATTTTCTATGGAGGCTTGTACGTGTATTTATTAATGCTCCAAGATAAGTTACCATTGTACCGAATATACCACATAAAACTGCTACGAATATTGAGTTTTTATAAACAGTAACTATATTATTTGAAGTTACAGTATTTTTAAAGTATTCTAATGTAAAGCTCATATTGTAAGGAAAATCAACCATGAATGGTGTTATGAACATTACAATAAATATTGAAAGAATCCATATTATTATTAAACTCCCAATAGATCCTAACACTACATCTCTAAATTTATTTTTTCCAAGCTCTATATCTGTTACTTTGTCATAATGAAAATTGAATCTTTCAAGATAATTGAGTAATAAAACTCCTAAAATTGCTGGCATAAGCATTAAAATAGCTATAACTGCCCCACCATTAAAATTAGGAATTGCTCCAAGCATAACCTGATACAAATGAGTTGAAACAACATTATATGTACCACCTACTGCTGCTGGTATACCGAAGTCTGTAAATGATAATATGAAAGCTGATACAAATGCTCCACCTATACTACCCATAAGTGGGCGTAGTATTGTATTTATAAGCTGTTTTGCTCTATTATCACCCATAAGATTAGATACTATGATAAATTTCTTATCAATATATTTAAAAGAATTGTTTATGAGTAAAAATGATGATGGAAGAGTATAAATAACATAACCTATTAACAAACCATTAAACCCATATATGTTCAAAAGTTCTCTTCCAAAAATCTTTGTTAATAATCCTTGTTTACCAAATGAATATATTATTGCAAATCCATAAGTTATTGTTGGTAGAAGCATTGGAAGTATAACTCCAAGTCTTATACACTTTTTTATGGGAGTAAAAATTCTTGTGCAGTTCAAAACATATGAAAGTATAAAACTTATTATTGTTGTTATTACTGCTGCACATAAAGATACAATTGTACTATTTTTTACTGCTCTTAAAAGTTCTGGATTACTTATTGTTTCTTTATAATTTTCAAATCCAATTCCACCATCTATCTGAATTGATTTAAAGAAAAGTATTCCTAATGGCAATACTAAAAATCCTATAAAGAAAAGTGTTATTATTGTAAATATTGTTTTTACTTCTATCTTTGTTCTATTCATGCTAAGCACTCTCCAAACAAATTATATATATTGTTCTTTTTTATATGTAGCTGCTTTAATATAAACTCTTCTACAAATTCACAGCTTGGACTACTTATAACCTCATTAGGTGTTCCAAATTGAGCTATCTTACCATCATTTATTATTAATACCTTGTCAGACAAAGTTAATGCCTCTTCTGGATCATGTGTAACAACTATAGTTGTAAGTTTAAACTGCTTTACTATGGATTTAATTTTATCTTTTATTGATTCTTTTATAACCCCATCTAAAGCACTTAAAGGTTCATCTAAAAGCAACACCTTTGGTTTAGTCACAAGAGTTCTTGCAAGAGCAACTCTCTGTTTTTGTCCTCCTGATAATTGGCTTATATTTTTTTCTAAATGCTGCTGTAATCCTAAAATAGAAATTATTTCATCAACTTCTTCCTTTGTTGATATTCCCTTATTATTCTTTAATCCGTAAATTATATTTTCATAAGCACTTAAATTAGGAAATAATGCATAATCCTGAAATACTATATTAAATCCACGTTTTTTCATATGTACATTAGTGATATCATCACCGTTAAAAATTAAGTTTCCTTCATCCATATTCGTAAGACCTAAGATTATATTTAATAATGTTGTTTTTCCACTTCCACTTTGACCTAATAATGAAACTATTTCTCCATTTTCAATATTAAGACTGATGTTATCTAAAACTGTCTTGTCATTAAATTTTTTGGTTATATTTTTTAATTCTAGCACTTAAGCCACCTCCAAACCTTACAAGAATAAATATATCAACTCTTTGTAAAGTTTGTATTATACAATTGTTAATTGCAGGTAAAACATGACAATGTTTTTGCATACTCTTTAATAACTTTTGACAATGTTTTTTATATATGTGATAATATTTTTATTGTATTATTACATTCTTTTTTAAATAGTCTAAATTATTCCTATTTAATAGCTAAATAGGATATATAATATTATTATCAACTTATGTGAGGTGTTAGATATGTATCCTATAGAACGTCAGCTTGAAATCTTTGAATTAGCAAAAGTTAATGATGTTTTAAAATTAAAAGATCTTACAGATAAATTCAATATTTCCATTGAAACATTGAGACGTGATTTATCTGTATTAGAAAAGCAAGGGAAAATCCAAAAAATTTATGGTGGAATAAAATTAGCTGAAACTTATTCTGGTGAGCCACTTATGCAAAACAGAATGGAAAATAAGCTTGAAATAAAAGAAATTATCGGAAAGAAATGCAGCGAATTTGTAATTGAAGGTGACTGTATATTTTTAGACAGCGGCTCAACTACATATCATATTGCAAAAAATATAAAAAACATAAAAAATCTTATAGTTATAACAAATTCAATTCCTATTGTAAATGAACTTATAAATAGTGACGTAGAAGTTATAATTATAGGTGGAAAGCTTAGACATAATGAAAGTTCAATTGTAGCTTATGATTACCTATTTAACTTTAAAACTTTAAATATTTCAAAAAGCTTCATATGTGCAGGAGGTATTACTTTAGATAAAGGTATTTCTGACTACAATATGGATGAAGCAATTACAAGAAAAAAAATTCTTGAAATATCAAATGAAATCTTTGTAGCCGCTGATAGCTCAAAGTTAGGACGTGATGTACCTATTAATATATGTGGAATCGATAAAGTTAACTATGTAATTACAGATTCATCTTTAGATTCTTCTATTGAAACATCATTTGAAGATTCCCCTTGTGAACTTATTATTGCAGATAAATAGTAATATGTTTGCATTATTTTTCATAGTAAACTACTATTATTCTCGGCAGAAATACTTTAAATATTAAAAATAAAACCATAGAGACTGTATTACTCTATGGTTTTCATATTATTATAAGATTACTTATTTAGGATTTTCATTACTCATACAGCTATCCACATACAATTCATCATTATAGTCTTCTCTATTTTTTAATGTTTCTAGAGCCTTATCAGCTTCCTCTTTTGAAGAGTACTCACCAATACTAACTGAATAAAGTCCATTTTTAGTCTTTACAACAGTAGCATCTTCATTAAAATATATCTCTGCTATCATAGCTAAAGGTTCTCCATTTTCCATTGGTTTTGATCGTATAAAATAAACATTTTTCGGTTCTTCTTCATTCTTATTAAATAACTTAAGTTCCATATATCCTGGTTCCTTATATTCCGATATAGAATAGTCCACATTTTCTTTAAGCTCTACCACAAACGAAATAGCTGAATCATCTAATACAATATTTCTATATACATCTTTTATATAAGGGCTACTAAGAATATCTTTTTGTAGTTTATTATAGTCAAAATTTCTAACACCTGAAAAATTAAAAACAATTCTATTGGGTCCAACCTTTTTATTAACTGTATAACTAGGAGCAGTTGTCAATTGATTTTCAGATAAATTAAAGTTAATCTTAATAATATCTTCCTTACTATCTGTTGAGATTAATACTCCATCGGTTATACTTCCTCCTTTATTAATTTGAAATACATCTACAAGTTTTCCTATTACCGGCATATCCTTTAATGCTGCTGAAACAGCTGGAACATTAACTGTAATTGTAAAGATTAGACATACAAATACAATTGCTGAACATTTCTTAGCTGTTTGAAATCGCTTATATCTTTTTCCTCTTTTTTCAGCCTTATTAATAATTTCTGAAATATTTTCTGGTATACTTATGTTTTCATATTTATTTCTATTAGTCATTAAATTTCACCTCATCTTCTTTTAAATATTTATTTAGTTTTTTTATTGTCCTATATAACTTACTTTTTACAGTATTTTCAGGTAGGGATAATACTTCTGATATTTCTCTAAAATTAAGTTCTTGAAAATATTTCAATATTATAATTGTCTTTTCATCATCAGGTAACCTATCCATAAGATCATATAAATCCATTCTATCTTCCATTGATAATGATGTATTTACCTCTTTAATATTTTCTATCTTATGTTCATCTAAATAGACATATTTATTTGTTTTCTTAAAAAAATCATTTGCACAATTAATTATTATTCTTATCATCCATGTTTCAAAATATTTTTCATCCCTTAATTTGTGAAAAGATATGTATCCTTTATAAACTGCTTCTGATAGAATGTCCAATGCATCATCTTCATTTTTCACATAACAATATGCAAACCTATATAATTTGTCTCTACTCTTTTCTAAATTTTCACTAAATCTTTTTTGTGAATTTATTTTACTTAAAAATTTCAGAACATCACCTTCTTCACTATAATTAAAAATATTTTACATTAAATATGTTAAATATTTTTTCTTATTTCTACAGACAAGCTTCCATATGCATGCATTAAAGTTAATGTACAATCATCTAACTTCCAAATACAATATTTTTTATCGTCTACTTCACTTTCTTTAGAATCATCATTTCTTTCTGAATATTTTCCAAAAGCTTTATTCAATAATTCAATATTTCCATCATAATCAGTATCATTAGGCAATATATTTACTGAATCTACTACTTTATTCTCATTATAACCAATAGTTACAAGGGCATTTCCTTTTAAAACATCTATATTATATTCTCTACTAAAAACAATCCCATTTTCTTCTTTTCCTTCACCTAATTTTTTTACTATATCTTCATCACTTTTTCCTACTATTTGAGTTAATGTCAATAGTATATCATCTGATTGTCTTTCTTCATTAACACTTTCCTTAACTGTAATTTCTTTTTTTGAACTACTATTAATATTAGTGCATCCAGATAAAGACATGAGTGTTAACAATCCAATTAATAATAAAAAATTTTTTTTCATTATAAGTCCTCCTAATAATTTTCTTTTATGCTAATTAGACTCCTAATTTTTAAAAATAGTTTCAAAAGATAAATATTTTTTTATCTACAAAAAAACTATCCAAATTAGTAGATTTAAAATCTGCTAATTTGGATAGTTCTCTTCTAAATTTTCATTTTAATCTATTTATCTACGGTGACTCCCCCCACACCATCCATAAACCATTTCTGAGCAATCAAGAATAATATAAGTAGTGGTAATACTGTTATTGTACTTGCAGCCATTATTTCTGGCCACTTTGTTCCATATGCACCATCTTGAATAAAAAACTGTCTTATTCCAGCTGAAATCAAAAATTTCTCTGGACTTTTTGTTATCAATGATGGATACATATATTCATTATAATAAGTAACAAAACTTATTAACCCAAAAGTTATAAAGGTTGGCTTAGTCAATGGAAACATTATCTTCCACAAAATTTTTATATGAGATGCACCATCAACTCTTGCAGCTTCTATAAAACTTTTATCTACCTGCATAAACGCCTGTCTAATAAGAAATATTCCAAGTACATTTACAAGATTACTTATTGTAAGTCCTGTAAGAGTATCTAGTAAATTAAGTTTTCCAAGAATAATGTAACATGGCACATAAGTTACTGCTGATGGAAGCATATATGTACACATTACTATTCCAAATAATACTTTTTTTCCTACAAATTTAAATTGTGTTAAAGCATAAGCAATCATTGCTGCACTTATTATTTGAAATATTACTTCAATTGTTGCAACAGAAAGACTATTAAACATATAAGTTGCAAATGGAGCTTCTTTAAAAACATCACTAAATATATGCCAGTTTGGATTTGCTGGGATTATATTAGGCGGAAATGTGAATATTTCCTGTCTTGATTTCAATGCGCTTGTAACCATCCATATAAAAGGAAAGAATGTAGCTATGCTTATAAATACTAATAATATGTGTCTTGAAAATGTGCCAATTCTTTCTTTTAATGTCTTTTTAGGAATATAAATTTTTTTATCTGTATCTAATAATTCTGATATTTTCAATTCCTCAATATTATTGTTAATATCTATGTTCATAAACATCCTTCTCCTTTTTATATTAATAATGAACCCATTTCTTTGATGCAATAAATTGAATTCCAGCAAGACATCCTATGATAAGTAATATAATAACTGCTACAGCTGTTGCTTCACCTATATTAAAATTTTCAAATGCAGTCTGATAATATAAATAAAGTATAGTTCTTGTACTTCCAGATGGCCCTCCCTGAGTAAGAACCTGAATCTGATCATATGCTTGTATAGAATTAATTGTTGTAATTATAGTTAAGAAAAAAGTAGTAGGTGATATTAAAGGTAATGTTATTTTCTTAAACTTCTGCCATGAACCTGCTCCATCAACAGCTGCTGCTTCATATAATTCCTTTGGAACCCTTTCTAATGCAGTAAGATAAAATATCATTGCCCATCCGAAACCCTTCCAGACAGTTACTAAAATTACAGCTGTCATTGCTGTATCTGAACTTTGAAGCCATTGACTCTTTGGCATATTAAGCAATTGTAAAATATAATTTGCAAGTCCATATTGTGGTTCAAATATCCAGCTCCATACTATTGAAATAACAACTGTAGGAGTAACCCATGGAGAAAAAATTATAGCTTTGTATATTGCTGATCCAGTTATTTTCTTTCTTAGTACAACTGCTGCTAAAAGACCCAATGCTATAGTAGGTACTAGAGTTCCCAATGTAAATACTAAAGTATTTTTAAGTGCATCATAAAACATGCTATCTGAAAATATATTTCTATAATTATCAAAACCTACAATGTTATATGCAGAACTCATGTAATCCCAGTCTGTAAAGCTCATAAATATTGCTTCACCCATTGGAAACAGCCAGAATACTCCAAGTGGAATTAGTGCTGGTAATATAAACATTAAAACTCTCATTAAATTTTTAATTTTTCTTTTATTAATTGTTTTTCTTCTATCTATAATCACCACTACTACTCCTCTTTTAATTAATATAAATCAGCTAACCTCTATACTTAAACCTGAACATTAAATTTCCTAAAAATTTCCCCACAAAACAGTTAACTATAATTGTTGCCTGTTAACTATTTTTTTACTGAATCAAGTGCCTTTTGTGCTGTCTTTTGTGCTTCATCTAAAGCTTCTTTAGCTGGAACATTTTCTATTTCTACTTTATCAGCTGCAATCTTAAGAGCATCACTTATCTTTCCACCTGTTGGATCAATAAATGCTTGTGATGCATGTGCTGCCTGCATAGTTGGAACTAATGCATATGGCTTATCACTTACATATTCTTTAAATGCTGGATCATTAGGACTTTCTTTATTAACTGCTATATATCCTGATGCTATTGACCACTCTGCATTAACTTTTGGACTTGTGAAGTATTTTATAAATTCATAAGCACCTTGCTTTTCTTCATCACTTACATTCTTAGGTATTACTAAAAATCTTGCTTCTGCAACAGGTTTTGATTCTTTACCTTCTTTAAATGCTGGTTGTTCATATGCTGATAATATATTAAAATTTAAATCTCCCTGATCTCCTGCTGATCCTGTATATCCTGCTGTCTTTTGTTCCATAGCATCAGCAACTGTATCATTCCAATACTGCCATCCTTGTCCACCAGAGTGAATTCTCATAATTTTATCTTCATGTATCCATTTTCTAAAACTATCCCAAGCTTCAACCCATTCATCACTATTAATCATTACTTCTGTTTTATCATCACTTAAAACTTGCCCACCATTACTTAACGCTGCATCAATTAAGTTGTCTGGTCCTTTCATTGGTTCCCATCCATAAAATGAAACTTCGTCACCATCTTTTTTAACAAGCTTTGAAGCTGCATCAGCTAGTCCACTCCAAGTCTTTAATGAATCCTCACTTATTCCTGCATCTTTAAATGCTTTAGTATTATAATATAAGAGCTGAGTTGTCCCGTATATTGGGAATGCATATTGTTTACCATCCTGCTTTCCTGGCTCTATAAAAGCACTTAAGTAATTATCTCCATTATATTCAGAATCCTTACTTGCAATTTCATTTATATCTGTTAGTAAATCCTTTGATCCTAATGTATATTGCTTATCTGGTTCTAAAAGTGCAAGGGCTGGTGTTTTCTTAGCTGATATTGCAGCTTGAAGATTCTTATATGTTGTATCATAATCATCTTGGGCTATAGGCTTAACTTCATATTTATCTTGTGAACTATTAAAGTCACGTACTATTTTCTGCATATTCTCATCAAGCTTTCCTCCAAGTCCATACCAATATTCAATTTGAATTTTTCCATCAGAAGTTTTTGTTGCTTCTGCCACTTTGTTTTCTGTTTTTGTGCCACATGCCATCATACTTCCTGTCATTACAGATATTAAACCTGCGACACAAATTTTTTTAATAAACTTGTTCATTGTTATCCCCCTTTAAATATCCTATAAGTTAAAACATTTATTGCAATTTACTAAATGCAAATAATATATACTGCACTATGAACTTTAGAATTATAATCTAGAAATCATATAGTGATTTCAACATTCAAATTTGTCAGGTGTCAATTGCAACATAATATTTTAAATACTAATTTTATAATCCTAAAATCAACTACTTTATAGTTCATTTTTTGAACATCTTTATAATAACAGCGTTCATCGTTCAACACAATATGTTCAAGTAAATTTTTCCAAAAATAATATATGTATACACAAAAAAAGTCCAGATATCTATATAATAAATATCTGGACTTCCTTCATTAAAAGTTGTGGTTTAAATATATTTTTAATTTGTTAATAAAAGGGCTTATTAAAATATGTGCTTATTAAGCTTGAACTCCAGCATCTGCATGTGCATTTTTAGCTGCAATTTCATCTGCATAAGCCATAGCATCTATTTTCTTGAAGAATGGTAAGTAAATCAATCCTCCAAGTGCTATTACAACAAATTGCATTACTGCATATTTCCATCCACCAATTATTAAACCTGAAAGAACTGGTGGTACTGTCCATGGTGGTAGTTGTCCACCCATTGGAGGAAGAATCTCAGTTGCAATTGCAAAGTACAACAATAGTGCATTTACTACTGGTACTATAATAAATGGTACACCCATGATTGGGTTTAACACTATTGGAGTACCAAATAATATTGGTTCATTTATATTAAATAAATTTGGTGTGATTGCAAGTCTTCCTAACTGCTTGTATTGAGCTGATTTAGCTAAGAATAACATTGCCATTGTTAATCCAAGTGTTTGACCACTACCAGCTAAGTTTATGAAATTATCATAAAATTGTTGAGTAACAATATGAGCACCATGAGCAAGATCAAGAGTTCCTGCTGCCTGTAAAAGTGCATTATCAGCTGTATTAGGAGTTAATAAACTTCCTACCATACCACCAACAGTTACACCACCATGGATTCCGAAGAACCATAAGAATGGAACGAAGAATGCTATAATAACTGCACCAAATGGTGAATCTGAAGCCATTTGTAATGGTTGCTGAACAATTTTGTAAATTACTTCAACAAGTGAAGAGTTAAATCCAAATTTAAATACTGCATAAACAATATCTGCTACTATAAAGATTACAGCTGCTGGAATTAAAGCTGAGAATCCATTTACAACACCTTCTGGAACACCTTCTGGCATTTTTATTCTCATATCTTTCTTAATCATTAATGAATAAGCCCATGCAACGACTAAACTTACTAATATAGCGGTAATCATACCTTTACCACCCATCCAGTCTCTTGGAATTACAGAACCTACTTTAAAAGCTTCTGTTGCTCCTTCTGGTGTAAATTCTACCCAGTCATTAGTTATAATTAAGAATGTACTTAATGACAATACTGCTGATGAGAAAGGCTCAACCCCTTCATTTTTAGCATAAACATATGCCATACCCATAACAGCTACTAATGCCATTATACTCATTGTACCATTTTGAACCTTGTATAATGGATCATTCCAATTTGGTCCAAATGTGCTTGCACAAAAATCAGTAAATGATTTTAATGGAAATGCTGCTACTAGTAGAAACATAGATCCAATAATATTTAATGGTAGAGTATATAACATACCATCTTTTAATGCCTGAACACCTTTTAAATTAACGAATTTCATTACTACAGGAACTACTTTTTCGTTTAAGGTTTGATTTAGTGACATAATATTTCCCCCTTATAAATTTAATAATATGAATAATTACAAATAAAAATTTGCTATTATTGCTCTAAATATTAATATGCTTTTCAGTTATGACTTTCTTAATTCCCCTCAAATGAGCTTCAATGAACTTAATTCTTGGTATGTCCAAAAAACTTCATTATCAACTATTAAATCCACATCACCAAGACCGTTTTCAGTAATTAAGATAATCCTACTTAGATATCTTAGGACTATTAAATAATCCTAAGATATCTTTAAATAATAAAAATAGTTTATTTAACTAATCCTAATGCTAAATCTAAAACCTTAGCACCATTCATCATTCCATAATCAACCATTGGTATAACTTCTACTGGAATTCCTTTTGGACCGCAAAGAGCTTTTGCATTTGCTAATCTGTATCCAACTTGTGGTCCAAGTAATGCAACATCCATTGATTCTAAATGTTTATCCATTTGAGATTCTGGAAATGCTGCAATTTCAGCTTCTACGCCTTTAGCTTTTGCTGCATCCTTCATTTTATTTACTAAAACACTTGTAGACATTCCTGATGCACAGAATAATTTGATTGTAATCATGATAAATTCCCCCTTAAATTAACTTTTTATTTTATATTTATTTAATTATATTTTTTGAATATAAGTATTTAACTAGAATCTTACTATTAACTATTTAATTAAAGTATTTACTACTTTTCTTAATTCAATAATTTGTTCTATTAAGTTCTTTTCTGAAATAGCTGTCATTAAATGATCCTGAGCATGTACAAATAAGATTGAAAAATCAACTTTTTCTCCACCTGCTTCTTTTTGTAACATTTCAGTTTGTGCATCATGAGCTTTTGCTAAAGCATCATTTGCTAACTGCATTTCTTGTTCAGCTTCTTCATATTCTCCTTCATTCACTTTGTTTAACGCCATGTAAGCGTGGTTTTTACAATCACCAGCATTGATTATTATGTTCATTATCTGCATTTCTAATTGTTCCATTTATTGTTCCCCACCTTCTGTTTTATTTCTTACACCAATATATAAAGCAATTCGTATACCAAACACTAAACAAAAAAATATAATTATTAGTATTTACACTTATAAACACTAGCTTAAATTACTATCTGCCTAAGTTTTCATTTCTTGATTTTTTTTTATATTTTTCTATTTTTTATGTGTTAAAAACAGTGTTTGATAATATTTTTTTAGTGTTTTAATCTTTTTATTCACTGTTTTATATATACATTTATTATATAAACACTATTTAATCCCATATTTGACCATAGCCATATATTTATGATATCATTTTCATGTAAAGAACATATCATTTGTTTGTTAAAAGCAAGTGATATTAGTGTTTACAGCTTACTTGATATAAAAAAACTTATTTTTACTTTACATACTTTAAACACTAATTTTTTTAATATTTCATAAATGTTATGAAATTAATCCAAAACTTGTACCAGATATATACCCATTTTCTGGTCAATATAAATTAGGAGGATAATTAATGACTAAAAAAGAGTTAATTTTACAAAAACTAAGACAGTTAAACTGTTCTGAAGGAATAGATACTAAAACATTAGCTTCATTAGTAAATATGTCCAGAGCTAATTTAAGCCATGAATTAAATGAATTATGTAAAGAAGGAAAATTAAATAAATCAACCGGAAGACCAGTTTTATTTTATCTAGCTGACTGCAAGAAAAAAGAAGTAAAATCTCAGCTTGATTTATTAGCTGAAAATAATATCTCATTAAAAAGTTCTATCGAACAAGCTAAAGCAGCGATTTTATATCCTCCAAAAGGAATGAACTGTTTAATTTTAGGAAGTACTGGTGTTGGTAAATCCATGTTTGCTTCATTAATGCATAATTACGCCTTAACAATGAATGTAAAAAGTGAAGATTCTCCTTTTATAGTTTTTAACTGTGCTGATTATAGTAATAATCCTCAATTACTAACTTCTCAATTATTTGGTGTAAAAAAAGGTGCTTATACAGGAGCTGAATGTGATAAAACCGGATTAATCGAACAAGCTGATGGCGGAATTTTATTTCTAGATGAAGTACATAGACTTCCTCCAGAAGGTCAGGAAGCTCTTTTTGTATTCCTTGATACAGGTACTTTTAGACGTGTAGGTGACTCTGAATCAAGAAAATCTGATGTTTTAATAATTTCAGCAACTACTGAAAATCCTGACTCTGCACTTCTTAACACTTTTAGAAGAAGAATACCTATTGTTATAACTATTCCTTCATTGAAAGAAAGAACTCTTGAGGAACGACTATATCTTATAAAAAGCTTCTTTAAATATGAAAGTATAAGATTAAGTAAAGATATATATGTTTCTTTAAACTCACTCAGAGCACTCTTATCATATGACTGTCCAAACAATATAGGACAATTAAAAAGTGATGTTCAGATGCTTTGCGCAAAAGCATATTCTGAATTCTTAACAAATGTAAGAGGTGATGTTAGAATCCACAGTGGAAACCTTACACCATACATTAAAGAAGGACTTTATAAAGAAAAAGAACATAGAATATTGTGGAATAATTTAATGAGCGATGAAATAGAATTTTTCAGATTTAATGGATCAAGTGATAATTCTCTTGATATATTTGAAAACAGTGATAACAGTATTTATGATTTCTTAGAAAACAAATTAAAGAAACTAAAATCACTGGAAATCTCTGATATAGATATTGAAAATATTCTTGAAAAAGATATTGCCAAGCACTTTAAACATAATTTTTCTAATATATCTAAGGAGTTTAGCAAAAAAAATCTACTATCAATTATAGAACCAAGTGTTTTAGAATATTTTGATAAGATTATAAATCATATAACAGAAAGACTCCCTATACAATTTGATAATAACCTTTACACTGCTTTTGCTCTTCATATTAATACACTTGTTGATAGAATACACAGTAAAAAGATAATAAAAAATCCTAATCTTAGAAAAATACAAAATCTATATCCAAAAGAATTTTCTATAGCATTAGAAGTCAAAGAAATTTTATCTGAGTATCTTTACTCTTCGATTCCAATAGACGAAGCTGGCTATATAACATTATTTTTAATACCTGACACAACACTAAATACACAGCCAAAAGATAAAGTAAAAGTAATTCTTATTGCTCATGGAGAATCAACGGCAACTTCAATGAGTGATGTTGCAAGTAAATTATTAGGTGAAGACTATGTACTTCCTATAAATGCTCCAATTGATGTTGAACCATCAAAAGTGCTAGACCACTTACGACTTATTATAAGTGAAAATCCAACTTCTGCTGGTTATTTGTTATTAGTTGATATGGGATCTCTTCTCGCTTTTGCTGATACTGTAAAACAAGAATTAGATGTAGATCTTCAAGTTATTTCCCTTGTGTCTACACTTCATGTACTTGAAGCTGCAAGAAAAGCATTATTAGGATTATCATTAGATGAAATATATAATGATGTTATAATGATAAATTCTTATTTACAAGTTCATAAAAACTTAAATAATAAGACAATTGATACTAACAAAACTTTAATAATAACTGCATGCTTGACTGGAGAAGGTGGTTCTGCTGCAATAAAGGATTTCTTATCTGTTAATTTAAAGTTTGATCCAGATTTATTTGAAATAGTATGTCTAAGCTATTGCAATAAAGAGAGTTACAAGGAAATGATTTTAAATCTTGAAACCAAAAATCAAGTTTTATTTGTTGTATCTTCATTTCATATTGATTCTCTAAATACAAATCAATTTTCTATGTATGAAGCCCTTAGTGGTTCAGTACTAATGCAGATGCAAAGATTAATAGATGAAAAAACAACATTACTAAATATTCCTAAAATTTTAAATGAAAATATTCCTAATATATCAGGAGCAGAGCTTACTAATGATATACAAAATGTATTAACTGAACTTGAAAATAGAATAAATAAACAATTTACTCCTGATAGTTTGGTTGGACTTACTCTACATCTATCCTTTTTAATTGGAAGATTAAAAAATAATGAAAATACTGTATTGTATCCTAATAAAGATATATTTATAAAAGATAATTTTTCTATGTATAATATAATTAAGGAAACCCTTAATCCCTTAAAAATAAAATATAATCTTACTAATTTGTCTGATGATGAAATATGTTACCTAGTTAAACATTTATCTACAAATAAAGACATACAATAATCTAGATGATATAATAGTAGATAGAATTCTCATTATTAAGGCATTATTAAAAAATAACAAGTCAATTCCAGCATATTTGAACTTGTAATTTTCTCTCATATGCCTAAATTTATTTTGAAAGAGGTTTTTTATGTTTAACAGTGAAATTATTAAAGGCTTAAATGATTTAGAGCTTATGCTTTATAGATATATAATGAAAAATACTGAAAAAGTAATATATATGAGAATAAGAGAACTTGCTGATGAAGCTCATGTATCAACAACTACTATTTTAAGATTCTGTAAAAAGTTTGACTGTAATGGCTATTCTGAATTTAAAGTTAAACTAAAAATATACCTTGAAGGTTCAAACATAAATAATGTACGAAACGATCAAAGCATAATTATTGATTTCTTTAAAAAACTCAATACAGAAGAACTTGATGAGAAAATTGAAGCAGTCTGCGACTTGATAACAGATTCAGCTAATCTTGTATTTTTAGGTTCAGGTACATCAGGAATATTATGCAAATATGCAGCAAGATATTTTTCTTCACTTGGAAAATTTGCAACATATATTGACGACCCATATTTTCCTACAAACTATAAAACATATGAGAACTGTGTAATTATAATTTTATCTGTTTCTGGTGAAACTCCTACTGTTATTAATCTTATTAACAATTTCAAGAGAGAAAATTGTCCTATTGTAAGCATTACTAACAGTGAAAATTGTACTATATCAAAAATATCTGATTTAAATATTTCATATTATATAAACCAGGAGAAGCTTGGTATATCTGATATAACGACTCAAGTTCCTGTTTTATATATAATTGAAACAATAGCTAGGTCACTCCATAATAAAGTTGATGAAAATTCTGATGAATTTAATAAATAAAAAGTGTAGCAAGAATAATATCTTGCTGCACTTTTTCGTTTTTAAATATCTTTATTTAATTTATTACAATTTAAACTTCTTTATAACTTCACTTAAAGAATCTGAAACATTCTTCTCATTAACAACTAATTTTGATATATTGTTAAGTATGTCCGAAACTTTATCAATATTATCTACAATCTCTCCACTATTCTCAGATGTATTTTGTGATGATTCTGCAATACTTACTACTGTTTTTCCTACTTCTTGTAATATATTTTTTATATTAGCAGACATTTCAGCAAGTTTATTAGATAATTCTTCTATATTATCAGCATCATTACCATATTGCTTTGATGCATTAACAAAGGTCTGATAATCTGGAGTAACATTTTCATTTATAAATAATAACATCTCTTTTGAATCATCAGTTAACTTACTGAATGCACCTTCAACCTTCTGTGTTGTTTCTATAATCTGTTTTACTGTATCACTTGTTTGATTTGCCAAGTTTCCTATTTCTGAAGCAACTACTGCAAATCCTTTTCCCTGTTCTCCTGCCCTTGCTGCTTCTATTGATGCATTTAATGAAAGAAGGTTTACCTGTTCAGCTATTGATGAGATAGCTTCTGCCATAGTTCCAATCATTGCAACTACCTTAGCATTTTCTATGCTTTTGTTTAAATTATCCTCATGAACTTTAGATAAATTCACAGCTTTGTTATACGATTCTAGTGTATTAGTTTCTATTTTTTTTACTCTATATTTTATATCACTTGATATTTTATAACTATTATCTGCTTCATCAACCAATACATCAAGAGCTGCATTTACTTCTTCTACTGATGCATTTAACTCTTCTATAGCTGCACTGGTAGTCATAACCTCTTCATTTATTGTTTTTATTGCATCCTCTACTTTATTATAGTTTTCAGATAACTCTATAGTTGTAGTATGTAAACTTTCACTTTCTGATGATATTTCTCTAGAACTATCTGCAACACTTTGGATAATCTGCTTATTTTCTCTAAGCATTTTATTTAAATTATCACCCATTTGTCCAAGTTCATCTTCTGTTTTAATATCTATTTCTTCCGTAGTAAAATCACCTTCTGCAAGGCTTAAGGCAAATGAGTTTACTTTTTTAATATTCTTAGTCACATAACTTATAGTTTTTATAATTGCAATTATTGATAATATTATTGCTACTACACATATAAATCCTAACTTAAACAATAAATTTCTCACTGGCCTATTAATTTCTGACTCTGGAACCTTTAATAACAATTTCCATCCTAATTCATCTATTGTTTTATAATAAACATTAAAATTTTCTCCATTCAATTTTACTTTCTCATGACCTTGACCTTCTCCCTTGAACATATTTTTTCCAAGTTCAGCCATATTAGTATCACTATCATCTTTAATGCTTGTCTTCATAATTTTATCAGAATCATTATGAGTAATATATTTTCCATTTGGATCTATTAATTGTGCTGCGCCACTTTCCCCTACCTTAATCTCATTTACTAAATTTTGAATTGATGAAATACCTATATCAACAGATATTACACCTATAAACTTACCATTGTCATACATTGGTACTGCACATGTAGACATTATTTGATTTGATACTTCATCATGATACAATTCTGTAAAATGCGCACTGGTTTCTTTATTATTCTTTCCTTCCTTATACCAATCATAATTAAAATAATTATATTCTGCATTACTATATTCATATGTTAAAGCTGGTTCTCCATTATCCTTATAAATATATGGTCCCATAAATTCTTCATTTCCACTATAAACATAAGGTTCAAACCATATTCCACTTCCAATAACTAAATCACTTTGGAAAATAACTTTTCCTATGTATTGTTCATATTGATCTATATTCGTAGTTTTGTATGTAGATTCAACATTCCTTGCCAATTGCTCTGCCATTTTTTCCACTTGGTCCATTTGACCTTTTATTAGGTTAGTATCAACTACAAGTTCTGAATCCATATTCTTCTGTATTTGACTTTCTAAAATTCCTCTGCTTGTTTCATAACTTATAGAAAGTATTAATGTCATAATTAATATATTAATAGTTACTAACACGCATAACATTTTTGTACTTATTTTTCTAATCTTCATAAAATTCCTCCTATTCATACACAATACTTAACTTTTATATATATTTTATCATATTCTTCCAAAATATATCATTAACAACTCAAAAAAGTGCAACAAGATAATACCTTGCTGCACTTTAAAATTAATCCCTTAATATAAATTTATTTACATTGTTATTCATGTTTAATGCTATATCTGAAAGTACTTGTGCACTCATAGATAAATCTTCTGCTGATACAGTCATCTGTTGAGAAGAAGCTAAAATTTCCTCTGAAGATGCTGAATTTTCTTCTGATACTGCAGAAGCTGTTTCAATCTTTCCAATAATAACATCTTTATCTTTACTTATATCTTCAATACTATTATTAACGTTATTTATCATTGGTAATATATCACCAATATCTACTATTATAGTTCTAAAAGCTTTAATTGAGTTATCAATTATACTTACCTGTGATGACAATTCATCATTAACATTTGATGTTGTGCTTATAACGTTATTTGTTTCTGATGAAATAATTGATATTAACTTGTTTATTTCTTCTGAAGATTCTTTACTTTGTTCTGCTAACTTTCTTATTTCTTCAGCAACTACGGCAAATCCTTTTCCCATGTCTCCAGCTCTAGCTGCTTCAATTGCAGCATTCAATGCAAGAAGGTTAGTTTGCTCAGCTATACCGTTTATTATTGTTGTTATTTCATTAATTTGATTTATTTTACTTCCTAAATTAGTAATCTTATTGCTTATATCATCAAATGAATTGCTTATATTATTAACAGATTGAACAACTTCTCCTAATTGTTCATTATTTCCTTCTGCTTTTACACTAATTTCATTTGTATTTTTATTTACGTCATTAGTTATTGATACTATATTTTGGATAGTTTCTCCAAAACTTGTTACTATACTTACAATATCAATTAACTCTTCTGCTTGAGATGTTGATCCTTCTGCAACACCATTTATTGCTGTGGAAACTTCTTTAGTTGATGCTGTAACTTCTTCTGATACTGCTAGTAATGAAATTGATTGTTCGTTCATGTTATCAGCATTATTCTTAACAGTTTTTAATATATCTGATATTGAATCAACTGTTTTAGAGATTGCTTTATTAATTATAGAAAATTCATTATTTCCTTCAGTATCCATTTTTACAGAGAAGTCTCCTTCTGCTATTTGTTTTAGATCTCTAGTAAGATTAGTTATTGATGATTTCACTAATCTTACTATAACTATCATTATTAAAATTGTTATTACTAATATGCTGGCAATTATAAAAATAAATGCTGTTCTTGTATTATTGTATTCTTTCTTATTTAAATCATTAAGATCACTTGCTGCTTTTTCATTATATATAACTGTTTCATCAGCATATTTACTCATATTAGTTCCTATTATATTAAATTCATTTACATCATCTGCTGAAACTTCTAGATTTTCTTTTCTTAATTTCTTTACTTCATCTACCTTAGATAAATACTTATTATATTCTGACTTAAAATTTTCTAAATATGACTTTAATTCATCATTTAAATTTTCTTTCTCATAATCTGTTATAATATCATTTATATTCTTAATATTCGAATCAATTACAGAAATTACGCTTTCATCATATTTCCTATCAATAAGCTTACTTACACCTTGTCTTAGTAATCCTAAATCTGCATTGAGCTTACCCATTTTAGCAACATTTAATAGTTGTTTTTCATACATAATATTGGTAGATTCATTCATTTTTGATATAGAATTCAATCCCTTAATTCCAATAATCATTGCACCAACTATAGATATCAAACCTAAAGTTATTATTAAATGTACTATTCTTATATTTTTTAGTTTGTTCAATTTTTTCTCCTCCCAGTATTCAGTAAATATTTTTAATGCTGTGAATCACTACTTCAAGTAATTATGAATTATAAAAATACCCCCAAATTTGGTCAATTAAGTACTAAATTCATTTAAAATAATTATTGTTAAATACAAACCTTAATATATCCCTATAAATTTAGTTAATCTCTTTTTTAAATTTTATGGCATTCAACCACTTATATCATATTTCATGTAGTTGCTCAGCTTTATTATAAAAATCACTCCCTTAATTTTTTACAGTGTCGCCGCTTGTACAAATTTAATTTGCCCCCTGATTCACATTAACATTTATAATACTATAATCGTACATATTTATATAAAATTCAAGAAAATTTTACATAATATTATACTTTTATTTATTTTTCTCCAATTTAAACCATAATTAATTTATATAATCATAGCTCTAATAGCAACCAAAACTGTACTAGTACAGTTAGCTTTTCATATTATTGATTGATACTCTTAATAACGTTAACATATAGACAAGAGGTTAGGAGGTATTGCATATGGATAAAAAAATTAAAATTGTAACAATTGGTGGAGGTTCAAGTTATACTCCAGAATTAATTGAAGGATTTATAAAAAGATATCATGAACTTCCTGTAGGAGAAATATGGCTTGTAGATATTGAAAGTGGAAAAGAAAAATTAGAAATTGTAGGTAATTTAGCAAAAAGAATGGTTAAAAAAGCTGGTGTTCCTATTGATATACATTTAACGTTAGACCGAAGAGAAGCATTGAAAGATGCAGACTTTGTAACTACTCAAATCAGAGTTGGTCAGTTAGATGCAAGAAATAAAGACGAAAGAATTCCTTTAAGTCATGGGGTTATTGGTCAAGAAACAAATGGTGCAGGAGGTATGTTCAAAGCATTTAGAACTATTCCTGTAATTTTAGATATAGATAAAGATATGTCACAATTATGCCCTAATGCATGGCTTATAAACTTCTCCAATCCAGCAGGTATGGTTACAGAAGCTCTTCTTAAATATGGAATAAATAAAAAAGTCATTGGTCTTTGTAATGTTCCTATTGGAATGGAAAAAGCAGTTGCTGGAATGTTAGATGTTGATTTTAATCGCATTACAATGACTTTTGCTGGATTAAATCATATGGTTTTTGGTAAAGAAATTTATCTTGATGGTGAAAACGTAACTGATAAAGTAATTAATTCTATTGCTGAAGGAAAAATGGGCTCAATAGTTAAAAATATAAAAGATTTTGAATGGAGTCCACATTTTATAAAAGCACTAAATATGATGCCATGTCCATATCATAAATACTATTATCAGACTTCTGAAATGCTTGAAGATGAATTAAAAGAATTCTCCAAAGGTGAAACAAGAGCTGAAATTGTTCAAAAACTTGAAAAAGACTTATTTGAATTATATAAAGACGAAACTCTAGACATAAAACCACCTCAATTAGAAAAACGTGGTGGAGCATATTATTCTGATGCTGCATGCAGACTTATTAATTCTATTTATAATGACAAAAAAGACATTCAACCTGTTGATGTTAGAAATAACGGTGCAATAGAAGGAATTGATGATAACTCTGCTGTTGAGGTTTCATGTATTATAACAAAAGATGGTCCTAAACCACTTTCAATTGGAAAATTGCCAGTTGCCGTAAATGGTTTGGTTCAAACAATAAAATCTTTCGAAAAACTTGTAGTTGATGCTGCTGTTGAAGGTGATTATAATAAAGCACTGCTTGCATTAACAATAAATCCATTAATTCCTTCAGAGAAAATGGCAAAAGTTCTTTTAGATGAGTTATTAGAAGCTCATAAAGAATATCTTCCTCAATTTAATTAAAAATTATTAGCTAATGTGGTCCTAATTACTAACATATATCAATATACCAACATTTATTTTAAATTAAGTTTATCCTTCGTATTAAACACAAAATAAGATGATGCATTAATAATTTACTGCATCATCTATTTTTTATAATATAAACATGTATATCTACATAAGTGTTAGAATTTCTTCATATATAATTTCCAACACAACCTTTACTTCATTTTTGTTAAGTCTTGCAAGACTAATTCTTATACTATTATCATAATTTTCTTTATTATAATAAGCTCTTTTATTAGATGATGCATATATATTACTTTTCTTTAATCTATCAATTAACTCTTTACTGCTTATCTTACTATTTAATATCATAGTTGAATAATACCCTGACTTTCCCCCTATAACCTTAACTATATTAGAATCCCATTTTGCTGTTACCGATCTAAATATAGACAATAGTTCTTTTAAATGTTTATCAATAATCTTTATATGCTTTTCATAAATATTGCTTTTTATATATGATTCAAAAGTAGCCTGTGAAACTAAAGACGGCATATAATACGAAGAATAGTATGAGTATTTAATCCATTCTTCATATCTATCTATTAAATCATCAGGAATCACTGCTGCTCCAATCCTTATATAGGGTATTGTCTTAGAATAGCTTTTTAAATATATACAGTTTTTAAAGTCTGAATAATAATATATAGGTGAATAATTTGGAAGACTGTATACATCTGAAAAATAATCATCTTCAACAACATAAACATTATATTTGTGTGCAAGTTCTATTATAGACTTTCTTTGCCTTACTGAGTAATATGTCCCTAAAGGATTATGATTTCTAGGAATTGTGTAGAAAAATTTTATTTTTTCATTTTTAAATATTTCTTCAAGTTCCTTAATATTAATTCCATTCTCATCTCTTTTTATTGTTTTAACCTCTAAATTTTCATGTCTTAAAAAATCTATATAATAAACATATGATGGTTCTTCAATTAATATAGTATCATTCCCATTAGGAAATGGCATTTTTGACAGTAATGTTAAAACTTGAAGTACCCCTTGAGATAAATATATATTTTTATTTTTACAATAAATATCACTTTTATTAAGAATTTCTGGAAGTATTTTTAAAACACTAGGTATTCCTTTTGAAGTCATGGCAAGAGAAATATCACTATAAAGCTCTACTGCTGAATTTAAACAATGTTGAATATCTTTTACAGGAATACTGCTTACTACAGGATTTCCAGTGGATAGATCATAACTTCCAGAATTATCATTATTATACCTAACAAGATTATCAGCAACAAAAAACCCCTTTTGTGGTGTGGCATAAATTATATGTTCACTACATAAAGAATCATATGCTTTAATTACAGTTCCCTTGCTACAGTTGTATTTCTCACACATATAATTAATTGATGGAAGCTTAAATCCTTGCGGAACCTTTTCATCAATTATATATTTTTTTATATCTTCTAAAATCCTTTCATATATCTTCATGGAAATCTTCCTCCTGTAAATTATAAAGTCCTCTTTAAATAATTTGATATTAAAAATATGTTAATATATTTCCCTCTAGCATTAATATTTTATTAGAATTATCTCAAACTACTTTTATTATAAATTTATCTGTGTATAATATCCATTGATATATCTTTTAATTAATAATCTTCATTTACTAAGTAAATAAAGTTTACCCACATACCTTATATAAATGTTGAAAGTTCATTAAAAGATATACACATATTTTTAAAGGATAAGTTAATAAAAATTGCGCCTATGCAGACACTAATACTTTATACTTTCTTATAACATAAATTATAACACCAAAATTTAACTATAATAAAAACAAAAATGCCATACTAAAAATTAGCACAGCATTCCTGTATATATTAAACATAATTTTACTTAATCAAAATATTTAAATTATTTTTGTTAATACAATTTAAGTTTATAATTCTTCTCCATTAGTAGCAATAACGTTTTTGTACCAATCAAAAGATTTCTTCTTACTTCTATTTAATGTACCATTACCATCATTATCTTTATCAACATAGATAAATCCATAACGTTTCTTCATTTCACCAGTTCCAAACGATACTAAATCGATGCATCCCCATGGAGTGTATCCCATTAAATCAACACCGTCAAGTTCAACGGCCTTTTTCATTTGTACTATATGTTTAGCAAGATAATCTATTCTATAATCATCATTGCATGTTCCATCTTCTTCTTTGACATCAACAGCCCCAAATCCATTTTCAACTATAAATAATGGCTTTTGATATCTTTCATATAAAGAATTCAATGCATATCTAAGACCAACAGGATCAATCTGCCATCCCCAGTCACTTGCTTCAACATAAGGATTTTTCACAGCTCTTGAATATCCAGACATACCGTCACCTTCATCAGTTCCTATATCACTTTTAACTGATGCTGACATATAATAACTAAATCCTATATAATCAACGCATCCTTCCTTTAAAATTTCAGCATCTCCATCTTCCATCTTTATATTAATTCCATCTCTTTTCCATTTATTAAGAGCATAGCTTGGATAATATCCTCTACAGTGAACATCACCATATAGATAACGTTCATGCATAGCTTCTACTGAAAGCATCATATCTTCTGGATTACATGAGTATGGATATACTGGAACATAAGCAAGCATACATCCTATTTTAAAATGTGGATTAATTTCATGTCCCTTTTTAACAACTAGTGCACTTGCAACTAGTTCATGATGAACTGCCTGATAAGTTACCTCTACTCTATTTTCACCATCTTCAAATCTAACTCCTGAGCAAGTCCACGCAAATAAGTCATATTGTGTTTCTGCTTGATTATTTATTTCATTAAATGTCATCCAGTATTTAACTTTATCTTTGTATCGTTCCATAACCGTTGTTGCAAACCTTACAAACATGTCAATTACTTTACGATTTCTCCATCCACCATATTTTTTACATATTCCATATGGTATTTCAAAATGTGATAATGTAATTACTGGTTCTATATTATACTTCAATAATTCATCAAACATATCATCATAAAACTTTAAACCTTCTTCATTTGGTTCAAGTTCATCTCCGTTTGGAAATATTCTTGACCATGCAATTGAAGTTCTGAAACACTTAAAGCCCATTTCAGCAAATAATGCTATATCTTCCTTATATCTGTGATAGAAATCTATTGCTTCATGATTTGGGTAATTAAGTCCTTCAATAACACCATCTGTTATTTCTCTTGGAACTCCATGTGCTCCTGCTGTCATAACATCTGCTGTACTCGGGCCTTTTCCCCCTTCATTCCATCCACCTTCTAATTGATGTGCAGCCACTGCTCCACCCCATAAAAATTTTTCGTTAAATGCCATTATAAAATACCTCCGTATACTTCGATTTATTACTATAAATTTTCTACATTTATTACTGCTCCCAGAATGTTAGCATCATTATTGTATCTACATTTTTCTATTCTTGTTGTTATTACATCTTTGTTAAAAATATATTCTCTAGACATATGTTTAAATTTATTTTTTATCAAATTTATGAACCAAGCTTCTTCAGAAATTCCTCCGCCAATACATATGACATCAGGATTATAAAACACGCTTATTGTAATAAGGTGGACACATATGTTTCTTATCCATTCTTCAAATGCTTCTTTTGCAACAATATCATCATTTAAATATTTATTGCATATTTCATGTCCATATCTTAACTTGTTAAAATCATCCACTTTTTGATTATATATATTTATAAGGCCTGTCATTGATGAAAAATCACCTAGTCTATCAATTTTTCCAGTATCTAAATTTATATGAGGAATATGATGAAACTCTCCTGCAAATGAATCTTTCCCATACACAACACCTTTTTCATCACAAATGCATCCACCTGTGCCAGTTCCAATAATAAAAAATGCAGACAATTTACTACCTTTTGCGTTGCCAATTTTAAACTCACATAATCCAGCTGATTTTGCATCATTTATTGCTGATGTTGTTCTATTTGTCCTTTTACTTATTTCTTCATTTATATTAGTTCCATACATTATCACTACATTTTCTGCTGCATAAGATCTAACATTAGAGTTTTCATCAATAAGTCCTGGAGCACTGATTCCTATCTTATCAACTAAATCTAAGGATTTTATATTTGAACATATATAATCATAAAAATTATCTTTAGTTTCAAATTTGATAGTTTCAACTTTCCATTTATCTCTTATTTCATATTTATCATCGACTAATGCATATTTTATAAAAGTTCCACCAATATCAATTCCCAAATTATATTTCATAACATAATCCTCTCTGATTTAACTCAAACTTGTTTCATAAATTCTAACTTAATTTCAAAGTAAATTTTAAATTATCTTTTATATACTATTTACCAGATAGTTTTAGTGCAAAATCTAGTACCTTTTCTCCATTCATCATTCCATAATCAACCATAGGTATAACATCTATAGGAACTTTCTTAGGACCACATACTGCTTTTGCATTTGTTAGTCTGTATCCAACTTGTGGTCCAAGTAATGCAACATCTACACCATCTAAATGCTTATCCATTTGTCCTTCTGGGAATGCTGCTATATCAACTTCTAAGCCTCTTTTAGATGCACTTTCCTTCATTTTATTAACTAATAAACTTGTTGACATTCCTGCTGCACAAAATAATCTTATTGTTATCATAATAAATTCCTCCAAACTTTTTAAACATATTGATTTATTGATGTAATTTAAAAATTCTATTTATTTATTAACATATTCACAACTTTTCTTAATTCTATAATTTGTTCAATTAGATTCTTTTCTGAAATTGCAGTCATTAAATGATCCTGTGCATGTACAAATAAAATAGAAAAATCTACTTTTTCTCCTGCTGCTTCTTTTTGTAACATTTCAGTTTGTGAATCATGAGCTTTAGCTAATGCGTCATTTGCAAGAACCATTTCTTTTTCTGCCTCTTCATATTGACCTTCATTAACTTTACTTAATGCCATATATGCATGATTCTTACAATCTCCTGCGTTGATTATTATATTCATTATTTGCATTTCTAATTGTTCCATTTAATTTAAATCCTCCATTTTATTTGCTTAATACTTATTTTTTAGGAATTAGATTCTATATTACAATTTCTTATCTATATTATTAAGAAATATTATTAAGAAATTACTTATTATATAAAATCTAATTCCCGTTTTTAATTAATTTTTATAATTATATTTTTAAATCTACATTTAATTTGATGATGCTTCTGCAGCTTGTTCTGCTTCATAACTCATGTTATCGCACTTCTTAAAGAATGGTAGATAAACAAAGAATGATAAAACTAATATTGCTGTTTGTAATAGAGCTGTTCTAACACCACCTACTAATAATCCTGAAATTATTGGTGGAGTTGTCCAAGGTACTAATACTCCTCCAAATGGTGGAACAATACCAAAGTAAATTGAGAAATATAATATTAATCCTGATATAACTGGCATTGCTATAAATGGAACTGCCATTAATGGATTCATTACTATTGGAGTACCGAATAATACTGGTTCATTTATATTGAATACTGCTGGTACTATAGCTAGTTTTCCTAGTTGCTTAAATTGAGCTGATTTTCCTAAGAATAACATACATAATACTAAACCAATTGTCATACCTGAACCTGTTACAGTCATAAACTGATCTAGGAACTGTTGTGTTACTATATGTGCTCCGTTTGCAAGTGTAAGTTCTTTCCCTGCTGTAACGATTGCACCATTTTCAAGTGTATTTGATGTTAATATAGGACCCATTATTCCTCCAATAATTGTTGCCCCATGAACACCAAAGAACCATAAGAAAGGAATTATTAATCCCATTACTACAACTCCACCTAATGAATCAGTCATACCTTGTAATGGAGTTTGAAGAACTTTATAAATAAACTCAATGAATGTTGTATCAAATATTTTAAATACAGAATATAAGATTGTACCACCTGTAATAAGAATTGCTGCTGGTATTAATGCTGAGAATGAATCTGCAACACCTTGTGGAACACCTGCTGGCATCTTAATTCTTATATCTCTCTTCATAAACCAAGAATAAACTGCACCTACAATAAGTCCGATAATAATAGCAGTAACCATACCTTTTCCGCCAGTCCAATCCATAGGAATTACGCTTCCTACTTTTGTACCGTCTTCTGTTATAACGTATGAATTAGTAGTTAAACAAAATATTGAAAATGCAACAACTCCAGCTGATAAAGGTTCATAACCTTCATTCTTGGCATATGTATATGCTATACCAACACATGCAATCATCGCCATAATTCCCATTGTTGCCCCATTTGCTTGGAACAATGGAGCATCCCATCCTTTTGATGAAATAAAATCAGCTAATGGCTTATATGGAATTTGAGCTAATAGTAAGAAAACTGATCCTATTAATGTTAGTGGTAAAGTAAAAATGATACCGTCTTTTAATGCTACAACCGCCTTTAAATTTACAAACTTCATTATGGCAGGTACTACTTTTTCATTTAAAAATGATGACATATAAGTTCCCCCTTTAGTTTTATTAAAATTCCTTATAAAACAAATACGTATTTAGTTTATGACCAGATTATACAGCATCAATTTATTTAAGTAAACATTTTCATCAGCTAAAATAACAGGTTTCAGCCCATTGTTCCTTTTCACAAAAAAGTAACAATATGTTTTTTTACATCTAATCTTGCAGTCATCCTGCTTTTAAAATTTATTTTAAATTTAAAACAAAAAAACTCTTATCCATATAAATTTTGTATTCATCAACAATCGATAGATCAAATCTTTTTAAAGTTCTCCAACCGGAATCCTTTTATTTTTATATTCTTCTATCAATTTATCTAGCCATTCGTCTTTATAATTTACTATTAAACTATCATAAATCAGTCCAAAATCATCAGAAACATAATCTGAAAGTTCACTAAAAGTATTTTTTTTTATTATAATAAATACTTTTTCTCTTATTTTATCTTGCATTTCTTTATTTAAATTCGTATAATTTTCGTCATTTTTCAATGAATTAATTTTTTTACTAATTCTACACCATTTATCATCAAATGGATTACTATCTCTGCTATCAAGTAGATCATCTATATACTCTTCATCAAATTCACTATAATCAATGCTATTAAGACAGTCTATAAGTTCATCTATCAATTCCATTAATTTACCCTCCATAAAATTTTTATTCTATAATTATTACTCCTAAAATTATACTAATAATATTAACTACAAAACAGAATCAATCAATTCTAAATTCTTAGATATAAATGTCTTTTCTGGATATTTAGAAAGTTGTTCCTTGGCATATTTATAAGGACTTAGTTTTGTTTTTTCAAGAGTAAGAGTCGTTATTGCTCTAACAGGTGCAATTTTTATAGTACTCTTTTTTAATTGAGCAGATGTTACACCTACTATTCTCTCTTTAATTAAATCCATATCATTTATATAGCATGCATACAACAAAGAGTTATCTTTTTCCATAAATTTAATCTCCTATTATTTCAATGTTTATCATATATGCCATTTCTATATATAGCACAGCTACTGAACACCAATATCTACAGCCTTGAATTTGTTAAGAAACTCTTGAGTATTATCAGCCACTATACCATATGGATTATGACAAAATGTATCAAAATTCCCATATCCAAAATCTACCCATTCAAATTCTCCAGTATCATTATTGAAAAGAAGTGATAATTGACCCATATTAATAAGAATTTCGCCGACATATGCTCTATTCCCAAAGTCATTTCCACCTGTCCAGTCTCCCCAAAATGCCTCTTCAATAAAGTCTAAAATGTATTTGTCATTTGTTCGCTCTAGCAGACAAAGGGTAAACTCTGCATAACTATTATTACTATTTGTATCATCTAGCCAGTTTTCTTTGTTTGCATATCGTTTTACGAATTCAGTAAGATTAAATTTTATTATTCCTGAAATAATACCTGACTTATTTTTGTTGCCTAGTATTCTATTTTTGCTACCTAATATTCGTGAATAAAAGTCTTTTAGATTATCATGTAATTTAAACCCAATCTCTTCCTCAACTAAGTTCCAATCAAGATTTATTGTTCCACCTGCTGTTTTTTGAAATTCCTTCATTTTTGACATCGTTATACTCCTCTCCAAATTGATATTAATACTCGCCAAGGAAATTTTTTCATTACATTAATTATCTCCTTATTGTATGATTGTATCTATTTAAGTCTCGTCCCTAAAAACATCTACTTTACCAATTCGTTTATCTTTTAAAAATAAATAGGCTTCAGAATTTCCTATAAACTCAAAGAAATTTCCAATAATATCTTCACTCCATACAGCTTCTGAAAGTAAATTGTTTTGTTTTTTCTTAGCTATTTAATATATAAACTTTTATGAGTTTTAATTTCAAAAAATATTATGATACTTTAGATAGAAATAAAAATGCAGCATTTGTAATCTTTATTATACAAACACTGCAATCATACATTTATTTTTTGCTTCTTATTTTTTCATTATATAATTTTCTGCCTACTGTTTCCAAAATGTACATTGGTGGTAAATGACTTGTAATGTCAATGGTACCTATTCTTTCTTCTGGGATATAATACGATATATTAAAATCTGACATCCTTGCTATTGTAGTATTCTCACTGTTAGTTATACTTGCTATAGTACATTTTTCTTTTTTGAATCTATTTATGGCACCAATTATCTCTACTGTTTCTCCTGATTCAGATAAAGCTATAACAAGGCCTCTTTTAAAGTTTTCACAATTCATTGGATAATACAAATCATCTATATATATACTGAACTTTCCTATTGAAGTAATATATCTTGACCCGTATTTTCCAACTATACCAGATAAACCTCCACCTAAAAATACTATATTATCATGTTCTTTGATAAGTTGACATAATCCGTTTATTTTATCTTTGAACTCATCACTAGCTAATCTTTTAAAATTATCTATTATAAAAGATGTGTCCTCATTTATTTTTCTATCCTCTTTACTATCCATATACATCTTGAATTTCAATTTAAATTCCGAAAATCCATCACAGTTTAATTTTCTACAAAACCTTAATACTGTAGTTGTTGACATATGTGCTTCATTTGCTAAATCCCGTATCTTCATGTACATTACTTTTTCACTATTTTTCATTATATATTCATATAATGATAATTCTAGTTCATTTAAGTTTTTTATCTCATCGCACTCAAACATCTCGTACCTCCATATATAAAAATACCTTCTATACAATTAGATTATATCAGATTAAGTGTATAATTAAATTATATTTTAATTATACACAGTTATCCTAGATGCGATTCTCAAGAAAAATATTATAAAATTTATAAATATATCTCAAAAGAAAAAATCAAGGATTCCATACTAAAATTAGTACGGCATCCTTGATTATATTAAACCATATCCCACTGAATCAAACCATATGCCCTAAACTCTACCCTTTTATTTGAATGCTAATTCATGAAAGCTAAATTTATAAAAATTTATATAAACTATAATTCTTCACCATTAGTAGCAATAACATTCTTATACCAGTCAAAAGATTTCTTCTTACTTCTATTTAATGTACCATTACCATCATTATCTTTATCAACATAGATAAATCCATAACGTTTCTTCATTTCACCTGTTGTAAATGAAACTAAATCAATACATCCCCAAGGAGTATATCCCATTAAATCTACACCATCAACTTCTATAGCTTTTTCCATTTCTTGAATATGAGCTTTTAAATATTCAATTCTATAATCATCATTACAGCTTCCATCTTCTTCTTTAACATCAATTGCTCCAAATCCATTTTCAACAATAAATAGTGGTAATTCATATCTTTCATATAATGTATTTAATGAATATCTAATACCTACAGGATCTATCTGCCAGCCCCAGTCACTTGCTTTAACATAAGGATTTTTTACACTTGCAGAGTGTCCTGAAAGTAAATCTTCTGTATTTTGAGCATCTGACTTTACTGCATTTGACATATAGTAACTGAATCCTATGTAATCAACGGTTCCTTCTTTTAAGATTTGTGCATCTTCTGGATCCATCTTTATGTTATAACCTTTTCTTTCCCATTCCTTGATAGCATATGCACCATAATGTCCTCTTGCATGAACATCACTAAAGAAATATCTGTCATGCATTGCTTCAACTTGAAGCATCATATCATCTGGATTACAAGAATAAGGATATATTGGAACAAATGAAACCATACACCCTATTTTAAAATCAGGATTAATTTCATGTCCCTTTTTAACAACTAATGCACTTGCAACTAATTCATGATGTGCTGCTTGATACATTATCTCCTCTCTGTTATCTCCTTCTTCATAAATAATTCCTGAACAAGTCCAAGGGAATATATCAACACCAGTTTGCTTCTGATTATTTATTTCATTAAATGTCATCCAATACTTAACTTTGTCTTTGTAACGTTCCATTACAGCTGTTGCATATCTTACAAACATATCAATTACCTTACGGTTTCTCCATCCACCATAGTTCTTAACTATTCCGTATGGTATTTCAAAGTGTGATAATGTTATTACTGGTTCAATATTATATTTAAGAAGTTCATCAAACATATCATCATAAAACTTTAAACCTTCTTCATTTGGTTCAAGCTCATCTCCATTTGGAAATATTCTTGACCATGCAATTGAAGTTCTAAAGCACTTAAAGCCCATTTCAGCGAATAATGCTATATCTTCTTTATATCTGTGATAAAAATCTATCGCTTCATGATTTGGATAATTAAGTCCTTCAATAACGCCATCTGTAATTTCTCTTGGAACTCCGTGTGCTCCAGCAGTCATAACATCTGCTGTACTTGGCCCTTTTCCCCCTTCATTCCATCCACCTTCTAATTGATGTGCAGCCACTGCTCCACCCCATAAAAAATCTTTATTAAATGCCATAATTATTTCTCCTATTCTACTACGTATAATTGCAATATAATTTAATCTTATATATTAATTTTAATTTGTTAATTTCTCTTTCACATGTTAATAAGAAATCCACCAATAAATCCACCGATTATAGCTGAGAGCATTATCCATTTAGATTTTCTTAAGCTGCCTCCTTGCATAATAGATGATATAAGTACCCCTATTCCAACGGCCCAAGCCATATCTATCCATATACTTCCACTCTGCTTTATAAGATGATTTTCTGCTCCATGATTTAATATCCACATGGTTCCTGGAATCAGCATTGCAGCTATAAAACCACCAAAAGCTCCGAGCAATGAAACAAACTTATCCCAATACATTATTACTCCAAATGAAAAGATAGCTGATCCAAAAATTGTTGTAAGTGCTCCAAAACTATTCATATTATTCCCCCTGCTTTTGATGCCTTTTTATAATTCCTGCAACAACTCCAGCTATAGTTCCTCCAATTATTACACATATAAATGTTGGGGCGGAAGTAACTATACCTTCAAGACCACTTTTTAAAAAGTCTCTGCTAAATGAACATATAGCAACTGCAAATCCCATGTCAATAAATGCAGATTCTTTTTTATTTTCAACGATTCCTAAGTAATGATTAACATACCACAAAGTACCTGTTAATATAAATCCACATATCCATCCACCTTTAAGTCCAATCCTGCTTGTAATTACTCCCCAAAGAGTATTTAATATTATTGCTGCAATTCCAAAACCTAATGTGCTTTTTAAAAACGATTTCATTGAAGCTTCATCACCCCATCCCCTTATGAAATTCATACCAACGAATTTCTTGAGTTAAGTATATCATCAATAAATTTATATTTCTTTACTTTTTATAACTTAGTGAAATTTATTACTATTTTGTTATTTGTTTTTTTATAAAACAGGTTGTTTTTTAAATTATTAATCTTAAATTGAATTATTATAAAGAAACTATTTCAATCTATAATTTAATAAAAATTAATTTAACATTAAATATTGATCGTAAATTTCATACAAAACGGTATAAAACCAAAGTTACTGAGTATGACTTTACACTTGCACTCACGAATTTAGTTTTTTATTTTACAATAAATTTTCATTTTTTCCTTGACTTGAAGTTAACTCCAAGTATTATACTTCAGATATAAACTAAGAATTTTAATAGAAAAGACTAATATTCTAACCAATGCAAAAACTAAATTAAAAGACTATAAATAAGATAATTTTAGGAGGACAATAAAAATATGTATTTAGAAAAAATCAATTCACCAGAAGATGTAAAGAATTTATCCATAAATGAAATGAACGAATTAAGTTCGGAAATTCGTCAAGTACTTCTTAAGAAGTTAAGTGAACACGGAGGACACATTGGTCCTAATCTTGGAATTGTGGAACTAACTGTTGCATTACATCATGTATTTAACTCACCACAAGATAAAATTGTTTATGATGTTTCTCATCAAAGTTATATTCACAAAATGCTTACTGGAAGAAGAGATGCATTTATTAACTCTGAAAAATATGATGATGTATCTGGTTATACAAATCCACACGAAAGCGAACACGACTTTTTTAATATAGGTCATACATCTACATCAGTAAGTCTTGCTTGTGGGCTAGCTAAAGCAAGAGATTTAAAAGATGAAAAAGATAATATAATTGCTATTATAGGTGATGGTTCATTAAGTGGCGGAGAAGCATATGAAGGTTTAAACAATGCTGCTGAAGCTGGAACAAACATGATTATTATTGTAAATGATAATGATATGTCTATTGCAGAAAATCATGGTGGTCTATACAAGAATCTTAAAGAACTTAGAGATACAAATGGTAAGTGTGAATGTAACTTCTTCAAGTCAATGGGATTAGATTATTATTATGTAAATGACGGACACGATTTTGATCAACTTATAAGCGTATTTAACAAAGTTAAAGATACAGACCATCCAGTAGTTATTCACATTCATACAATTAAAGGAAAAGGATTTGAACTTGCTGAAACTAATAAAGAACAATGGCACTGGGGAATGCCTTTTGTACTAGAAACTGGTGATTCTAAATTCCCTATGGGTGATGCTGAAGATTACGGTGATCTTACAGCTAAATATTTATTAAATGAAATGAAACAAGACCCAACTGTAGCTGTTATTACTTCAGGAACTCCAGGAGTACTTGGTTTCTCTCCTGAAAGAAGAGCTGAAGCTGGCAGACAATTTATAGATGTTGGTATTGCAGAAGAACATGCTGTAGCTTTAGCTTCAGGAATGGCTGCAAATGGTGGAAAACCAGTTTATGGAGTATATAGTACATTCCTTCAAAGAACATATGATCAAATTTCACAAGATTTATGTATAAATAACAATCCAGCAGTTATACTAGTAACTCTAGCATCTGTTTATGGAATGAATGATGTTACGCATCTTGGATTATATGATATTGGTATGATGAGCAATATTCCTAACCTAGTATATCTTGCACCAACATGTAAAGAAGAATATTTTGCAATGCTTAAATGGAGTATGAATCAACAAGATCATCCAGTAGCTATCCGTATTCCAGCAATGGGTGTAATAAATAGTGGAAATGAAGATAATACAGATTATTCTGAGTTGAATAAATACCAAGTAACAAAACAAGGAAAAGATGTTGCTGTAATTGCACTTGGAGATTTCTATCAACTTGGTCAATCACTTGTTGAAAAACTTTCAAGTGAAAATGGTATTGAAGCTACTCTTATCAATCCAAAATATATAACTGGTCTTGATGAAGAATTACTTGAAACTTTGAAAAAAGAACATAAACTTGTAATTACTCTTGAAGATGGTATTTTAGAAGGTGGATTTGGTGAAAGAATCGCTAGATACTACGGTTCTTCTGATGTAAAAGTATTAAATTATGGTATCAAAAAAGAATTCTTAGATCGTTATGTTCCAGATGAACTTATGAAGAAGAACAGAATTACACCTGAACAAATGGCAGAAGATATAATGAATATTTTAAAATAATCATTGTAAATAGCATATAAAAAATAAAAAAACAATCCAAAAGTATTTATACACTAAAATGGATCCTGTGTCAAGGACACTATAAAAAAAGTGTTATGAAGCTAATAAAAGATGATTTCTATATTGTTTA